>Ga0228536_1001017_pt1 | contig 34351 bp, 33 predicted proteins | sample SJ1Smetagenome_FD_168611 | JGI IMG/M metagenome (GOLD analysis project Ga0228536, IMG submission 168611) | Enriched culture of PCE-dechlorinating microbial communities from Ithaca, New York, USA - SJ1.S | ecosystem: Engineered > Modeled > Simulated communities (microbial... > Unclassified...
TCAGGATATCAAAAATATTCAGTACAAACTAAACCGAAGACCTCGAGAAAAATTAGATTTTAAATTACCCAAAAATGAGTTTTTCAAACATTTTGTGTAATTTCGCACTTGCTGGTTGAATCTGCAAAATAATTCTGTCAACCTAAAAAAGAAAAAAATCATTATCTTTGCGCGATGATGTTATTTGTAGGTAACATGAGTGACAAAAAACTTACAAAACATTGAATTAACCCCCAATAGATATTGGCCAAATGTCAGTAGAAATAAAAAAAGTTGACGGTAAGGAGATGCTCAAACAGTTTGTGCATTTCGGTATTGATTTATATAAGGGCAACGAATATTATGTCCCGCCCTTGATTTATGACGAGTTGGCAACGTTGAACAAAGAAAAAAATCCCGCATTCGATCATTGCGAAGCTACCTATTTCATGGCATTTCGCGATGAAAAGCCGGTGGGTCGCATTGCTGTTTTCGTCAATTACAAAGCTAACGAAGTATGGAATGAGCAAAATGCACGGTTCGGATTTGTGGATTTCATCGACGACAACGAGGTGGTTGATGCACTTTTCGGCGCGGCCGAAAGTTGGGCGCGTTTTAAAGGAATGAAAAAGATACATGGCCCGATGGGCTTCACCGATCTCGATCCGGAAGGATTGCTTATAGAGGGTTTCGACCGGATCGGAACCATGTCCACGCGTTACAGCTATCCCTATTACAAGGATCAGATCGAACGCTTGGGCTATGTCAAAGATCAGGATTGGTACGAATACCTGATACCGGTGCCGAAGGAAATTCCCGAACGGTTTATGCGCGTAGGAGAAGCCGTGAGAAAAAGATTCCGCCTTACGGTGAAAAAGTTTGACAACAAAAAGGACGTGTGGCCTTATGCAAAAGATATTTTCATGTTGCTCAATCGTGCGTATAAAGACCTCTACGGATACGTGCCTCTCACCGATCGCCAGATCAATTACTACGTGAATATGTATATTCCCATGCTGCGACTCAATTTTCTTTCGCTTGTGCTGCGGGAGGAAGACAACAAAGTCGTGGGTGTCGGCATAGGCTTACCCAGTTTGGCAAAGGCATTGCAGAAAGCCGAAGGGAAGTTTCTGCCTACCGGTTGGTATCACATTTACAATGCTTTGAAAGGGAAAAACAACAAGGTGCTCGATTTGTTGTTGATCGGCGTCGATCCCGAATATCAGGGCAAAGGGGTGAACGCTCTCATCTTTAGCCAATTTATTCCGGAGGCCGTCGACCTCGGATTTGAGTATGCAGAGAGCAATCCCGAATTGGAAACCAATGGAAAAGTGCGCTCGATGTGGGAAGATTTCAATGCCAAGCATCACAAAACAAGAAGGGCGTACATCAAGAGTCTTTGATGGCAACACGATCGAAGATATTTAGGTGGATCGTTTTAAATTTACAGGAAGATTTTAGAAAGGACGGTTGATAAAGAAGTGGCAGAATCAGATAAAAGTTTGCTTTCAACTATCGGGGACTATCAGGAAGAAAATATCGTTACGCTTGAGTGGCAGGAGCATATCCGTCGCCGACCCGGTATGTACATCGGTAAGTTGGGCGACGGTTCGTCGTACGACGACGGCATTTACGTACTGCTCAAGGAGGTACTCGATAATTCCATCGACGAATTTATGATGGGTTTCGGGAAAACCATCGAAGTGAAAATCGAAGGGACAAATGTCAGCGTCCGCGATTACGGTCGTGGTGTGCCGCTCGGCAAAGTGAAGGATATTTCTTCCAAAATGAATACCGGCGCCAAGTACGACTCGAAGGCTTTCAAGAAATCGGTCGGACTCAACGGTGTCGGCATCAAAGCCGTTAACGCGCTTTCGTCGCGTTTTTTTATTGAAAGTTATCGTGATGGCAGATCGAGTTGTGTGGAATACGAACGCGGAATTGTGGTTCGTGAAGAGACTTCGGATGCTTCAAGCGAAAGCAACGGCACGCTCGTGTCGTTTACGCCCGATCCCGAAATATTCGACGGATATGCTTATCGGGAACAATTTATTGAGCCGTTACTCAAAAACTATGTATTTCTGAATACCGGTCTGACGATTGTTTTCAACGGAAAGAAATATACGTCGAAAAACGGACTTGAAGATCTGCTCAACGAGAATCTGACTTCCGAAAATCTCTATCCCATCATTCATCTTTATGGCGAAGACATTGAAGTAGCCATCACTCATACCAATCAGTATGGTGAAGAGTATTATGCGTTTGTCAACGGGCAGCACACGACACAGGGCGGCACGCACCTTTCGGCTTTTCGCGAGGCTTCGGCGCGCACCATCAAGGAATTTTTCAATCGCAATTTCGAATATTCCGATATACGCAACGGTATTGTTGCCGCAATCAGCATCAAAGTGGAGGAGCCGGTTTTCGAATCGCAAACCAAAACGAAGCTCGGATCGAAAGATATGTCGCCCAATGGCGTTTCCGTTAACAAATATATCGGTGACTTTCTGAAAAAAGAGCTCGACAACTATCTGCACAAAAATCCCGAAACGGCCGATATTCTTCAGAAAAAGATTCTCGATTCGGAAAAGGAACGCAAAGCCATTGCAGGCGTAACCAAACTCGCGCGTGAAAGAGCCAAAAAAGCAAGTCTGCACAACAAAAAATTGCGCGACTGCCGCATTCATTATAATGAAGCTAAAGGCGATCAGCTCGACGAAACATGCATTTTCATCACCGAAGGCGATTCGGCGAGTGGATCTATCACCAAAAGTCGCGATCCGAATTTGCAGGCCGTTTTCAGTCTGCGCGGAAAACCGCTTAACTGCTTTGGCCTTACAAAAAAAATCGTTTACGAAAACGAGGAATTCAATTTGCTGCAGGCAGCCCTCAATATCGAAGACGGCATGGAAGGGCTTCGCTATAATAAGGTGATCATCGCCACCGATGCCGATACCGATGGTATGCATATCCGACTGCTGTTACTCACGTTTTTCCTGCAATTCTTTCCGGATTTGATCAAGAAAAATCACGTGTATATCCTGCAAACGCCGTTATTCAGGGTGCGTAACAAGAAAAAAACAATTTACTGCTACACCGACGAAGAACGCCTCGCTGCCATCGACGAATTAGGGCCGAATCCCGAGATAACACGATTCAAAGGTTTGGGCGAAATATCGCCTGACGAATTTCGCCATTTCATCGGGCCCGACATGCGACTCGACAGAGTTACCATGCGTAAGGAAGACTTGTTGAAAGAGCTGTTGGAATTTTACATGGGCAAAAATACGCCTGAACGCCAGAATTTCATCATCGAAAATCTGGTGATCGATGGGGATGAAGTGGCATAGATTTTCATCACGATACAAAATACGCGAGCATTTCTGCTTGACTTTTATCGAACTTTTGGCGTGTTACTCCCGAATAAATATTTTCTACCTCGGTTATCCAACTCATTAAAATTTGAAAAATGGACGATTCCCATCAAGCTTCATTCTATCCCGGGAATGTTTCCGATAATGCCGACAAGCGCATCGCCCTTTTCCCGGGCACATTCGATCCATTCACCATCGGTCACGAATCGCTCGTGCAAAGAGCATTGGGACTGGTGGATGAAATCGTAATTGCAATTGGCGTCAACGAATCGAAAAAAACCTACTTTTCGCTCGAACAACGATTGGCCATGATCGGCAACCTTTACGAAAACGAACCCCGCGTCAAAGTAGGCTATTATGATTGTCTCACTATCGATTTTGCAAAAAAGATCGGCGCAAAATACATCTTACGGGGAATTCGATCCGTAAACGATTTCGAATACGAAAAAACGATCTCCGACATGAATCGTGCACTCTCGGGAATCGAAACCTTTGTTCTGTTCACCGAACCCGCACTCACACACGTAAGTTCGACTCAAGTGAGAGAATTGCTTCGATATGGGCACGATGTTTCCGATTTTGTTCCCAAAGGAATGAAGATTAAAATGTAAACAGGCTAAAATCTGAATTATGAACAGAAAAATAATCGCTCTTCTTTTCACCCTCTTTTTGATTTCGACGGAAGGATTCGGACAATTGCGCCCCAGCTTGGATGGTCTCAAACTCGAACGGACATTGCAGCTCATCAAAAATCTGTATGTGGACGATGTGGATTCCGAAAAATTGACAGAAACAGCTATTAGGGCAATGCTCAGCGACCTCGATCCACATTCTTCCTATCTTGATAAAGAAGAGGTGAAGGCAATGAACGAACCTTTACAAGGCGATTTCGAAGGAATCGGCATCTCCTTCAATATGCTCACGGACACACTCTATGTGATGGAAGTTATTTCGGGTGGCCCATCGCAAAAAGTAGGCATTTTGCCGGGAGATAAGATTCTGTATGTGAACGATACGCTGATTGCCGGTGTCAAAATGAATACGAATGACGTTATTGGCAAGCTGAGAGGCCCGAAAGGAACCGAAGTGAAGGTGAAGGTCTTGCGCAGAGGTGTTCCCCAATTGCTCGAGTTTCGCATCATTCGCGACAAAATTCCCATTTACAGCATTGACGCTTCGTATATGGTTGACAATAATACGGGCTATATCCGCTTGAGTCGATTTGCCGCTACATCTGCCGATGAGTTTCGCAAAGCCGAAAATGCACTGCTCGCGGCAGGGATGAAAAATCTGATTCTCGATCTGACAGGCAACGGAGGGGGTATTTTGCAAACTGCCACCGATATCACCGACGAGTTTCTCGAAAATGGCAAACTCATCGTCTATACCGAAGGTAAAAATCAACCCCGATATAGTATCAATTCCACCGACCAAGGCAATTTCAAGAAAGGCAATTTGGTGGTGCTTGTTGACGAAGGATCGGCTTCGGCCAGCGAAATTCTTTCGGGAGCAGTGCAGGACTGGGACAGAGGAGTGATTGTGGGGCGACGTACTTTCGGAAAGGGACTCGTGCAAAGGCAGTTGCCGCTTCCCGACGGCACCATGATCCGTCTGACCGTTGCACGTTATTATACACCTACCGGACGCAGCATCCAAAAACCTTACGAGAACGGAGATCTCGAGTCCTATAACATGGACGTCCTTAACCGTTATAATCGCGGAGAGCTCATCCATGCCGATAGTATCCATTTCCCCGACTCGTTGAAATATAAGACATTGGTCAACAAGCGCACCGTTTATGGTGGAGGAGGCATCATGCCCGATTATTTTGTTCCCCTCGATACCGCCATGCTAACCAATCTGCACCGTGATCTCATTGCCAAAGGCATTGTCAATCGGATTTCGATATCCGAAGTCGATCGTAATCGCAAGACGTTACTTGCCACTTATCCCGATGCGGAAACATTCAAAAAAGAATACGGGATATCTCCCCAAATCATTGACAATCTCAAACAAATGGCTGCTGCAGATAGCATTAAATGGGATGATGAGCAGTTCGAACGCTCGCAAAGTCTTCTTTTTACTCAATTGAAAGCTCTTATTGCACGTGATTTGTACAACTCGTCTGCATATTTCAGAATTATGAACGACGAAAACGAAATATTCAAAGAAGCTTTTCGCATTATCAACGACGAGGAACGATACAATAACCTGTTGAAAGGGCTCGCAAATAAGGTCTCGAGCCCAAACTCATAAATACGACGAAAAAAATGTGTGGAATTGTTGGTTATATCGGTAAACGGCAAGCATACGATGTTTTGATCAAAGGATTGAAGCGCTTGGAATACAGAGGCTACGATAGTGCCGGAATTGCTTTGCTTTCGGACAATAACCTTAACGTTTACAAAACAAAGGGAAAGGTTTCGGATTTGGAAGCTTTTGCTCAAGGAAAAGATATCGGCGGGACAATGGGTATCGCTCACACACGATGGGCTACGCATGGCGAGCCCAATCAGGTGAATGCTCATCCGCATTACTCTCAATCGGAGCGAATTGCTCTGATCCACAACGGCATCATCGAAAACTATTCGGAACTCAAAGAGGGACTTCTGTTGCACGGTTTCACTTTTCAAAGCCAAACCGACACTGAGGTGCTTGTCCAACTTATCGAATACGTTAAAAACGAACATGCCACTGACTTGACCACTGCCGTGCAATTGGCTCTGAATGAGGTAGTGGGTGCTTATGCAATTGCTGTGATCGATTTGGATAATCCCGACGTTATCGTGGCTGCCCGCAAAGGTAGTCCGCTTATCATAGGGATAGGCGAAGACGAGTATTTTTTGGCTTCGGATGCAACACCCATTGTAGAATATACAAACAAAGTGATTTACTTGGACGAAGAAGAAATCGCTACCCTTGATCTTGTTAACGGACTCCATATCAAAACGATTTCGAACGTGGAGAAAACGCCTCAAATCAAACAACTCGAAATGACCATCAGTCAGCTCGAAAAGGGAGGATATCCGCATTTCATGCTGAAGGAAATTTTCGAACAGCCTCGAACGCTCACCGACTGTATGCGCGGCCGTGTCAACGTCGCGGAGAACAATATTTCCATTGCAGGGATTATCGATCACAAAGAAAAATTTCTGAATGCGAAACGTATCATTATTTTGGCTTGCGGCACATCGTGGCATGCCGGATTGATAGGCAAATACGTCATCGAAGAATTTGCACGTATTCCGGTAGAAGTAGAGTATTCGTCAGAATTCAGATATCGAAATCCTGTCATCGACAATAACGATGTGGTGATGGTGATTTCGCAATCGGGAGAGACGGCCGACACCCTCGCGGCTGCCCAATTGGCCAAATCGAAAGGCGCTTTTTTGTTCGGGATATGTAACGTGGTGGGTTCGTCCATTGCACGTACGACGCATGCAGGTTGCTATACCCATGTCGGGCCCGAAATAGGAGTGGCTTCTACTAAAGCTTTCACCGCTCAAGTAACAGTGTTGACCATGATTGCGCTGGCATTGGGAAAGGAAAAGGGTACCCTTTCGGAAGAGACGTATCTTTCCATCTTGAAAGAAATGTCGCGCATACCGGAGAAAATCGTTTCCATTTTGAAACAAGACAATTTGATAGCTGAACTTTCGAAGATATTTACCTATGCGCAACATTTCATCTACCTTGGGCGAGGTTTCAATTATCCGGTAGCACTTGAAGGTGCGTTGAAGTTGAAAGAAATATCGTATATACATGCCGAAGGGTATCCTGCAGCCGAAATGAAGCATGGACCCATAGCACTGATCAGCCAAGAAATGCCGGTGGTGGTAATCGCTCCTATGGGTGGAGTGGTTTACGACAAGGTAGTGAGTAACATTCAGGAAGTAAAAGCGCGAAAAGGAAAAATCATTGCCGTGGTGTCCGAAAACGATCGGACGGTTCGCGAAATGGCCGATCATGTAATCACCATCCCCGAAACGGACGAATGCCTTTATCCGATTCTGACTTCCATTCCGTTGCAACTGCTTGCTTATCACATTGCCGTTATCAAGGGATGCGATGTAGATCAACCTCGCAATCTTGCCAAATCGGTTACGGTGGAATAGGGGTGTTGATGATTCTTTCTCACGCCGCAGGAATAATCCTTATTGCATTTCCCGCAATCGCACTTCTATGCCACTGTCTTTCAAAAGTCCTTCTAATGGTTTTACGTCCGTATTTCCAAAATGGTACGGATACAAAACTTTCGGCGAAAACATTTTAGCCGCATTTACCGCTTGAGCAACCGTCATTGTGTAGGGTTGATTAACGGGCAAAAAGGCGACATCAATATTTTTCAGATTTTTCATTTCGGGAATATCTTCCGTATCTCCGGCAATGTAAATCCTCAATCCGTCGATGGTGAGGATATATCCGTTGTCGCGCGAACGGGGGTGGAATTGCTCGCGTCCCGGTGTAGTGTTGTATGCCGGTACGGCCTCGAGGGTTATTTGATTCGGTAACTCCATTTTGTCCCCATTCTTCATTATTTTGGCTTTTGCATTACCCGATTTTTTAGCACTCGATTCGTTCATCACCAGGACGGTTTTTTCTTTGGACAAGGCATCAATCGCTTTCGGATCGAGATGATCTTCATGCTCGTGCGTGATCAAAATAACATCGGCTTTGGGAAAAGTCGAGTAATCGGCAAACATGGATACCGGATCGACCTGAATCAGTAAATTGTCATAAGCAATTTGCAGACTCCCATGTTTGATGAACGTAATTTTCACTTCGCGATTGTGCTTTGTCTTGAAAGTATCGCTTACGTAAGTCTCATTTTTTGCATTCAATGAGGAAAATGACATCACAGTCATCATCAACAGTACAAAGAATTTCATATTTCGTTTCATATCTCCAAGTTTTTTAATTCGTTTGAAACATTTTCGACTTCGGTATAACAATCAATAAAGGAGATTTGTTTGTGAAAAAAAATGAGAAGGAGAGAGAAAAACAGGATTGCTGACAGCGAACAAGTGCGGACGAGCTTGTCAGATAACGTCTGACATTGTCGACGTCCGCAACCATTCATCGCTACGCGGACTTATGGCCGGGGATGTAGGTCGGAACGGCATACCCAGATGTTCTACATTCCGGAGCGGAGCCGACAATGCGTTGTTAGTCGCTGTGTGTTCCCCGGTTTGAAGGCTGCCAAGGATGGCGGCACCTTCAAATCCGGTCATCCGTATCATATAGAACGCAATATTCATTGACCTATCGAGCCGCGAAAAGCGCGGCGAACCATCGCGTTCTCGTGGCTCGCCAATTCCCCCGGATGCGACATCATTTATTGCGTTATATATAATTCAGATTCGCTGCTGTGTACTGAGGCTTATTTCTTTTATCTTGTAGACTTCGTATCTGTTCTGAGTAACAAAATCTACAATATTGCCCTCTATAAGCACCAGGTTTTCAGGATTATAGTATTTTAGCTTTCCAACAAGTTTAATCTCGCCTGTTTTTCTGCCCACGAGTTCCTTTGCCCTTTCTTTTTCCACCGAAATAAACAGCTTGTTACCTTTAAACTCGATCTCAAAGCCGCCTTTGTCGGCATTATATTGCTCTTTTTGCAAGGCAATGGGTCTTGAATAGGGAACCTCAACATGGCTTACTCTGGCTTCATACTCCTTTGTGGTTTCGAATTCATCTTTCTTGAACTTTCCTTTAATGCCCAAGAAGCTCACATCCCAGAGAAGAGCGATCTCTTGGCTATTGGAACCTTCTGTAGCCAGGAACTTGCCATCGGGACTGAGGGCAATTGGGTGCGACTCCATAGCTTTCCGGAACTCGTTCTCCGGACCCGAACCAGTTGCATACGGCTTCCGAACATTTATAATCGGTCCTTTGTTTGTTTCCAAATCAAAGAGCATTACATCTGGCCCGAGAGCCACGGCCAGCGTTTTTCCATCCGGACTGAAAGCCAGGTCATAAACCCAATTGGGTAGTCCTTGAATATCCCAGATTTTATTACCGGTGGCCACGTCCCATAGGATGATGCTTTTGTCAAAGCTTCCTGAAGCCAGGATTCTCCCATCAGGACTGAAGGTTATAGCTTTTATCTCGTCGGTATGTCCCTGGAGGACATTTATCATTTTTCCGGTTCGTATATCCCAGAAGGCAATATTATTATTGTCCCCATCAATGAATGCGGCGGCCAATATATTCCCGTCGGGACTGAATCTGACAGCTAAAAGGTCATTAAAAGTATGCTCTAGGGTTCTTATTCTTTTCCCTGACTTAACATCCCAGAGGTGAATGCCATTAAAGCGGCCCACTGAAGCGATAGTGTTCCCGTCAGGACTAAAAGTGACATCGAAGATGGGTATATTATTACTGTCTATAACTTTACCATTACCTGTAGATACATCCCAGAGAATGATCTCATGTCTGCCCATTACTGAGACTATAGTTTTACCATCCGGACTGAAGCAGAATTCAGGCTTGAAAGGGAATTTAATGGAAGCAGTGAGAGTGTCTGTTTTTTCTGATTCCACATTCCAGAGGAGGATATTCTTATTACCTACGCCCAAGGCCAGTATCTTTCCATCAGGGCTGAAGGCAAGTTCCCCGGTGATATACCCTTGACCTGGAAGGGATTTATCTTTAATGATATCAACAACGTTCTCTAACGGAATAAGTATTGGTTCAGTTTCATCAGAGAATCCTTTTCCAGTAAAAGCTAAAGATAAGACCGATAGACCGATCAGGATAGTTATTTTTGTCGGATACCCTTTGCTTGTGTTCATCCTCATGCCTCCCTAAATATTAATATTTTTCGCTGGAGTTCCCAGCTTGACTTGATTTTATATTCTTTTTCTTTTACCGGCGGCCACGATGGCCGTCCGTGCCACATGGCGACTAACGGTTTGGAGGTATGTTTTTGTTGCCGATTTCGGAGCACATCACTGTCAACCCGATACGAAGTTTGAAGCGAGCCACTACCGTTGATTTCCGCAGTATCACAGCAATAAAATATACCGCCTGTGTCGTTTGCTGGGTCTTTATTGCTTAGATACTTTCCGCTCGCAAAGATTTGTACTCTTCTAAGGCTATTTCAATCCAATCCATTTTTTCTTTTTTTAATGGCACGTAACGTTTTATTTACGCAACAAATATAAAACATTCTTAAATACAAAATATCAAACTTGCGTAAATTATTTTATTCATATTCTGAATACTTGTGAATAAAAGACAATATATCAACTGAATAAGGTAATTCTTTATTATAAAAAAGTTGTATTCACGAATGTTGCGATTAATTTTGCGGTGGTTAAATCTAAAAAAAATGGACATCGAAAATTTAATCGCAGTTTTTGAACGGAAACTCATGCTCCAAAAGTACAGCGCCGGTTCCATTAAAAATTACGGCAGTTCGGTGAGGAGTTTCCTTCAAGTGGCGGAAAAGCGGTTTGATCAACCCGACGAATTAAATGAAAATGAAATTGAAAAATACGTTTACCGGAAAATAAGGAAAGACCATATAAGCAGTTCCTATCGGTTTGCAAATGTGTTGTTTTGAGGGTTGGCTGTTCATTTTATCGTTTTTTCTTTTTCTGTCTTTATGTATCAAATTGTCCGCTGTGTCGTTTTTTACACTTGCCCGTTCTCCCGACGAGCCGAGGCGATGTTGGGAGAACGTTTGGCGGTATGAAATCGTTGAGGATTGCGGGCTTCAAACTTGTCAAGTTACACAAAAGTTGAAGCGGGCTACAACCCTTGAACAACCTACTATCCCGGCAATTTTTTATACCGCGTGTACCAGCCGTATTTCTTTATTAGTCATAGTAGAAGTCAATTACGTCTCCCTTTTTAGTCTTTTCCAAAACTTTGTCAATGTCGCCACGAACAACACCGTTTCTATTATTGTAATATTTTATTCCACTTGCGAAATGTTTTACGTTTGGCAATTCCTTTTCAACTGTTCGCCAAGCTGAGTTCCAAATATTTGGAGTGTCTGTCCAATGTGGATGTTGTAAAATTATTTCAGGGTTGAATTCCTTGCAATATACTTTGAACTTGTCTGCTAATTGTTTTTTCCAGCCGTTGGGATTTGCTGCTGCTTGTCCACGAGGGCTGAAAACATTTAGGTCGTGGCAGCCAAGAATTACAATCTTTTGATTGTTAAGTTCAATGAAATGAGTGTCAAGATTGTTTATTTTAATAAGGTTTTTTTTCTGTCCTTCGGTTGGATAGAATTTGCCAGTCCAGTTTGTTACCTTTTCCTTTCCTAAATCGTAAACTGCTACTAACTCAATTGATTGATCATTTGTCGGGTTAAAGCCGTCAATGCCAATTGTAAAAAAGTCTGCTGTCTCTTTTAGTTTCTTGAATACTGTCGACTGCAAACCACCAAAAAAATCAGTTATAACATTGTTTGCTGCCTTTTGAAGTTGTGGAATGTTCTGTTTTTCTGCTTTTGAAATATCAAGGTCTCTTTGTAATTCGGCAGGAAACTCAAAAGTAAGGAAACCGCCTGGTGTAAGTATAAACTCAAAATGGTTCTTACCAAATTCCGTTGAAAGGAATTTTTCTATTAGCTTTTCAAGCTTTGTGAAGTTAGGATTTCCATATTTATCATACTGCTTTCCGGTCACCACGAGTCTTGCAATTTTGTGATTTCCACATTGTATTGCATTTTTCTCGCTTACTACAATTAATTTCTTGGAAGTCATTTTTTGGGGTTCTATTTGTTTAGTTGGTTTGCTTATTTGTCTTAGTGTTTCTGTCGGTTTAAGTGTTTCTTTTTTGTATTGCACTGAAAAACCTAATTTTTTAAAAAAGTTAGCGGTTTCCTGTCCGCCACTGTATTCACTTTTAGAGATTTCTTTTTTGTTAGCCACATAGTAAGCCAGTCCACGAATGTGTTTTGCAGGATATTTTTTTTCGTTGAATATTAAAAAGGTGTTTCGTGGCTCAGGATAATTTTCCTGTGTCTTGTCAAAAATTTCTATTGCTTTTTTAACGTCACTTGCTGTTATGTTGTCCCAAAGTTTTTTCATTTCACTGTCGTTTTTATTTCTTCATCCTTATTGTCGGCTTTTCTTTCAGTTTTCCAGTCGCATTCTTTTCCCCAATTTGAATTCCAATTATTTGATTCTTGCTTATCAAACTTAAAACAGTATTTTCCTGATTTTATAATAACATATTCAGAATGTGCAAAAACTGATTTAAAGCCAATTCCTTTAAACCCAGTTTTATTTTCATCACCCCTTTTGTTTCCATCGCCAACACTACAGATAGATTTTATATCAATTTCAGAGAATGACTCCCCTTTATGTGATATAATAATATATTCTCCAACAAAGTCAATTTGAAAATCAAGTTTTCCACTTTTACAGCTAGCATCGTCTGCATTTTGCAATAGTTCATATATAAATCTCTTGCTATCTGTGTAAATGTCACTTGACAAAGAATCACAAGAATTTGCCTGGTCAATTGCTTGTTCAGGATTCTTACTAATCTGATTTTTTCCTATTTAAATTTTCTATAAATACTCTTTCTTGCATTTGGTTTCTCTTTTTTTTAAAATACCGCACAACGATTGAGGCTATATGCAGTAAGGGATTGCAGGCTACTATCCTGTCCACCTACACCGAATTTTGAGCGGGGTAGAGTGTTTGCATTACCACTAAAACCCTTATTGCATATAGCCTTTGTTAGCCGTTCGCTCTTTTTTATCATAATTAATCCGTTTTTATTTTACATCAAATACATCTCCATCATGAAGAGGAATAATAGTAGCCTGTTCATGAAATAATTCTTGAAATTTTTCAGGTGCTTCTGTGTGAATAGGTATAATGCCACCTTTGGGTTTAACTGTTTCAAAAACTGTCTTTAGTGTTTCCAAATCAGCATGTCCACTTGTGTGCATATACTCAATTTTATAAGGCTTCAAAAAATTATATAACGATTCATTAAAAGCAGGTTTCTTACTATCCAAATATCCATCCCACATTGAATAAAATACTTTTGAATCCTTTGATTTAGCATATTCAGTGATAAGAGGTTGAAATGAATCATTTGAGCGTATAAGCATACAAAACCCATTTTTTTCTAAATACGATTTCAATTTACCATTAAAAACAAATGGATTTTGTCCTTGACGTTTTAAATTAAAGAAACGACCAGCAGGGCTTGTTGTTTGGTTGAAATCTATATCGTAAAATTTAGTGTATTGCTTATGATTTTCGGAGACTATTTTTAAAATTTCTGTCTGATAACTGTCACATACAAAACAGCGTTTTGCATTTTTTGAAGCATGGTATAATGCAAATATTCTGTCAATATTAGTAGAAGAAACTAAAACAAAGTTGTATTTATTTTTGCTAAATTGCAATTTAAAATCTTTTTGTAATTCTTGCTCCGTTTGGATTTTCACATTTTGACGTTGAATATTTGAACCTTCCGAAATTATGTAATCAATGTTTTTTGCATAGCTTTTTAGCGTTGGAATAAGTCCCTTACTTCTAAATCCGTGTCCACGAAAATCGCCCGTGTGAAGTATTCTTTTGTTATCAGCTTCGACAATAAACATATACGCATCAAAAGCGGAATGGTCAATAAATAATGGCGTAACGGTAATTTCTCCGATATTTATTTTTTGTAATTGCTCAAAAGTTTTAATTTCCTTAATACGTTCAACAATTCTTTTATGTTTTTCCGACTCGTTTGAGTCTGGAATATATGATAATCTGTTTTCGAGACAATTATAAATTTCGCGTGCAGTTTTTCCAGCATATATTGGTAAATCAACAACAGTATCGCAAATTTTTCCAATATGGTCGCCGTGATAGTGAGTTATGAATAATGCGCTTTTTGAAATATCGCCGCAAGTTAATCCTTCTATCGGCTTCAATTCTTTAATCTCCGTTCCCGGCAACTGCTCGCCAAAATCAATAAAAATCTTATAGCCGCCACTTTCAATTTCGGTTATGCATCCTCCAATTTGATTTGTTCCTCTATGTATTGTTAGTTTCATACAGGTAAAATTCTTTCATCGTAAGTGCCATCAATTATGTCTGTAATTCCAATATTTTCAAGCGTTGCTATTGAAAATAAAAATGTGGCAAAAAATTTATTGTCTTTCTTTGTGATATCTCCAAACATTTTCTCAACAGAATCTTTAGTTGATAATTTTTTACAGCCCCAACGCTTGTCATTGAAAAGGTAACCTGCCATTGTTTGCTTGGGTGTGCTTGCATTTTCCTTTTCAGCATTATTGTCTAATGTAATAAAGTAAAATTCAGGCGTTAATATATCAGACTCTTCGGGTGATTCAAATGGTACTGCTATTCCAAGCTCTTTCTGACTTTTTACTATTTCAATAATTTCTTGTTTTAATTGTCCTTCAAAATAACCTTTCTCGCAAAATTTGGTAAAATCCTCAACATGTTTGTAAATTCCACTTTTGCCTCCTATAGCATCGCTACCATATTTTAATTCTATCAAGGCAATTTTATGCGGCTTCATTTTGGAAAGTGCGATAATATCAAATCGACTGTTAAAATCTGCTTCCTTTTTTTCTGCTCTATTATTAAATGATTTTACATATTCAATATCGATACAAAACCAATTAGAATCTAAATTTTCATTGTTTAAGAGAACTAATTTTGATTGAGCCTTTTTTTCTGGAGTTGCTTTATCATTGCTGTACTTTTTAATAACTTCGTATTGTTTGCATATTTCCTTCTCCTCAATTTTATATCGTTTTTCTTTGTCTTTGCTGTTATAATGATTTCCGTCTAAATAATACTTGTCAATTTCGCAATCAATTTTTTCGTCTCGTTTTTTGTATTCAATCTTTGCAATGCGATCACAGTTGTAATATAAATTCAGATAATTATTTCTTACTCCGATAAATAATTCGTCTTTATGTTCTCTATAAAGTTTATAAAGTTCACTTTGTTTGAATGCTTCTGCAAAGTCTTTAGAAATTCCTCGTGTTATTTTCTTTTCCATTTCTTTCGTTCTTATTTTCACCACAAATCAAACTTGGTGTACGTTTCTTAGAGTGACGGCTATCGTCTCATTTACGCAACAAATATAAAACATTCTTAAACACAAAATATCAAACCTGCGTAAATCATTTTATTCATATTCTGAATACTTGCGGATAAAAGACCATATTAGCAGTTCCTATCGGTTTGCAAATGTGTTGTTTTGTGCGTGGGCTGTTCATTTTATCGTTTTTTTCTTTTTCTGTCTTTATGTAGCAAATTGTCCGCTGTGTCGTTTTTTACACTTGCCATTAACGGTTGAATGTATGTGCCGTAAGGGATTGCGGGTAGTTCCCTGTCAAGTTACATAAAAGTTGAAGCGGGCTACAAAGTTTCGCATACCACTGAAACCCTTATTGACTATATTGTGTGTTGTGGTGCGTTTTTCCTTAAGCTGTCTGGATTTATTTGTATTTGACCCCCGATTGCTCTTAGTACTTTCATAATTGTCTCAAATTGAGGTTTAGCGCCATCAGATAAAGCTTTGTATAAACTTGATCTGCTTAGTCCAGTTTCTTGAGCAATTTTTGTCATTCCAATTGATTTTGCAATATGTCCAATTGCTGTAATTACGTCGGAATCATTTCCTTCTGCTAAAACAGCATTAAGATATTCTGCAATCATTTCGTTACTATCTAAATAGTCTGCTATATCAAATTTTGAAGTTTCCATTTCTTTACTTTTTAATTCTTTTTAAAATCTCCTTTGCCTTTTCTATATCTTTCTGCTGAGTTGATTTATCTCCACCAATAAGCAGAATAATGATTTTTCCATCAGATTCTTTAAAATATACTCTGCATCCTTTAGCGTCGTAGTCAATTTTTAATTCCCGAATCCCATTGCCAACAGGTTCCAGTCTCCAAAGTGTTCATCAATCTCAATCTTTTGAATGCGAAACAATATTTTGGCTTTAGCTCTTAAATCTTTTAGTTTTCTCAGCCATTTGTCAAATTCGTCGGTTTTCTCAATTATGTACATTTACCAATCTGTATTCGTTTGGATACAAATTTATGCAATCTTTTCTATTTATGAAAGTTTTAATTCAAAATTCTAAAGGAAAATTCATGACTTCTAAAATGCTCTGGCTGTGTTTCTTAAAATGCACCATAACGTTGGGCGGTATGTTTTTGTTGGCGATTTCCTATCAAGTTATATGAAAAGTTGAAGCGGGTTACAACGCTTGAATACCCACTGAAACCCTTATGGCATATACACTTTGTTGTGTGTTCGGGCATTTTATTTGATGATACTTTCATTATTGGCATCATGAAGTTTCATGTTTTTAATCACGGTTTCTTTTGAAGTGTTTGCATAACAATAAATACATAAATGACTGCAAGTATTATACATTCCAATGTCCTTACTTATCATACATCCACATGCTTTTCGTTGTCCTTTGTCTTTCAATTTTTCAGAAGATAAGGGTGTTTTCTCAAATCCATTTCCAAAAAGTGTATTAGTTTCAGGCAACATTCCGTAATTTAAGTAATATACCAATTCTTTATCTTCTGAAAAAATCTTCTTCATAAGTTCACCATCAATACAACGATTGTGCGAAATACGATATTTATCTAAATCAATTTCTTCAGCGCAAGTAGACATTGAGATTCTCCACCCTTCTTTTTCCCAATGTTCCTGCATTTTCATTAAACCTTCTGCAATTTCATTCATTTGTTCTGAGGATAGTTCTGAATATTTTATTGATTCTTTGCTAAATAGAGAAGTTTCTTTTACAAGATTTCGCTGTACTTTCCGATAGCTGTTTATATCTATAAAGCTAAAAACCAATTTATCTGTAAAACCTTTTAATCGATTTCCAATATTCCAAATCCGTTTCAATATTTCACGTGGAGTCAATTCAGATGTCAAAATTATTGGGTCAAATCGCCATATTACTTTTTCTTTACCGATTAAAGTGCTAAGTTCTTTGAATGTATTAATTCGGTTCCCAAATGAAAGCAGTTTTGGCTCAAATGATTCTTTTTCATAATCATTTAGCGTGTATTGGAAATAATAATGAATGCCTAAACTATCAAGGCTTTTGAGATAGGGAATAAGTGGTTTGGGATTTTTTGTCCAAAATACGATAACCTTGCAATTCTTGAATGAAACATATAAGGGTTGTTGATTAAAAGGGTTATACCAAACAATGTGTCCCTTGTTTATTCTGTTAATGAACCATTTGGAGTAAAATGCAGGAATATCAGTTGAACGAGAAGCTGAAATGATTACTGGGGCTTGTGCTTCAACCTTTTCTCCAAAATCATTTAATATTTGAATTTTATCGTTCATTTATTTATGCTACAAAGGTAGCATCTAATTTAAATTAGCGCGCTCTAAACGCCTATACCGATAAAATTTTAAATCCACTCTTTTTCACATTTAATTATACCTGATTATCACAAGCTTATCAACGGCGAAACTTTAGTTTTTGAATTTCTCAAACTGAAAATTTCCGTTTTTGTCGAAACATTGCGGAAAGTGTTTTTTCAGAATTTCCAAATCGTCGTCTGAAATCTTGATATTGGTCGTAACCGTTTGTTCGTTGCTCATTTTTCAATTTTTAGATTTCCCCTGTTTGTCCGGGTGAAAAAATAAATGGATGTCGCCTGTTCTGTATGGCAAAAATAACAAATATTTTTCTCCCATTTGCCTATGTTCTGTTTTTCTCCCGATTTGTCGCCCGAAATATTTTCCCATGGAAAATCCGGCTCATTGGGATTTTCGACCTTTCACAAAAGTATTAACTGACTAATCGATAAATTCGTCATTCTTGACGAAGATTTTACTTATTCAGTTAAATAATTAATGAGAATCAATATCTGATGAAAAAATCTGCAAACGCAACTATTGCATAGCTCCGACCCAACTCCGACCCAACTCCAACTCTCCTCCCAGTCTCCTCCGACACAACTATCAGATAAAATTTACTCGAAAAAACAGAAAAATGAATTACAACATCACAGAACACGCGTAGCTAATCACGCTTTCCGCATCGCCATTACAAAGTATTCGCGGCTCGCATTCGATGAACTTTTGACCAAATGAACAAATTACGATCAAATGCCGTTTAGTTGTCAAAAAAAATGAAGATGACCGACTACTTTGCCGATCGGGCTGCCGAGTGGGACAAGCCCGGAAAAATAGAAATGGCCGACAATTTCGTGCAGGCGCTGCTAAAGCATATCGAACCGCAACCTCATTGGAAAGCGTTGGAAATAGGCACCGGAACAGGATTGGTGGGATTGCAATTGCTTCCGCGCGTGCGCAGCATCGTCTTCGAAGATACTTCGGAGGAAATGTTGAAGGTGTTGCGTTCGAAAATCGACGACAATGCTCCTGTGGAAATTTTGCATGGCGAAATCAGTAAATATCGCTCTTCGGATATCGATTTTGTGTTTTCGAACATGGCCTTCCATCACATCGAGAATATCCCGAAAACGCTCGAACATCTGTTTGCTGTCACCACGCCCGGCGCAAAAATTGCCATTGGCGACATTCGCAGCGAAGATGGCTCGTTTCATCGCTTCGATCCCGTTCCTCACAAGGGGTTCGATACCGACGAACTTTCCACACAATTCGAGAAAGCAGGTTTTCGGGTGTTGCACGTCGAAACCTACAACGTACTGCGACAGGAAAAAATTCCCGGCAAATTATCCGATTACGAACAGTTTATTTTGATTGCAGAGAAACCGGCGATGTGAATAAAATCTATGATAAAAATTTTCAAACATCCAATATTTATTTGATAATCGAATATTTATGATTGGGCATTCCCCCAAACCCTGCTGACCGAGGAGGGGATGTAGCATGTTGCGTCTTTACTTGCTGAGTTGGCTCAGTTCATTGATCAAGGTCAATTAACGAAATTACGAATTACCAAGTGAATAAGGTTTCTCCGAAACATGTTTCGCTGCGCTATAACTTTTTGTTTGTGGGCTCATTTCGAGCGCGTGATTATACTTATAATCAGATCATCAAATCAACAATTCCATATTATCATTTTCTCTTTTTTTAAACTATTTCAGGACATCACACTTTTTTATTACTTTTGTTATTACGAAAGAAAAACTCCTATTCACGTTAAAAAAAATTAATCAACTCGAAAAATACAAATCGAGTTTAGTTATAACTAAACATTATGCGTAAATTTGCAACAGAAATATTTGAAGCAGTAAAAGGTAAACAGACTTTTGAAAAATTGGTGGTTGATGACATTTGTTTAATTGATGAGTTTGAAAATAAAATTAGGCAGAATAAGCAGTATATTTCAGAATTGAGGACAATTTTCTCTCATATGGATTTATTGGCAAATGGCAGCTCCCTGCCTAAGACTCAATTTCGAGAAATAAAAGGAAGTAAATCGGCTGTAAAACGATATGAATTTAAAAGCAAACACTTAAGAGTTTATGTGTTCAACATTCCGGGCGGTAAAATGGTTGTAATGGGTGGATATAAAAATACTCAAGAAACCGATATTCGAAGTTTTCATTCAATCGTTGATGAATACCTTTCAGGGAAACAATAAATAGAAAAATTATGAAAAGAGAAGAACTTATTCAATCGAAAGAATATTGGATTGCCAAATTTCAAATTGATTTGTTCAACGAAGTTGAAGCTTACATGAAAGCAAACAATCTTACTCGTACTCAATTCGCTGAGAAATTAGGAGTTTCAAAAGGTTACGTTAGTCAGATTCTTAATGGCGAAGCTGATCATCGAATTTCCAAATTCGTTGAATTGGCTTTATCCATCGGCCTTGTACCGTTCGTTTCCTTTGAAAAAATAGAAGACTTGTTAAATCGTGATAAGGCAGGATTCAATAATATATCATACAGCGACATAGAACGCAGTAAAAATATATTGGCTAATTCGGGATATTTGTTTTCCCATAAACCTGTTTCAAAATGTAGAGATAATGATACTTCAGGCGTGCATAATGACTGGACTAAGTTAGATGTCAGTGCCGATAATTCACAAACAAAGATTGCCTCATGATTGCCAAAAGATCAGATTTAATATTAAAGAAATTTGTAATTGTCGAAAGTCGGCTTTCATTCATTCTGCCTGAAAAAGACGATAAAGAACACCCTTTTGACATATTAAATTCATATCCTGTTGATATCGACTTTAGCGTCGAACAAGATATGAATAAGGAGATATACAGAATTGTAACTTCAGTAAATATTAATGCAAACAATGAAGAAGACAAGCCGGGTTATTCTATAGCTGTTACCGGCATGAGTTTTTTTGAATTCGATAAAGCAACCGAATTAACCGAAGAGCAAAAAGTCCAAATGCTCCGAATTTCTGGATTAAGTATATGTATCGCAAATTTACGATCCTACATTGCAAATCAAACGTCTTATTATCCTTGGGGTAGTTTTTCTTTTTATGCTGTGGATATTCAAGAATTATTAAAGTCTGAAGGAAATTCCGAAAACGAAAATTGACTTTTCCCAAACGAACATTAAAACAAGCCATTGCACGTACAGGTATTTATCTGTGCATTTTTCCCCACTCCTCGCCTTTTCAACCGTGTTGCAAAAGGCGCATAAATTCTATGAGTCGTTAATTTAATTAAACAGGGGATGATGTTTCTATTATTTCTCCCTTCTTGTCAGCTCGCTGATTCCCGCTCTTTGTGCTGTTCTCTGCTACCAAAACACGAAGTTGAACGAAACAATATTTCATTTTTTCGCGGAAAGGATTGCAATTCCCATCGGGCTAGGGAACACAAACCTCTAACAGGTTTTCGAAAACCTGTTAGAGGTTTGAAATTCATCTCCAAATCAATGAATTGACAAATTATCGAACCAAAAAGCGGAATATTCATCCCGTTTATGTTAAAATCGAAAAATAAGTTGCATTTTATTTCCAAATTATTTTCCTTTGCAAACAAATAAAAGGAAAATGAATTTATCATTCACAAACGGATATTGGTGGTGCCACTTACAACTCATGCAGTCGTAAGGGAAAGCAGCCATGTCTTAACGTGATATAACGGAATAAAAATAAAAGATAGCCTGTCGCACCTGCGACGGGCTTTTTTCGTTAATGGGCACACACAGATTAAACAACACATAACATGCAAAAATTTTCAGTTGACAGTAATGGGTATTATGGTGAATTTGGGGGAGCATTCGTCCCCGAAATTCTCTACAAATGCGTGAAAGATTTGGAAAATTCCTATCTGCGCATTCTCGAAAGCGAAAAGTTCAAACGCGAATTCGAACAATTGTTGCGTGACTACGTAGGCAGACCTTCGCCGCTCTATCTCTCGCAACAACTTTCCGAACGTTTCGGATGCAAAATCTACCTCAAGCGCGAAGATCTGAATCATACCGGTGCGCACAAAATCAACAATGCCATCGGACAAATACTGATTGCGCGCGAAATGGGTAAAACACGCATCATTGCCGAAACAGGCGCCGGTCAGCACGGCGTCGCTGCCGCCACCGTTTGCGCACTGATGCAAATGCCCTGCACCGTGTATATGGGCAAAACGGACGTCGAACGTCAGGCCGTGAACGTAAAAAAAATGGAGATGTTGGGCGCAACCGTCGTTCCCGTAACCTCGGGCAACATGACGCTCAAGGATGCGACGAACGAAGCCATTCGCGACTGGTGCAGTCATCCCGAAGAAACGCACTACATCATCGGGTCCACCATCGGTCCTCATCCCTATCCCGATTTGGTCGCACGACTGCAATCGGTGATCAGTGAAGAAATAAAAGTGCAGCTCATGGAAAAAGAAGGACGAGACTATCCCGATTATTTGGTAGCCTGCGTGGGAGGCGGAAGCAATGCAGCCGGCACCATTTACGAGTATCTCGACAACGATCGGGTAAAAATCGTGTTGGCCGAAGCGGGCGGGAAAGGTGTCGATAGCGGCTATTCGGCGGCCACCATTCAATTGGGAACGATCGGCGTGCTGCATGGATGCAAAACCCTATTGATGCAAACCGAAGACGGACAGATAACTGAACCATATTCCATTTCGGCCGGACTCGATTATCCGGGTGTGGGGCCTATCCATGCCAATCTGGCTTCGCAACATCGTGCCCAAGTGCTCCCCATCAACGACGACGAAGCCCTTCGGGCTGCTTTCGAGCTGACCCGCAGGGAAGGCATCATTCCCGCACTGGAATCGGCACACGCGCTGGCGGCATTGGAAAAAGTCGATTTCAAACCCGAAGATGTGGTGGTTCTGACGCTTTCGGGAAGAGGGGACAAAGATCTCGAAACCTATTTCAAGTACGAAAATCAATTTTAAAAACGAATAAGATGAAGTACACTTTTCATACCAAGACAAAAAAAATATTGGCCGACCTTCATACCCCGGTGAGTATCTATCTGAAAATACGCGACACGTTCCCTCAATCGGCTTTACTCGAAAGTTCCGATTTCCACGCCAACGAAAACAGCACATCGTACATCGGCCTGGAACCGATTGCCAGCGTGGAGGTCAATCGAGGCGTATGTACGATGAAATATCCCGACGGAAGCCGTTACGAACAACAGCTCACCGATTCGTTTACTATTGCCGATGCGCTGAGCGGATTTATTGCCGACATCGAAGTGGAAGGCCCCGACAAAAACGCATGCGGTTTGTTCGGTTACACAACTTTCAATTGTGTGAAATATACCGAAAACATCGCTATCCGCGAAAGCATCGAGAAGCAGAACGATGCTCCCGACATGTTGTATATTCTCTACCGATACATCATGATATTCAATCACTTCACCGACGAAATCGTGTTGATGGAATTGTTGCGCGACAACGAACAAAGTCGTCTCGAGCGTGTAGAGGTGCTTATCAACATGCGAAACTTTGCCTCCTACAATTTTTTCCCCGAAGGGAAGGAATACAGCACCACGACCGACGAAGAGTTCAAAGCCAACGTACGTCGTGGCGTGCAGCACTGCTTGCGGGGCGACGTTTTTCAAATTGTGCTGTCGCGGCGTTTCGTGCAGCGATACTCGGGCGACGACTTCAAGGTGTATCGGGCATTGCGTTCCATCAACCCTTCACCCTATCTGTTTTATTTCGATTTCGGCGGATACCGCATCTTTGGCTCTTCGCCCGAAACGCATTGCAAGATCAGGGACAGGCACATCAGCATCGATCCGATTGCCGGCACCACCAAGCGAACGGGAAATTACAGAGAGGACATGAAAGCCGTAGATTTTCTGCTCAACGATCCCAAGGAAAATGCCGAACATGTGATGCTGGTGGATTTGGCACGAAACGATCTGAGCCGCCATGCGCACGACGTGAAGGTTGATTTCTATAAGGAACCTCAATTTTACTCGCATGTCATTCATTTGGTTTCACGCGTCAGCGGAATACTCGACGATGAGGCAGATTCCATTCAGGCTTTTTTCGATACTTTCCCCGCCGGCACATTATCGGGAGCACCCAAAGTGCGTGCCATGCAACTCATTTCCGAAATCGAGAAACACAATCGCGGCGCTTATGGCGGTTGCATCGGGTTCGTCGGACTCAACGGCGATCTCAATCAGGCCATCACCATCCGAACCTTTGTAAGCCGCAACAACGAGCTATGGTATCAGGCCGGGGCCGGGATTGTGGCGCAGAGCAACGACGAGTATGAGTTGCAGGAAGTCAACAATAAGCTCGGCGCTTTGAAGAGTGCCATCGATCGCGCAGCCAATTTGTTCAACGCATAATTTGGAAACGATGAAAAAAGTAAAAGTACTTATTTTCGACAACTACGACTCTTTCACCTACAATCTGGTGCATGCCGTGAAATCGCTCGGCTTCGCTGATGTGGACGTGGTTCGCAACGACCGCCTCGATTTGGATTCGGTGGAACAGTACGACAAAATCATCCTGTCGCCCGGCCCCGGCGTGCCCGAAGAAGCCGGATTGCTCCTGCCGCTCATCCGGCGTTATGCCGATCACAAAAGCATGCTTGGCGTTTGTTTGGGACATCAGGCCATCGGTCTTGCTTTCGGTGCTAAACTCGAAAACATTCCTTTCGTCTTTCACGGAGTGCAAACGGCCATCAAAATCACGGCAAACGATTATATTTTCGATAGGCTGCCCGACCAATTTCAGGCCGGACGCTATCATTCGTGGATCGTTTCGAATGAAGACTTCCCGACCGATCGTCTCGAAATCACGGCGGTGGATGACGAAAACCGAATCATGGCGTTGCAGCACACTTCACTCGATGTTCACGGCGTGCAGTTTCATCCCGAATCGGTGCTCACGCCCGACGGCATCCGGATCATTCAAAACTTTTTAGAACATTAACCCCATGCCGGCGACGGCAACAAACGATATATATATCACATGAAAGAGATACTTTATAAACTGTTCGATTATCAATACCTTACTCGCGACGAAGCGAAACAGGTATTGTTCGACATCGTCTCGGGCAATGTTCCCGAAGCGCAGATTTCGGCACTCCTTACCACTTTCCTGATGCGCAGCATTTCGGTGGACGAAATTCTCGGATTTCGCGATGCGCTGCTCGATATGCGTGTCCCTATTGATTTGTCCGAATACCGTCCCATCGACATCGTCGGAACCGGAGGCGACGGAAAAAACACGTTCAACATTTCGACGCTTGCCGCCTTTGTGATTGCCGGAGCCGGCTATCCGGTGGCCAAACACGGCAATTACGGCGCTACGTCCGTCAGCGGTGCCAGCAACGTTCTCGAGCTGCATGGCGCCAAATTCACTACCGATGCCGATCGACTGAAACGTTCCATCGAAAAGTGCGGTTTCGTATATTTGCATGCACCTTTTTTCAGTCCGGCGCTCAAGGCAGTAGCCGGAGTACGCAAGAGCCTCGGCGTGCGCAATTTCTTCAACATCATGGGCCCGCTGGTCAATCCCACCCAACCGCCCTATCAACTACTGGGAGTGTATGATCTGTCGATGATGCGACTGTTCAGTTACATCTATCAGGAGAGTAAGAAAAATTTCAGCATCGTTCACAGCATCGACGGATATGACGAAATCTCGCTCACCGGTCAGTTTAAGGTCGTATCGAATCGGGGCGAACAGCTCTTCGTACCGGGAGATCTCGGACTGAGGCGTGCTTCGCAAGCGGAATTGTCGGGAGGCGAAACGCCCGAAGACGCGGCGCGTATCTTCGATTTAGTATTGCGATGCGAAGCCACCGAAGCACAAATGAACGCTGTGCTGGTGAATGCCGCATTCGGCATTCGCACTATCGAACAGGACAAATCTATCGACGAATGCCTCGATATGGCACGCGATTCGCTCTACGGGAAAAAGGCATTGAAGACATTCAACCAATACATCGAACTAAACAGTTGACAAACCGAATGAAAGATATTTTATCGGATATCGTAGCACACAAGAGAGTAGAAGTTGCCGCACAAAAAGCGATATACCCGCTCGACTCGATTTACAGGGAAATCGAAAGAAATACGTATAAAACCCTCTCGTTGCATGAAGCACTTGCGAAAGACGACTTCGGCATCATTGCCGAGTTTAAGCGCAAATCGCCTTCGAAGGGGTGGATACACCGCGATGCGGATGTGAGGGAGGTTACGACATCCTATCGGCAAAACGGTGCAGCCGCGCTGTCGGTGCTCACCGACAAGGTTTTTTTTGGGGGTTCGCTTGCCGATCTCGACGCTGTGGTCGAAGAAAGCAACATCCCCGTGTTGCGCAAAGACTTTATCGTGGACGAGTATCAGATTTACGAAGCAAAGCTGCATCGTGCCAATGCCATTCTGCTGATAGCTGCAGCCATCACCAAAGCCGAATGCCTACGGTTCACCGAGATAGCCCGACAACTGGAGCTCGACGTTTTGCTCGAATTGCACGACGAACGCGAAATCGAATACATTGCACCTCAGCATAACCTCATCGGCGTAAATAACCGCAATTTGGGAAGTTTCGTAACTACAGTAGATAAATCTTTCGAAATGGCCGAACTTCTTCCAAAAAATGCAGTGTTGGTTTCCGAAAGTGGCATTTCCGATCCGCAAACTGTTCGGCAATTGCGACAGGTGGGATATCGCGGATTTCTCATCGGCGAGAATTTTATGAAAAACGGCATTCCGGGCGAAAGTCTGGCCGGGTTCATCCAATCGTTGCAGGCCTCATGATAGTGAAAGTATGCGGCATGCGCGATGCCGAAAACATTCGCGAGGTGGAAGCGCTCGGCGTGGATTGGATGGGATTTGTCTTTCATCGCACTTCGCCTCGATTTGTAGGCGAACTTCCCGATTATTTGCCACAACGTGCCAAGCGCGTTGGTGTTTTTGTGGACGAAACGGAGGAGCAGATTATGGAAACCGTCCAACTGTTTCGCCTCGACATGGTGCAACTTCACGGGCATGAAACACCCGATTTTTGCAGCTGCATTCGCAGCAAGGGATTGAAAGTGATCAAAGCCATCAGTATGCAAAACAGATTTCCATCGGAAGAGGTGTCGTTTTATGAAAGGGCTTGCGATTATTTTCTGTTCGACACGAAAACGCCGTTGCCCGGAGGTTCGGGACAGAAATTCGACTGGAGCTCTCTGTCGGCATATCGGGGTACTACCCCTTTTCTGCTAAGCGGCGGCATCTCGCCCGACGATGCCGATAGGGTGGAAGCTTTCGTACACGAACGCTGCATCGGCATCGACCTGAACAGCCGCTTCGAAACGTCGCCGGCCTACAAAGACATTCATTTATTACAATCGTTTATCGACAAAATCAAAAGAAAATGAACAGAATAGATCAACTTTTCGAACAAAAAAAACAAAACATTCTGTCGGTTTATTTTACGGCAGGTTATCCCAAATTGAATGATACACTTCCCGTGCTGGAAGCCTTACAAAAAAACGGCATCGACCTCGTGGAAATTGGCGTATCCTTTAGCGATCCGCTGGCTGACGGGCCGGTCATTCAGTCGTCGAGTACGCAAGCCTTGCGTAACGGCATCAGCGTGAAATTGCTTTTCGAACAATTGGCGAACGTACGGCAAACTATTTCTATCCCACTGGTATTGATGGGATATTTGAACCCGATTTTGCAGTTCGGGTTCGAAAACTATTGCCGCAAAGCGGCGGAATGCGGTATCGACGGGCTGATTCTTCCTGATCTTCCGTTTGCCGAATACATGAAATCGTACAAATCCACAACCGACAAATACGGGCTGCATACCATTATGCTCATCACGCCCGAAACATCCGAAGAGCGCATCCGCATGATCGACGAAAATACGTCGGGATTTATCTACATGGTTTCGTCGGCATCCGTAACCGGTGCCAAGCAGGCTTTCGGAGAAAAGAATCTGGAATATTTTCGTCGCGTCAATAACATGAACCTGCGCCATCCGCGACTGATCGGCTTTGGCATCTCCAACAAGGCCACATTCGATGCCGCGTGCGAAAACGCCTCCGGTGCGATTATTGGCAGCAAGTTTGTTTCGCTGTTGGCAAGCGAAAAATCGATAGATGAAGCCGCTAAAAAATTAGTGGAAGCGCTTCAAAAATAAAAGTGTCGAAACAAAGTACATTTGACAAACAAAATGTACCTTTGCGACCAAATATACTCGAGAGACGGAGCGTTGAAAATCGGATTGACGGCTTCCCTTTATGAGAATGAAAAATTTGCGAATCAGAGCCTTTTGGCTCTTTTTTTGATAAGGAGAGTCAAAAATATACAAAGCATCGTCAATTCTTTTATTCACAATAATTTCGATTCTCGTCCGAGACAGGAAAATAGTTGATAAAAATGCCTTTTCAATCGCACATTGGCGAAATAGCCGGATTGCTCACGGCCGTTTGTTGGACGTTGAGCGCACTTTTCTTCGAAAAAGCAGGCCGAAGGATCGGTTCGCTTTCGGTCAATATTTTACGACTTTTCTTGGCGATTCCTTTTTTGGGATTGACGACGCTCTTCACACGAGGAATGTTTTTCCCGGCGGATGCCACTACGTATCTGTGGTTTTGGTTGGGATTGTCGGGAATCGTCGGATTCTTTTTGGGCGATCTTTGTCTGTTTAAGTCATACACCATCATCGGATCGCGAACGGCGCAGCTGGTGATGAGTCTTGCCCCGATGCTCACGGCACTGATCGGGTGGCTTTTTCTGCACGAAACACTTTCCGTAAAAAGTATTGTGGGGATTGTGGTAAGCGTTTCGGGAATCATGATAGCTGTTGCCGGCAGGCATTTCAAACTCTATATTCCCCTAAAAGGTTTTCTTTTCGCATTAGGCGGAGCATTGGGGCAAGCCGTCGGTTTGGTGCTCAGCAAAAAAGGTATTGGAGACTATGATGCTATGGCTGCAACTCAGATACGTGCCATATTCGGTTTTGTTTGTTTCGCATTGTTGGTAACCTATTTGAAACGGTGGAAAGGGATTTTCGGAGCGGTGAAGGATGCGAAGAGTATGCAATCGCTTACGGTCGGCACGGTTTTCGGTCCGTTTGTTGGGGTTGCCCTGTCGCTTTTTGCCGTTCAGCATGCCAATACCGGCGTGGCCGCGACATTAATGGCGCTGGTACCGATTTTTATCATTGCTCCTTCGGCCGTCATGTTCCACGAAAAAATCACTGTCCGACAAGTCGTGGGAGCGGTGATCAGTATCGTGGGTGCTTCAATTTTCTTTCTTTAGAAACCCTTTAAATTGAAATAGTTCGTTTTTCTCTGCTGCTCTGAAGGGCAAGTTGTATGATTTGGATCACGTTTCGCGCTTCTTCGGGTTTTACGGCAATTTTGGTTTTTCCGTTGATGGCGTCACGCAAATTGATAAAATAATCGCGATAATCGCCTTGTTCACTTTCTACTTTCCCTTCGATCTTCACCTCTTTGCAATCAACGCAGATATTTCCCCAAATGCTTTCGGGCTCGCGTCCCCAGTCTTTTCCTTGTGGAACGGCTCCCGCATCAAGTGTTGCTTCCTGAACGTCCAATCCGTATTTGACGAATGAACCGTTACGTCCGTGAATCAGGTACGTTGGGCCGGGAATTTTGCAAAGCATGCCCGATTTGAGTGTTGCCGTGAACGATGGATAATGCAGACGCACATCGAAATGGTCGTCAGCTTTTGCCCACGGACGTTGTGAATCGATGTCGGCCGTAACCGCAAGAGGCATTCCGAAAAACCACAATGCCTGATCGATCAGGTGAGAACCAAGATCGTAAAAAATACCCGATCCGGGCAGAGGATCTTCGCGCCAGGCACCACCAGGTCGGGGATTTGGGCGGTAACGATCGAAATGCGATTCGTAATCGACGATTTCACCCAAAATGCCGCTTTCGAGGATTTTGCGCACTGTTTTTGTATCGCTGGTAAAGCGGCGGTTGTGATAAACGGTGAGGATTTTTCCTTGCCGTTGTGCAATTTCAATCAGTTCGTCGGCTTCGGCCACATTCACGGTGAACGGTTTTTCCACTACCACGTGTTTTCCTGCAATGAGTGCTTCGCGTGCCCAACGAAAATGTTCGGTATTGGGCGAAGTAACGATTACCAAATCGATTTCGGGATCTTCGATGATGCCTCTTCCGTCGGGTACGACAGCCGTAACGGGATAGCGCTCTTCAATGAGTTTCACGTTTTCGGGTTTGGATGTGCTGATTTTGGTGAGTTCGTACCCCTCGACCACATCGATGAAGGGTGCGTGAAAAACACGCCCCGAAAGTCCATACCCGATAATGCCTGTACGAATGATTGATGACATAAATTGATGGTATTGAAGGATTAGATGCTCAAAATTACATAAAAATTTTCAATTAATATGCCGGTTAACGGATTTAATGGTGTACCGATACCGATTATTTTGTTCTGCTTCCCGACTTACTGCTATTTCTAATCTTAATAACCTGAATTTCTTAATGGTAAAAGAAATATTTTCTGGAACATGAAGAAATGAAGGGACCATTAAGTTTTCTCACTTCTTATTTCTGACCTCTTCACTTCTGACTTTAATTTTCAACTCATTCCATTTTCAGGAGAAAACGAATGAGTTTGGTCGTAGCAATGGCGCGATGACTAATGTTGTTTTTGATATCTTCGCCCAATTCGGCAAAAGTTTGCTCATAGCCGTCGGGAACGAAAACGGGATCATAACCAAACCCACTCTCTCCACGCTTTTCGTCGATAATTTTTCCGTGAATGGCACCTTCGAAGAAATATTGTTCGTCGCCGATCAACAAGGCAATAACCGTTCGAAATGCGGCGCGTCTGTCACTTATGCCTTCGAGGTTAGTCAACAGTTTCCGGATATTATCTTCTGCTCTGCAATCCTCACCGGCGTAACGGGCAGAGTAAACACCGGGAGCACCGTCCAATGCTTTAACTTCGAGGCCGGTATCGTCGGCAAAACAATCGTAACCGAAATTATCTTTCACGAAACGAGCCTTGATCAGGGCATTTTCTTCCAGAGTAGTTCCGGTTTCGGGAATATCAGTCCGGCAATTGATATCGTTGAGGCTCAGAATTTCGAGTTTTCCTTCTGAAATCTTGCGAATTTCGTCGAGTTTATGCTTGTTGTTGGTTGCGAATACGATCTTTTTCATTTTTTGAGTTGTTTTAAGCGTTCTTTTTCGCGCTGTTTACGCATAGTTTCAAGCTCTTTTTGACGTTTTTTGAGTTCTTGTTCCCGTTTCTTGATCATCTCCTTGCGCTCTTTTTCGCGTTGTTTGATGAGTTTCTCACGTTCACGTTTGCGTTCTTTGATCAATTTTTCTCGATCCTTGACCGAATTGTTCTGTTTTTCTCGTTGCAGTGCTTCCTGCGCTTTGCGCTCGAGTTCGGCTTGCCGTTGCATTCGCAAATCGAGGCCTGTCGTTGTTACGCTGTCGGTATTTGTAGATATCGGTAGAGGAAAAAATTCGGAAATCGAATCGGGTTTTTCCTCTTTAGCAATAGGTGTTTCTTCTGATTTTTTGCCGAACTTAACGATATCCGGCAATGGTGGCTCGACACCGGCTTTTGCCATTACCGGAATTTCACCGAAATTTGTTTTGTAGAACGCCCGATAATCGGCAATTGTTTTTCCGGAAGCAAGTATTTTCATATTTTCTTCCGTAATTATCAGGGTTTGGATTCCCCCGGATGACTCGGCGATAAACGTACTATCCTGAAGGATCATCGAAGCGTATTCCACTGCCTCGTCGAACGTGTTGAATCCTTTCACCTGTAAAGCTTCTTTAGGCGGCAGATTCACAAACGACAATCGAAATTCGCGGAGTTGAAAAGTTGAAAAGTTGAAATTGGCGACGGCAAACAAAAGACTGTTTTTATTGGAATTGTTTTTGTCGAAAAGAGCCAGAAAAAGTGAAGGCGCATTTTTATGGTTTGAAAAATTAATGCTGTCGGTTGTTTGGGCAATGGTCATTTTCTCATCTTTTGAAGCCAAACTACGCAGGCTTCTTGCACGAGCCACTGCTGCCAGCATCTCTCTCTCGGTGAAGGATTCTTCTTCTGAAGTTCGAGCTGTGTCAGAAGCAAGTGCGGGGAGTTCTTGTCCGGGAATGACCGGAGAAATCGTTTTTCGGGAGGTCCCGGCACGGGCATAAAACCGATTGGCTTTTGCCGTGTCGTTTTGGGCTGTATAAAAATCTCCCAACGTGACATAAAGAGAATCATTTGCCCCCGCGAAGCGAGAATTATTCGCCATTTTCTCCAATTCTCCAATCGCCTTCAGACGATTTTTTCCACTTGCCGCGCGTGTCTGAAAAATCGTTGCCTGCATGGCATAAGTGGGTGGAGTCTTCAATCCCTTGACTTCGCCAAATGTATGATAGGCTTCGCTTTCGAGTCCGATTTCGGCATAAAGTTGCCCCAGCAAAAACTGCAAACGAATTTTTTGTGAAAAGTTTTTTTGCGATTTTATCGCTTGGCGAAGATAAGGTATGGCCGATTCGTAGTTTTTACGACAGAGAAAATAATAAGCGTATGTTTCGTTAAATAATTGATTTTGTACTTTTGTCAGAGGTTTGGTCAACAAAATATTAGCGATATTTTCGGCATCGTAGAACCGGCCCATCGCCGAATAGGTTCGCAGCATCCAGATTTGCGTTTCGGAAATCAACTCGTCTTCGTTCTTATACATTCGCAGGATTTGCGAAAAAGTGGAGAGTGCATCGCTGTAACTTCCGTTTTGCACTTGGGCTTTGCCCATCAGCAGCCATACATCTTTGAGCGCCGGATTAAATTCTTCCTGACGAAGCCATTCGCGATATTCTATTGTGTGGGGTTGGTGTGGGTCACGGCGAGGTTTGACGGAAATGGAGTGTTCCTGAATCGCTTTTTTTGTTTTTTCGATTACGGCATCAAACGGCCCGCTTCCCGACAGATTTTCTTCCTTCACCTCATTGGGATACATCGGAATCAGTTCCGTATAATTATCTATGCTTTTGTTATAAAGAGCCTGCAAGGTTTCGTCGTAAAATTGTTGGGCGTTGAAAAGAATGTTGTATCGAGTTGTCAAATCGTGATAAGCCCTCGTTCCGGCAGTATTTTTTTGCGTGGAGCAGCCGAGAATCAGGACGATAGAGAAGATGCTCGAAACGAATAACAGGTAATTTCTTTTCAATTTCGATTCGTAAGTTTTCTGTATGAAGCAAGAGCTTCACTGAAATAACTCGAAAAAACGGTTTTTATTGTGTTTTTAAAATGGTTCTATCTGAATTTGTACGGTTAAAAGTAAAAACATTATCTTCAACACATAACAAGTTTCGCTAACGGTTTTTCTGGGTTTCCGTAAATTTGATGCTAAAAAAGAATACAAAAAAGGTCAACACAACATTACCGAAAATAATGTATAATTGATAATGGTGCAAAGAATGGAAGACACCTCCACCTCGTTCAAGTTTAGCGACAGCGTAACTTGGATGTAGAGCAAAAAGCAGTTCAAAAACTGCGGTCGTTTTCCGGCACCGGTTCGGAAACTTGCGCTATTTAGGGCACAAGTAAATATTTGCACCGGCAAAGAGTGTAGTGTTGATTCGAACCAAGTACGACGCAAGTACGACGCAAATACGGCGATAGTATCATTCGAACAATGGATATGGACTTGCGCTATTCGGAAGATATCCGGGGACAGTTATGATTTGATTGACCATGTGGAATGGGAAAGAAATGGAAGAGGGGAAACTCGGAAATGAGTGCGCCATCCGGAATTCATGAGGCAAACTCAATTTTGATTATCCTCAGTATTTCACATAGAACCATAAAATCCTTGTGAATTTAAAAATAAAATTATACATTCGAAACCGGTTAAAAGACCAATTTTTCAAAAACGACCTTGATAGACTTAACAGCTACTTTTGAGCAAATTAAGGAAAAAATCAAACACGATGAAAACGAATTTATTACTGCTGCTATCAGGCTTTTTAATTTTCACGCTTCAGGCACAAGACACGAAATGGAAGGGGAAATCTGTCGATTTTTCTCATGGCAGGCTGAAGGTATCCGACAACAGACGGTTTTTGGTATTTAAAGACGGCACGCCGTTTTTTTACTTGGGTGATACGGCATGGGAACTTTTTCACCGGTTGAATAAAGCGGAAACCGAAAACTACCTGGAAAACCGGAGAGAAAAAGGATTTACCGTCATTCAGGCAGTTGTTTTGGCCGAACTGGACGGATTGAATACGCCTAATGCCGAAGGCGAAAAGCCGTTGATCGACAACGATCCCACCCGGATCAACGAAGTCTATTTTCGTCATGTGGATTGGGTAATTCGCAAGGCGGAAGAAAAAGGCCTGTTTATCGGCCTGTTGTCCACTTGGGGAGATAAATGGAACAAGAAATGGGGCGTCGGCCCCGAGATTTTCACCCCGGAAAATGCGGCAGTTTATGGGGAAATTCTCGGCAAACGGTATAAGGATTTTCCCAATATCATTTGGATTCTCGGCGGAGACCGACCCATTGAAAAGGATGAGCACAGAGAAATCGTCAGAGCTATGGCTTCGGGTTTACGCAAAGGCGACGGTGGTGCTC
>Ga0228536_1001018_pt1 | contig 34334 bp, 31 predicted proteins | sample SJ1Smetagenome_FD_168611 | JGI IMG/M metagenome (GOLD analysis project Ga0228536, IMG submission 168611) | Enriched culture of PCE-dechlorinating microbial communities from Ithaca, New York, USA - SJ1.S | ecosystem: Engineered > Modeled > Simulated communities (microbial... > Unclassified...
CTCGAGCTGCAGAAGGCGTACTTCGAGGTCGTTCGCGGTCAGAACGACGACTACAAGGAGTGGCTGGAGTACCTCTAGCGGGGGAGCGCCCGTCGCCCGCGCCGGCTGACCCGGCGCGGGGCGGGGGCGCCGGAGCGACACACGTGGACAGAGCTGCCCTGATCAAGGTCCTCACCCGGGCGTCGGGTGCGCTTGCCGTCGTCCTGGTGCTGTTGCTCGCGTTCGCTGGCTACCTGGCGCATCTTTCCACCACGCTGCCCGACCTGCGCGCGGATCCCGGCGTCATCGAGATGGCACAGACGTCCGTTGTCTACGCCGCCGATGGCTCGGTGCTCGCGGAGTGGTACGACGCCGAGGACCGCACGGTGGTGCCGTACGACTCCATTCCGCAGTCGCTCAAGGACGCCGCAGTGGCGATCGAGGATCGGCGCTTCTACGAGCACTCGGGAGTCGACGTCCAGGCCATTGCGCGCGCGTTCTCTGTCAACACCGGGGCCGGCGAGGTGCGACAGGGCGGCTCCACCATCACCCAACAGACGGTGAAACTGCTCTTCACAGAGGGCGAGCGTACGCTCAAGCGCAAGATCGAGGAGGCGCTTCTCGCCTTGCAGCTTGAGGGCCGAGCGGACAAGGACGTCGTCCTCGGCGTCTACCTCAACATGGTGTACTACGGCCACGGCGCGTATGGCGTGCAGAGCGCCGCGCAGCGGTTCTTTGGCGTCGACGCGCCCGATCTCACGCTCGAGCAGTCTGCGTTGCTCGCCGGCTGCATCCAGTCGCCCACACGGTACGACCCGTTCGTGAACCCGTCGGCCGCACTCGAGCGGCGCAACCTCGTGCTCCGGGTCATGCGCGACGAAGGCTGCATCTCGGATGCGGAGGCCGCGGACGCGGCCGCCCGTCCGCTCGGCCTGGCCGAGGGCGCTCCCATACGGCAGCTGGTGGCTCCGTACTTCGTGGAGTATGTCCGACGGGACCTGTTGGAGGAGCTTGGCTCGGAGCGCCTGTACCGCGGCGGGCTGCGTATCCACACCACGCTTGACCCGGCGGCGCAGCGCGCGGCTGAGGCGGCGGCCAAGAGCGTGCTGCCCGACCCGGCGGACCCCGAGGTGGCGATCGCGTCGGTGCGCTGGCGCGACGGGGCGGTGGTAGCGGTGGTGGGCGGGCGCGACTTCTCGGCCGAGCAGTTCGATCTGGCCACGCAGGGTAAACGGCAGACCGGCTCGGCGTTCAAACCGTTCGTGCTCGCCGCGGCGCTCGAGGAGGGTCACACGCTCGATTCCATGTGGGAGGCGACCCCGTTCTCCACGCCGGTGAAGGACGGCATCTGGCACGTGGAGAACTACGAGAATGCGATCACCGGCGGCACGTACTCGCTGCAGACCGCCACCACGTGGTCGATCAACACCGTGTACGCGCGCCTGATCATGGCGGTCGGCGCGGACAAGGTGGTGGACACCGCGCACCGCATGGGCATCACCTCGGAGATCAACGAAGACCCTGCAATCGCCCTTGGCGGGCTCACGCAGGGCGTATCGCCGCTTGAGATGGCCTCGGCGTTCGGCACTATCGCCAACGGGGGTCTCGCGGTGGCGCCCTCGGGGATCGACCGCGTCACCGACAGCGAGGGCGAGCTGGTGTACGCGCCCGAACGCGACGGCACGCGTGCTATCTCTGCCGAGGTCGCCTCCACGCTCGCGGGAGCGCTCGGGCAGGTGTACACGGCTGGCACCGGCAGCTCGGCGAACTTTGGCCAGTGGGCGGCGGTCAAGACCGGGACCGCGCAGTCGTGGCGTGACGCGTGGCTTGTGGGCTACTCGGGCGAGCTCAGCACCGCGGTGTGGGTAGGCTATCCCAAGGCGCAGGTGGCGATGGACAACGTCCACGGCATCCGCGTGACCGGCGGCAGCTTCCCGGCGCAGATCTGGAAGAACTACATGCAGGTGGCGTCGGTGGGGGCGTCGGCCCCGCAGGCTGTGGCGCCGGCCACGCCGGGCGCGGGCGAGCGGGAGCAGTGGGTCAGCTACACGGTGTGCGCAAAGTCGATGAAGCTCGCCGGTGCGCGCTGCCCGGAAACCATGGAGCTCGCCTTCCCGGCAGGCGCGATCTCAGATGAGGTGTGCACGCTCGAGCACGGGCGATGAGAGCGGGTATGCGCGCCCTCTGTCCGCTACAATGAAGCCCCACCGCGCAGGGGAAGGACGAGCCTCCGATGGTCACGCTCTATGACACCACGCTCCGTGACGGCACACAGCGCGAGGGCATGTCGCTCTCGGTCGATGACAAGCTGCGTATCGCGCGCCGCCTTGACGACCTCGGCGTCCACTACATCGAGGGCGGTTTCCCGGGCAGCAACCCCAAGGACCTCGAGTTCTTCGAGCGCGCCCGAGACCTCGAGCTCGAGAATGCCACGATCACGGCGTTCGGCACGACCTGTCGCAAAGGCGGAGCCGCCGAGACAGACGGCGGACTGCGCGCGCTGCTGGACACCGGGTGTGAGGCGCTGTGCATCTTCGGCAAGGCGTGGGACGTCCATGTGACCGAGACCCTGCATGCCACGCTCGAGGAGAACCTCCGCATGGTGCGCGACAGCGTGGCGTTCCTGGTGGCCGAGGGGCGGACCGTGTTCTTCGACGCCGAGCACTTCTTCGACGGCTACGCCGCGAATCCCGGCTATGCCACCAGCGTGTGCAGGACCGCCGCAGAGGCGGGAGCGAGCGCGATCGTGCTGTGCGACACCAACGGCGGCACGTTGCCGCAGACCGTGGCGAGGGTGGTTCGCGAGTTTTCCGCCGCGCTGCCCGGGGTCGAGCTCGGCATCCATGCCCACAACGACGCCGCGTGTGCCGTGGCCAACTCGCTCGTAGCGGTTGACGCCGGGTGCACGCACGTGCAGGGCACGGCAAACGGCTACGGCGAGCGGGCGGGCAACGCCGATCTCCTCTCGATCATCCCCGCACTCGTGCTCAAGATGGGCGATGACTGCATCACCTCGGACCAGCTCCGGCTGCTGACTGAGGTCTCGCACTTCGTGGCCGAGACGGCCAACGTGACGCCTAATCCACACCAGCCGTATGTGGGTACGAGCGCGTTCGCGCACAAGGGGGGCGTCCATGCGAGCGCCGCGGCACGGCTCTCGGCCGCTTATGAGCACATCGATCCTGCGGCGGTGGGCAATCTCGCACGCGTCGTGGTGAGCGAGCTTGCGGGCCGGGCCTCGCTCACGATGAAGGCGCTCGAGCTCGGGATCGACCTCACCGGCGACCAGGAGGCCGCGACGCGCGTGCTCGACGGCATCAAGCAGCTCGAGCACCAGGGCTACATGTTCGAGGCCGCCGACGCCACGCTCGAGGTCATGCTGAAGAAGGAGCTCGGCACGCACCAGCCGTTCTTCCGCCTGGAGAGCTTCCGCTGCCTGATGGAGAAGCGCGAGGACGGGCGTGTGATGACCGAGGCCACCGTCAAGGTGCACGTAGGTGACGAGCGCTTCATCGCCACCGCCGAAGGAAACGGTCCGGTCAACGCGCTCGACGGCGCGCTGCGCCTCGCCATCGGCCGCTTCTATCCCGCGCTCGACGCCATCGAGCTCACCGACTTCAAGGTGCGCGTCCTCGACGAGACGAAGGGCACGGGCGCCGTTACCCGCGTGCTCATCGAGTCGAGCGACGGCGAGAAGACCTGGGGCACGGTGGGCGTCTCGGAGAACATCATCGAGGCGTCGTGGGAAGCGCTTGTGGATTCGGTCGAGTTCGGCCTTGCGCACCCGCGGGGGGAGGAGCGGTAGACGTCACGCTCTCCCTCGGTGACCGCTCGGTGACGCGCGACGGCGCCTAGCGGGAGGCGCACGCGCACAGGCGTATACTTCCGCGCAGTATTCGCATATTCTGTCGCTCCGGGATCACCCGCTCCGCGCTCCGAAAGGTCCTCCGTGTTCGGCTCCAATCGCAACCTTGCGCTCGTGGTGGGCGCGCGCTTCATATCCCGCCTCGGTGGTACCGCCGTGTGGATCGTCGGCACCCTCGGCGGCGCGGCATACGCCTTTGACGCCACCCCCTCGCAGCTCGCCGCGATGTCGATGGTGAACGCCGCCGCGGCGATCATCGGCTCGCTCGTGGCCGGTATGCTCATCGACCGGTTCGGCCCCCGCAAGGTCATGGTGTGGGCCGAGATAGGCTCGATCCCGCCGGTGCTGTGGATGATGGTGGCGCCATCGCTCCCGCTGTTCGTGGCGGGCTCGGCGCTCTTCTCGCTCTTCGGCGTGCCCACGTGGACGGCCGGGGCCTCGTTCGCGCCCTTCATCACCTCGGGCCGCGAGCAGCTGGAGCGCGCCAACTCGTTCATCGAGACCGGCAGCTCGATCGGCTTCGTGCTCGGGCCGTCTGTGGGTGCCCTCATCGAGACCTGGTTCGGCATCCACTCGGTCTTCTGGGTCATGGCGGTGGCATCGGCGATCGCCGCCGTGCTGGCCTGGCTTACCCGCATCGAGGAGAAGCCCACCGGGCACGAGCACGGCAACGCGTGGGCGAACTTCACCGCAGGCATCCGCATGGCGTACACCACCCGCACGCTCCGGTACTTCATCCTGCTCGGAACGGCGGTCTGGGTGGGCTTTGGAGGGTTCCAGGCCCTGGAGTCGCTCTTCTATCGCGACGTGGTGGGCGTGGGCGTGGAGTGGCTCGGCTGGATGAACACGCTGTTCGGCCTCGGGCTCGTGACGGGCGCCGCGCTGCTGCCACGGTTGCCCGACGCGATCGTGTCGGCGCGCGGCTTGTCGGTCATGGCCATGCTAGCCGGTGTTGGCTCGATACTGTATGTGGGCTCCACCGATCTCGGTTGGATCGCCCCCGGCGCATTCGCGTGGGGCACGGCGATCGGGGCGATGGAGCCGCTGCTGCGTACGCTCGTGCACCTCGACTCGCCGCATGAGTATGTGGGCCGCATCGTGGGCACGCTGCAGTGGCACCGCACCGCGGGCGAACTGTTGCCGCTCGCGGTCGTGCCCGCGCTCGCGGTGTCGCTCGGCATCCAGCAGACGCTCATCGCTGGTGGCGTGCTGGTTGTGGTGCTCGCCATCGGCAGCTTTGGCACGGCGCGCGCGATCGACCGGCACCGGGCGGGTCCGGTGGCCGAGGCGGTGCCTGAATCTATCTGAACACGTGTCGGATCCCGGCAGGAATGACACCGCCCTATGTGGAACATCAACGTAGAGGCAGGGGATCGGCGAGGGGAGTCTGATGCGCGTCGTTCGGATCTTCCATGAGGAAGACGTACGGTACGGCCTTGCCGACGAGAGCAGCGTGACGCTGATCTCCGACGAGCCGTTCGCCGCATGGGAGCCCGAGGGCATCGTGGCGCTGCCGCACGCGCAGCTGCTCGCCCCCACCGTGCCCACCAAGATCGTATGCGTCGGCCTCAACTACAAGGCGCACGCACGGGAGATGGGCTACGAGCTCCCGGTCGAACCGGTCATCTTTCTGAAGCCGCCCACATCCGTTGTCGGCCATGGCGCTGAGATACGGATCCCCGACGGGCATGACGTCGTGGACTACGAGGCCGAGTTGGCGCTCGTGATCGGCCGTCGTGCGCACAAGGTGACGCCCGAGCAGGCGCGCACGCACGTGCTCGGGTGCACGTGCGCGAACGACGTGACCAGCCGCGTGCTGCAGCAGCGCGACGGGCAGTGGACGCGCGCCAAGGGCTTCGACACCTTCTGCCCGCTCGGGCCCTGGGTGGAGACCGACGTGGATCCGCGCGATACCACGCTCGAGTCGTACGTGAACGGAGAGCTCCGGCAGTCCACTTCCACCTCGGACATGATCTTCGACCCCTACGAGTTGGTGAGCTTCGTGAGCGGCGTGATGACGCTCCTGCCGGGCGATGTGGTGCTCACCGGCACGCCCGCAGGCATCGGGCCACTGCATCGCGGGGACGTGGTCGAGATCCGCATCGGCGGGATCGGAAGCCTCATCAACCGCGTGGTGTAGATCGCACCAGGTCAGACGCGAGCGCTCTTGCGGCCTCCGCTGTGCCGGGAGTATCATACCTTATGGTATGAAGCGGAGGTATGAACGATGGCCGTGGACAAGATCACCGTCTCGCTTCCGGCGAGCCTGGTCCGGGAGATCGACCTGCTCTCGGAGTTGGAGGGCGTATCGCGCAGTCAGGTGGTGCGGGAGGCTGCCTTGCTGTACGTGAGCGATCGTGCGTCGGCGAGAGAAGCCGCCGTGCGGCATGCCGCCTCCGAGCGGACGCTCGCGATCCTGAAGGAGCTCCGGAACCGGATACCCGGGGACGATCGGCCCGTGCTCGATATCCTCCGGGAGTCCCGGGGTCCGCTCGATGACAGTGCGTCGAGGTGAGCGCCGAAGTGCTCGTGCTCGATGCGTCGGTCGGGGTGAAGTGGTTCAAGGACGAGGCGGGCTCGGACCGCGCACGGGAGCTGATCGCCCGGATGGGTAAGGGCGCGGCCCAGCTCGTGGTACCCGCTGTCTTTCCGTTCGAGGTGCTGGATGTCGCGCGGCGGTTGTTCGGGCTGACCGACGCGAAGCGGGTGTGGGACGAGCTCTCCGCCGCCGGCTTGCTGGTCGCCGGGTCTGACGAAGCCCTTCTGGCCGACACGTTTTCGATCGCCGGTTCGCTCGGCTGCACGCTCTACGATGCCGCGGCCCCTGCGCTTGCCGCCCGTCTTGGTTGCCCGCTCGTGTCGGCGGACAAGCGCGCTCACGGGCGTGTGGAAGGGGTCCGGCTCATCGGCTGAGCCTGGCCGGTGCCGCCTGTCGGAAACCAGTGCCGTCCGATCGGCAGACCCCCATCATGTCGGGTGCCGGTGCTAGTATGGGTACACCATCTAGCGTACACCGGCTCCCGGAGGGAGGGATCTCGCGTTGTCTACAGAGCGGTTGCGCACGGCCGAGGTCGAAGCGCTTCTCACGGCGTTTGGCACGCTTGCCGACAACGACGAGCGGTACGCCTTCCTCGTCGACGTCGCCACCATACGCGAGATCCAGGACATGGCGCAGCGCCTTGCGGTCGCGCGGTCGCTTCATGCCGGCGCGCACTACACGAGCATCCAGGAGGCCACCGGCGCGTCGTCCACGACGATCAGCCGCGTGAGCCGCAGCCTCAATTACGGCGAAGGCGGGTATCGCACGGTGATCGACCGGCTGGGTCCGGCCGCGGAAGGCGGCGACGCGTAACCGATGTCTGGCTTCGTCCATCTGCACACGCATTCGGAATACTCGCTTCTCGACGGTCACGCGCGCATCTCGCGTCTGGTGGCGCGAGCGAACGAGGTGGGCCAGAACGCGATCGCGCTCACCGACCACGGCGCGATGTACGGTGCTGTCGAGTTCTACCGCTCGGCCGTCAGCGCGGGGGTCAAGCCGATCATCGGATGCGAGACGTACTTCACGCCTGAGTCGCGCACGAAGCGCGAAGGGAAGCCTTCGCTCTATCACCTTCTCTTGCTCGCGAAGAACGAGACCGGCTATCGCAACCTCATGGCGATGGTGAGCGAGGCCTCGGTCAACGGCTTCTACTACAAGCCGCGCGTGGATCTCGAGCTGCTGCGCCAGTACTCCGAGGGGCTCGTCTGCACCTCGGCATGCATGAGCGGCATCGTGAGCAAGTCGATCGAGCAGGGCGACCTCGCCGCCGCCCGCAGGTGGGCGGAGACGTACGCGGAGATCTTCGGCGACGACTTCTACCTGGAGATCCAGGAGCAGGGGATCACCGCCGACAACGGCGTGACCCAGAAGCAGCTCAACGCCGAAATCGCGCGGATGGCGTCGGAGATGGGCGTGGGGCTCGTGGGCACCAACGACATCCACTACGTCATGCACGAGGACCACGAGGCCCAGGACCTGCTGCTGTGCGTGGGGACCGGCTCTACAGTGGACGACCGCTCGCGCATGCGGTTCTCCTCGGACCAGTTCTACCTCAAGAGTCACGACGAGATGGCCGCGGCGCTTGCGGAGTATCCGGAGGCGCTCGCCAACACCGTCGACGTCGCCGCGAAGTGCGAGATCGAGCTCGAGTTCGGCAAGATCATCCTGCCGGTGTTCGAGACGCCGGCGGGCAAGACCGAGAACGAGCACCTGCGCGACGAGTGCATGGCCGGGCTGGCAAAGCGCTACGGCGAGCCGATCCCGCCCGAACCGATCGAGCGTCTCGAGTCGGAGCTCGAAGTCATCGTGGGCAAGGGCCTCTCAGCGTACTTCCTGATCGTCGCGGACTTCGTGCGGTGGGCCAAGGCGAACAACATCGGCGTCGGCCCGGGCCGCGGTTCGGCGGCCGGTTCGATCATCAGCTACGCGCTCGGCATCACCAACCTCGATCCGCTCGAGCACGGTCTGCTGTTCGAGCGCTTCCTCAACCCCGAGCGCACCGAGATGCCCGATATCGACATCGACTTCGACGACGAGCGGCGTCTCGAGGTCGTGGAGTACGTGCGCCAGAAGTACGGGGAGGACAAGGTCGCGCAGGTCATCACGTACTCCACGATGAAGGCGCGCGCCGCGATCCGTGACGCCGGCCGGGTGCTCGGCTATCCGTACTCGATCCCGGACAAGGTGTCCAAGCTCGTGCCTGAGCGCATCGATCGCAAGGGCGACGCCGACAAGAAGCTCTCCGATCTTGAGGTGGCGCTTCGCGACACACCGGAGCTTCGGGACGCGTACAACAACGACGCCGACACGAAGCGCATCATCGACTCGGCGCTCTCGCTCGAGAACGTGGTGCGCGGCGAGGGCATCCACGCCGCCGCCGTTGTGATCTGTCGCGACCCGCTGTACTACTACACGCCGGTGAAGCTCGACACCAAGGGCGGCTCGCTCATAACCCAGTACGAGGGCACCGTGATAGCGGACCTCGGCCTGCTCAAGATGGACTTCCTCGGCCTGCGCACGCTCACCGTGCTCGCCAAGGCGGTGGCGGCGATCGAGGAGCACCACGGTGTGGTCATCGACCTCGACAGCATCCCCATGGACGACGCTAAGACCTGGCAGCTGCTCCAGCGAGCCGATACCGACGGCGTGTTCCAGGTGGAGTCGCCCGGCATGAAGCGCGTGCTGCGCGATCTCAAGCCGACGCGTTTCGCCGACCTCGTGGCCGTGGTGGCGCTGTACCGTCCGGGGCCGATGGACTCGATCCCCGACTTCATCGCGCGCAAGCACGGCCGCGCGGCGATCACGTACTACGACGACCGCATCAAGCACATCCTGGAAGAGACATACGGCGCCATCGTCTACCAGGAGCAGGCGATGCGCATCACCATGGAGATGGGCGGCTTCACCGCGGCCAAGGCCGACAAGCTCCGCAAGGGCATGGGCAAGAAGAAGATGGAGATCGTCGACGCGCTCGAGCCGGAGTTCATGGCCGGTGCCGCCGAGCGCGGCTACGACCCAAAGGTCGCGCAGCGCGTGTGGGCCGACATGCGCAAGTTCGGCGAGTACGCGTTCAACAAGAGCCACGCCGCGGCGTACGGCCTGGTGTCGTACCAGACGGCGTACCTCAAAGCGCACTACCCGCTCGAATACATGGCGGCGGTGCTCACCAGCTACACAGGCAAGAGCGAGACCATCGTCAAGTACATCGCGGCGTGCAACCAGGCGGGCATCAAAGTCCTGCCACCTGACGTGAACTCATCGGGCCGGGACTTCACCGCCGTGGAGGGCGCGATCCGCTTCGGCCTTGCCGGCATCCGCAACGTGGGCGAGGCCGTGGTGGAGACGATCGTGGCCGAGCGCAAAGCGGGCGGACCGTTCACGTCGCTCCACGACTTCTGCAACCGCGTTGACATGCGCCAGGCCAACAAGAAGACGCTCGAGGCGCTCATCAAGGCCGGGGCGTTCGACTCCACGGGCTACACGCGCAAGCACCTGCTCTCGATGATGGACTCGTGCGTCGACAGCGCGGTGAAGCGCCAGCGTGACGCTGACTGCGGACAGATCTCGATGTTCGACCTCTTCTGCGCCGAGGAGCACGGCATGGACGATGAGGTCGTACCGCCGAACGACGACGAGTGGGACAAGGGCATCAAGCTCGCGTTCGAGAAGGAGATGCTCGGCATCTACGTCTCGGACCACCCGCTTGCCGAGATCCGCGACACGATCGAGCGGGCGCGCACGATGTCGCTCGGCGCCACAGACGAGTTCCGTGACGGTCAGAGCGGCTGGTTCGCGGGCATCGTGTCAGGCTTCGAGCGTATCGCCACCAAGGCGGGCAAGCTCATGGCAACGTTCACGCTCGAAGACCTCGAGGGCTCCATGGAAGGCGTGCTCTTCCCGCAGACGTATGAGAAGTATCGCGACACCATCGCGGTGGACATGGTGGTGCGCGTGCGCGCGAAGGTGGAGCGTTCCGACCGTGGACTCAAGCTGATCGCGCACGAGATCGAGCCGCTCGCCGCCAGCGGCGAGTTCGAGCGGCCGCCGCAGACGCTCATGGTGCGCGCACCCATCGAGTTGCTTGCCAACGGGAACGGCTCGCGGTTCAAAGACATCCTCTCGCGCTACCCCGGTCGCGACCATGTGGTGGTGCAGCTCCAGACCGGCAACGGTGCGAAACAGCTCAAGATGGGGGAGGAGTACCGTGTGGACGCCGCATCGAGCGGTCTGCACGCCGAGCTCAAGGAGCTCCTGGGCACCGAATCGGTGTGGGAGACCTGACGGCCGCGCCGCGGTTGACGGCACGGTGCCGCCGTGTGATACTCCGTTACGCTATCACTCTACCGTGATAAAGTGAGACTGTGCGGCCGGGTCCTCCGGCCGTTGATCTGGAGGTGGGAGTACCGTGCAGCCGCTGCAGTCGATGGCCCCCGTGACACCACGCGGGTTCCGGGACGTGCTCTTCGAGGAGGCGCGTGAGCGTGAGGCGGTCGAGCGCGCCATGTCCGCGGTGTTCGCTCTGTGGGGCTATGACCCGGTCGAGACGCCGGTCGTGGAAGAGGCCGCAACGCTGCAGATCGGCATTCCGGGCGAAATCGAGCGCTCGGCGTTCCGGCTGTTCGACCTCGACGGCTCGCTCCTGGCGCTTCGTCCCGAGCTCACCGTGCCGATCGCCCGGCTGACCGCCTCGCGTCTCGCGGGGATGCCCGGTCCGCATCGCGTGCGGTACGCCACGGAGGTCTTCCGCGAGCAGGCGTCGCTGCGCGGACAGGCCCGCCAGTTCACGCAAGTGGGCGTCGAGTTCATCGGCGCGCGCGGCCCGGCTGCCGATACCGAGGTGCTGCTGCTGCTGATCGAGGCCCTTTCCGCCGCGGGCCTCGAGTCGTTCACGGTGGGCCTCGGTACCGCCGAGGTGTTGCGCGCGCTGCTCGACCGGGCCGGTGGCACCGATGAGTGGCGCCAGGCGATGATCGCGGCGGCCCAGGACCGGAACCTCGTCGAGATCGACCGTCTCTCAGCACGCGAGGACCTCCACCCCGATCTTGCGTTCGCCTTCCGCGAGCTTCCGAACATCCGCGGCGGCCGTGAGGCGCTCGAGCGCTGTCAGGCCCTTGCGCTCGCATGCGAGTGCAGGGACAGCGTCTGCTCTGTGGCGGAGACGTGGCGCACGCTCGAGGCGCTCGGTCACGGCGACCGCATCCAGGTCGACTTCGGGATCATGCGCTCGCTCGACTACTACACCGGGCTGCAGATCGAGGCGTACGCGCCGGGCCTCGGCCTGCCGCTTGCCGGCGGCGGGCGGTACGACCGGCTGCTCTCCGCGTTCGGCGACCCCGCTCCCGCGGCGGGATTCGCCCTCGGGCTCGAGCGCGTGATGATCGCGCTTGCTGAGCAGGGCCGGACCCCGCGGCTCGAGTCGCTTGACGCGGTGCTCGGGGGCCGCATGCCGGCCGAGGTCTTCGCGGCCGCCGCGCGGCTGCGCGGCGCGGGCTGGCGTGTGCGGCTTGCGACCGGACGCACCGGTACTGCGCTCGTACGCGAGGCGGACGACTTCAGTGCCCTTGAGGCGCTTGTGGTCGAAGGGGACACGATCAGGCGCGTCGACCGGCATGGCGAGGCGGCGATCCCCCTCGGCGATCCGGTACCCGAGCCTCCCCGGCTCACGTGGGCCGCGAAAGGAGGCGATGCGCGATGATCGCACGTCGCAACTCCGGAGAACGGCTGCTCCGCATGGCGCTCCCGAAGGGGTCGCTCTACGCTGAGTCGGTCGCGCTGCTCGAGCGTGCGGGCTACGACACCACCGGGCTTGCCGATCCCGGCCGCCAGCTCACGCTGCGCGCTGGTGACATGGAGTTCATCATCGGCAAACCCACCGACATCCCTGTCTACGTGGCCTACGGCGCGGTGGATGTGGCGATCGCGGGAAAGGACACGCTGGTGGAGTCCGCGCTCGACGTGGTGGAGATGGCCGACCTGCGCTTCGGCGCGTGCCGCTTCGTGGTGGCCGAGCCTGAGGACGCCGAGCGCAGCGTGGCCGAGATCTACCGGCACCTCGGCGTGATCAGGGTGGCCACCAAGTACCCCCGGGTGACCGAGCAGCACTTCGCTCGCCGGGGCCTGCAGGTGGAACTGGTGAAGCTTTCGGGCAATATCGAACTGGCGCCTCTGATCGGCCTGGCCGACCAGGTGGTGGACATCACCGCCACAGGGCGCACGCTCAAGGAGAACCACCTGCGCATCGTCGATGACGTGCTGGAGTCGACCGCGCGGTTCGTGGCCAACCCAGTGAGCCTGAAGACGAACAGCGATCGCGTGACCGGGCTTGCTTCGGCGCTTGCCGCGGCGGCCGCCACCGACTAGGAGAGGATGACCCAGATGATGATGCGACGCATCGATCTCGAGCGCGGCCGGTGGCTGGTTGCCAGGGACGTGCCGCGCACGGGCGGCATCGACATGGAGGTGCTCGGTGTCGCGCAGCGGATCATCGACGACGTCCGCCGTCGTGGTGATGAGGCCCTCCGCGAGTACACCGCGCAGTTCGACAAGGCCGAACTTGCCGACTTCCAGGTCAGCGCGGCGGAGATCGAGGCCGCTGTGGCCGAGGTTGGCGATGAGTTCCGCGAGGCGATCGCCTCGGCGGCTATCGCCATCGAGGAGTTCCACCAGCGGCAGGTGCAGCAGAGCTGGTTCACCACGATCGAGGGCGGCGTGCTCATCGGCCAGCAGGTGACGCCGATCGAGCGCGTGGGAATCTACGTGCCCGGCGGGCGTGCCTGCTACCCGTCATCGGTGCTGATGAACGCCATCCCGGCGATCGTGGCGGGCGTGGGGGGGATCGCGATGGTCGTGCCGCCGGACGCGGACGGCCGCGTGAACCCGTACACGCTCGCGGCTGCCGCCGAGGTGGGTGTGGACGAGATCTACAAGGTGGGTGGCGCCCAGGCGATCGCGGCGCTCGCGTACGGTACCGACACCATCCCGCGCGTGGACAAGATCACGGGCCCGGGCAACGCGTACGTGACCGCCGCCAAGAAGCTCGTGATGGGCGATGTGGGCATCGACATGCTCGCCGGCCCCTCGGAGGTTCTCATCCTGGCCGACGAGACCGCCGAGCCGATGTTCGTGGCGATCGATCTCATGGCGCAGGCCGAGCACGACCCGCGCGCGGCGACCTACCTCGTCACCACCGACGAGGACCTGCCCGCGCGCGTTGAGCTCGCGCTCCGGGAGCTGCTTGTCGGCTCGTCGCGCGCCGACGTGATCGAGCGGTCGCTCACCGACAACGGCGTGGTGATCGTGTGCCCGGACATCGACGTGGCGCTCGACGCCGCCAACCTCATCGCACCCGAGCACCTCGAGGTGCAGATGGCCGACCCCTTCGAGCTCCTCGGCTCGATCAGGAACGCGGGCGCCATCTTCCTCGGCCCGTGGACGCCGGAGAGCGTGGGCGACTACGTTGCCGGCCCCAACCACGTGCTGCCGACCGGCGGCACCGCACGGTTCTCCTCGCCGCTGTCCGTGGACGACTTTGTGAAGAAGTCCTCGGTGCTGAGCTACTCGCTGCAGGGGCTCGAGGCCGACGGCGCTACAGTGATGACGATCGCCGAGGCCGAGGGGCTCGAGGCGCACGCGGCGGCGGTGGGCATCCGGCTCGCCGCGGTGTTCGGCCTGGAGGACGAGTAGCATGGACCGGGTGCGTGAGCCGCGTCCGGAACTGGGCGATATCTCGCCCTACGACGCGAAAGACGTGAGGGCCGAGGTCAACCTCTCGGCGAACGAGAATCCGCACAACCTGCCGGGCGAGCTTCTGGAGAAGCTCGCGGACCGGGTGCGCTTCGACGTGCCGTTCAACCGGTATCCTGACCCGATGGCGACCCGCCTTCGGGGGCTGATCGCGGAGGCGAACGGCCTGGACGCGGGAAACGTGCTCGTGGGCAACGGTGGCGACGAGATCATCCTCGACGTCATCCTGGCGTGGGGCGGCCCCGGGCGAAAGCTTGTTGACCTGCCGCCGACGTTCTCGATGTACGGCATCGACGCGTGGATGACCGGAACGCGTGTGGTGGACGTGCCGCGCACCCCCGAGTTCGAGGTCGACGGCCCCGCGCTGATGCGCGCCGTGGCCGAGCAGGATCCCGACATCATCGTGATCTCGAACCCGAACAACCCCACCGGCACCATGACGCCCGAGACGCTGCTCATCGACCTGCTCGAGGCTACCGACGCCCTCGTGCTCGTGGACGAGGCGTACTTCGAGTTCAGCCGCCAGACGATGCGGCCGCACATGAGCCGGCACCCCAACCTGGCGATCCTGCGCACGTTCTCGAAGGCGTTCTCGCTTGCAGGGCTGCGGGCGGGCTATCTGCTCGCTGACGCCTCGGTCGTCCGAGAGCTCACCAAGGTGCGGCAACCGTACTCGGTGAACCGGTTCACGCAGGTGGCCGCCGAGCTGACGTTCCGCGACCGTGTGGTGTTCGAGGCGGGCGTGCGCGAGGCGATGCGCAACCGCGACAGGCTCGTGCACGGTCTCTCGCAGATGGCCGAGGTCGCCGTGTTCCCCTCGGAGGCGAACTACATACTCTTCCGCGTCGATCAGGCCGCGGCGGTGTGGCGCGACCTGCTGCACGATCACTCGATCCTGGTGCGCGACTTCTCTCGCACGCCGGGGTTGGAGGACTGCCTCAGGGTGACCGTGGGTTCCGAGGAGGAGATCGACCGATTCCTCAAGGCGATGGATGAGATCATCGCGCGCAAACACGCGTCGGCGCACTTCGGCATCAACGCGACGGCCAACCGGCATCTCGAGCGGAACGGTGAGTAGGATGACCCGCACCGCAGCGATCGAGCGGGTCACCTCCGAGACTTCGATCACGCTCGAACTGTCGCTCGATGGCGAGGGCCTGACCACGATCGCCACCGGGGTGCCGTTCTTCGATCACATGCTCGAGGCGTTCGGGCGTCACGGGCTGTTCGACCTCGTGGTCGACGCCCGGGGCGATCTGGCCGTGGACGCCCACCACACCGTGGAGGACGTGGGCATCTGCCTCGGGCAGGCGTTCGCGCGTGCGCTTGGCGACAAGGCGGGCATCCGGCGTTTCGGGTCAGTCTTCATGCCGATGGACGAGGCACTCGTGCTCGCTGCTGTCGACATCTCGGGCCGGGGGCAGCTCCACTACGACGTCACGGTGCCGATCGAGCTCATCGGCACCTTCGACACCACGCTTGCCAAGGAGTTCATGGTCGCGTTCGCCAGCAACGCAGGCATCACGGTGCACGTGATGGCGTTTGCGGGCGAGAACGCGCACCATATCATCGAGGCGGCTTTCAAGGCGCTCGCGCGTGCGCTGCGCGAGGCCGTGGAGGTCGACCCGCGCGTCACCGGCGTGCCGAGCACGAAGGGGTCACTGTGATTTCGCCGCGGTGTGGGGGTCCGCGCTCAGGCAGTCCGCGCCGGGGGCCCGCGGCGCCTGCGGACGCTTCGTGTCCTCGGCGCCTGCCCCGGCTGCGGAACTGCGCGCGTGACCCCCACACCGCAGCTCGGACATCTGCGGGGCTGCGCGCGGTGGCCTTGTCGATCGCCGCGCCGTCGGCAAACACGGAACCGAGCACGGGCCCTCGCCTTGTGCGCGGCTTTTCTGGAGTGCGCGTATGATCGCGATCATCGATTACGGGATGGGCAACCTGCGCAGCGTGCAGAAGGGCTTCGAGCACGCTGGCGTGGCCGATGTCGTGGTGACCGGCGACCCGGCTGCGATCGCCTCGGCGGACGGCATCGTGCTGCCGGGCGTCGGCGCGTTCCGCGACGCTGCGGCCACGCTGCGTGACAGCGGCCTACGGGACGTGATGCTCGAGCGGACCGCCGAGGGTGTGCCGTTCCTCGGAATCTGCCTGGGTATGCAGCTGCTGGCCACGACCGGTCTCGAGGACGGGGAGTGGGCGGGGCTCGGCATCGTGCCGGGTGTGTGCGAGCGGCTCCCGGGCGGCGTGAAGGTCCCCCACATCGGCTGGAACACCGTGGCATATCCGCGTGAGACACGGCTGTTCGCCGGCATCCCGGAGGACACCGCGTTCTACTTCGTGCACTCGTACCACCTGCGGCTGGTCGACCCGTCGTGGGTGATCGGCACCACCAGCTACGGCATCGAGTTCGCCGCGGCTGTGGGCCGTGGCGACATGTACGCGGTGCAGTTCCATCCCGAGAAATCGTCGGCAGCGGGACTGCGTTTGCTGGGCAACTTCGGCGAGATCGTGAAGGAGCGTGCGGCCCGATGATCGTCTTTCCCGCGATCGACCTGCTTGGCGGGCGCGCGGTGCGCCTCGCCCAGGGCGACTACGACCGCGTGACGGTGTATAACGACGACCCCGTGGCGCAGGCGCGTGCCTTCGCCGAGGCGGGCGCCGAGTGGGTGCACGTGGTGGACCTCGATGGTGCCCGCGATGGCGTGCCCGGCAACATCGGCATCGTTGAGCGCATCGCCGGCGAAAGCGGTCTGAAGGTGCAGACCGGAGGTGGCATCCGCACGATCGAGACGATGCGGCGACTCGCCGACGCGGGCGCCGCGCGTATGGTGCTCGGCACCAAGCTGGTGACCGACGAAGCGTTCGTGGCCGAGGCGGTCGCCGGGTTCGGCGACGCCGTGGTGGCGGGCGTGGACGCGCGAGACGGCGACGTCAGGATCGCGGGGTGGCGCGAGGGCACCCACGTGCGCGCCGCCGACGTGGTGGCCGAGCTCGCGGACCGAGGCATCCGACACCTCGTGTACACGGACATCAGCCGCGACGGCATGGGCACGGGCATCAACGACGCGGCGTATCGCGCGGTCGCAGAAAGCGCCGGGTTCCCGGTGGTGGTAAGCGGCGGCATGCACTCGCCGGATGACGTCCGGGCCGTGGTGGCGCTCGGCGCGCCGGTGGCCGAGGGCGTGATCATTGGTCGCGCCCTCTACGAGGGCACTATCGATCTTGCCGACGCGCTTGCGATCGCGGCCGAGGGGTCGGCAGCATGCTGATGAAGCGCGTCATACCGTGTTTGGACGTTCATGAGGGCCGTGTGGTCAAAGGCGTCAACTTCGTGGACCTCCGCGACGCGGGCGATCCGGTGGAGCTGGCCGCCGTCTACGATCGTGAGGGGGCCGACGAGGTCGTCTTCCTCGATATCACGGCCACGCACGAGGAGCGTCCCTCGATGCTCGACGTGGCATCGCGCACCGCCGAGGAGGTCTTCATCCCGTACACGGTGGGTGGTGGGATGCGCTCGGCGGCTGACATCCGGGCGATGCTCGTGGCCGGCGCCGACAAGACCGCCATCAACTCGGCGGCGGTGGCCGACCCCTCGCTTATCACGGCGACGGCCGGCATCTTCGGCTCGCAGTGCATCGTGGTGGCGATCGATGCGCGCAGGGTGCCAGGCTCCTCGCCCGCGCGGTGGGAGGTGTTCGTGGCGGGTGGCCGCACGAACACGGAGCTCGACGCTGTGGCGTGGGCGGCCGAGGCCACGAACCGCGGCGCCGGAGAGATCCTGCTGACCAGTATGGACCGCGACGGCACGAAAGACGGGTTCGACATCGACCTCACACGCGCGGTCACCTCCGCGGTGGGTGTGCCGGTGATCGCCAGCGGCGGGGCCGGGCATCCCGATCACTTCGCCGAGGTCGTGCTCGAGGCCGATGCCGATGCCGTGCTCGCCGCGAGTGTGTTCCACTTCGGCGAGTTGACGGTGCGACAGGTGAAGGAAGCGATGGCGGCCGCCGGCGTGCCGGTGCGGCTGTAGGGCGCCGGCGGTGATCGGTCGCCCGGAGGAGAGCGTATGAGGCGCGAGGACCATCGGATGCCAGAGGACGAGTGCGATGCGCTCCTGCGACGCGCGCAGGTGCTTCGTCTCGGGCTCGTGGACGATGACGGGCCCTATGTGGTCCCGGTGGACTTCGGGTACGACGGAGAGCGGATCTACGTGCACGGTGCCCGCACTGGGCGCCGCATCTCAGCGATCGGCGAGGGTGTGCGGGTATGCTTCGAGGTCGACGAGGGCGAGGTGCTTCCCGCCGAGCGTCCGTGCGCCTACACGTCTCGCTTCAGGAGCGTGATCGGTTACGGTCGGGCACGACTGCTCGAGGACGGGGCCGCCAAGCTCCACGGCCTCGACGTGATCATGCGCCACTACGGCGGCACGGGCGTGGGCATACCGGCAGAGAAGTGTGCAATCACGAGCGTGCTCGAGATCTCGATCGAGTCGCTCGACGGCAGGTGGCACGGAATCGACCCGGAGGACGCGGATGAGTAAGATGCACGACGTTCGGAAGACGCTCGTCGGTATCGTGACCGGGCTCGCGTTCGTTGCGGCGCCGGTTGCGATCGCGGCGACGGCGCCGCTCGTGAACGATGAGTTCATCACGCCGGTCGACGGTCGGATCATGAGCGTTTTGTGGTGGTTCCTGATCCCGCTCGGCACCGCCGTGACAGTGATGATCACCAGACGCTTGTGGCCGGGGATCGTTGTGGGGGCTGCCGCTGTGGTGGCGTTCCAGTACACGATGGCGCTTCTGGCGCCTGCCGAGGGCCGTGATGCTGTCTTGAGTGCGGCTGGCGCATGGATGAGCGCGGCGGTGGGCGTGGCGATACCGTGGGCTGCGGGCATGATATTCGGCTGGACCGCGACGAACCGGCGCAGGGTGCGGCATGATGGCGTCGCTACACTGTGAATGGAACCGGACCGGAGGTACCTGTGGATAGAGAGCGTGACGATCTCGCGATCGAGGACCTGACGTACGACAGCGACGGCCTCATCCCCGCCGTGGTGCAGCAGGACGGCACCGGCGAGGTGTTGATGGTGGCGTACATGAACGCCGACTCGGTGGCGCGCACGGTGGAGACCGGCCTCACGTGGTTCTGGAGCCGCTCGCGTGGCCGCCTCTGGCAGAAGGGGGAGAGCTCCGGCAACGTGCAGCATGTGCGGGCGATCCGCTACGACTGCGACGCCGACTGCCTGCTGGTGATCGTGGACCAGGAGGGCGCCGGGGCATGCCACACCGGCGAGCGCAGCTGCTTCTATCGCGAGCTTGGCGCCGAAGATGTCAGCCCGGCCCCGGCCCGCGCTGGCGATGCCGCCGAGCGAGGTGCGGCGGCATCGGCCATCGGCGCATCGCTCGACGGCCTCTTCGCGGTGCTCGAGCAGCGCAAGCGCGACCTGCCGGAAGGCAGCTACACCACCAAGCTCCTCAGCGGGCCGCACGACTCGCTCCTCAAGAAGATCGCCGAGGAAGCCGGGGAGGTCATCATGGCGGCCAAGGACGCCGATCCGGAGCACCTCCGGTACGAGATCGGCGATCTGGTGTACCACCTGCTCGTGGTGATGACGCGCGAGGGGCTCACGCTCGACGACCTTGCCACAGAGCTCGACGGTCGTAAGAAGTAGGCCCCGGTGACCCACCGGACGTCGCCCACACTCGCCAACTCGGTCGCGCCGGGGGTGCGGCCGGAGCGCATCGAGCCGCTGCTTGCGCGGGTCGCCGGCAACAGGTGGCGATTCCTGGGCTTCATGGTGTCGTTCATCCTGGCGATCGCGCTCTTCGCCGCGGCGGTCGTTGCGATCGTCTCGTCGCTGGTGGCGATGGCCGTGGTGTTCCGGTCGGGTGGCGTACCGCCCGGCGGCGACCTCGGGCCCGGCGAGTTCATCGCACGGGCGGTGGTGCTCGGCTTCGCTATCACGCTCGCCGTCGCCACGGTGTGGTCGCTGGTTCGGCTGGCCGACTCGGAGACACGGCTCTTGAAGCGGCTGGGCGCGCGCATGCCGGCGGGCGGCACGCTGCTGCCCACCAAGAGCGCGCTGCGCGACACGGCGCTTGCGGCGGGCCTCCCGCGCACGCCGCAGCTGTACGTGCTCGACACGCCGGGCGTGAATGCGTTCGTGCTCGGCCGCTCGGTGGAGCGCGTGCGGATCGGGGTGACCCGCGGCTTGCTCGAACACACGGGCCCCGATGTGCAGCGCGCCGTCTTCGCCAACCTCATCGCCCGCGTCCTCACGCTCGACACCCTGTGGGCCACGGCCGTCTCCGCCCTCATGGGCCCCATCTGGGCCCTGCGTGACGCCGACTTCGAACGCGATGACGGGGAGCCAGGGCCCGATGCCGGAGCTGCGCGTACCCGGGAGCAGGGTGCGGCGGGGCTTGCGCTCCTCGGCTACGGGCTCGTGGTGATCGTCACGGAGTTGCTCGCGTGGTATCACCGGGAGGCCGCCTGGTCGGCTGCCGAGAAGGCCGATGCCGAGGGGATGCTGCTGCTGAAGGACCCCCGGTGGATGCTGCGCGGCATCGAGCAGGTGCTCGAGCGCGACAATCACGTCCCCGCCGCCGGCGACGCGTACTCGCAACTGTTCTTCTGCTGGGCGGGATTCGGGTTCGCTCCCGAGGACGACCCCGAGATGCGCCGCGTCGCGCGTCTCCGGGAGGCTCTCGGGGCGGAAGGGGCGGCGTACGTCCCTCGGCCCAACCTGCCCGGATGGCCGGGTGCGCCGAGGGCGCCCCGTCTTGAGGCACTTGAGCTGGAGAGGAGCGCGACGAACCTGTGAGTGAGGGGAGGGGGCCCAGGATCCCGCAGCTGCCGAAGAGAGGAATGGCTGGCCTTCGGTCGGGCGCAGCAGCCGCGCTGCTGGCGCTCACGCTCACGTGCGCGACTTCGGGCTGCACGCTCCTCGAGTCCCCCGTACCGGCGCCGGTCACCGTCGACCGTCCGGCGTTGGAGTCCTCGCTTCCCACCGTCACCGTGGAGCTGCCGGCGCCCTCCGGCCCTGATCCGAATGCCGATGGCATCAAGGTCGCGACCTTCCTCGGCGATGAGACGCGCCGCTTTTACGGCGTGGGGCCTGTCCCCGAGACGCTCGAGGTCATCTGGCGCACCTCGATCGGTTCGGGAACCACTGGCGGGACCGCCTCGTCGAGCGGGATGGTGCAGTGGGCGGGCACAGGCTGGACAGGGCAACCGGCGCTCGTGCGCGAGGAGGGCAAGCTCTACCTGATCGTCGGCGGCTTCGATCACAACCTCGTCAAGATCGACGCCGAGACCGGCAAGGAGCTCTGGGCGTACACGTTCGACGACGTGATCAAGGGCAGCCCCACGGTGTTCCGCATGCCCGACACAGGCAAGCTCGCTGTGGTGTGCGGCTCGCGGCGCGGGTTCCCGCGGGCCATGTCGGACCCCTCGATCGCGCCAGTGCGGTGCGTGGACTTCGAGACCGGCGAGGAGCTGTGGCGGCTCACGGCGCCGCCGAGCAGGAGCTACAGCCGCGACGCCGACTCGAGCCCGATCATGATCGGCGACACGCTGTACGTGGCCATCGAGACCGGCCACGTGTACGCCGTCGACCCCACGCAGACCGAGGAGCGAGGCGGACACCGGTGGCCCAAGATCCTGGCCGAGCAGCTCTTGATCGGCGACGAGCGCGCCGCGTCACACGGCGGCAACCGGGTCCTCGAGAGCTCGCCCTCGGTCATCGGCGACACGATCTACCTCGCCTCCGGGGCCGGTCATGTGTACGGCCTGGACAAGAGCGACCTTTCGGTGGTGTGGGACTACTGGATCGGTTCGGACATCGACGGCTCGCCGGTCACCACGTCGGACGGCCACATCCTGCAGTCGGTCGAGAAGCAGTACATCCCCGGCAAGGGCGGCGTGCTCAAGCTCGACCCCCGCAAGCCGGCCGACGAGGCGCTCGTGTGGTTCTTCCCCACGGGCAACCGCACGTTCGCCGACTGGCAGGGCGGCGTGATCGGCTCCGTGAGCGTGAACGACGCGTACGGGTCGGACCGCTCGCGCCCGGCACTCGCCGCGTTCACCGCGATCGACGGCAATCTGTACGTGGTCTCGCAGGACGAGACGGAGGGCACGGTGAGCGGGCCGCAGGGGCAGGCCGGGCTGCCCACGCCCAAGCTCGTGTTCGCAGACGACGTGGGCGGCGGCATCTCCACCCCGATCATGGTGGACGACTACATCATCCAGGGCGGCTACGGTGCGCGCATGAACGTCTACCGCATCGACTACCAGGCCGAGGGCGGCGTGCCGCTGAAGGACCGTGCCGGGAACCAGTGGAGCGTGGGAGTCGAGAAGGTCGCGAGTTTCTCGGCTGGCAGCTTCGAGTCCACCCCGATCGTCTGGCAGGGGCGCATCTACGTGGGCTCTCGCGACGGGTCGTTCTACTGCCTCGGTGACCCCGACTACGAGCCCCCGGCCGCGCCCGAGACCCCGTAGGGTGCCGGGGCGGTACAACGTGCCGCAACGGGTGTAGACTCTTGCATCGGTATGTCGACGACCAAGGGAGAAAAGCGGCACATGAAGAGGGGAACCATCGTACGGACCATCACCGCCTGTGTGCTTGTGTCCGCTCTGACGCTCGGCGGCTGCTCGGCGGCCGGGGAGCAGCCGGCGGTCACCGACGCGGGCTCGGCTGCGCCCGCGCCGCTCGTGATCGGCACGCTTGCCACGCAAGACGCGCTTCCGCTGTGGGTGGCCGAGGAGCGGGGCCGCTTCGCCGACGCCGGCCTGACCGACGTTGAGATCGTCACCTTCCAGAGCGCGCAGGAGTGCCAGGCGGCGTTCACCGCCGGCTCGGTCGACGCGCTCATGACCGACATCATCGTGGCCGCCAAGCTCCAGGCCTCGGGGACGCCCGTCTACATCTCCACCGTGATGTTGGGCGCGGACACCGCCGAGGGCCGCTTTGCGATCGTGGCGGCGCCGGGCTCGGGGATCGCCTCGCTCGAGGACCTCGCCGGGATACCGGTGGGTACCGCGGCGGGCACCGTCACCGAGTACGTCCTGGACAAGCTCATGGCCGAGGCCGGTGTAGACGCCGCCGATGTGGCGAAAGAGGAAGTCCCCAAGATGCCGGTCCGGTTCCAGCTCATGATGTCGGGGCAGCTCAAGGCCGCCTCGCTTCCCGAGCCGTTCGTGAGCCTCGCCGAGCAGCAGGGTGCCACGATCGTTGCCGGTGGCGATGACACCGCCGCCTCCGAGAACATCTCGCAGAGCGTGTTGGTCGTGAGCCGCGAGTACATCAAGGCCGAGGGCGGCTCCGCCGCGCTCGACGCCCTGCTCGAAGCGTGGGACGCCGCGGTCGCTGACCTGAGCGCCACGCCCGATGAGTTCCGGAGCACGCTGGTGACCAAGGCCGGCCTCCCCGAGGCGCTGGCCGACACGTATACGGTGAGCAGCTACCCCACGGCCGGGCAGCCCTCGGCCGAGCAGGTGCAGGCGGTGCTCGACTGGATGGCCGAGCGCGGCTATCTCACCGCCAACGTGACGCCCGGCGACCTGCTGGACGCGGAGTGACACCCGCGCGATGACCTTCCTCGCCTTTGATGACATCGGCCTCCGCTACGAGGGCCAGGACCGCGTGGTCCAGGCCCTCGAGGGGCTGTCGTTCACCGTGGACGCGGGTGAGCCGATCGCCGTGATCGGCCCGAGCGGATGCGGCAAGTCCTCGATGCTGCTCCTGGCGGCCGGCCTCCTTGTGCCCGGACGTGGCACGGTGAGCATCGACGGCTCACCGCTCACCGCACCCCGGCGCGAGACCTCGCTCATCTTGCAGGAGCACGGGCTCCTTCCCTGGAAGACCACCGAGGACAACGCGGCGCTCGGGCTCCGCATCCGGGGTGCCGACCGGCGCGAGTCGCGCGAGCGTGCGCGCGAAGCGCTCGCGCTCGTGGGGCTGGGCGAATTCGCCCGGTCTTATCCGGGGGAGCTTTCCGGAGGTATGCGGCAGCGCGTAGGGCTCGCCCGTGCCGTGGCGCTCGACGCGGACCTGCTGCTCATGGACGAGCCGCTCTCCGCGCTTGACGCGCTCAGGCGTGAGGACCTGCAGGACGTCCTGCTCGACCTGTGGCGGCGTCGCGGACACGCGCAGGTGCTCGTGACCCACTCGATCGAGGAGGCCGTGTTCCTCGGCAAGCGGGTGGTGGTGATGTCGCCCTCACCGGGCCGGGTCAAGGCCATCGTTGAGAATCCGGGCATGGGCGAGGCCGACTACCGGTCCGCTCCGGAGTTCCACGAGCGCTGCGCCGAGCTCCGGCGCATCCTCGCCGCCGAGGGCGCACTGCACGCCGGGGCGGTGGTGCACCCGTGAAGCGTGGCGTGAACCGTCCTGTGGGATATGCGATCGCGATGGTCGCGCTGCTGGCAGGGTGGCAGGTCCTTGCATTCGTCCTGCGTTCGCCGGCGCTACCGGGGCCCGCCGAGGCGCTCCCGGTCTTCGTATCGCTCCTGTCCGAGCTGCTGCCGCACGGGGCGCTTTCGCTGTGGCGCGTGGTGGCATCGATGGCCATCGGCACGCTGCTCGCGGTGCCGCTGGGCCTCGCGATCGGGCGGTCGGACCTCGCCGACAGCATCTTCGCACCGCTGATGTTCCTCACGTACCCGGTACCCAAGGTCGTCTTCCTGCCGGTGCTCCTCGTGCTGTTCGGCCTCGGCGACATATCGAAGATCGTGCTCATCGCCACGATCGTCTTCTTTCAGATCCTGCTCACCGCACGTGACGCCGCGCGCGCGGTGCCCGAGGGCGCGGTGCTCTCGGTCCGCTCGCTCGGGGCGGCCAGGCTTGACATCGGGCGTCATGTGGTGTTCCCGGCGGCTCTTCCCGACATCTTCACCGCGCTGCGGATCAGCACGGGTACTGCTGTGGCGGTGCTCTTCCTTGCCGAGTCTATCGCCGGGACCGACGGACTCGGCTGGTTCATCATGGACTCGTGGGGCCGCATCGACTACCCGCGGATGTTCGCGGGCATCCTGGCCATGGCGCTTGCCGGCGTGGTGCTCTACGAGGTCATCGAGCTCGCCGAGCGGGCCACCACGCGCTGGCGCCGTACTGCGCGCTAAGGCGCGAGCAACAGCCCGAGCGCGAACAGCACGCTGAACACGAGTGCCGTCTGTCCCGTGATCGCGAGCGCGCCGTTGAGCGGACGTCCCGCCTGTGTGAACACGATGCGGGCGGCCCGCCATGCGAGGGGCAGCGACAACCACACCGCCAGCGCGGGCACGGGCAGCGCCCCGGCTACGACCGCGCCCGTGAGCACCAGGTACGCCCCGGCCATGCACGCCGCGTACTCGGTTTTGGTGGCGCGCATGCCGATGCGCACGGCGACCGTACGCTTGCCGGCCACCCGGTCCTGCTCGATATCTCGCAGGTTGTTCACCACGATGATCGCCGTGATGATGAGGCCGGGTGGCACAGCCATGAGCCACACGAGCGGCGTGGTGGTGCCGGTCTGCACCCAGTACGTGCCCACCACCGCGGTGAGCCCGAAGAACAGGAAGACGAACACCTCGCCGAGGCCGTGGTAGCCGAGCGGGTAGGGGCCGCCGGTGTAGGCGACCGCGGCGATGATCGCAGCGATGCCGATCACGAGGACGAGCGGACCACGTACCCAGGTGAGATAGAGGCCGAGCACGAACGCCAGACCCAGCACCACCTTCATGCCGGTCTTCACCTGCGTGCGCGTGAGCAGTCCCGTGTGCGTGACGCGCGTGGGGCCCAGGCGGTCGGCCGTGTCCGCACCGCGTTCGTCGTCGTAGACGTCGTTGGCGAGGTTGCTGCCGATCTGCAGCAGGAGCGCGATCACGAGCGCCGCGAGCGCGGGGCCGAGCGCAAAGCCACCGTCGTAGGCCGCGAGCGCCGTGCCTACGATCACGCTCGATGCGGCGGCGGGCAGCGTCTTGGGGCGGATGGCGAGGAGCCAGGTGTGGAGTGGTCCGGACGTGGTGGGGCCTACCACGTCGGCCGCGCTCGCATGCGTGCTGTCGGACTCGGCCGGTGTGGGTGCATGTGCGTTTCGCTCGGCGTCCATCGTCATCCGTTTCTGAGGTGTGGGTCGTCAGCATGATACCGCGTGACGTGATGCGCAGCAGTGCACCATCGGGGATTTCCGCACGCCGGGCACTGACACGTTCGACCTTCGGCCAGGGAGCACTTGCGCTTCGGGTGCCCACCCTGCTAGAGTGCGCCTCAATCGAATACAGCGCCTGTGATGGGGAGTAGTACTCCGATCAGCAAAGCCTAGAGAGCCGGGGATGGTGGAAACCTGGCGAGAGCGATCGGTAGGAATGGACCCTTGAGGCTCCGGAGCAACGGCGAGTGCGCCTAGTAGTTCCGGCGGACGCCCACCGATACAAGGGACCGGGTATCAAGACCGAAGTCGGTCAGCGTACTGCAGGACAAGTGGCCGAAGCCGGGAGGCGGCGGCAACAAGGGTGGCACCGCGGGAGCAGAGCTCTCGTCCCTTAGAGGACGAGGGCTTTTTTGTATTCCCGTGAGTGCCGGGAGGAGTTCCACATGATAGTGCCCGCCAGAGACGAGTTCGTGGCACGTGCTGCCGACCACGATGTCGTGCCGGTGGCGCGGGAGGTGTACGCGGACCTCGCCACACCGATCTCCGCGTTCATGGCCCTTGCCGAGGGCGCCCGCAACGCGTTCCTGCTCGAGAGCGTGATCGGGGGCGAGCGCCTCGGCCGCTACAGCTTCCTGGGCGTCGGCGACCGTGAGGTGATCACGGCCCGCGGAGACGAGGTCGTCATCGAGAACGGCGGCGTGCATGGCGTGCGTGCCACCGATCCGCTCACCGTCGTGGCCGAGCGACTCGAGACCGGCCGTGTTGCGCGCATCCCCGGCCTTCCACTGTTCGTGGGCGGCGCAGTGGGCTTCGTCGGCTACGAGGCGGCGAGCGGATTCGAGCGCGTCCCGCGCCACGCCAACGATGAGCTGGGCGTGCCGGACATGGCCTTCATGATGGCCGATATCGTGGTCGCATTCGATCATGCGCGTCGCGTGATGCAGGTCATCGCCCCGGTCCGCCCCGGGGGAGCCCCCGGGCCCGCCTACGACGCGGCGCTCCGCCGCATCGACGACTGTCTCGCTCGCATCGACCGCGGCCCCCGCGGAGCCGAGCTCGGCGCTGTGGGTTTGGAGCGGCCGGTGCCCCTCACCGCACATACGAGCCGCGAGGAGTTCATGGCCTCCGTCGAGGCGGTCAGGGAGCACATCGCCGCCGGTGACATCTTCCAGGCGGTGCTTTCACAGCGCTTCTCGGCTCCGTACGAGGGCGACGGCCTCGATCTCTACCGGGTGCTCCGCGCGGTCAATCCGAGCCCCTACATGTTCTACATCCGCACCGCCGACGTGACACTCGTGGGGTCGAGTCCCGAGCCGCTGGTCCGCGTGGAGGATGACCAGGTGCTCACTCGGCCGCTCGCCGGCACGCGACCGCGCGGCGCGGATGTCGCCGAGGATGGCCGGCTGCGCGCCGACCTGCTCGCCGATGAGAAAGAGCGGGCCGAGCACGTCATGCTGGTGGATCTCGGCCGAAACGACCTCGGGCGCGTGAGTGCGCCCGGCACGGTCACCGTCGACGAGCTGATGGAGGTCGAGTACTACAGCCACGTGATGCACATCGTAAGCAACGTCACCGGCACGCTCGCCGAGGGCAAGGATGCATTCGATGCGCTGCGCGCGACGTTCCCCGCGGGCACGGTATCCGGTGCTCCCAAGGTCCGTGCGATGGAGATCGTGGCCGAGCTCGAGCCGATGGCGCGTGGCCCCTACGCCGGGACCGTCGGCTACTTCGGCGTGGATGGCGCGATGGATATGTGCATCACCATCCGCACGTTCGTGCTCGCCGGCGGACGGGCGTATCTGCAGAGTGGCGCCGGAATCGTCATGGACAGTGACCCCGAGCGGGAGTACGAGGAGTGTCTCCACAAGGCCCGCGCCCTGCATCATGCGCTCGAACTTGCCGCAGGGATGCACGCACCAGTAGCGGAGGTGGTCGCCGACTCCTCGGCGGACATCACTCGGCGGGGCCCCTCGCCGCTTCGCGGCTCCCCCGCCTGCGAAACGGTCCGCCTGGAGGAGCCGACGACCGTCTCCGCTGAGGTTGCTGCCGCGTCTGGTTCAGCCGTCGGTGCTGAAAGCCTAAGGCCGATCCTTTCGCAGGATGCGAGGACCGGCAGGTCCGAGCATCCGAGGACAGAGGCCGTGGCTTCCAGCACCGACGGCCCCACCGAACGGGGGGCAGACCGATGATCCTCGTCATCGACAACTACGACAGCTTCACCTACAACCTCGTGCAGCTTCTCGCGGCGCTCGGCGCCGACGTGCGGGTCGAGCGTAACGACGTCATCTCGGCGGCCGATGCACTCGCGCTTGAGCCTGCGGGCATCGTGATATCGCCCGGGCCAGGGACCCCGGCCGATTCGGGCATCTCGGGCGCCGTGGTCCGGGCCGCGGCCGACGCTGGTGTCCCGGTTCTTGGCGTATGCCTCGGCCATCAGGTGATCGGCGAAGTGTTCGGTGGCAGCATCTGCCGGGCCCCGAAGCCGGTGCACGGCAAGACGGACGAGATCACGCACGATGCTGCGGGCCTCTTTACGGGCATTCCGAGCCCGTTCACTGCCACGCGCTACCACTCGCTGTGTGTGGACGCCACGAGCGTGTCGGCACCGCTGGTGGTGCAGGCGACCACCGCCGACGGGGTCGTCCAGGGCATGCGGCATGAGGAGCTGCCGGTCTTCGGCGTGCAGTTCCACCCGGAGAGCGTGCTCACGCCCGAGGGGCCCAAACTGCTCGCGAACTTCCTCGATGTCTGTGGCGAGGTGCCGCTCGGGAGTCCGTCGTCTGAGGCGCCCGCGGCGATCGCTGCCGCGGGAGGCGTGGAGCGTTCGTCCGCCCGGATGGCCGAGGTCAGTACGGTCTCCGGGGCGATCGCGAGGATCGCCGCTGGCGCGTCGCTTGACGAGGACGAGGCCGAACGTGTGATGGGAATCGTTATGGACGGCGAGGCGACCCCCTCGCAGATCTCGGCGCTCATCGTGGGGATGCGCATGAAGGGTGAGACCGTCGACGAGATCGTCGGCTTCGCGCGAGCGATGCGCGAGCATGCCACGCCTGTACATCCGACGGTGCCCGGCTACGTGGATATCGTGGGTACCGGGGGCGACGGTTTGCACACGTTCAACATCTCCACCACGACCTCCTTCGTGGTCGCCGGAGCGGGGGTGCCGGTGGCCAAGCACGGTAACCGCGCCGTCTCGTCGTCCTCCGGCGCAGCAGACGTCCTCGAGGCGCTCGGTGTGGACATCGGACTCGGCCCCGCCGACATCGCGCGGTGCATCGACGAGGTGGGTGTGGGATTCCTGTTTGCTCAGTCGCTGCACGCGAGCATGCGTCATGCCGGCCCAACGCGTCGCGAGATCGGCATCCGCACCGTCTTCAACATCCTCGGCCCGCTCACCAACCCGGCAGGTGCGAAGCGCCAGCTGATCGGTGTGTACGATCCCAAGCTCGTGCCGGTGCTCGCCGAGGTGGCCGGGCGCCTGGGCGCGGAGCGTGTGCTCGTGGTGTACGGCCATCCGGGAATGGACGAGGTCTCGGCGAGCGGCACGACCACGGTCGGAGAATTTGATTCGTCAGTGGGCGCGGGGGTACGTATGTACGAGATCACTCCCGAGCAGGTGGGAATCGCGCGGGGCACCGTGGCCGATACCGCGGGTGGCGACCCTGCCGCTAATGCGTTGCTCGTGCGCGCCGTTCTGGAGGGCGAGCACGGGCCGCGCCGCGATGTGGTGCTCATGAACGCCTCGGCCGCACTGCTGGCGGCAGGCGTGGTGAGCGATCTGGCCGAGGGCGTGGTGCGCGCACGCGAGTCGATCGACTCCGGCAACGCCCTCGAGGTGCTCGACCGGCTGGTAGCGACCACGCAGCGCCTCGGAGGTGCGGCATGAGTTTCCTCGAGACGATGATAGAGAAGCGCGTCGCGCGTGTCCGCGCAGACTTCGGCACGCTGTCCCTGGAGGAGATGCAGTCGCTTGCCGCATGTGGCCGGGAGTCGCTCCTGTACGCAGACCTCGACTCGCTGCTCCGCGACCGCGAGGACGTGGCCGTGATCGCCGAGGTGAAGAAGTCCTCGCCGAGCGAAGGCGTACTCTCGGCGGAGTGCGATCCCGCGGCACGGGCGCAGCAGTATCAGCGCGGCGCCGCCGCAGCGATCTCGGTGCTCACGGAGCCCGAGATCTTCAACGGGTCGTTCGCCGACCTCACGGATGTGGTCGAAGCGGTGAGGCTGCCGGTGCTGTGCAAGGATTTCGTGGTCGATCCGGTGCAGTTGTACATGGCGCGAGCGAGTGGCGCCGACGCGGTGCTGCTCATGGTGAGCGTGCTGGGGGAACGGCTGCCCGAGTACATGGACCTCGCCTTGCAGCTGAGGATCGGCTACGTGGTCGAGGTCGCCGATCTCGATGAGCTCGACATAGCCTCCGCCCTCGGCGCCAGGGCGATAGGGGTGAATGCGCGCGACTTCACGACGCTCGCCCTCGACCGCGAGCGGCAACTGGCGGTGGTCGAGGAGGCCGCTGCGTGCTGCGACGCGCTCGTCATAGCCGCAAGCGGTATCAGGGACCGTGCCGACGTCGAGGCAGCCGCCTCGGCCGGCGCGGACGCGGTGCTCGTCGGCGAGATGCTGATGCGCTCGTCGGATCCTGAACGGACGTTGAGAGAACTGACCGGTGTGAGGAAAGGGGTTTGCCATGAGTGACAAGACCAGGTTCGGACTCGACGAGACCAGGATCCCGGAGGCGTGGTACAACGTGATCCCGGATCTCAAGACCCCGCTTGCACCGCCGAAGGCGTTCGCACCTGACGGCACCGAGCTCACGATGGACCAGATCGGCGAGCGACTCGCCATGCTGTTCCCGGCGGAGTGCATCAAGCAGGAGATGTCGCCGGAGCGCTACATCGACATTCCCGGCGCGGTCATCGATGTCTACAAGACGTACCGTCCGTCGCCGCTGCTGCGGGCCAAGGCACTCGAGCGCGTCCTCGGTCTTCCTGAGGGCATCAAGATCTTCTACAAGTACGAGGGCGTCTCGCCTGCGGGTTCGCACAAGCCCAACACCGCCATCCCGCAGGCCTACTACAACAAGCAGGAGGGCATCACCAAGCTCTCGACGGAGACGGGCGCCGGCCAGTGGGGTAGCGCGCTCGCGATCGCCGGCGCGCTCTTCGGCATCGACGTCGAAGTGTTCATGGTGAAGGTGAGCTACGAGCAGAAGCCGTACCGCCGCATCCTCATGGAGACCTACGGCGGCACCGTGCACGCCTCTCCCACGAGTCTCACCGACGCGGGCCGCCACGTGCTCGCCATGGACCCGGACTCCACCGGTTCGCTCGGTATCGCCATCTCCGAGGCCTGCGAGGTGGCGATCAAGGACCCCGGTACGCACTACGCGCTCGGTAGCGTGCTCAACCACGTGTGCATCCATCAGTCCATCATCGGCCTCGAGGCCATCGAGCAGATGGCGCTCGCCGAGGAGGAGCCGGATGTGGTGATCGCGTGCATCGGCGGCGGGTCCAACTTCGCGGGTCTGGCGTTCCCGTACTACCACCGCAAGCTCGAGGGTAAGAGCAACGCGCGCCTGCTCGCAGTCGAGCCGAAGGCGTGCCCCACGCTCACCGCTGGCGAGTACCGCTACGACCTTGGCGACGAGGCCGGCATGACGCCGCAGCTGCTGATGTACACGCTCGGCCACGACTTCGTGCCGGCGGGCATCCACGCCGGTGGCCTGCGCTACCACGGCGATTCGCCACTGGTGAGCAGCCTCGTCCACGATGGCGAGGTCGAGGCGGTGGCGGTCGATCAGACCGCGTGCTTCGCGGCTGCCGTGCAGTTCGCCCGTGCCGAGGGCATCCTGCCCGCACCCGAGAGCAGCCACGCGATCCTTGCGGCCATCAACGAGGCGAAGGCTGCACAGGCGGCGGGCGAGGACAAGGTCATCCTGTTCAACCTCTCGGGTCATGGTCACTTCGACCTGGCCGCATACGCGCAGTACAACGCCGGCGAGCTCAGGGACTTCGACTTCGCTGCGGGCGCCACACTTCACGAGGCTGAGTAGCATGTACCGCACGCGCATCAAGATATGCGGCCTGACCCGGCCGGAAGATGCGGCCGCGGCCGTGGCTGCCGGCGCCGACGCGCTCGGCGTCGTACTGGCACCCTCGAAGCGGCGGGTGACGCTCGACCAGGCGGCAGCGGTGTTCGCCGAGGTGCCGCCGCTCGTGGCGCGCATCGGTGTGTTCGTGGACGCCCACGCCGATGAGGTATGGGAGGCGTGCGCACGCCTGAGCCTGACCGCAGTGCAGTTCCATGGTGACGAGACGCCGGAAGCGTGCGATGCGGCCCCGGTGCCCGTGATCAAAGCGCTGCGCGTGGGGCCGGGATTCGATCCGGCTCAGGTCGACGACTACCGCGGTACGGTGGCAGCACTGCTGCTCGATACGTTGGTGCCCGGCGGTGAGCAGGGCGGTACCGGGGTGGCGTTCGATTGGCATGCGGTTGCCAGCCGGCTGCCGCGCTGGGCCCCGGTGCTACTCGCCGGTGGCCTCGGCCCCGATAATGTCGCCGAGGCGATCGGTGTCTTGAAGCCCTACGCCGTTGACGTATCGTCGGGCGTGGAAAAGGCGCCGGGTGTGAAGGACCACCGGTTGATCGAGCGCTTCGTTGCTGCCGTCCGCAACGCGGACGAGTCCGCTGTACCGACAACGTGACCGTTGATGAATCAGAGGAGTTCCTGATGAGTGACGTACTGCTGCCCTCGGCCGACATGGCCTACTCCACGCCCGATGCCCAGGGGTTCTACGGCCCCTACGGCGGAACGTTCGTGCCGGAGACGGTGATCCCGGCACTGCAGGAGCTTGCGGCGAGTTACCAGGCAGCGATCGAGGACCGGGCGTTTCTGGAGGAGTTCATCTTGCTGCTGCGGGACTACGTCGGTCGTCCGTCACCGCTGTATCGCGCGGATCGTCTCGCCGGAGCGGTGGGTCTCGGCGCGGTCTACCTGAAGCGTGAGGACCTCAACCATACCGGCGCGCACAAGATCAACAACACCATCGGGCAGTGTCTGCTCGCAAAGCGTATGGGCAAGAAGCGCGTCATCGCCGAGACGGGCGCGGGACAGCACGGTGTGGCCACCGCCACCACCGCTGCGCTCATGGGCCTCGAGTGTGCGGTCTTCATGGGCGTGGAGGACATCCGTCGCCAGGCGCTCAACGTCTACAAGATGCGCCTCCTTGGTGCCGAAGTCGTTCCCGTTTCCGACGGGCAGGGCACCCTTGCCGATGCCGTCACCGCGGCGCTGCGGCACTGGGTCGAGCGTGTCGAGGATACCTTCTACGTCATCGGATCGGCGCTCGGGCCTCACCCGTACCCGCAGATGGTGCGCTACTTCCAGAGCGTCATCGGCTCGGAGATCCTCGGTCAGATGGAGGAGAAGCGGATCCCGCACGTGGACGCGGTCGTGGCGTGCATCGGCGGCGGCAGCAACGCCATCGGCACGTTCTACCCGTTCCTGCGCGACGTCCCGGTGGAGAAGCGCCCGCTTCTGATCGGCGCAGAGGCGGCCGGACTGGGTCTGGATACGGACCGGCATGGCGCAGCGCTCACCAAGGGTTCGCCGGGCATCCTTCATGGCTTCTATAGCTACCTGCTACAGGACGATGCGGGCAACCCGCTCGAGGCGTACTCCATATCCGCCGGTCTCGACTACCCGGGCGTCGGCCCCGAGCACAGCTACCTCAAAGATGAGGGGCTTGTGCGCTACGAGACCGTCACGGATGCCGAGGCGCTCGAGGCGTTCGCCCTGCTCACGAGGGTGGAGGGCATCATCCCCGCGATCGAGTCGTCGCATGCGCTCGCCATTCTGCCGCGTCTGGCAGCCGAGCTCGGACCGGATGCCACGGTGATCGTCACCGTCTCCGGCCGCGGCGACAAGGATATGGACATCGTGCGGGAGGCAGGCCTTGGCGAGTGAGAAGCGGGGGCATGGCGCGTTCTCGAGCGACGCCTCCACAGCCGGGGTAGGCGCCGAGGACGCATCGCGTCCGAGCGCGCCGCGGGCCCCCGGCGAGGACAGCGAGCGAGG
>Ga0228536_1001021_pt1 | contig 34240 bp, 29 predicted proteins | sample SJ1Smetagenome_FD_168611 | JGI IMG/M metagenome (GOLD analysis project Ga0228536, IMG submission 168611) | Enriched culture of PCE-dechlorinating microbial communities from Ithaca, New York, USA - SJ1.S | ecosystem: Engineered > Modeled > Simulated communities (microbial... > Unclassified...
TTTCGATGGTGCCGAAGGGGAGACTCGAACTCCCACGGGGGAACCCCCACTAGACCCTGAACCTAGCGTGTCTACCAATTCCACCACTTCGGCACTCGGGAGGAGAGACGTATAGCCAGACCAGCCCCGCTTGGCAAGCTTTTTTTTCGACTTTTCTTCAACCGTCGATGATTCCCCTCTCTTCCATGGGAATGTAATCCCGCTTGGGCTCGCCGATATAGATCTGACGCGGCCGATGGATGCGCAGGGTCGGGTTCTGATGGTCCTCGTACCAGTGGGCGATCCAGCCGGGCATGCGGCCGATGGCGAACATCACCGGGAACATGTTCACCGGGATGTTCAGGGCGCGCAGGATGAGGCCGGAGTAGAAATCCACGTTGGGGTACAGTTTGCGCTCGGCGAAATAGTCGTCGGCCATGGCCGCGGCGGCAAGGTTCAGGGCGATGTCCAGCAGCTCGTCATGCCGGCCCATCTTCTCCAGCAACTCGTGGGCGGCCTGCTTGAGGATCTTGGCCCGGGGGTCGTAGTTCTTGTAGATGCGGTGGCCGAAGCCCATGAGCCGCATTTCGCGGTTCTTGACCTTCTCGATGACCGTGGGGATGGACATCTGGCCGTCGCGGATACGCTGGAGCATGCGGATCACGCCCGCGTTGGCCCCGCCGTGCAGACGGCCCCAGAGGGCGCAGATTCCGGCCGAAACCGAGGCGAAGAGGCTGGCCTGGGTGGAGCCCACCATGCGCACCGTGGAGCAGGAACAGTTCTGCTCGTGGTCCGCGTGCAGGATGAAGAACAGGGACAGGGCCCGAACGGCTTCCGGCGATGGCTCATGGAATCTGTTCGGGATCGAGAACATCATGTGCAGGAAGTTGCGGCAGTAGCTCAGGGCCGGGTTCGGATACATGAACGGCAGTCCCTTGGACTTGCGGTAGGCCCAGGCCGCGATGGTGCGCACCTTGCTGATGATCTTGGCCGCCGCCATGGTGAACTCTTCCTCGTTCTCGATGTCCACCAGTTCGGGGTGGTAGCAGCCCAGGGAGTTGATCACGGCCGAGAGGATGGCCATGGGATCGCCCTTGGAGGGAAAGCCTTCGAAATGGTGGCGCAGCCCCTCGTGCAGGAGTTCCTGTCCCCCCAGCAGCTCCCGAAAACAGGAGCGTTCTTCCTTGCTCGGCAGGTGGCCGAAGATGAGCAGCATGGCCGTCTCGATGAACGAGCCTTGGGCCGCGATCTGCTCGATGGGGTAGCCTCGGTAGCGCAGGATGCCTTTTTCGCCGTCCACGAAGGTGATGGCGCTGCGGCACGAACCGGTGTTGGCGAAGCCCGGGTCGTAGGTGATGCAGCCGGAGAGACTCCGCAGCTGGGTGATGTCGATGGCCCGCTCACCCTCGCTGCCCTCGAACATGGGCAGTTCGTATACGGTGCCGTCGATGGTCAGATAAGCGATCTTCGTCATACGGCGCATCCTTGGTCCATCAGGATTTCTTGCACGTCACGTTCCGCGCCGCCGAACGAAATTCGGCGGGGTGTCGGAAGGCATCCTTTTTCATCGTTTTCGGGGACGCGGCGACGCCAGGGGCGGGCAGTCCGCGAGACGGGTTACACCCTATGCAAAATGAAATACCCTGTCCAGAAGCATGTTCGGGGGCTGTTTTGCAAAAATGGCAAGCCGCCTATTCCGTGACCACCTTGCGCATGTCCAGGCCGTATTTGCGCATACGGTTCTGTACGGTGAGCCGGTTCACGCCCAGGATGCGCGCGGCGGCCGACTTGTTGCCGCCGGTTCGGCGCAGTGCCTCGACGAGTTCGACCTTCTCGCGCGGCGCTCCCGCCTCCTGGAAGATTGCCGCCGGGTCCGGCGCACAGGTTCCGGCCGCGCCGTGGGCGATCTGCTGGGGCAGATGCTCGGGGCCGATGAGCCCTTTGTCGCAGACCACGAAGGCGTACTCCAGGGCGCTTTTCAGCTCACGGACGTTGCCGGGCCAGGAATGCCGCGCCAGACGATCCAGGGCGTCCGGGGTCAGGCCCTCGACGGTTCGGCCGGAGGTGCGGTTCAGGCGCCGGATGAAGTGCTCCACCAGGAGCGGGATGTCCTCGCGACGTTCGCGCAGCGGCGGCAGATGGATGGGCAGGACGTTGATGCGGTAGAAGAAGTCCTGGCGGAAGCGTTTGGCGGCCACCAGCTCGGGCAGATTCTGGTTGGTGGCGGTGATGATCCGGGCGTCCATGGTCAACGGGCGGTTGTCGCCCACGCGTTCGAAGAGCTTGGTCTCCAGTACGCGCAGGAGCTTGACTTGGATGGGCAGGGGCACATCGCCCACCTCGTCCAGGAACACGTCGCCCCCGGCGGCCTCCTCGAAGCGGCCGGTGCGGTGGCGGTAAGCCCCGGTGAACGCGCCCTTGACGTGGCCGAATATCTCGGACTCCAGCAGGGCGTCGTTGAAGGCCGCGCAATTGATCTGCACGAAGGGCCCGTCCCGGCGCGGCCCCAGGGCATGGATGGCCCTGGCCGCGAGTTCCTTGCCCGTGCCGGACTCTCCGAGGATGATCACCGGGGCGTCGCTTTGGGCCGCGCGCTCCAGGATTTCGTAGACCCGGCGCATGGCCGGAGAGCGGCCGATGAGTCCCTGAAAGCCCTCCTCGGCGTCCAGGATGCGCGACAGCTCCCGGATCTTCAGGTCGCGTTTGTCCAGTTCGCTGATGTCCGTGACCGTCTCCACCGCGCCGATGGCCCGGCCCTGGCTGTCCTGGAGGATGGCCGCGTTTTTGAGCACGTGGGCCAGGGTGCCGTCCTTGCGCTTCAGGTGGCAGCTTTTGAGGGTTTCGCGCATGGTGTCGAAGAGGCGGCACCAGTGGGCCCGGCCCTCGGCCCGGGACTTGCGGCAGACGTCGCAGCCGAGCACGGAGCAGGGCTGGTCCATGAGTTCTTCCCGGGCGTAGCCGGTGATCCGCGAGAGGGCGTCGTTGACCATCATGATGCTGCCGTCCGGGCGGACGAGCATCATGCCGTCGTTCATGGTGTTGATGATCTCGCGCAGATGGAGGTTGATTTCCTCTTCGGTCACGGTGTTCTCCCCATGTGTTTAGACATGTGCTAACATAGACATGCGAATCGCGCTTGGCAACGTCCGTTATTGAGGAGTGAAAAGGCGAGCGATGCGAGAGGGTTGCACTGGCGCCCCCGCTGGGCATGATTCCTGCTTGTTTCCACTGTCCGGTCAAGGCCGGATATGGACCAATTTCCATATAAGGATATGAGGACGATGACGACGAAGAGTCGAGTTCCCTTGAGCCGCCGGGGCTTTCTCAAGGCCCTGGGCCTGGGCGGGCTGACCCTCCTGGCTCCCGGCGCGGCCGGGGCCGGGACGAAGGGCTCGGACCGCGAACTGGTCACGGTCCTGGACCTCTCCAAATGCGTGGGCTGTGGGGCCTGCGTGGCGGCCTGCCGGGAAGGCAACGCGGCCAAGTTCCCGGAGCCGGTGAAGCCGTTCCCGGAGATGTTCCCCGCGCGCTCCAAGCCCGAAGACTGGTCGGACAGGCGCGATGTGGACGACCGGCTGACCCCCTATAATTGGCTCTACATTCAGAGCGCCGAGGTGGAGTGGAAGGGGGAGACGGTCGCCGTGAACATCCCCCGGCGCTGTCTGCACTGCGTCAACCCGCCGTGCGCCAACCTCTGTCCTTGGGGGGCGGCGGGCAAGCAGGCCGACGGCATCGTGCGCATCAACGACACGGTGTGCCTGGGTGGAGCCAAGTGCCGGGGCGTCTGCCCCTGGCGCATTCCCCAGCGCCAGACCGGCGTGGGCCTGTATCTGAAGCTCCTGCCGCGCTTCGGCGGCAACGGGGTCATGTACAAGTGCGACCGCTGCCACGAACTGGTGGCCCGGGGCGAGAGCCCCCGCTGCATCGCGGCCTGCCCCTATGGGGTGCAGAGCATCGGCCCGCGCTCCGAGATGATCGCCAGGGCACGCGACCTGGCCCGGGGCATGGACGGGTTCCTCTATGGCCTGACCGAGAACGGCGGTACGAACACCATCTACGTCTCGCCCGTGCCCTTCGACCTGCTGGACGCCGCCCTGACCGAGGCCCGTGCCACCGGGCCGGGCCGTCCGCACTTGGGGACGGTGGCCGACAGCATGGCCGACGAGAGCAACCTGGCCTGGGCCACGCTCCTGGCCCCCGTGGCCGGAGTGGCCGCCGGAGTGCTCGGCTTGGCCGCGCGGACTGGCAAGGACAAGGAGGACGGTCATGACTAGGCGTCCGGGAGGCTCCCGGCTGGGGCGGGTTCATGTCTGGATCGCCGCCGGACTGGCCCTCACCGGCATGGCCCAGATGCCCATCTTCAAGAGGTATTACATCGCCGACCTGCCCGGTTTGGGATGGCTGGCGGATTATTACCTGACGAACAAGCTGCACTACGCCCTGGCCGCCGCGCTCCTGGCCGTCATGGGCTTCGCCGCCGCCCGTTGGCTTCGCGACTGGCGTTTCCATCGGCGGCTCACGCCCCTGGGGTTGGTTCGTGTGGCGCTCCTGGCCGGGCTGGCGTTGAGCGGCGGGTTGCGGGTGCTCAAGAACCGGCCGGAGCTGGCCTTCGACCCCCTGACCGTGATGCTGGTGGACTGGACGCACCTGGGCCTGGCCGTGCTGCTGGGAATTGTGGCCCTGGCCGCGGTGCTGACCGGACGCTCGCACTACGCCGTGCCGGACTCCTGAATCGGTCTTCCCTGAAAAGAAAGCCGGGCCCTTCAGGGCCCGGCCATTTTTACGTTCGGCGCTGGTCCGTTCGCGTCAGCCTCCGAGTCCCGCCCCGGGGTGCATCTTTCGTCCCGTGAGCGTGGTTTCATAGCCGCCCAGGGCCTGGATGTCCTTCTGGAACTTTTCCGAACGCACCAGTTCCAGCAGGGCCAGGATGCGCGGATCCTCGGCCTGGGCGCGTGGGATGACCAGGTCGTAGCGTTCCCGCGCCAGGGGCAGGAAGTCCAGCCCCAGAGCCTTGGCCGCCGCGTAGATGCCCAGGCCGCAGTCGGCCGCTCCGGTGAGCACGTTCACGGCCACGGCCATGTGCGTGAACTCCTCGCGGTCGTAGCCGCGTACCTCCTCGGGCCGGATGCCCGCGGTTTTCAGATGATGGTCCAGGAGAATGCGCGTGCCCGCGCCCTTCTGGCGATTGATGAAGAGCACGTCCGGCCGGGCCAGGTCGCTCACGGCGCTGATGTTCTTGGGGTTGCCCGGAGCCACGATGAGCCCCTGGTGGCGGATGGCCAGATTGACGACCAGGACCTCCACGTCCGGCAGATAGCGGAGCAGGAACGGAAAGTTGAAGTCCTGGGTCTCGGGATCGAAGAGATGGCTGCCCGCGAACAGGGCGGTGCCGTCGCGCAGGGCTGAAAGTCCGCCCATGCTGCCCACATGGCTGGAGACGAGCTGCATGGGCTCGGGCAGGCCCATGAGTTCGTTGCCGAGCATGTCGATCACGTTGTCGTGGCTGCCGATATGCACCAGCACGCGGTCCAGGTTCTCGCGCGGGGTCAGCAGCTCCACCCGTACCCGGGCGTCCTGCTCCAGACCCTCGCTGTCCGCCGGAATGCGCGTGAGGCCCTGGGCCTTGGTCAGGCTGGTGATCAACCCCGCGCCCCGGGGCAGGGGGGCGGCCACGAACTCCTGGCCCACGCGGCCCACTGCCAGGCGCACGACCTCCTCCATGCCGGGGCGGGAGGGCAGCTTGCGGGCCAGCCGGGCCGTGACTTCCGGCCGGGCCGGGCGCGCCGAGCGCGAGAGCCACGCCACCAGCGGGGCCAGCACGTCTTCCAGGCAGATCACCGCGCTCACCGGATAGCCGGGCACCCCCACGAGCAGCTTGCCGTTTTTGGCCACGGCCAGCAGGCTGGGCTTGCCGGGCATGACCGCGATGCCGTGGACCAGGATCTGCCCCAGCTCCTCGAACACGGCTCGGGTATAGTCCTTGGACCCGGCCGAAGAGCCAGCGCCCACGCAGATGATCTGGCTTTCGCCGTCCAGGGCCTGGGCCACGGCGGCCTTGAGGGATTCGCGGTCGTCGGGCGTCGGCGGCGCGCAGACCGGATCCGCGCCCCAGGCGCGCGCCAGGGCCGCGAAGACCTGGGAGTTGGACTCGATGACCTGACCCGGCGCGGGGGTAGGCTTGGAGCGGAAATCCAGAACCTCGTCGCCGGTGGGGATGAAGGTCAGGCGGACCCGGGCGCGGACCTCGACCTCGAAGATGCCCGCCGAGAGGAGCGCCCCGATGTCGTAGGCCGAGAGGGTCCGGTTCTGGGGCAGGATCATCTCCGTGGCCACGATGTCCTCGCCGATGCGGCGCACGTGTTGCCAAGGAAAGGCCGGAGCCTCCAGAAGAACGGCGTCGCCGTCGGCCCGGACCACATGCTCGATCATGACCACGGCGTCCATTCCCGAAGGCAGGGGATTGCCGGTGTTGACCTCCACGTAGTCCACGCCCTTGCGCAGGGTCACGGGGCTGCCGTCGCGGGCGGTGAAGGTGGACTCGGCGCGCACGGCGATGCCGTCCATGGCCGCGGCGTGGAAGGTGGGCGAGGAGCAGCGGGCGATCACCGGCCGGGCCGTGACCCGGCCCAGGGCCTCGTGGGCGGCGACGGTTTCGACGCCCAGCAGGGCGTCCCGGTTCAGGGCCTTCCTGGCGCGTTCCACGGCCTCGGCCACGGGAACGGTGGTCAGGTAGATGTTGCGCTCGTCCATGCGGGCAGCCTCCTAGCGGCGGAATTGGCCGTTTTCGTACAGGACCAGACTCGATCCGCCCGCCAGCCGGGCGGTGACGGTCTTGCTCTCCGTGTTCACGAGATCCCAGTGCAGGGCCGAATCGTTGAACCCCAGGGCCGCTTTCTTCTCCTCGTCCAGCGTGGACTGGTCTCCGGCGAAGGTGTCGGCGTAGGAGGCCCCCACGGCCACGTGGCAGTTGCCGTGCTCCCCGCCGAAGTTCTCGTCGAAGAGGGTGTTGGCCATGAAGGCGCTGATGCGCGAATGGCGGCGGTCGGTGAGCGAGAATTCGCCCAGCCGTCCCGCGCCTTCGTCCATGGTGAGCTGCTTCTTCACGAAGTCTTCGCCTTCTTCGGCGGTGGCCGTGGTTACGGAGCCGTTCTCGAAAGTCAGGCGCACGCCGCGCACGAGGTTGCCGGAGCGGTAGGAGGGCTGGTCCGCGTGATAGGTTCCCCGCGTGCCGCGCCAGTCCGGCGAGAGGAAGATCTCGAAGCTCGGGATGTTGTGGCCCGAGACGCCGAGCCAGCGGCGTTGTTCGCCGGGGGTCACGGTCAGGTCCGTGCCCTCGGACTCCACGCGCAGGGAGGCGATGGGCAGAGAGTTGAGCCAGTCCTTGACCTCCTGGGCCTGGGTGAACAGCTCACGCCAGCGCCCCACGGGGTCGGCCTGGTCCAGGAAACAGGCCGTCTTGATCTGGGCCGCGTAGTCTTCCAGGGACAGCCCTGCCGCGTCGGCCATGGCCCGGGTGGGCCAGGCGCATAGGGTCCAGCCGAACTGGCCGCGCTGTTCGCGCTTGTCCATGACGTCGCGCAGGAATTTGCGGGCCACGGCGGCGGTCCCGATCTTCTTCGGGTCCACTCCGGCCAGGTGGGTCAGCGAGGCGGGCGCGATGAGCGAGATGAGGCCGTTCAGGTTCTCGAACAATTCCCGTTCGCCCGGGGGCACGTCGGCCACCTGGGCCTCGCTGCCCAGGCTGTAGAAGTTTTTTTCCATGCCGGGGGTGAGGTTCAGGCGCTGCACGGGGTTGAGCCCCTTCTCCAGAAGCAGGGCGTATACCGCCTCGGCCAGGGGCAGGGCGTCCAGGTCGTAGCGCAGCAGAACCCGGTCTCCGGAAACGTAGGGCTTGGTCCGGGCCGTGATCAGGCCCCACCAGAGGGTTTCGGCGTAGGCGCGCAATTCGTGGGGCTGAAACATCGAGTCTCCTCGGTTGGTTGTCTTCGGCTCTGTCCGACATAATAAAGGATGCGCGGGCAAAGCTCAACAAGCACCGGGAGTTGCCGGGCGGCGGCTTCTCCTTGACAGGGAAGGGAGCCGAGGCTATCAGCACCAGAACCCGGCGGGCCGGGAAAACCCCGCGCCGCGCCGCCGGAGCCCGGAGACCGGGCGGATGAGACCAAGGGAGCATGCTCCCAGATAACCCCGGAGGATACAATGGGTTACAAGATCACTGTGGACGTGGACAAGTGCATCGGCGACGGCGAGTGCGTTGATGTCTGCCCCGTGGAGGTCTATGAGCTTCAGGACGGCAAGGCCGTTCCGGTGAACATGGAAGAGTGCCTGGGTTGCGAATCCTGCGTCGAGGTCTGCGAGCAGGACGCCATCACCGTCGAGGAAGAATAGTCGTCCGGTCCGGGCGGGGTTTCGGCCCCGCCCGGGCTTGCCCGGAAACGGCCGCGAGGCCGCTCCGGCCCGCCCGCCCACGGGCGTCCTGAACCGGGTCTTCTCCCGGTTTTTTTGTTTTTCTCCCGCTCATTTTCCGGTTTGACGAGCCGGGAAAATGCATTACCTTTCGCGGCAGCCGGGCCCGCCCCGGACAATCCGCCCAGGAGCAGAGCACATGTCGCTGGACTTCACCGAATTCTTCAAGAAATACGAGGCGATCATAGGCGAGGCCGACAAGGTCTTCGAGACGGTCAAGGCCCAATCCGGGGACCGGGTGCGCTGCAAGGAAGGCTGCAGCGATTGCTGTCACGCCCTCTTCGACCTGACCCTCATCGAGGCCCTCTACGTCAACCACCATTTCAACTCCGCCTACTCCGGCCTGGAGCGTTCACGCATCCTGGACCGGGCCGACGAGGCCGACCGCGCCGTGCATAAATTCAAGCGCGACATGTTCAAGGCCTCCCAGGCGGGAACCTCCACCGAGGACATTCTGCGCGAGGCCGCCCGGGCCAAGGTCCGCTGTCCGCTGCTGGATGACGACGACCTGTGCGCCCTCTACGCGCGCCGTCCCGTGACCTGCCGCATCTATGGCGTACCCACGGCCATCGGCGGCGCCGCGCACACCTGCGGTCGTTCCGGCTTCGAGCCCGGGGGCAAGTATCCCACCGTGTTCCTGGACAAGCTCCAGGACCGGCTCTACCTCCTGAGCCACGAGCTGGCCACGGCCATCGGCAGCCGCTACCGTGAGCTGGGCGCGGTGCTCGTGCCCCTGTCCATGGCCCTGCTGACCAGCTACGACGAGGAATATCTGGGCCTGGCCGCGCCCAAGGCCGAGCCCAAGCCGGATTTCTCCGCCGCCCTGCTCAAGGAGCCGGTCAAGGATGAGGCCTGCGGCTCCTGCGACAAGGACTCCTCGGCCTGCGCCTCCTGCAAGGAGAAATCCTTCAGCATCACCATCGGCGGCCCGGACGCGGGCGGCAAGGAGGACTGAGATGGGCACCATGACCCCGGAGCAGCTCGACGAGCAGAAGAAGCTCATGTACGAAAAGCTTTCGCCCCGGCGGCGCAAGTTCGTGGACAAGATCGGCTACGAGAACTGGGATCCGTTCCAGAAGCCCTTCGACCCCATCGACATCCGCCGGGACGTGACCGGGCATACGCCGCAGGAACTCTATTCCGCGTTCATCAGGTCGCGGCCCAAGCCGCCCACGCCGGACTACGCCTCGACCATCGCGGAGTTCACCGTGGTCATGATCCACAACAGCGAGCGCATGCGGCCCATCTACGATTTTTGTCTGTGGTATTCGACGATGCTGGAAAAGTACGGCAAGACCCTGTAACCGCGAGGACCATCCCATGTCCGAACAGCAGTTCGCCAACGTGGACGAATACATCGCCGACCTGAAGGCCAAGCTCCAGAAGAACGGGGAGTGCGGCAACACCTGGTACAATCTGGGTGTGGCCCTGCTCTCCAAGCGCGACTTCCTGGAGGCCGAGCGGGCCTTCCGCGAGGCCGTGGGCAACTCGCCCAAGCTGGCCGAGGCCTATGTGCAGCTCGGCGGCATCGCCATGCACCGGGGCGACCTGGGCTCCTGCCTGAGCTACAACGTTCAGGCCACCCAGGTGCGGCCCTTCTTCGCCGTGCCCTGGGGCAACATCGGCTTCTGCCATCTTCAGCAGGGCGACTCGGAGAAGGCCGTCAAGGCTCTGGAGAAGGCCATCAAGTACGACCCGAACTTCGTGCAGGCCATGGCCACCAAGGGCAGCGCGCATTTCCAGCGCGGTGAGCTGGACGACGCCGCCCGGGATCTGGAGAAGGCCGTGTCGCTTCAGCCCATGTTCGGCCCGGCCTGGAACAACCTGGCCCTGGTGCATGCCGAGAAGGGCGAGTGGGCCAAGGCCGACGAGTGCGTGAAGAAGGCCCAGGAATCCGGCTACGAGGTTCCGGCCGAGTTCCTGCAAGAGATCGCGTCCAACCTCTAGCACGGGGTCCGCGTCCATGTCCGGTTTCCGGCAGCTGAAGCAGACGGTTCGGGCGATCCTGGCCGCGCCGGACTGGAACGCCCGCCTGGACGAGCTGGCCGCCTGGCCGCCTGCGCAGCTCACCGGGCCGCTTTTCGGACTTCTGCTGGACCGGGACGAGGAGATCCGCTGGCGGGCGGTGGAGGCCTTCGGGCTGACCGCCGCGCGGCTCGCCGACACCGGCATGGAGCAGGCCCGGGTGCTCATGCGTTCGTGCATGTGGCGGCTCAACGAGGAATCCGGCAACCTGGGCTGGGGCATCCCGGAGTGCATCGGCGCGAGCCTTGCGCTGCACGAGGGTCTGGCCCGGGAGTATCACCGCATCCTCTGTTCCTACATCTTCGACGACCCGGCCCGGGACGGCAACTACCTGGACCACGCCCTGCTGCGGCGCGGGGCCTACTGGGGCATCGCCCGCCTGGCCCAGGTCCGGCCCGCCCTGGTGGAGCCGGCCCGACCGTTCCTGATGACGGCCCTGAACGACGCCGACCCGGGCAACCGGGGGCTGGCGGCCTGGGCCCTGGGCATCCTGGGGGCCGCCGAAGCCCTGTCCGGGCTGCGCGCCCTGGCGGGGGACGAGGCGTCCTTCCCGTTGTTCCGCGACGGGGAAGTGCGTCGGGCCACGGTGGGCGGGCTGGCCGAGGAGGCCGCCGGGATCGTGGAGAAATCCGCTTGACAAAAAACGGGCGGCTCGCATATAGAAGCGTTCCCCCGGAGGAAATAGGCGCGTAGCTCAGTTGGTTAGAGCACTAGCTCGACACGCTAGGGGTCAGGAGTTCAAGTCTCCTCGTGCCTACCATATTTGAACGGAAGGGAGGCCCATGCCTCCCTTTCGTTATCTTGCGCCGCGAACGGGGAAAGCGCGCGGGAAGGAGTGAAGTCGTGCAGGTCGAGGTCGTGGGACAGAATGTCGAGGTGGAGAAGGGCGCCGTCATCGGTGACGTGCTCAAGTCCGTCCTGTCCAACAAGCAGTATAAGAATACCGTGGTCGCCCGCTGCGGCGGAGCGCTCCTGGACCTGACCGCCCCCGTTCCCGAGGACTGCCCGGCCCTTGAACCCGTCTCCGCCGAGAGCCCCGAGGGACTGGACGTGATTCGTCACTCCACGGCCCACCTCATGGCCGAGGCCGTGAAGAAGCTCTTCCCCCGGGCCAAGGTGACCATCGGGCCGTCCATTGAGAACGGCTTCTACTACGATTTCGAGTTCGAGCGTCCGTTCACGCCCGAGGACCTGGAGGCCATCGAGGCCGAGATGACCCGGAGCGTGGGCGCGGACAAGCCCTTCTCGCGCCGGAACGTCACGGCGGACGAGGCCTCTCGGTTGTTCGAGGCCGAGGGCGAAAATTACAAGGTGGAGCTGATCCGCGACCTGGGCGCGCCCGAGGTTTCCCTCTACACCCACGGCGGCTTCACCGACCTCTGTCGGGGCCCGCATGTGCCCCGCACGGGCATGCTCAAGGCCTTCAAGCTGCTCACCGTGGCCGGGGCTTACTGGCGCGGCGACGAGAAGAACCCTCAGCTCCAGCGCATCTACGGCACGGCCTGGGCCAACCCCAAGGATCTGGCCAAGCACCTGCACCAGTTGGAGGAGGCCAAGAAGCGCGACCACCGCAAGCTGGGCACCCAGCTCGACCTGTTCAGCTTCCACGAGGAGGCCGGGGCGGGTTTCGTCTTCTGGCATCCCAAGGGCGCGCTCCTGCGGGCCATTCTGGAGGACTTCGAGCGCAAGGAGCACCTCAAGCGCGGCTACGAGTTCGTGCAGGGCCCGCTGCTGCTCAAGCGCGACCTCTGGGAACGCTCGGGCCACTACGACAACTACCGTGAGAACATGTACTTCACGGAGATCGACGAGCAGGCCTACGGCGTCAAGCCCATGAACTGCTTGGCGCACATGATCATCTACAAGTCGCGCATCCGCAGCTACCGCGACCTGCCCAAGCGCTTCTTCGAGCACGGCGTGGTCCACCGCCACGAGAAGTCCGGCGTGCTTCACGGGCTGTTGCGCGTGCGTTCCTTCACCCAGGACGACGCGCACATCATCTGCCGCCCGGACCAGCTCCAGGACGAGATCATCGGCGTGGTGAACTTCGTGCGCGACGTCATGAGTCTCTTCGACTTCGACTTCACCGCCGAGATCAGCACCCGGCCGGAGAAGTCCATCGGCAGCGACGAGGACTGGGAGCGCGCCACCGAGGCCCTGACCAACGCCCTGGACACCATGGGCCTGCCCTATGAGATCAATGAGGGCGACGGCGCCTTCTACGGGCCGAAGATCGACATCAAGATCAAGGACGCCCTGGGCCGCAGCTGGCAGTGCGCCACGGTGCAGTGCGACTTCACCTTGCCCGAGCGCTTCGATCTGATGTATGTGGGTGAGGATGGGGACCGCCACCGTCCGGTGATGATCCACCGGGTCATCCTGGGCTCCGTCGAGCGTTTCGTGGGCGTTTTGACCGAGCACTTCGCCGGAGCCTTCCCGGTCTGGCTCTCGCCGGTGCAGGCCCGCATCGTCACCGTCACGGACGCCCAGAACCCGTTCGCGGAAAAGGTCTTGCGGTTTTTACGGGAAAAGGGCATTCGTGCCGAAGCGGATTTGCGCAACGAAAAGCTGGGCTACAAGATTCGCGAGGCCCAGCTTGAGAAGATTCCATACATGCTTGTCGTCGGCGACAAGGAAGTGGAGGCCGGGGCTGTCAACGTGCGTCTGCGCGAAGGCGGCGATCCCGGCATGAAGCCGCTGGAAGACGCGGCGGCCATGATCCTCGACGCCGCCCAGGAACCTTTCAAACGCGGAGGGATGCGCTATAGCTTTTCCACGGCGACAGGGCCCGCCGATTAAGGATGATGGAGTCCGCCGCAACGAGCGGATTCGCATTCCTCAGATCCGGGTCATTGACGAAGATGGTTCCCAGCTCGGGATCATGGCCACGGCGGACGCTTTGCGTCACGCTCAGGAGAAGGGTCTCGACCTCGTGGAGGTTTCGCCCAACGCCGATCCGCCGGTCTGCCGCATCATGGACTTCGGCAAGTTCAAGTACCAGCAGCAGAAACGGCAGCAGGAAGCCAAGAAGAAACAGACCGTCATCCAGATCAAGGAAGTGAAGTTCCGGCCCAAGACCGACGAGCACGACTACCAGACGAAGCTCAAGCATATCAAGCGCTTCCTGGAAGACGGCGACCGCGTCAAGGCCACCGTGTTCTTCCGGGGGCGGGAGATCGTGCATAAGGACAGGGGACAGAACATGCTGGACCGCGTGGTGGAAGACCTGCGCGAGATAGCGAAGATGGAGCAGGGGGCCCAGTTCGAGGGCCGGACCATGAACATCATGCTGGCCCCGATCAAGAAATAGGCGACGGCCGGTTTTTCCGGTTGTTCATTTAAGGAGGAAAGAATGCCCAAGCTCAAGACCAACCGCAGCGCCGCCAAGCGCTTCAGCGTCACGGGCAGTGGCAAGTTCAAGCGCCGCCGCAAGAACCTGCGCCACATCCTGACCAAGAAGAACGCCAAGCGCAAGCGTCGTCTCGGCCAGTCCACCGTTGCGGACTCCACCAACGAGAAGGGACTGCGCCGCCTGATGCCCTACGCCTAGGCGTAGCTGAAACGAACCCAAAGACTCTGGTCCACCCGCCAAAGCCCACGCGGCAGTTGGGGGGTCCAAAGCGAATTCGGAGGAACGAGCAATGAGAGTCAAACGTGGTCTCGCCGCCCATCGGCGACACAAGAAATTCCTGAAGATGGCCAAGGGCTACCGTGGTTCCGGGCGGCGTTTGTACGTCACCGCCCGGGAGCGTGTCGAAAAGGCCCTGGTTTTCGCCTACCGCGACCGCAAGAACCGCAAGCGCGAATTCCGCAAGCTCTGGATCGTGCGCATCAACGCCGGCGCCCGCCTGTGCGGCCTGTCCTACAGCCGTATGATGAACGGCCTGAAGAAGGCCGGAATCGAGCTGAACCGCAAGGTGCTGGCCGACATGGCCGTGCGCGACAAGGACGTGTTCGCCAAGATCGCCGAGGCCGCCAAGGCCCAGGTGGCGTAGACGGTGGCCAAGGACATCCGGTCCTTTCTGGAATCACTGGACGACCTGGCCCGGGCGTGTGAAGAGCGCCGGGGCCAGGTTTCTTCCTTGAAGGACCTGGAAGAACTGCGCGTCGAGTTCCTCGGCCGCAAGGGCCGCCTGGCCCAGTGCATGCTGGATCTGCCCGGCATGAGCGCCGAGGACAAGCCCGCCGCCGGCCGCAAGGCCAACGAGATCAAGGCCGTCCTCACCGAAATCATCGAGGGCCGCGAGCGCGAACTGGCGGCCGCCGAGGCCGGGGCCGCCCTGTCCCGCTTCGACCCCACGCTGCCCGGCCGTCGTCCCCAGCAAGGCTCCCTGCACCCCGTGACCCTGGTGACCCAGGAAATCTGCGACGTGTTCGCGGGCCTGGGCTTCGACGTGGTCTCCGGGCCCGAGGTGGAGAGCGACTGGTACAATTTCGAGGCCCTGAACATCCCGCCCGAACATCCGGCGCGGGACATGCAGGATACCCTCTACGTCTCGGAGTCCATCGTCCTGCGCACGCACACCTCGCCCCTGCAGGTGCGCACCATGCTCGCCCGCAAGCCGCCGGTGGCGGTCGTTGCCCCTGGCAAGGTCTACCGCCGCGACTCGGACATCACCCACACTCCCATGTTCCACCAGATCGAGGGCCTGCTGGCCGACCGCAAGGTGAGCATGGGCGACCTGCGCGGAACGCTCACGGCCTTCGTGCGCGCGGTCTTCGGCGCGGACACCCGGGTGCGCTTCCGGCCGAGCTTCTTCCCCTTCACCGAACCGAGCGCCGAGGTGGACATCTCCTGCGTGCTCTGCGGCGGCAAGGGGCACGTCGGCTCGGAGCCCTGCCGCGTGTGCAAGCGCACGGGCTGGGTGGAGATCCTGGGTTGCGGCATGGTCGATCCCAACGTCTTCGCCGCCGTCGGCTACGATCCCGAGGAAATCACGGGCTTCGCCTTCGGCATGGGCGTCGAGCGCGTGGCCATGCTCAAGTACGGGGTCAACGACCTGCGCATGTTCTTCGAGAACGACGTCCGGTTCCTGGAACAGTTCGCCTGACCCGGGGGGCGCCGCGCGCGTCCCCGTTCGGCATATTCCCCGGGCCGTCGCGGCGTGCCGCGCCGGCCCGGCCTGTTGCAAGCGTCGGGAGTGGGCTTGGGGAAGGCCCGCATCCCGCAAAGGGGCCTTCCCCGGAGTCCGTCCATGCTCATCTCTCTTTCCTGGCTGCGTGAGTTCGTGCCCTACGAGGGCGACGTTCAAAACCTCGGTGACCGGCTGACCATGCTCGGCCTGGAGCTGGAGGGCATCCACGACCCCTTCGCGGAGATCGCCCAGGTGGTCGTGGGCCACGTGACCGAGTGCGCCAGACACCCCGAGTCCGATCATCTTTCCGTCTGTTCCGTCGACATCGGCACGGGCGAACTCCTATCTATAGTCTGCGGCGCGCCCAACGTGGCCGCCGGGCAGAAGGTGCCCGTGGCCCCCGTGGGCAGCACCCTGCCCGGCGGGCTGCAGATCAAGAAGGCGAAGCTCCGCGGCGTGCCCTCCATGGGCATGATCTGCTCCGAGCGCGAACTGGGGCTCTCCGAGGCCCACGAGGGCATCCTGGTCCTGCCGGACTCCTGCGGCGTGGGCCGGCCCCTGACCGAGGCCCTGAACCTGGAGCGCACGGTCCTGGACATATCCATCACGCCCAACCGCGCGGACTGTCTGAGCGTGCTCGGCATCGCCCGGGAGACCGCCCTGGCCTTCGGCCTGCCCCTGACGATGCCGTCCTGCGCGGTGGAGGAAGGCGGCGAGGACGCGGCCGGACTGCTGGCCCTGGAGATCGCGGACGGCGAACTCTGCCCCCTGTATCAGGCCCGGCTGCTCTCCGGCGTGCGCATGGGCAAGGCCCCGGACTGGATGCGCTACCGGCTCACGGCCGTTGGCCTGCGGCCCATCAGCAACATCGTGGACGTGACCAACTACGTCATGATGGAGCTGGGGCATCCCCTGCATGCCTTCGACCGCAACCTCCTGGCGGGCGCGAAAATACGCGTGGCCCCGGCCACCGACGGCATGCTTTTCACGACCCTGGATGGCCAGGAGCGCAAGCTCTTGGCCTCGGACCTGCTCATCTGGGACGGTGAGAAGCCGGTGGCCCTGGCGGGCGTCATGGGCGGCCTGAACAGCGAGATCGGCGACGGGACCACCGAGGTGGCCTTGGAGTGCGCCGTGTTCCGGCCCGGAACCATCCGCCGCACCGCCCGCCGCCTGGCCCTGCCCAGCGAGGCGTCCTACCGCTTCGAGCGCGGCGTGGACCAGGTGGGCGCGCGTCTGGCCGTGGATCGCGCGGCCCGGCTCATGGCCGAGGTCTCCGGGGCCCGCGTCCTGCGCGGCGTGGTGACCGCCGAGCCCAAGCCCTGGACGACCCGGGTGCATGGATTCCGCCTGGGGCGCTGCAACGATCTCCTGGGCCTCGAACTGGCCCCAGAGTTCGCCCGCGAGACGTTCACACGCATGGGCTGCCTCGTGGACGAGTCCGACGCCGCCCGCTGGTCCGTGACCACGCCGCCCTGGCGGCTGGACCTGGAGCGCGAGGTGGACCTCTCCGAGGAACTGGCCCGGGTGTACGGAGTGGACCGCATTCCGGCCGTGCTTCCGCGCGTGGCCAAGTCCCTGGACGTCGTGGGCCGGGAGGAAGGCGAGTTCGCCTTCAACCGCCGGATCAAGGCCTGGGCCTCGGGCGTGGGCCTGCGCGAGGTGGTCAACTACAGCTTCGTGGGCCAGAAGGATTTGGACCTGCTTTGTCTGGAGGGCGGCTGCCGTATCGCCATCGCCAACCCGCTCACCGAGGAGCAGAACGTCCTGCGCACGGCAGTGGCCCCGAGCCTGCTCCAGAACCTCAAGCACAACATCGCCCAGGGCAATGCGCGGCTGCGGCTGTTCGAGCTGGCCCGGGTGTACTTCGAGGACCAGGATTCGGAGACCCGCGCCCGAGAGCACACCCGGCTGGGGATCCTTTTGCACGGTCCGCGCTTCGCCGAGGATTGGCCCTGGCCCTTGGAGGACGCCGATTATCTCGACGCCAAGGGACTGGTCGAGGGGCTTTTCGAACACCTCAAGCTGGGCCGCCCGGAGTTCGCCGCCCTGGACGGGCACTGCTTCCTGGAACCCGCCGTGGCCGTGAGCCTGGAGGGCAAGACCCTGGGTACGCTGGGCCGGGTCAAGGCCGACATGGCCGACGCCCATCACGCCCGCCGCGAGGTCTGGATGGCCGACCTGGACGTGGACCTTCTCCGCGCGCTGCACACGGCCCGCAAGGTCGAGTTCCGGCCGCTGCCCACCTTCCCGCCGGTGCGCCGGGACGTGACCGTGACCTGCCCCGGCGGCCTGGCCGCCGAGTCCGTGCGCCGGACCATCCAGGAACTCCGTCCGCAGTTCCTGGAGAGCGTGGAAATGGTCGACCTGTTCACGCCCGCCCCGGACAAGGACGAGCGCAACCTGACCTTCCGCCTGACCTACCGTCACTCGGCCCGGACCCTGAAGGACAAGGAAGTGGACAAGGAACACGGCAAGATGGTCGACGGGTTGCTGCAAAAGCTGCCGGTTCGGCTGTAGGCGTTTCCGCCGTTCAGAATCCAGGGGGGCTCCGGCCCCCCTTTTTTTCGCTTGTTTCGGGTGTTCCCCGCGCCCCCTTCCTCTGCTATTGTTCCCTCATGGACGGGAAATCCGGCTCCAAGACCTACAAGATCGGCCAAGCCGCCGAACTGCTCGGCATCAAGCCCTTCGTGCTGCGCTTCTGGGAGGGCGAGTTCCCCCAACTGGAGCCGTTGCGCACGGCTTCGGGGCAGCGCATGTACAGCGAGGAGCAGCTCGGCCTGGTGCGCGAGATCAAGCACCTGCTCTATGACGAGGGCCTGACCATCGAGGGCGCGCGCAAGCGCCTGGAGGAAAAGGGGCCCAGCGACCTGCTGCGCGAAGTGCGCGACGAACTGCTGGCCATCCGCGATCTGCTCGCGGGCAAGGACGGTTCCAACACGGAGGTGCGCTCATGAACAAATGGCTCAAGTATGGATTGCTGGCCCTCGGCGCGGGAGTGCTGCTCCTGGTGATCGGGGCGGTGATTTTCGTGAGCACCTTCGACCCGAACCAATACAAGACCCAGATCGTCGAGGCCGTGAAAAAGGCCACGGGCCGCGACCTCGCCTTTCAGGGCGACGTGAAGGTCTCGGTCTTTCCCTGGATCGGGGCCGACGTGGGCGGCGTGACCCTGGGCAACGCCCCCGGCTTCGGTGACAAGCCCATGGTCAGCTTCACCTCGGCCAAGGTCCGCATCAAGCTTTTGCCGCTCCTCTCCGGCAGCGTGGAGATGGGCAAGGTGAGCCTGGACAACCTGACCCTCAACCTGGCCCGGGCCAAGGACGGGCGGACCAACTGGGACGACCTCGCGGGCAAGGGCGAGGACAAGGGCGCCGCTCCGGCGGCAGCGCCCTCCAAAAGCGGCGGGGAATTGTCCCTGGCCGTGGGCGGACTGGCGATCACCAACGCCAACATCTTCTGGGAGGACGCCAAGGAAGGCAAGAGCTACGCCGTGCGCGAGGTGAACCTGGAAACCGGGGCCATCGATCCCGGCGACCCGTTCGACTTCAAGCTCGCCTTCGCCCTGGACAGCACGGAGCCCGAACTGCGGACACGCAACGTCCTCTCCGGCGTCGCGACCCTGGACACCGGCGCGAAACGCTATGCGGTGAAGGATTTCAAGCTCTCGGTCCAGGCCCAGGGCAAGGCCGTGCCCGGCGGCAAGGTCGAGGCGGTCCTGGCCGCGGCCCAGGCCCAGACCGACCTCAAGGCTCAGACAGGTGGGCTTTCCGGCCTCGTGTTCACGGCCTACAACCTGAAGGTCACGGGTCAGGCCGATGCGGCCAAGATCCTGGACGGCCCCGAGGCCTCCGGGCAACTGGAGATCGCGCCCTTCGACGTCAAGGAACTGCTCCGCTCCCTGGGACAGGCCTCGCTGGAGACCGCCGACCCCGAGGCCCTCAAGCAGGTCTCGGCCAAGCTCTCGTTCAAGACCGCCAAGGACAAAGCCTCCGTGGACAAGCTCCTGGTGAAGCTGGACCAGACCACCTTGGAGGCGGCGGCCTCGATACAGAACTTCGCCAAGCCGTTTTACGCCCTGACCGCCCAGGTGGACAGCATCGACGTGGATCGTTATCTGCCGCCCAAGAAACAAGGCGGCGGGAGTCCCTCGGGCCAGTCCTCCGGAGCCTCCGGCGGCTCCGGCGAGGTCATCCCGGTGAAGGTCATCCGCGACCTGGGTATGGACGCCCGGCTGGACGTTGGCAAACTCAAGATCTCCGGTCTGCGCCTGAGCGACGTGAAGGTGCGGGCCCAGGCCAAGGACGGCCTGCTCACCGTGGACCCGGCGGAGTTGCTGCTCTACGGCGGCAGTCTCGCTTCCGCGCTTTCCATCGACTGTCGCCCGGACACGCCGCACAGCGCCGCGCGCGCGACCCTGTCCAAGGTCCAGTTCGGGCCGCTGCTCAAGGACATGAGCGGCAAGGACAACATCGACGGCAACCTGAACCTCAAGGCCGATCTGCGCACCACCGGGGCTACGGTCCCGGCTCTCAAGCGCGGGCTCGGCGGCAACCTGGCCCTGGACATCCACGACGGCGTGTTCCCGGGCGTGGACCTGGAGGCCATGACCAAGGCGGTCATGTCGGCGGGCGGCAAGAGCGGCACGGTGCAGGGCAAGTCCTCGGACCGCACACCGTTCGGCTCCATTACGGCCACGGCCGTGGCCGCCAACGGCGTCATCGTCAACCGTGATCTGGACGTGCGCTCGCCCAACGTGCGGGCCGACGGCGAGGGGCAGGTGAACCTGCCGGCCGACAGCATCGACTACCTCGTGCGGGCCCGGCTCGTGGCCGCCACCTCCTCGGACACCGGGCTCCTGGTGCCGGTGCGCATCAAGGGCAGCCTGTCCGATCCGTCCTTCGGCGTGGACTTGGCCGAGTACTTCAAGGGCGCGGCCGCCGGTCTGGTCAAGGGCGTGGGCGGAGCGGTCCAGGGCGTCGGCGGCGCCATAGGCGGGGCCGTTGAGGGCGTGTTCGGCGGCGGCAAGAAGAAGGAATCCTCCGGCACGCCGACCCAACAGACACAGCCGCAGCAGGAGCCGAAGAAGAAGGGCGGCGCCCTGGAAGGACTCAAGAAGCTCTTTTAGCTCCGCGCCTCCTGGAAGAAAAGCAAAAGGCCCCTGCCATCGGCGGGGCCTTTTGCTTTTTCGGCGTCCCGGGCACGGTGCGGGTCCGCCGGAGGGAGTGGCCGGCGGACCCGCTTCAAGGAGCCCGGCTTCGGGGCGGTGCGCCCTGGTCGAAGCGCGTTGCCCCAGAGAGGCGAGGAGGTCTTGTCTGTAAGATTTTGATAATCATTTTCATAATGGTCTGTCAAGTGTTGCGGGGTGGGATTTTTCAGTTGCCCTTCTGCCACTATATTGATATTGAAAATCAAAATCAACTAGGATGGGTTGGAGGGACGATATGAACCGCAAAAATATTTGGGAACACGTTGATTTTCAGTGTCCCATCGTGGGCACCTGCCTGACCACGGCCGAGTTGCGTCGTATCGCCGTCCGCGTCGGCCTGGAGATCGCGGAAGGGACCACGGAATTCGAGATGCATTCCTTGTTCGTGGTTCTCTGCAAGCGGCCCGAGCGTCCGGCCCGGGCCGTGCAGAAGCACCTGGACCGCAAATACCGTCGTGTCCTGCGGCGGTTTCTCCATACTCCGGGGGAGGGGATATGGGAGCTTTGGCGGGAGTATGCCGACCGGGGTGACATCGCCGGTCCCTTCTGGGCCGTCATGTCTCATCCCGACGTTTCGAGTGATTGCCTGCGTCGGGTTTACGGCGAGGTGCACATGCTCTCGCACGTTCAGGGCGCGGCCAACCGCGCCGACCTGAAGCGGCTGAACGAACTGGAGGCGCGCAACGTCGAACTGACCGAGACCCTGGCCGAGCGCAAGGGCGTGTTGCGCAAGTCCGTGGCCGTTTGGAAGGAGCGCAATGCGGCCCTGGAGCGCGACCTGGCCCGGGAGCGGGCCCGACGCGAGAGCGTGGAGCGGGATCGGCTTTCCCTACGTGAATTGCTGGAAGGCAGGGCCCTGGAGCTTCTCACCCGGGAGCGGGAGGATTTGCGGCGGCAGGCCGAGAATCTGGCCCTACGGCTGGAGGCGGCCGAGGCGCGGATCGCGGCCCAGGCCGCCTTGCTGGAACGCGGAAGCCGCGAATTGTCCAAGGCGCGTGAGAACCTGTCCGGCCGTGAACGCGAAGTCGCGGCCCTGGAGGCCTCGCTGACGATGGCCTTGGAGGGGAGCCCGGCCTGCGGCCACCCGGAGAGCTGCTCCTGCCCCCGTTTGCGCGGCAAGCGCGTGCTCTACGTGGGCGGGCGCAGCGGGCTGCGCTGTCATTATCGCTTGCTGGCCGAACGCCTCGGCTGTGAACTCCTGCATCACGACGGCGGCCTGGAGCAGTCTCCGCACCGGCTTCAGCAGCAGCTGGCCGGGGCTGACGCGGTGATCTGCCCGGTGGACTGCGTGAGCCACGAGGCCTGCGCCGCGGTCAAGAAAATGTGCAAGCACTGCCTCAAGCCCGTGCTCTTCGCCCGTTCCTCGGGCTTGTCGAGCCTTGCCGCCTCGCTCTCCGAGCTGGATAGGGTCAGTCAGTAGCCCCCGCCGGAGAAGGAAAAAGAGCCCCCGCCGGGGCGGGGGCTCTTGTGTTGCGGTCTTCTATTTGCCGAACGGGCACTTGGGGAAGGTGCAGGACTTGCAACCCAAACAGAAGCCACCCTCGGCCATAAGCGCCAGATCGCGGCGGGTCAGGGTCTGCCCGGCCAGCAGGCGGGGCAGGAGCAGGTCCAGGCTGGTGGTCTTGTAGAACAGGGCGCAGGCCGGGACGCCCAGGACCTGGGCCTCGCCGATGCGGCCCACCAGGGTCATGGCCCCGGGCAGGATGGGCGCGCCGTAGAGGAAGTCCGTGAGCCCGGCGTCCAGAAGGCCGTGGCGGGTCACGTCGCCGGGGTCCACGGAGAGCCCGGCCGTGGTGATCACGAGATCGGCCCCGGCGGCGAGCATCTGGCGGACGCTGTCCGCGATGCGGGCCCGGTCGTCGGGCACGATGTCCACGCAGGCCACTTCCGACCCCAGGGCCTCCACCTTGCTCTTGATGATCGGCGCGAACTTGTCCTCGATGAGCCCCTGGAAGACCTCGGTGCCGGTGACCAGGATGCCCACACGGGCCCGCCGCAGGGTCAGCACGGAGAAGAGCGGCTCCTCCGCCAGGGCCGCGAGAGCCTGCTCGAAGCGGGCGCGGGCCAGGTACAGCGGAATGGCCCGGCAGGCGGCCAGGCGCTTGCCTTCCTCGACCAGGATGTCGCCCTGGCGCGTGGCGCACATGACGTCCTGAACCATGTTGAAGGCCAGCAGGCGCTCGCGGTCCAGGACCAGCAGGCCCGAACGCCCGGCCGTGAAGTTGATCTTGCCCTCGCGCGGTTCGGGGTCGTGCAGCACTCCGGGACCGGCCATGACCCGGGCGAAGGCCAGGGCGGCTTCGTTTTCATGCACCCATTTTTCATCCTGAACCGCTTCGGATTCCAGGTAGACCTCGAAGCGGCCCATGCGCTGGAGTTCGCAGAGATCCCCCGCCTCCAGGGTCTGTCCGGCATGAACCAGGGGATCCTTGACCCGGCCCGGCACGATACGGGTCATGTCGTGCAGGGCCTTGCGTCCCAGAGCCTGGTCCACGGGCACGGCGCGCAGCCGCGGGCCTTCCGATGGCGCGCTTTCAGTCTCGTCCCGGCGCAGGTAGGGCGCTTCGCCCTGACAGCCCCGGCAGGCTCCGCCGTCGCGGGAGGGATACGCCTCCCCGCAGATGGGGCAGACGGCGATGTCGCCCATGTGGGCCTTGCGCCGGGCGCGTTCCGGCACGAGCACCTCCTGCACGGAGCAGAGACTCGGCCCGGCGCGACGGATTTCGTCGAAGAGCCGTTCCGTGTCCTGCTCTTTCTTGGGTTTGAGCTTGAGATACCAGCCCTTGATTTCGGGCCACATCTCGACCTTGGCCGGGTCCAGGGCCACGCGCACGCCCACGCCGGTGAACTTGTCATAGAGGGTCACGGCGTAGCGGCCGAGGTTGACGATCTTCATCCAGCCGTTGCCCGTGCTGCACAGGGTCAGCATCTGCACGGCGTCGGGCAGGCATTTCTGGGATTCCACCAGGGCTTCGAAAAGGGTGCCCTCGGGGATGCGCGACTTGGCCAGCGCCACCATGTAGCCGCCGATGAGCAGGCCTGGGGCCGGGTAGCCGTGGAACTCCGCGGCTTTCTGCTTGAACTCCTCGAAGCTGTACGGTCCGATGTTCATGAACTCCTCCCGGGCAAGATATGACGCGACCGCCCGCCCCTCGGGGACGGACGGCCGCGCCGGAGGTGGGAGAGAAACGCCAAATTATTTGGTCACTGCCACGAAATGCTCCTGCATGGCAATGCCGCCCCCGCCCTTGTCCCATTTTTCAATGCCTTTCGGCATGAGTTCGTTGTCCGCGACGCCCTTGCCCCGGGCGCGGCTCTCCACCGGCAGGGTGTGGCCGAAACCGTGGATCATGAAGACCGCCTCGGGATGGATGAAGTCCGTGACGAAGGCCTTGATCCGGCCGGAATGGCCGTTGGAGGACACCGTCACGTATTCGCCGTCGGCGATGCCCAGTTCCTTCGCAGCGTCGCTATGAATCCAGAGCAGGTTTTCGGGCATCTGCTCGAAGAGCAGGGGGTTGTTCACCGTGTGGCCCTGGGTATGCACGCCGCAACGGCCGAAGGTGATCCTGAAGCGGCCCTTGGGCGGACGTTCCGGGGAGGTGTAGGGCGCGAGCCAGGGCAGGCCGGACTTGGCCAGGCGGGAAGAGACGATCTCCACCTTGCCGGATTCGGTCTTGAACTTGAGGTTTTCCATCTTGCGGTAGAGGGGCTCGGCGGCAAGGGACACGGAACCGCTCTTCTCGAAGTCGGCGATGGTCAGACCGGTGTCCTGCAACTGGAAGGCCCAGATGTCCTCGATGCGTTCATAGGCCAGCTTGTCGATGCCCATGCGCTTGGCCAGCCCGCAGTATATCTCCCACACGGACTTGGTGTCGTAGAGCGGTTCGCAGGCGCGCTTGCGCACGAAGAAGGAGGGTTTGAGACCGTTTTTCGTGGCGATGGTGTCCTCGCGCTCCAGGTAGGTGGACATGGGCAGGACCACATCCGAGTACCAGGCCGTGTCGGACCAGGAGAAGGTCACGGAGACGAGCAGTTCCAGATTGTCGAGGATCTTCTTCACGTCGGCCGTGTCCGGGAAGGCCATGAGCGGATCGTGGCGTTGGACGATGTAGGCCTTGACCGGGTAGGGCTCGCCCGTGACGATTGCCTCGTAGGCCAGATGCACCAGCCCAGGCCCGGCGTCGTAGTGCGTGCGGCCGGGCATCCAGCCCACGCCGTCCGCGCGTTTTTCGGCGGGCTTGGGGAATTGCTCCATGAGGCTTTTGAGGCCCTTCTTCCCGACGTCGCCGGGCTTGGCCGTGAGCGGCAGGCCGCCCTTGGCTCCGACCGCGCCGAGCAGGGCGTTGATGATGTATGCCGTGCGGCAGACATAGAAGGAGTCGGAGTAGCGGGAAACCATCCAGCCCGGGTGCCAGATGACTGAGGGCGCGGCGGCGGCCAACTGACGGGCCAAGTCGCGGATGCGCTCGGCCGGGATGCCGGTCTCGGCCTCGGCCCATTCCGGGGTATGCTCGGCGGTGAAGGTCTTCAGTTCGTCCAGCCCGCTGATCCACATCTCCGCGAACTTCTTGTCGTGGAGATCCTCGGCCAGGAGCACGTGGATCACGGCCAGGTTCAGGGCGTAGTCCGTTCCCGGCCGGATGAGGTAGAAGTTGTCGGCCTTGCCCGCCGAGATGTTGGCCCGCACGTCGATGACCGAGAGCTTGCAGCCCGCGCCGATGCCGTCCAGGGCGTTGTTCACTTCGGCCACGTTGATGGCCTCGAAGATGTTCCGGGTCTGAAGCACGAGGTGCTTGCAGTTCTTGTAATCGTAGACCACGTCCTTGCGGCCGAAGCCGAACACGGACATGGCGGCGTTCATGACGTTGCGCGCGCAGGCCGAGTCGTGGTTGCAGTAGTTGGGCGTGCCGATGGCCCGCAGAAAGGCGCGGTACACGTCGCGGAACGGGCCTCCCCGGTCGGAGAGAAGCACGGAACGGTCGCCGTGCTTGGCCCGGATTTCGTTCAGGCGCTTGGCCACGTAGTCCAGGGCCTCGTCCCAGCTCACGCGCCGCCAGCGGCCTTCGCCCCGCGCGCCCTCGCGGATCATGGGATGCTGGGGGCGTTCCGAATCTTCATAGAGGGCGATGCCCGCCGCGCCGCGCGCGCAGAGGGATCCCTTGAGGGCTTGGCCGCCCTGCAGGCGGACGGGGCGTCCGTCCTCCACCTCGGCCTGGATCGGGCAGCGCACCGAGCACATGCCGCAGACGCTGTTCACCGTGGTCTTGGTCATGGGAAAAACCTCCTCGGAAAAGTCGTCTTTCGGACCCGAAGGCCCGTTGAATACTATCACGGGATTATCATTTTTAGGGTACCTGAAGCGGCTTGGGCAAGCAAAATCGAGAATGTGAAAAAAGAAACAATTCTCCGGGCAAAGCCGGGGTGCGAGCGTCCGGTTCCAGGCAACATATTGGGAATTTGCGAACAAAAGGGAAATTCATTGACACAAAGTCGCCGGATGTGGTTCCAATGGCGTATGTGTCCCAGGAGTTGGGGCGCGGTGTCGCCATTTTCACGGGATGGGGAGGGGCGGTCGCCACCTGGCCCGGCAAGGAGCGTTTATGAGCATCTACAAGATCAAGCTGGACAAGAAGCGCTGCATCGCCTGTCAGGCCTGCGAGGTGCATTGCAAGGTGAAGAACAACGTGCCCGCCGGCATCCAGCTCAACCACATCTTCGTGGAAGGGCCTCGGGCGCGCAAGGACGGGCGGCCGGAGTTCGCGACCAAGTATCAGCCCTGCCTCATGTGCAAGGAGCCCAAGTGCGTGCCTGCCTGTCCCACCGGGGCCATGACCATGCGCGAGTCCGATGGGCTGGTCTACGTGCGTACCGAACTGTGCGACGGCTGCAAGGCCTGCGTCGAGGCCTGCCCCTGGAGTGTTCCGGTGTTCAATGAACTGACCGGCAGGATCATGAAATGCGACTATTGCATGGACCGCATTGAGCAGGGGCTGGACCCGGCCTGTGTCACGGGCTGCACGGCCAAGGCGCTGAGTTTCACGCGCCCCTGATTCCGGTATGAACGGCGCGCGCTCCGGCGGGGAGGCGCGGCGGGAAAATTTGCAACGGCATGAAAGAGTGAGGAGGATCAACGTGCTGCACTCGAAAAGAATGCTCTTCATCGTGGCCCTGATCGTCATGGTCGGGGTCTGCCTGTGGTTCGAGCCCGCCTGGGCCGACAAACTGTCCGACGCCATCGCCAGCGCGCCGCAGGGCGCCGAGGCCGGTCAGATCGATCCCAGCAAGCCCGCGGGCTTTCTCGGCATTCCCGGCGCTCCGAGCGTGAACCTCATCCTGGCCTTCGTCTGGGCCGTGTGGGTGGGCTGGATCTTCTCCACCGTGGGCGCGTTCGGCGGCGTCATGGCCGGCGTGGGCCACATGACCGTGTTCGGCCTGGGCGCCTACGCCAAGAGCTTCAAGACCACCGCCCCCGCGCTGAACAAGCTGGCCACCGACTCCATCCGCGCCTCCAACCAGTTTCTGGTCGGCACCTCGGCGCTCATCTCCTCCTTCAACTACTGGAAGATGGGCCGTCTGGTCCTGCCCCTGGCCGTTGCGCTGGGCGCGGGCTCGCTCCTGGGCGCCTGGGGGTCGGCCACGCTGACCGCTGGCAAGATCTCCTTCTCCCAGTACCAGGGCTGGTTCGGCCTCTTCGTCCTGGTCCTCGGCTGCTACCTCTTCTGGGAGACCTCCGCCGCCGGACAGGCTAGCAAGAAGAAGGCCAAGGCCGCGGCCAAGGCCTTCGAGGAATCGGTCAAGAAGCAGAAGGCCGGCGAGCAGGTGGACACCAAGGCCCTGGGCGTGAAGACCACCAAGTTCACCCTGACCCGTTGCGAATTCACCTTCTACGGCGTCGAGTTCGCCTTCAATCCGCTGATCCCCCTGCTGGGCGGCATCGTCATCGCGGCCGTGGCGGCCTTCCTGGGCGTGGGCGGCGGCTTCCTGCTGGTGCCCTTCCTGACCAGCGTGGCCCAGCTGCCCATGTACCTGGCCGCGGGCACCTCGGCCCTGGCCGTGCTCATCTCCATGATCACGAGCATCGCCACCCTGATGACCAAGGGCACCCCGGTGGACTGGAGCCTCATCGGCCTTGAGCTGGTGGGCATCGTCGTGGGCTCGGTCATCGGCCCGCGCACCTCCAAGTACTTCTCCGATCTTTGGCTCAAGCGCCTGTTCATCGTACTTTCGCTTTACGTCGGCATCGACTATGTGTTGAGGGGCTTCTTCAACTACCGCATCTTCGGCTAGCCGACGGCGTCACCGACAACCAAGGGGCTCCGGGCAAGCGGCCCGGGGCCCCTTTTGCGTGGGACATGGACGGACTCCGCGATTTCCTGCTGATCCTGGATCCCTGGCTCATCCAGCCTTTTCGTTGGCTGGACGCGCCGATGCCCGCGTTTCTCCTTGGCATCTTCTCGCTTTCCCTGGTCTGCGTGTTCCTGGGCGATCTCGCGGCTCTGGCCGTACTGCGTCTGAACCGCAAGGTCTTCGGCGGCTACCTCAAGGACATGGTCCACCACCACGAGCTCTCCATCACGGCGGCCAAGACCGGCAGCAAGGAGAACTTCAAGGCCGTCAACCGCCAGGCCCACGACGCCTTCGGCAAGTACTTCTTCAGCCAGGCCGCCGTGTTCACGTCCAGCATCTGGCCCGTGCCCTTCGCCCTGGCCTGGCTGGACATCCGTTTCCAGGGCGTGCTCATCAAGCTCCCCCTGATGGATTTCGAGGCCAACTACGTCTTTTTCTTTCTCCCCCTGTACATCCTGGCGCGGATTCTCTATTCTCGGACGATCGGGCGCATCCCCTGGTATGCCCGGATGCGGGCGGCCGCCACCCTGGACATCGGCGAGGATGCCGCACATTCCGCCCCGGGAACGGGAGGCGGGCGGCAAGGAGACTGAAGGAGCCGTCGCATGCGCAAGGAGTACTGGGCCGTCGGCTTGGCCGCGCTGGCGCTGCTGATCCTGGCCGTGGGCTGGGAGCGGGATGAACCGATGACCCGCGTGGATCTCTCCCGGCGCGTGGACATCACCCTCAAGACCCAGGCCGAAGCCATCACCTACGCCTATCTCCCGCAGTACTCCCACAGCATCTCCTTCGAGCGCCACCGGCGTCTGGTGGAATACCTCTCCCGGGTCACGGGCTACCCCTTCCGCCAAGTCTTTCCGGACACCTTCGACGAACACGTGAAGATGGTCGAGCGCGGCGAGATCGACATCTCCTTCTCCAATCCCTTCATCTACATCCGTCTGGCCCGCGCGGGCGCCAGGGCCTTCGCCCGCATCGTGGAGGAGTCCGGCAGGCCGGATTTCCACAGCCAGATCATCTGCCGCAAGGACAACCGGGCCATCCGCAGCCTGGAGGATTGCCGAGGCAAGCGTTGGATCGCCGTGGACCCGGGGTCCGCCGGAGGTTTCGTCTTCGCCCTGGACTATTTCCTGAGCCATGGCATTCAGCGCGAGGACTTCGCCGAGATCGCCTTCGCCCCCGGGCCGGGCGGCAAGCAGGAAAAGGTCGTGCTGGCGGTCTACGCGGGCAAGTACGACATCGGCTCGGTGCGCAACGGCACGTTGGAACTGGTCAAGGACAAGGTGGACCTGGACGCCATCCGCGTCCTGGCGGAGAGCCGCTCCTATCCCGGCTGGGTCTACTCCGCCCGACGGGGCTTCGATCCGGCCCGGCTGAAGGTCATCACCGAGGCCCTGCTCCGCCTGGACCAGGGGGGAGAAGAGGCGGAGCAGATACTGGCGGCGGCTCATTTCAAGGGCATCATTCCGGCCATGGACGCGGACTACGATTCCATTCGAAGCCTGGCGAACCGCATTTCACAGGAGTAGCCGGATGCATGCCCTGGACCGGCTCAAGTTCAGTTCCAAGATCAACCTCGGCACCACGGGCATCGTGCTCTTCCTGAGCCTGGTCATGGGCGCGCCCGTGGCCCGTGTAGCCTCCCAGGCGCTGGTGGACGAGGTCAAGATGCGCGGCCGCGTGCTGGCCGAGAGCCTGTCCGTGCGTTCGGCCGATCCGGTCCTGGCCCAGGACTTCCTGCGGCTCAAGAACCTGGTGGACGACCTGCGCGGGGTGAGCGGGGACATCGAGTACGCCTTCATCCTGGACAAGGCGGGCGGCGTCCTGGCCCACAGCTATCCCAAGGGCTTCCCCGTGGACCTCATCACCGCCAACGCCCCCGGCCCCGGCGGGGCGTTGTCCGTGCGCCTTCTGGACAGCGGGGAAGAGCGCATCTACGACTTCGCCGTGCCCGTGCGCGTGGCCGGAGAGTCCTTCGGCACGGCCCGGGTGGGCCTGTCCTGGACCCGGGCGCGGGCCCCGGTGGAGCGCCTGGGCGGGATCATCCTGGGGCTGGCCGGAGGAGGGCTGTTCGTCTCGGTGGTGCTCTCGACCATCTTCGCCCGCCAGGTGACCCGGCGGCTCAACATCCTGCGCGCGCACGCCGCCGAGATGGTCACCGGCAACCTGGACATGCAGGCGGGCGGGGAACTGGCCCGCAACTGTTGGGACATCATGGACTGCGACCGCAAGGATTGCCCGGCCTACGGGGACAAGCGGCGGCGCTGCTGGTACGTGGCCGGAACCCTCTGTCTGGAGTGCGACGGCGGGCCCTTCCCCCAGAAGCTGGAGTCCTGTCGGGAGTGCCCGGTGTACTTGGCCAATGCGGGCGACGAGATCCAGGATTTGACCGAAACCTTCGACGCCATGGCCATGACGCTCAAGACCCACATCGCGGAGCTGCGCGAGGCCGAGAAGGTTCTCACCCGCCAGCAGCAGATCATGCGCACCATCCTGGACGTGACCCCGGACCTGGTCAGCCTGCTGGACGAGCACCTCGTCTACCAGGCCTGCAACCGGGCCTTCGCGGCCTCGGTTTCGCGCGAGGTGGACGAGGTGGTGGGCAAGACCGACGCGGATATCTTCCCGGCCGAGTTGGCGGCCGCGCGCACCGAGGCCAACCGTCGCGTGCTGCTCACCGGCGAACGCTTTCAGACCGAGACCCGCCGCGAGGCCGGGCACGGCGAACGCTGGTTCCATACCGTGCAGGTGCCGGTCTTCGACCGCGACGACCGCATCGTGGGCGTTCTGCGCACGGCCCGCGACGTGACCCAGATCAAGGATTACCAGGACCAGCTCATCCAGGCCCAAAAGATGGAGTCCCTGGGCAAGCTGGCCGGCGGCGTGGCCCATGAAATCAACACCCCCTTGGGGATCATTCTGGGCTACGCCCAGCTTCTTCAGGAGGACGTTCCCGAGGGCCAAGTGCGCGAGGATCTCGGCACCATCGAGCGCCAGGCCAAGGTCTGCCGCAAGATCGTGGCCGACCTGCTGGGGTTCTCACGCCAGGCCCGCAGCGCCAGGCGCGACATGTGCCTGAACAACTCGGTCATGGAAACCGTGACCCTGGTGCGCCATTCCTTCGAACTGGACAAGGTGCGCATCGTCGCCGACCTGGACGAGCGCATGCCGGTGCTTTACGGCGACCCGGACAAGCTCCGCCAGGTCTGGATGAATCTCTTGACCAACGCCCGTGACGCCATGCCCGGCGGGGGTATGGTTTTCGTCAGGACCAGACTGGACACCGGGGCCCAAAAGGTGACAGTCTGGGTCGCGGATACCGGGTCGGGCATCGAACCGGCCGATTTGGGCCGCATTTTCGATCCGTTCTTCAGCACCAAGCCCGTGGGCAAGGGCACGGGCCTGGGGCTGGCGGTATCCTTCGGAATCGTCAAGGAACACGGAGGGGACATCTCGGCCCAGAGCCCGGTGTCGACGGACTTCGGACTGCCTCGGGGAGAGGCGGCCGGGGAGCATGGCGCGGGATCGGTGTTCGCGGTGCATCTGCCGTTGGACCACGGGGAACGGGACGATGAAGACACACCGGCCCCCGGAGATGGCGCAAAAGAGGAGTGAGTCATGGCCGACATCATCGTGGTGGACGATATTTCGGACGCGGGCGTCCTGGTCAAGCGCATCTTGGAGCGTGGAGGCCACAAGGTCACGGCCTTCACCGAAGAGGAGGACGCCCTGACCTTCGTGCGCAAGAACAAGCCGGATCTGGCCATCCTGGACATGAAGCTGAAAAAGATGACTGGGGTGGAGGTGTTGGAGGAGATCAGGAAGCTGTCCCCCGACACCAAGGCCATCATGCTCACCGGCTATCCCACGCTGGAGACGGCCCGTGAGGCCCTGCGCCTGGGGGCCAGCGAGTACTGCGTCAAGCCCATAGACAAGGGCGAGTTGGAGGCCAAGGTGGCCGAAGTGCTGGCCGGGTAGCGGCGGCGGCCATGTCGTTCATCACCCAGCTCTTCCGGCACTGGACCTACCAGGTCTTCGCCCCGGGTTCGCTGCTGCGGGCCAAGTACAACGCCTTCAAGGATCTCCTGCGCTCCGACGACATCTGCCTCTCGCTCATCGCGGACCTGGAGGAGCTGGCCTACGGCCAGGACAAGGCCGATCAGGCCCGGGTGGTCTGGCTCTGCGAACGGCTCTCGGCGGCGGTGGAGCGCCTGGTGGGCAACCTCATGACCATGAGCCCCACGCGTTACATGGGCCTGCCCGAGCACTTCAAGAAGATCGACTTCTATCTGCGCATGGCCCTGGACCGGCCCGGCGGGGACATCGCTCCGCCGTATCTGCTTTCGCTCACCGAGGCCGCCGGACGCCAGGAGCTTGCGGGCGGCAAGGCCGCCAACCTGGGCCGAGTCGCCGTGGAGACGGATCTCGCGGTGCCCCCGGGCTACGTGGTCAACGCCAACGCCTTTCACTACTTCATCGAGGCCGCCGGACTGCGCCGCCCTCTGGACCGCAGACTGCGCCAGATAGTGCTTTCCCGCCCGGAGGACGTGCCGCGTCTGGCGGGCGAACTCATGGAGGTCATCCTTGGGGCGGAGGTGCCCCAGGGGCTCGCCGCCCAAATTCAGGCCGCGGCCGACGAACTGTCCCGGGGCGGCCGCCTGCTGGCGGTGCGCAGCAGCGCCCTGGCCGAGGACTCGGAACTGTCTTTCGCCGGGCAGTACGCCAGCGAACTGCACGTGCGGCCCGACGACGCGGTCGAGTCCTACAAACGGGTTCTGGCCGGAAAATACTGCTCCCGGGCCCTGGTCTACCGCATCTCCCACGGGCTTTCGGACACGGAGACGGCCATGTCGGTCCTGATCCTGCCCATGATCGAGCCCAAGGCCGCGGGCGTGCTCTACACCCTGGACCCCGAAGGGTGCCCGCTCTCGGGCGAACCCGAGGCCATGTCCCTGTTCGCCGTCTCGGGCCTGGGCGAAAGCCTTGTGGACGGCAGCCGCACGCCGCGCCGCCTCCTGCTCTCGCGCCGCGGCCGCCCGAAAATACTCGAGGCATGCAGCGGCCCCGGGCCGGTGCCGCTTTCCGAGGCCTCGCTGGCGGACCTGCGCGAGGCGGGGCTCAAGCTGGAGACCCTTTTCGGACGGCCCCAGGACGTGGAGTGGGCCGTGGACGCCGAGGACCGCCTGTTCATCCTCCAGTCCCGCCAGTTCCACATGGATGCCCCGCGCCATGAAGCGCGATCCGTCCCCCGGGCGGAAGTCCTCGCCTCCGGCCTGATCCGCGCCTCCGGCGGCGTGGCCGCCGGAACGGTCCGGCATTTGCGGACCGTGGGCGAGCTGACCTCCTTCCCGCCCGGAGCCGTGGCCGTGACCTCCACCCTGCCGCCGATCCTGGCCCAGTTCGCCGGGCGTTTGGCCGCCGTGGTCGCCGAAACCGGGTCGCGGGCCAGCCATCTGGCCTCCGTGGCCCGGGAGAACGGCATCCCCGTGCTCGTCGGTCCCGGGGGCTTCCAGTCCCTGCCCGAGGGCGCGGAGGTCACGGTGGACGCCGACGCCGGGGCGGTCTACGCCGGGCGCGTGGAGGAACTGCTGCCGCCGCCCAGCGTGGAGGGCGAACGTGTGGCGGACCCCCGCTTCGCCCGCATCCTGCCCCTGACGGCCAAGCTCAGCCTCACCGATCCCGAGGCCCCGGAGTTCAGCCCCGAAGGCTGCAAGTCCCTGCACGACATGGTGCGCTTCTGTCACGAGAAGGGCGTGGCGGAGATGTTCAGCCTGGTGGGCAAGGGCGGCCGGGGGCTGGCCAGCTCACGCAAGTTGCGGACCGAACTGCCTCTGGTGCTCTACCTCCTGGATCTGGAGGACGGCCTGTTCGACTCCGGCCGATCCCGTTCCGAGGTTTTGCCGGAGGACATCAAGAGCCAGCCCATGTGGGCCTTCTGGTGGGGGTTGGCCGACCGGAGCGTGGGCTGGGGCGATCTGGTGCATGTGGACTGGGAGGAGCTGGACCGCGTGAGCGCGGGCATCTTCTCCAAGAACTCCCGCCTGCTGGCCAGCTACGCCATCATCTCGGCGGACTACCTGCACTGCATGATCCGCTTCGGCTACCACTTCTCGGTCCTGGATTCGGTCTGCGGCCA
>Ga0228536_1001024_pt1 | contig 34170 bp, 27 predicted proteins | sample SJ1Smetagenome_FD_168611 | JGI IMG/M metagenome (GOLD analysis project Ga0228536, IMG submission 168611) | Enriched culture of PCE-dechlorinating microbial communities from Ithaca, New York, USA - SJ1.S | ecosystem: Engineered > Modeled > Simulated communities (microbial... > Unclassified...
GGGCAAAGATGTGGTTTATCCATATTCAAAATTATTATATCAGCTTTTTTGCCAATTTCTAATGAGCCTACTTCTTTCTCTAAACCTAGAGCATATGCACCATTTATTGTAGCCATGTTAAGTGCTTCTAATGCAGTAACACTCATAGGATCATTGTCTACTGCTTTGTTAACTATGCTTGCCATACTTATTTCCTTAAACATGTTCAAATTATTATTAGATGCTGCTCCATCAGTTCCCAAAGCTACTCTTATTCCTTCCTTTAGCATCTTATTGACAGGCGAGAAACCACTTGCTAATTTAAAATTGCTGCTAGGGTTGTTTACAGGATGAACATTTTTTTGTTTAATTAATTGTATATCATCCTCATCAATATGTACACAATGTGCAGCTACCGTATGTAATTCAAATAACCCTAAATCGTACATATGCTTAATAGGTGATTTATTATACTTACTAAAGCTATCCTCAACTTCATCTTTAGTTTCCGCCAGGTGAATGTGTAAACCTGCATTTAGTTTTGAAGCCGAATCCATTATTTTCAACAAAAATTCAGGGCTACAAGTGTATGGAGCATGTGGTCCAAACATTATTTTTATTCTGCCATTTAAAGAATTATTATAATCCATAAAAAGTTTTTCATTTTCTTCTATTTTATATATTGAATTAGAGTCTTCTTCTACAATACCTCTCGCTAAAGATGCTCTCATTCCTGAAATATCTAAAGCTCTAACAACTTGATCCATAAAAAAATACATATCGCAAAAAGTAGTTGTACCTGATGATATCATTTCTGACATGCTCAGTAAACTAGCCCAATAAATATCTTCTTCAACCAATTTTGCTTCAATGGGCCATATTTTTTTAGTTAACCATTCTGAAAGAATCATGTCATCAGCGTAATTTCTAAAAAGGCTCATGCCTAAATGAGTATGACAATTTATTAAACCGGGCATAGCTAATTTATTTAGTCCTTCAATCACATAATCAACTTTATTTTTGTCGATTTCTTCAATATCTCCAATATGCGTGATAATATTGTCTTCAATCACAATATTAGATCTATCATAAAATTTGTTTTGCTCATCCATAGTAGCAATATCAACATTTTTAATCAAGATTTTCATTTTGTTCTCCTCCTATTTTGTTAAATCTTAGTGGTATATATGTCTTTCTTTTTAAATGTAATTGCTGAAAAAATAAATCTCACTAATAAATCTATACCCATCGCTATCCAGATCCAATAGATTTTAGCCTTTAAAAAATTCGTAAGTATTAGCACTAAAGGAATTCTAACTCCCCATAATCCGACTCCAACATTTACCATGCTTATTTTAGAATAACCAGCACCTCTTAATGCTCCATTTAGAACACCAGCTATATTTTGAGGTAATTGCACTAAGCCCATAATAAATAAGTATTGAGCTCCTATTTGTATGACTTCTGTGTTATTTGTCAATAGTCTCATTATTTGATTTGGAAATAAAATTAAAGATAATCCTGCTATTGATGTAATTATAGCTGAATATTTATATAAATACTTCATATATTTTTTTGCTAATTCATTATTTTTAGACCCCACAGCTTGTCCAACAAATGTAGATGCAGCAATCCCAAACCCCGCAGCTGGCATATACGACATGGATTCAGCTTGTAATCCTAATTGATATGCAGCATAAGCAATTTCACCATAATTAAGGATTGCCCTTGTAATGATAATTGATGCAAATTGCCAAAAACTCATCTCAAATGCAGTTGGTATTGAGAATTTAATCAAATTTTTAATCTCATTCATATTGATTATCTCATGAATTTTGAAATTTTTTATTCTAAATATACTCTCTTGATATGTTAAAAAAATAAATCCTGCTATTGATGCTATTAAATAGCTTAAAACATATGCTATTGCAGCACCTCTTAACCCCAATTTTGGAAATCCAATTTTTCCAAATATCAACAGATAACTTAAAATTATGTTGAAAAAATTCAATATGAGTACAATAAACATTGGTGTCTTTGCGTTTCCCATACCTTGAAATATACCAGAAATTAGTAATATCAAAGCTGAAAAAGGCAGGCTCAATGCTATAATAGTTAAGTATAATTTTGCTGATGCTAATAATGAAGCTTTGGGATTAAAAATCAGTAATAATTTTGAACTAAATTTAAACAGTATGATCATAAAAAAGATAGACAAAAATAACAATATCACAAATGCACTAATACTTGTTTTTCTAATCTTCTCTCTATCATTTGCGCCATAGCCTTGCGCTACAAATACTGAAGCTCCTGTTGAAATTCCTTTAAATATTGCCCATATTATTCTGAAAATTATATTGCTAATCCCTACTGCTCCTACAGCGATTTCACTTATTCTTCCAACCATCGCCATCGATACAACTCCTGCTGTCATCTGAAGTATATTCTCTGCTGTAATCGGAAGTATCATTGATAAAATTTTCGATTTAATTGTTTTGTCAGCTTCCATATAGACCTTCCTATAAGCAAAAATTTATAAATCTCAGAACCTCAATATAGTCATCGGATTCAAACCGTATTGATTTTTCATTTATTTTAGAAACTCCTTTGTACATAGAGTATCTATAAGCATCACAATGGTTATAATATTCAACCTCAATTGTAAAGTACTTTGGTAATTCCTTGTTATTGTTTATGAGAGAATTGCTAAAAACTTCTCTTACATTTTCTTCAATAAGTTCTAATGCCAGTTCTGGGTGAATATTAATAGTAGAATTGCCTATTCCTTCTTTAACTGCAACGGTGGATATATTTGAGTTGTATTTTTTTACTTCATCACAAAGCCCTTTATCTCCAGATAAAAATGCAATTGGAACTTTAAAATACTCTGCAATATATGCATGAATTAAAAATTCACTCGCAATTTGTCCATTTATGGTTATTTTAGAGACTTTAAGGCTCATTGTATGTGATAAGGGATTGCTCGATGAAGATGCAGGTGAGTGATAACCAACAAAGAGAATTGCATCAAAGCTTTCATCCAATCCTTCTACCATAGAAAAAATATTCCCACTCCATGATCTTATGAGCTTTGTGTTTTTAGGTAAATAATTATGGTCGATATTTCTGCCGCTGTCATGAGCATCTTTTATAATTATCTCATCAGCTCCCATTTTGTTAAGGGCAACACAACATGCATTTACTTCCTTAGTCATTTGTGATGATAAACTAATATAAGATGGTTCTTTTTTTTCTGTCTCATCCCAAGTTGTAGTTCCCGTAATCCCTTCAATATCTGCGCTTATATATACTTTCATTCTTTAATCACCCCTTTATTTCTATACTCTAAATAATATAACAGATTTAAATTAATTGCTATAATTATTACTGTAAAAATAAAATATATCTGATATAATAAGTAACTACAATGATTTATTAGGAGGTAATTTATGGATTACATAGTAAAAGCTTTCATTGAAATACCAAAAGGTAGTAGCAATAAATATGAATATAACAAAGAATACAAGGTATTTGAACTTGACAGAGCATTGTTTTCCCCAATGTTTTATCCAACAGATTATGGATATATACCTGATACATTAGCAGAAGATGGAGATCCAATTGATATCATGGTTCTTTTAGCTCATCCAACTTTTCCAGGTTGCCTAATAACTGCAAGAGTTATTGGGATGTTTCTAATGGAAGACGAAAAGGGAAAAGATGAAAAGATAATCGCTGTACCTTTAAACGACCCTAGATTTGAAGATATGAAATCAATAGATGACATGGGCTCACATTTGAAAAAAGAATTTGAACATTTTTTCAAAGAGTACAAGAGATTGGAAGGCAAAGAAGTTATTGTTGGGGGTTGGGCTGGAATCGATGAAGCCATTAAGTCAATTGAAAGATCCCGAGAAGCATATAAGAAAGCTAAAGATCAAAAGTAAATGAAAACAATTATCATTTACAAGGTTTATTTCATATGCTATAATGAATTTGGCTTAAATTATCGCGGCAATTTTTAAGGAGTTGATAATTTAATGGCAAATATGAAACAACCTAGATTCAAACAGTCAAGGAGATTGGGACTAAATGTATGTGGACATCCCAAAGCTATGGAAAGAGCCAATAAAGGTAGTTCAAGAGCAGATAAAAAATTGTCGGAGTACGGAAGGCAACTTTTGGAAAAGCAAAGGTTAAGAGCCTATTATGGTGTGATGGAGAAGCAATTTAAGAGATATGTAAATTTAGCAAAAAAATCGTCTGATCAAACTGGTCACGCTTTAGTAAAGATCTTAGAAACTAGATTAGACAATATAGTATATAGAGCTGGATTTGCAAGTTCAATAAGACAGGCTCGACAGATGGTAGTTCATGGCCATATATTAGTAAATGGCAAAAAAGTAAATATACCCTCTTTTCTTATAGAAGTTGGAGATGTAGTGAGTTTGAAGGAAAGGTCTAAGTCAATAAAGCTTTTCAAAGATAACTTTGAAAATAATCTTCAAAACACCTTACCTTATTTGACCAAAGATGATATAAATATGACAGTAAAACTAGAAAGAATGCCGAATAGAGAAGAAATCCCAATCGAAATAGAAGATCAATTGGTTGTAGAATACTATTCAAAAGCAATGTAGAGCTAATAAAATTTAGCTCTACATTTTTTTATAGATTAATCCATACTTATCTAATTGAAAACAAATTGTTTTCAGAAATCTCATTTATGTCTAAGCCATGCATAGCTTCTCCTATATCTTTTGAAACCTCTTTTAGTACTTTTGGATCATTAAAGTGCTTTACAGCATTTACAATAGCTTTAGCTCTTTTTTGAGGGTTTTGTGATTTAAAAATACCTGAACCTACAAATATGCCATCACATCCTAACTGCATCATCAAAGCTGCATCTGCAGGAGTAGCTATACCACCAGCTGCAAAATTTAAGACAGGCAATTTTCCATTTTCCGCAACATATACTACTAAATTATACGGTGCTTTAAACTCCTTAGCTATTGACATTAATTCTTCTTTTGGAGCATTTTTAATTCTTCTTATTTGTGAATTTATAGTGCGCATATGTCTTACAGCTTCAACAACATTTCCTGTCCCTGCTTCTCCTTTTGTCCTAATCATAGAAGCACCTTCCCCAATTCTTCTAAGTGCTTCTCCCAAATCTCTCGCTCCACATACAAAAGGAGTTTTAAATTTTGTCTTATCTATATGATAACTTTCATCAGCAGGGGTTAACACTTCGCTTTCATCTATGTAGTGAACACCAACTGCTTCAACTATCTGAGCTTCCACAAAATGTCCAATTCTCACTTTTGCCATCACGGGTATCGATACAGCATTTAATATCTCTTCTATTAATTTAGGATCCGTCATACGTGCTACACCACCATCATTTCTTATATCTGATGGGACCCTTTCTAATGCCATGACAGCAACAGCTCCACTCTCTTGAGCGATTTTAGCCTGTTGTGCATTCACAACATCCATTATAACCCCGCCTCTTAATGTTTCGTTCAATTCTTGTAAGTTTTTCATAAGTGACCTCCCTTTCATAGATACAATTTTAATCTGTATCTATATCCTATCAAATGTGTATTGCTAATGTCAATACATTTTTGACTTTTGTATTGCACTATTCTTATTTGTACTAATTATATCCTTACGGTTAATTAAACAAAAAATATTGCAAATTGCGGCAAATAAAAAAAGCCGAGACAAGCTCGGCTTTTTTTAACATATAGTTGCATATTTTTCCTTAAATTCTTTTTCTACATAATCAGTTGTTTCTTTAGGTTCAAATAATTTTGCATCTTCCACTGGATTTAACTTAGCTTTTTTGTCTTCAAACATAAATCCATCATGTAAGAAAACTTCATTGCTGTTCAATGGCCATATTGCACTTTCTTTAAAGTCTTTAAACCCAAAGTAATTATATACTTCTCTAGCCATTTCAATAGTAATTTCATCTACAGAATTATATTTTTTACTCTCACCTAATATTTGCATCATAGTATGGATTATTTCCCAGTTCTGATACCCTGACAATGCAGGTATAGCTGGATACAATTTTTGTATTCTTCTCTCGCTATTAGTAAAAGTACCCTTAGATTCTGCATAGCTTACAGCTGGTATTACACAATCTGCTTTTTGAGCAGTTGATGTCATGTAAAGATCACTTACAGCTAAAAATTCTAATTTTTCTAGAGGCAATCCTTCAATATCTTCACCCAAGATGAGCATCGCTTTAATAGTGCCATTGTTAATCATATTTTTTATTTCGGCATTTGGTTTATCTATTCTAATATCAGCTAAGCCCTGACTGTTGTTCTTAGGTTTTAACTGGATTATTCCTCTTCTAGCCTTGCCAATTTGTCCGGAAACAACTGCTATACTTGCAATGAGTCGTTCTGCTTCAGATGTTATATTGTTTTCATCAAATACTATTATAGCTTTTTTACTTGAAGTATAGTCTTTTGCTAAATTGACAATATCATCGCTAGCAGAAATACCATTTAAGCTTTCTTTTAATTCAGCAAACCCTACTGCATTTTTTGGCTCAAATCCTAGATCAATTATCGCTTTTAATATTTGTCTTAGTACATTTAAATTGTTTTCTGGTGTTATATTCACTTTAGCCCAATCATTTATTTGATCATAAGCATCATTTATAGTTACTAATTTAGCGCCTTTTTCAACAGCATTTTTTACTTTTAGTGCAGCTATAGTATGATTTTTCATCATGTTTGTTCCTACAGCTAAAATAAAGTCAGCATTCTCTAATTCGCTAAATGTACTAGTTGAAGCGTCTACACCTATAACTTCCTCTATTCCTCCATAATTTCTGTTAAAAGAGGTAATGTTATCTGTTTTTAATATATCTTTAGCCAACTTTTTAGCTAGATATATCTCTTCGTTTGTATATCTATCAGATATAGCAATCGCAATTGAGTCTGCTCCGTATTTAGCTCGAGTAGATTGAAGTTTCTTAGCAGTAACTAATAAAGCTTCTTCAAATGTCGTTTCCTTAAACTCTCCATTTACTTTCAATAGTGGGTTTATTAATCTCTTGTTTTGTTTTGCGATATTGTACCCAAATCTTCCTTTAGCACAAAGCAATCCATTATCCACTTCGTTATTTTCTTCAGGTAATGCCCTGTAAAGCATATTTCCTCTTGTAGTAAGATTAATATTACAGCCAACAGAGCAATATGAACAAATTGTTTTAGTTTCCTCGGTTTCCACTGGTACAGATTTCTCAATTTGAAGTCGTTCTTGCAATGCTCCTACTGGACAAGCTGCAACACATTGTCCACAAGAAATGCAGGAAGTTTCTGCTAAATCTAATTCCATAGAAGGTTTTACTATAGTATCAAAACCTCTATTTACTAACCCTAGTGCCCCATTGTCCATTACTTGGTCGCAAATTCTTACACACAGCCCACACAAAATACATTTATCTGCATTTCTCACTATGAATGGATGATTGTCTTTTTCTTCTCTGTGATGTTTTTCACCATCATATTTTTCTGGTTCTACATCATATTCATTCGCATATTTGTAGAGTTTACATTCAAAATAGTCGTGGCAACCGCATTCTAAGCATCTCTTAGCATCTTCCACTGCTTCTTCTATTGAAAATCCTAAGTTTACTTCTCTGAAATTATCTTTTCTTTCCTCAGCAGATAGATGTCTCATTTTAGATCTGTATTTTATTTCTTTGTCTTTAACATCTTCTTTAGAAAAATCTTTTCTCTCTACAACATATGGTTTTCTATAAGGTACTAAATTACCTTCTAAGAAAGAGTTGATCACTTTTGAGGCTTTCTTAGCATCTCCAATAGCTTTTATTGCTATGTTAGCTCCTTGATTTATGACATCTCCCCCTGCAAATACGCCTTCAATATTTGTAGTAAAAGCATTTTCATCAGCTGCGATAGTACCTTTTCTTGTTTTTTCGATTATTTCAAAACCTTCAAGGCTTGATTCCTGACCAATTGCACCAATTACTAAATCTATGTCTATAAACTCAAACTCGCCTTCTATCGGTATTGGCTTTCTTCTCCCTGAAGCATCTTCTTCACCCAGCATCATCTTTTGCAATTTTATCCTAGTTGCTTTCCCATTTTCGCCAATTATTTCAAGAGGTGCAACCAAGAATTTAAACTCTACTCCTTCTTCTCTAGCCTCTTTGATTTCAATTTCCTCTGCTGGCATTTCAGCTTCTGTTCTTCTATATAAAACATATACTTCTTTTGCTCCCAATCTCACTGCAGTTCTAGCAGCGTCCATAGCAGTATTGCCGCCACCGACAACCGCCACTCTATTGCCTATTGCAAGAGGTTCATTGATAGTGACTTTTCTTAAAAAGTCAATTCCACCCATTACTCCCTCTAGTTCCTCTCCTGGTACTCTCAAGCTAGAGCTCTTCCACGCACCAATAGAAACATAAACAGCATCATAATTATTCCTTACAAAATCCAAGTCCAAATCTCTACCAATTTTGATATTGTTTATCATCTTAACGCCCATTTTTTCAATGGTTTCGACTTCTTTGTCAATTACATGAGATGGTAACCTATATTCAGGTATCCCGTATCTAAGCATTCCACCCATTTGAGGCATTTGATCATATATATCCACTTCATGCCCATAAGTTCTTAAAAAATATGCACATGATAATCCTCCAGGTCCACCACCTATCACTGCAACTTTTTTTCCTGTTGGCGCTGGAATTTCTGGGATATAAACATCATCGCTGTTAAGATCCAAATCCGCTAAAAATGCTTTCATATAAGCTATCGAAATTGGTTCTTCAACGAGTTGTCTTCTACATGCATCTTCGCATGGATGTGGACATACTCTACCAATACTAGCAGGCAATGGCAATTGTTCCTTAATAAGCTTTAGTCCTTCTTTAAATTCCATATTTGCAGCTAATCCAACATATCCTTGGCAATCTGTATTCCCAGGGCAAGCCAATACACATGGTGGTCTGCAATCTCCAGTATGGTCAGATAGTAGTAACTCAAGAGTATTCTTTCTTGAGCTAAGTACTCTTTCTGAATTAGTAGTAACAACCATCCCTTCACTAGCCATAGTTGCACAGGATCTTAAAAGCTTAGGATTCCCTTCAACTTCAACAACACAAAGTCCACAAGAACCGTATATTTCAACTTTCTCATCGTAGCATAAAGTAGGGATATCTATATTATTTTCTCTAGCGATTTGCAATATAGTTTGTCCTGCCCTACCAACTACTTCTTTTCCATCTATGTTTAAATGAATTAAAGACATATTTCACCCCTACCTTCTTATAATATATTTACAGCATCAAATTTACACACTTCATAGCATTTGCCACATTTAATGCAAGTTTCTTGATCTATGACGTGTACTTCCTTTACTTTTCCGCTTATAGCACCAACTGGACAATTTCTTCTGCAAACTCCACATCCAATACAATTGTCTGCTATTTCATAATGGATTAAAGGTTTACATGATTTTGCAGGGCACTTCTTATCTTTTATATGTGCTTCATATTCATCTCTAAAATATCTAATCGTACTCAAAACCGGATTTGGCGCAGTTTGACCAAGCCCACAAAGTGACCCGTCTTTTACTTCGACTGCTAATCTCTCAAGTAATTCGATATCGCCTTCTCTACCATTACCTTCAACAATTCTTTCTAGTATTTCAAGCATTCTCTTTGTCCCAAGTCTACATTGGACACATTTGCCACAAGATTCTTTCCTAGTAAAATCTAAGAAAAATCTAGCCATGTCAACCATGCATGTGGTTTCATCCATTACAACCATTCCACCAGAGCCCATTATAGCTCCTACTTTTGTTAATGATTCATAATCTACTGTCACATCTTCCAAAAATGCTGGAACACATCCACCAGATGGTCCTCCCATTTGCACAGCCTTGAATTTCTTGTTATTTAAAATTCCTCCGCCAATGTCATAAATAATATCTTTAATAGGTATACCCATTGGCACTTCTACGAGTCCACCTTTTTTTATCTTACCCGTCAAAGCAAATACTTTTGTACCTTTAGATTTTTCTGTACCATAACTTGCAAAAGCTTTCCCGCCATTTCTAATAATCCAAGGTACATTAGCAAATGTTTCTACGTTGTTTATGTTTGTGGGTTTCCCCCAATATCCTTTTTGAGCTGGAAAAGGTGGCTTTAGTCTTGGCATCCCTCTTTCGCCTTCTAATGATGCGATCAAAGCAGTTTCTTCTCCACATACAAAAGCTCCTGCTCCTGCTTTTATTCTAATATCAAAATTAAATCCTGTCCCTAGAATGTTCTTGCCTAAATACCCTTTCTCTTTAGCTTGAGCTATAGCTATTTCAAGCCTTTTAATTGCAAGTGGATATTCTGCCCTCACATAGATTATTCCTTCTTGGGCTCCTATTGTATATCCTCCTATGATCATTCCTTCTAATACTCTATGTGGGTCTCCTTCAAGTACAGATCTATCCATGAAAGCACCTGGATCACCTTCATCTGCATTGCACACCATGTATTTAGGTGTTTCTTTCTCAATCTTAGCAGCATTCCATTTAAACCATGTTGGGAATCCTGCTCCACCTCTTCCTCTTAAGCCGGATATCTTAAGCTCTTCTACTATATCATCTTGCGATAACTGAGTTAAACATTTTTCAAGAGCCTTATACCCGCCTCTAGCTATGTATTCTTCAATTCTTTCCGGGTTTATCACTCCACAATTCTCTATCGCTATTCTAACTTGTTTCTTTAATGCTTCTTCGTCTTCATTTGAAATCTTTTTTTCTTCAATTATATTTTTCTCTTTTGCTTTATTAACTAAATCGATTATCTCATCATCTTTTACTTTAACAAACCTGTCAAATTGCCCATCGTCATAATATATATCCACTATTGGCTCTAAATGGCACATTCCAATACAACCTGTTATATCGAGTTGAATATCTAATCCTTGGTCTACTTGTTCTTTCAATTTATCATATACTTTTTTTGCACCAGCAGCTATACCACAACTCCCTAAGCCAACTACTACTTTCATTACTTTTCACCTCTTTTTTGTAATGTAGCTTCTTTTATATCCCTCAAGATGCTTTTAGCTTTATCCGGTGTCAAACTACCATATGTTATTCCATTGATCATCATTACAGGTGACAGACTACAGCATCCCAAACATGCCACATTATTAAGTGTAAATACATTGTCTTCAGTTGTTTCTCCATTTTTTATCCCTAATTCTTCGATTATAGCTTCTTCAATTCTGTCTGCACCATTAACATGACATGCTGTCCCTTTACAAAGCATTATGAGATTATCTCCTACTGGTTTCAACCTAAATTGTGTGTAAAAAGTTGCAACTCCATAAATTTGTGAGGTATGAATCCCAGTCTCTCTAGAAATATATTCTAGTGCAGATAATGGAAGATACCCATAGATTTCCTGCGTATGCTGTAAAATAGTTATCAAACTTCCTGGTACATTTTTGTACTTATCTAAGATTTCATCCATCAATCTTAAATCTACTTCTTCGTCTCTGAAGTGTTTTTTTAGTTCCTTAGCACCACAGCACTCCACAATACCAACTCCTTTACAAAAGATATTAACCTTCAATAGCATTATATATTATACTTGACAAATAAACAATAAATAAAAACTACTTGTCTTACTTTGTTAATTATATAACTTTATTAATTAAATTGTAACTAATTTTATCATAAAATAAACCCCTTTATCATTGTCATTACAATTTTGATAAAAGGGGTTTTCATGTTTACTTTTTTAATTCATTCTGCAATTCTACAATAGACTTTAAACTGATTTTATCCTTTTCTATCCCTAGCAACTCAAGCACTTCATAAAGCTTATTTTCCTCTTGTACTTCTATTTCAATATAAGGATATGGGTATGTTTCTTTATCCCAAATATCGAAAAATATTTGCGAATTTTTAAAATCATACACTTTTCTTTTCTTATGTCCAATTTCTATTTTGTCAAAGCCCAGTTCTTTTAACAAATCTAACATTGTCTCTTTAGAGTCTATTTTCACATTTAGCTCTATATTTTCTCTCAAATCATTATTTTTAATGTTCTTTTTAAGAGTCAAAGTCAGGTCAGCTGTTGAATTCAATATATCTTTAGTCTCTCTTATCCTAAGATATGCATCGATGGAGTGCTTTATTGGGTTTTTACTAGAATCAATTAAAATATTCTCTTGTTCTTCAACTGATATGAGCTTACCGCCTAAATCGATTAATTTTCTCTCAACTTCATCTATATCGACATTTAGTATTTTTACTTCTAATTCTTTCTGCATATATATTCCTCTTCCACTAAAGAATAAGCATCTTTGTCGCATATGACAGTCACATTTGAATGCAGATGCAAAAATGTTACAGGTAAATAAGTAGTTACTCTGTCTTTAGTCAAAAACTCAAACAGTGCTTTGCTTTTGCTTTTTCCGCTTGCTAATAGTATTATTTCTTTACTTTTTAATATTGAACCAATTCCCATAGAAATTGCTTTTCTAGGAACTTCGTCAAGTGAATTAAAAAATCTAGAATTAGCTTTTATAGTGTCTTCTGATAATTCAACAACAGATGTTTTAGTATTTAAATATTCCCCAGGTTCATTAAAAGCAATGTGGCCATTACCCCCAACACCTAATAATTGGACATCAACACCACCTGACTTTTCTAATTTGCTTTCATATTCCTCTATTTCTTTAGTCAAATCTAAAGCTTTTCCATCTGGTATATTTACATTTTTCAAATCGATATTTATCCATTTAAACAAATTTTCCATCATAAAATAGTAGTAACTATTAGGGTTGTCTTTATTCAATCCCACATATTCATCTAAATTAAATGTTGTTATTTTGCTAAAATCAACTTTATCTTCTTTATGAATTTTTACTAACTCTTTATATGTCCCAATAGGTGTTGATCCTGTAGCAAGCCCCAATATAGCATTAGGTTTTTCTTTGACTTTTGATGCTATTATTTGTGCACATGCTTTACTCATTTCATCATAATTCTCTCTAACGATTACTTTCAATCTCATCACTCCATATCTTTTTTAATTTAAAATCTAAATAATCACTTGACACAAGGTGACACATTATTCCATCTACATCTCCCTCAACTGCATATTTATGCCCTTGAGAATGCAAATGCCCATAAACGCATATGTTCACATCATATTTCTTTAATATATAGAAAAAATCATTCGGCTTCAAATTTAAATCGAATGGAGGGTAGTGTAACATAGCTATTTTAAGCTTTGCTGACTTAGAAATGGTGTTTAATGAATTTTCTAATCTCACCAATTCCCTATTATATATTTTTAAATCATCTTCTGTAAATAACTCATAATCCTTTGATGACCAAGCTCTTGTTCCTGCTATAGCGATTCCATGGTATAGATATGAATCATTCTTTAAAAAATGCATTGTATTTAGTCCCAATGAATTCAATTTAGCTACGCTGCTCCACCAATAATCGTGATTGCCTTTAATTAATATCTTTTCCCCAGGTAACTCATTTATTTTCATTAAATCTACTTTAGCTTCTTCTAATTTTAGTGCCCAAGATATATCTCCAGGTATCAGAACAAGATCATCGTCTTTTACATTTTCCATCCAATTTTGAAATATCTTTTGTTCATGATTTTCCCACTCAATGCCAAATATGTCCATTGGTTTATTTTTTGTAGCATCCAAATGCAAGTCTCCTATTGCGTAGATCATATTACACCTCAACTAGTTTGATATTTGCAAGAAATTTGCATTATATTTCATTTTATTAAGCAATGTTTGCTCAGTTTTATGACAAGTAAAGAGAATAACTTGCCTTTCTTCTGTTATTTTATTAAGTATGTCTAGAGTGTTTAATAAACGTTCATCATCAAAATGAGCAAAAGGTTCGTCTAGGATAATCGGTAATTTCCCTGCTCCTAGTTCCTCACTTAGTGCTAACCTCAAAGCAAAGTTTATTTGGTCAACAGTCCCATAGCTTAATTTATCTAAACCGATGAGTTTGTTAGCCTTTGGATCTAATACTGAAATAGACATCTCTTTGTCCATTTTTATAGTAGAATACTTTCCACCTGTAATCATGTTAATCTTTTCCCCGATTTTACGATTAAATTCAGGTGCAAAATTTAAATGAATATCTTCCGATATTCTGTTTATAGTACTTTCTGCAATGTCAATAGCTTTTATTTCAAAATCATATTTTTCTAGCTTATCTTTTAATACTTGATTTTCTTCATTTAAAAACATCTCTTCCTCAAATAAATTATATGTTGACTTTAAAATTCCCTCTAAATTGCTTAACTTTTTTTCCAACTCAGTTCTTTCTTTTTCTTTGTTTCTGATTTCTATCTCTAAATTTATTTTATTTTCATATTCTGATGGTTTGTTTACGACTTTTTCATCTGCAAATTCATTTTCAAGTTCTTCAAAGCTCTCAGACTTTAATAGTGTTTTTAATAGTGTTTCGTTCAATTGTATCTCATTCTTTAAAACCTTATTTTCTTTCTGCTTCTCTTGTGAATTATATATCTCCAAAAAATCATTCGTTCCATACTTTGAAAAGATTTCGTCTAATTGTTGTCTATGATAGGAAAAAGATTTTTGAATTGATGCCATTTTTTCTTCTAAATCCTTAATTCTCATCTCCATTCGATTGATGTCTTTTCTATCTAATTCGAGAGCATCTATTGCTGAATTTACTCTTTGTATCTCTTCTGTCAAATCTTTGATGCTATCAAATCCTTCTTTTTTCAAAACTATAAAATATTCTTCTCTCTCATTTTCATATTGTTTTAAAATGTTCATTTTTTCTTTTAATTTCTTCTTATCTTTAAATAGAAAAAGTACAACAAACCAGATCACTTGGACAGAAATTAACAATCTAATATCTCTATTATTATAGGCATAAAAAGATATTGATATATCAATGATTGACAAAAGAATAATCAATATCGTGATGACTTTAATTTTTAATTGATTTGGATTTTTAATATCATATGCTTGATTAAAGTGTTCTTTTTTAGGTTCGATTTCAAGCAAGTTATTCAGCTTATCCCTTTTTGCAATTAATTCAGCATATCTATTTTCATCATATTCAATACCCTCTATTTCAGATAATGTTTGCAATTTTTGCCTGTCTAATATTTTTATCTCATTTTTATAATCTTCTAAAACCTCATTTATGTTCTTTATAGAATTTATATCTTCATCCGAAACATCTATACAGTTATTAGATGATTCTAATTTAGCTTTTGCCAATTCTATGTTTTTAATAAGACTTCTTGCCTTCAAATACTTTTCATATCTTTCATAAAGGTTCAATACATTAAGTCTTTGATTAAGTTCTTCTATATATGTATTTAATCTAGATATTTCTTTCAACACATTAAGTCTTTGATCTCTGTATTCATCATACTCTTGTTCTTTTACTTTAATTTCATTGAGTCTTTGTTCATTCTTTTCTAATTTATCTATGATTCTCGCATAATCACTATTTTTAGCTTTTGTACTTCCAATTTCTTTTCTTTTTTCTTCGAGGATTTTCAATGCATTATTTATAGATATGTTTTCACTGTTTGTTTGATAACTATTTGATAATCTTTCCCTTAAATCTTCAGATATTTTTTTATCAACTACAATTTCATTTTGTCCTATGCATATTGTATTCTTAAAAGTCCTATAATCCATATCAAAGAAATAAAATCCAGGTTGTATTATTCTATTGTTTCCTAAATTAGCAAAATTTCTAGTTATATCTTCTCCAGTTACCTCATTGTAAATTTTCAAATCCTCATAGTTTCTCTTAAAAATGCGTTCTATCCTATAGATTGTTTTTTCATATTCAAATACTATGCTACCTCTATAATCCTGTCTATCAAATGGTTCGTATTTTTTAAGCTCATCCAGATAAATTGTCTTTTTAACATTGGGTTTTATAAAGCCATAAAACATGCCATGAATAAAAGCCTGAATTGTTGATTTACCAGCTTCATTCTTGCCATACACTATATTCAATCCACTATCAAGATCTAAAATATAATTTTCGAATTTCCCGAAATTTGTCAATATGATTTTCTTTAATATCAAATCATTCAACCCCTTGTAATAAAGCACTTAGCCCAATATATAATGCTTTTTTTTCTACTGGATCAATCTCTCCATCGTGATCAAAGCTGTCGATATAATATTGGATCAATGTATCTTTATATGTTTCTCTCAATCTGTCTAAATCAAAATCCACAATACTGTTATCTACTATATTGACATAGAAATATTCCCTTTGCAAATACTCTTTTAGTATGTCTATATCAAATTCTCTTGCCTTTATCCCACTAATCTCAAGCATCAAAAAATCTAGATCGCTATGATTGGTTTGTTGGGAAATAGTATTTATAACATTTAAATAATTCATATCAGTATCAATTGATACCTTACAATTTAAATATTTTCTTTTTGAAAAGGATTTAAATTTAAAAGTATTATTTTCCCCAATGATTCCTTCAATATATCCTCTCTCCCCTGTTTCTGACATATCCAAAGGTTCTAAGCTCCCACAATAAGCTATATTGTCGTATATGAACTTAGGTTTGTGTATATGCCCACATGCAATATAGTCAAAATTTAAGTCTTTAAGCTTGTTAAAATCAAAATCCATATAAGCAGAAGTTTCATCCCCATGGAGCATCAATATATTTGATAAATCTTTGTTTATCTCAATGTTATTAATTATTGAAGATTGATTCTTTGAATAATTATCCCAACTATATCCAATCACATTTAAATTTAAGTCTCTAAAGTAAATACTATCTAATCCATTTTTCCCTAGGATTGTCACATTATCAGGCCATTTTTCAGTAAAGTAATAAGAATTCGCGTGAAATTTATCATGATTACCACTAATTATTACTATTTTAGTAAAAGGAATGCTCTCAAGAATACCTCTCAATCTAAAAAAATCTTTAAAAGTAAATGTGTCATTTTCATATAAATCGCCCGCAATCAATAATAATTCAATTTTCTGTTCTTTAACGTGGTTAATCAATTTTTCAAATGTTTCCCAAAGTTCTTTTCTTCTAATATTGCCTATTTCTCCACCAAAGTATGAGTCCCTAAAGTTTGCACCCAAATGAATATCAGCAGTATGTATAAACTTAAACATGTCAATTCCCCCATTCGATATTATTATAGGTTATAATATTGATTTTTTTCATATTCTCCTTAATAGTAGAAAGACTAGTATCGTAAAGATCTTCTCTTTTTATAAAGCCACAAGCAAATGACAATCTAATCATCATCTCAATATCATATGCTCTATTTATAGAATTTGCAACACCTGCCATGAAATATCCTGTATTAATATCTTCTTTTGTTGATAGCTTTCCTTCTATTTCAAAAACCCTTTCCCTATTAACTACAAAATAATTGTCATTTTTAATCACAACAACAACTCCGCTGACATTTTGCTCCAATAAATAATTAGCAGCTTTTATTATTTCTGTATTTGATAAAAGTCTAATATTGAGAATTTCTTCTAAAGTCTCAACATCAACTAAGCATGTATCTAGTGATAGGCCAAATGTATATTTATAATTTATCTGATCTAGCCGAATCAGTAATTTAACATTATTTTTTGATGCATTATTTAATATAATTCTCAAAGCCTCATCCTCGATTACATTGATATTGTCATATGATATGAAAACAATATTGTAATCTAAAATTACATCAGATATTGACTTGAAAAATTTATTAATCTCCTCACCGACAATTCTGATATCATCATCTTTTATCAATTCCATCCTATCTGGGTATTCTATTATTAAATTTTCTCTAATATTATCTTTAATTTCAACTGCTATACTATATATGCCATCTCTATTTAATATGCTTTGATAAAGCTTGCTTGAGTTATTCTGCCCAATAAAAGACAGCAAATTACAATCTTGACCCAATATCTTAGACATATAACAAAAATCAATTCCAACTCCTGATGCATTTTCAGTTTTCTTAGTAACAATGTATTCGTTCATACCAGCTTTTTCTAACTTTATATGTTTTTGAAGTACAGGAACACATTCTATCGACAATATCATTCAATCACCCCATGCTATTATTACCCATAATTATACTACAACAGGCATTCTTTGATTGAAAGAACTTCATTTAAATAATATAATTAGCTTAGAGGTGAATAATAATTGAAAGATTATAGTATATTTGATGTCATAGGACCTATAATGGTTGGACCATCAAGTTCACATACAGCAGGGGCAGTAAAACTTGGAAAAACAGCTATGGAACTTGCTTACAAAAATTTTTATAAAGTTACATTTTATCTACATGGTTCTTTCGCAAAAACTTACAAAGGTCATGGAACTGATAAAGCTTTAGTTGCTGGGATTTTAGGATTTGAGCCTTCTGATGATAGAGTTAAATATTCTTTAGATATTGCAAAATCAAATAACTTAATAATTGAATTTCAAGAGGCTGAATTTGAATATGCACACCCAAATACTGCAAAAATTGAATTTCACTACTTAAATAATCCAGCGTTTTTTGTGGTTGGGTCTTCAATTGGAGGGGGGAATATTGTCATAACAAATATTAATGGAGATGATGTTGAATTTACTGGACAATACCCCACAATATTGTTGAAATATATAGATAAAAAAGGAATGATCAGTCAAATAAGCACCATACTTGCAAACAATGAAATTAATATTGCAAGTATGAAAGTTACAAGATCAAACAATCTAGCGACATTCGTTTGTGAAACAGATAATATTATAACAGATAAAGCCAAAGAAGAAATATTAAAGATTAGCGATATTGATATTGCCAGGTTTATCAATCCAGTTAGGAGTTGAACAAATGTATAATAAAGCAAGTGATGTAATTAGACTTTGTGAAAAAGAAAATAAGAAAATTTCAGAAATTGCCATACTAAAAGAAGTGAAAATGAGGAATCTCACTGAAGAAAATGTCATAAATGAAATGAAAAATGTGCTAGAAGTAATGAAAAAATCTGCTACGATGGGTTTAGAAACACCTATAATATCACAATCAAAGATCACAGGAGGAAATGCTCTAAAAATAAACAATTATCTAAAAAGCAACAATTCTTTAAGTGGAGATTTTATTAATAGAGCAATGGCAATGGCAGTTTCTACCTCTGAAGTGAATGCTTCAATGGGTGTAATATGTGCATCTCCTACAGCAGGTGCCTCTGGAATACTGCCATCAAGTATATTAAATGCTAAAGAAAAATTGGGTTCAAGCGATGAAGATATCATTTTTGCTCTTTTTACAGCAGCAGTTATCGGAGAATTGGCTACAAAAAATGCAACTGTATCAGGTGCCGAAGGTGGTTGCCAAGCAGAATGTGGTGTTGCTGCTTCAATGGCTGCAGCTGCAATTGTTGAAATGGCTGGCGGTAGTCCAATAGATTCATTTAATGCTGCTAGCTTTGCACTTATAAACGTCATGGGTTTAATTTGTGATCCTGTTGCAGGTTTGGTTGAATATCCATGTTTTCTGAGAAATGCATCTGGCGTAGTAAATGCATTTGTTTCTGCTGATTTAGCACTAGCGGGAGTTCAAAGCTTAATACCTTTTGACGAAGTATTAGAAGCTATGTATAAAGTAGGTAAGTCTTTACCTGAGACATTAAGAGAAACTGCACTAGGAGGTATTGCCATAACGCCTGCAGCAAAAGAAATTGCAAGGAGATTTTATGATGGAACTACCAAATGATCTAAATTTAATCTATCCAGACAATCTAGTACAAGAACTTATAGAGTTAAAAAACAATAATGAGTTTAATATTGATGTATTCTTAAATAAAATCATCCCTTATCTTAAAAGATTAAAGGATAGCTCCAAAAAAGATTGGGCAATTGAATTATTTGATTATGCTATATTTAAGTCATATCCTCACAAAATATCTAAATTCATAGATTTCGAGATGACGTATATTTATGAAATGACATTAAGCCTTTTATCGTACGTTAATGGCGATGAGTTCCTAAATTATGATTTTGAAAAATCTAGTGAATATTATAAATTCAAAAAAGCTTTTTTGTCTTCATATATATTTGAAATAATGCAATTAGACATGTTTTTGTATGGAAGAAACACTTTAGAGCATGTGATTGGTGTAAAAAATGTTGCAATGCACATAAGTTCACAGCTTAAAGAATTAGGTCTACCCATAGATCTAAACGTTGTTTTAGCTTCTGCCTTAGGGCATGATATTGGAAAATACGGAGTGAGTGAATATGAGCAAGAAAGGGTGCCTTACCTTCATTATTACTACACTCAATATTGGTTTGATAAAAATGGTATGGAAAAAATAGGCCATATTGCTTCAAATCACTCAACATGGGATTTAGAATTAGAGACTCTACCTTTGGAATCTCTGATATTGATCTACTCTGATTTCAGAGTAAAAAATGTCAAAGAGAACGATGAATTGAAAATGAAAATATTGACATTGGACGATTCATTTGAAGTAGTTCTCAATAAATTAGATGATTTAACCGACGAAAAGAAAAAAAGGTACGAAAAAGTATTTGCGAAACTAAAAGATTTCGAAGACTATCTTAAATTCATGGCTGTTGACATCACTTTGACCGGAAAATTAGGCCAAAAAAAAGAGCAGTATACTTGTCTTTTGGATGGTAATAAGATATCTACCTCGTACAAATATAAATCGATAGAAAATAACATTCATTTAATGTCAAACCTCATAAATGAAGAGAAATTTCTTGAAATACTGGAAATGGCTCGTGGTGAAGAAGATTGGAGGCATCTTAGAATATATCTTCAAATTTTAAGAGAATATTCTACTTATCTTACTCAAAGACAGAAAGAAATATCATTGCGGCTTTTAAAAGACTTACTATTGCATAAAGAAGAAGATATAAGAAAAGAATCCTCAGAAATAATTGGTAAAATAGTTGCAAATTATGATGAAGAATACAGAAAAGAGTTGCCAAAGGACATAGCTATTGAAATAGGGTATAAAAAAAGCGATCAAATTTTTAGTGCTTTATTAGATGATTTGTTATTCCCAGATTATAAAATATCTGAATCTCAGAACGAATGGCTTTATAATCTAAAAACTATTGTAAAATCTATTTTCCTAGAATGTAAAGAGAATTATTATCCAATCTATTTTGATTCTTTAAGTAGATTCTATTTGTCTAGCCAAAATCTCCCTGTTCTTTCTCAATTTTATTTAACTCAGACAATTAGCTATATCCCAATAAATTCCTTAGACCAAAATAGATATGATATATTCATAAAATATCTATATGGCAATTTAAATTCCCCCTATGAAACTATACGAATAAGTACTCTTGATAAATGTATAGAAATAATTGATGTTGTTTTTAACGATACTTACAAGGGATTTCTAAGCCAGTATTTAATGAATAATTCTACCAAATCAAATTCCTATGCTGAAAATTATTTGAAATTCATTTTATCTGAAAAGTTGAATTTATCAGCTGAACTAAAACTATCATTGAAAAATAATTTTGTAACTGATGCCACTGATATATCTGAGATTTTTTTGGAAAATTTGAAAACTGCAACTGGATGGATTTATAAGAAAATAAATATAGATATTTTATATGATCAAGTCAAAAAAAATCCGGTTGAAACTGGTATGCACACTGCGATTCATTTTTGTAATCTATTAAAAGTCAGTGCGATAGAAAAGGTTAGAAATTATAGTGGTCATACTCTTTTGTCAATCTTTCCAATGCTTTCTTTAGAACAAAGAAATGATGTGACTATTGAATTATTAAGAGCATTGGAAATGGATAATTACCAATTCACTAAATTTATTCCAAGTTATCTAGGTAAGCTATTTTTGTTCTTACCACCTAAAGAACTAGACGAAATAATTGATGATTTAGAAGATAAGATCAAAACTTCCGAACCACAAACTTGCATATTATTATTTAAAACTATCGGCATTGCAATAGAGAACTATCATAACTATAGAAATTTATTTTTTGAAGATATCGAAATCAATAGCAGAAGACTATATCGGCTGTTTAGTTTATTGCTCATTCCTTTGTCTTCGTATAAAGACGAACTAAAAACAGAATCATTGACAGTCATATCTAATCATATATTCAGCTCTAAAAATATGCCGCTTAAAGAAAAAAGATTGTTATTCATTAAATACTCTAAAAAGTTACTGACACTAATGGAGGATAAAATAGAAAATAATTATGTTTTTTACAGCAACGCTGCCTCTTTTAATAAAATTTATAAATATATTTTAGAATGTGAATATGAAAAATTAGATTTGTCAATTGAATCTTTTGAGAAAATTGCATTTTTCCCTGGTGCATTTGATCCCTTTAGTTTAAGCCACAGACAAATTGCCAAGGAAATACGAAAACTAGGCTTTGAAGTATTCCTCGCTGTTGATGAATTTTCTTGGTCTAAGAGAACAGAAGCTCATCAATATAGAAGAAATATTATTAACATGACAGTATCTAAAGAAGATGGTATTTACCTTTTTCCTCCGGATATTCCAATAAATATAAGCAATGAAAGCGATCTAAAATTGTTAAGGGAAGTTTTCGCCGATAAAGAAGTGTATTTAGCCGTTGGAACAGATGTAATACTCAATGCTTCAGCATATAAAATAAATAAGGAAATACTTAATTTTTCTCACCTAGTTTTTGATCGCAGAACTTCAGCATTGCCTAATTTTGAAGAAGCTGAATTAGCAGATGCCATAAAAAAAATAAAAGGTAAAGTAATTGAATTGTCGCTTCCAACTCAATATGAAGATATTAGTTCAACAAAAATCAGGGAATATATAGACCAAAATCGAGATATATCAAAGCTTATTGATCCAATAGCAGCAGAATATATAAGAAATTTCAAATTGTATAAAAGAGAACCTTTATATAAGTCGTTGATAGAAACCAAAAAAATTAATGTGAGCATCTATAGAGATTTAAATGATGAGCTTGTAGAGTATCTTATTAAGAGCTTTGGATCATATGTAAATAAAGAAAATCTTCTAAAAATTAGAGATAAACTCAGTTATAGAATTGTAGTTTTGAAAGAATCAAACACCTCTTTGCCGCTAGCGTTTTCTATATTCTACTGGGTAAGGCATTCAAGACTATTCGAGGAATTTAAAGATCAAAATATAACCGAATATATAAGAGAAAATTCAAATGGAAGAACTGCCGTAATTTCATGTCTTTTTTCAAAAGAACTTAATGAAATTTACTTAGATATGGTTTTAAACGAATCCTTATCAATAGCTATTAACAGAGATTACAATAATTGCATTTATTATAATAGCATAATAAATGGTAATAATGATATAGCTCAAAAGTATATTGAACTTCAAGGATTTGTAAAAACCGATTTTAAGATTGATGATAATCCTATATATTTTGTAGATATGAACAATCCTATCAGCCTTAATTTAGACTTAGAAAATATGCTAAAATCTCCATATAACACTGAATCCAGGATTCTAAATACAATTAACTTAACGAGAAACAGACTAAAAAAAGCGATATCAAATTTATATCCAGGCAACTTGGTAATAGCATTTTCTAAAGATATGATATATTCAAAGCTCATTCAAAAAATTTGTGATGAAAATAGAGTTTCAATAGTTGATGCTAATAAAACTAAGCTCGGGGAAAAAATGTGTGTACCTTTTGGAATTATATTAAATAAGACGCTTTTGCCAAATACTGTAACTAAAACTCTTCACACTGAAAAACAATTTTCAAAAGATGTAGAAAACTTTACAATAAGAAATTTTCCTAACTATTTGCCTCTTAAAGAACAGTGTAAAGTTATTAAGTCTTTCAATAGACCTGTGATTTTAGTAGATGACATATTACACAATGGATATAGAGTTCAAATAGTTGTGCCAAATCTTTTGAATCAGGAGGTAAAAATATCTAAATTATTAGTTGGTATTCTCTCAGGTAGAGGAAAAGAAACTGCTGAATTAATGAATCTTGATGTAGATAGTGCATATTTCATACCAAATCTAAAACTATGGTTGAATGAAAGTGCTCAATACCCATTCCTAGGTGGAGATATGATTGAAGGAGAACAATCCAATACTAATTTGCTCACTAGCATCAATCTGTTGCTGCCTTATGTTTATCCTAAATATATAAAAGATTCATCAACTCAAAGGATATACGAACTCTCAAAAATATGTTTGGAAAATGCCTTGTTAATATTTAGTGAAATTGAAAAAGTATATCAAGAAATAAATGAAAAAAATCTTAACATCAATACATTAGGTGAAGTCTTATTTGTGCCAAGAATTCCAGATATTGACCAAAATCATTATGCTAAGAATTTTATGAAACCTTCAGATTTTATAAAAAAAGATCTTGATTATCTCAAGAGGCTTGAATCACCAGATAAATAAAAGGAGGATGTAAATGTATTACTATAAATTTAATGGTTGTAAACTATTTTCAATGGATGAGTATGAAGGACTAGAGCAAGAAGAAGAAAACACTTTTTATAGCTCTATTAATGAAACAATCTATTTTCTAAATAAAAATAATCCTATGCATTCAAAAAGAGCTTTTTGCATAACTGATGTATCCCAATTGTTTTCAAAAGATGAATCAGTGAATATCCTGTATAAAAATGATAGCACTGATTATTCCATTGATCCAATTATTAAAAGACTAATAGCAGACAGAAAAATTAAATCAATAAATACAAACTATCCGACATGGAAAGATGAATTGATAAAACTTCCTAATAAATGGAGAATCAATGTCATGGCATTAGGAGATGTAGGGAGTACATTGTTAGTTGGGTTGGTATTGCTAGGAAAAGATATCGAAATTGGAATATATGATAGAAATGAAAGCAAATTAATGAGATGGGAACGAGAATTAAAGCAAATAAGAATTCCTTTTAATGTAGACTGTTTCCCCAAGATTAGAATTCTCAATGAAGATGAGCTATTTGAATGTGATATGTTTGTATTTTGCGCTTCAAAAGGAATTCCTAAAGTAGGTGAACAATTAAGTGATTACAGAATGGTGCAATTCGAAGAAAATAGTAAAATAATAAGTCAATACGCAAAAATCGCGAGGAATTCTAAATTTAAAGGAATATTTGCAGTTATAAGCGATCCGGTTGAATTATTATGCAAAGTGGCATTTTTAGCAAGTAATGAAAATGATAATGGCATATATGATTTTAATGGTCTGGCATCTAATCAAATTATTGGTTATGGATTAGGTGTCATGAATGCACGAGCTGTTTATTATGCAGAGAAAGACCCAGCACTTATACATTATAAAGAAGAAGGAAGAGTTTTTGGCCCTCACGGTAGTGGGTTAGTTGTTGCTGACAGCATCATAAATTATGATGATGTTAAATCTATGTTTTTAACGCAAAAGTGTGTTAATGCAAATGTAGAGGTTAGAAAATTAGGCTATAAACCCTATGTAGCTCCTAGCTTATCCTCTGGAGCATTGTCAATACTAGCAACTATAAATGGTGACTTTTTCTATGGATCAACTTTGATGGAAGATGCCTTCTTTGGAAGTAAGATTAGGCTAACTAATTCAGGTATAGAAATTGAGCAGAACGATTTAGACATAAAACTAAGGGAAAGAATAAAAGCATCTTTTGATGAACTAAGGAGTATTATATGAAAGAAAATATACTAATTATACCATCTGAACCGAGTAAAATGCTATTGAAAATGATAGAATCAGCAGTTGAAGATAACAATATACTTAAAATTAGTGAATTAACTGTTGATGAGGATTTAAAAAATAAAAATATACTATTAGCAATAGAATTAAATTCCATTGGCACAAATAATAATCTAAATTTAATGCTAGAAAAATTAACTCAAAGAGGTTTAAATTCTTTAATAGATTCTAAAGCTAGCATTCTCATCCATAGTAATTACAATAATTTTACAAAGACATATGCTCAACAAGTAATCTACTTGATGAATAGATTAGGGTGCCGTTTCCCGGGAAGACCAATAGTTGAAGCTAATGAAAACTTAGATAATTTCATTGCGATGCAGAAAATTTACAATCTCCCTCTAGAAGAAATACTTCTCATGAAATCTCAAGAACTTGGGAGAAAGCTATTTTCTGAACAACAATTTTATCGAAATAAAAATATTGTTGCAATTCATTCTTCAAATAAAGAGACTTCTAACACTCTTATGCTTTGGGATATGGTCAAAAATAATTTAAAAGACCTGTATGTAAAGGATATAAACTTAGGAAATGGAAAAATAACAGATTGTAGAGGTTGTGGCTATAAGACGTGTAAATATTTTGGTAAACAATCTAAATGTTACTATGGCGGAATAATAGTAGAAGAGGTATATCCATCAATACTAGATTCTTCTACTATCGTATTCTTGTGCCCAAACTACAATGATATGCTAACTGCAAATATAGTCGCCACAATAAATAGGCTAACTGCCTTGTTTAGAAAAACAAAATTCTATGATAAAAGAATTTTCGGAGTAATTGTTTCGGGTTATTCTGGTTCTGATGCTCTTTCTAAACAATTAATCAGCAGTTTGAATATAAATAAGACCTTTGAATTGCCACCGTATTTCTCATTAGAAATGACAGCCAATGATCCAGGCTACATCAATAAAATTCCAAATGTGCAAACCATTGCTAAAAATTTTGCAGACATTATTAAAAAAGATTTGTATTTATCTTAATGCAATGTATTTCCAGTTGTTCGTCTTAAACCGCAAAGTGATTACTAACCATCTAGTAAATTGATCTATGAACACAGCAATCCATGCTCCTATTAGCCCAATTTTTAATACCAACACAAGGTAATAAGCGATTATAATTCTAACTCCCAAGACCCCAATAAAAGTGGCTATCAGTGTCCAAACAGTATCACCGGCTCCTCTTAGTCCGCCTGAAAGAATTAATTGTGAGCATTGAAATGGCATAGTAAAAGCCATTAGCTTTAATATTTTAGCAGCTTCTTTTAATACGTCAGGATCATCCGAATACAGCATTGCTACGTATTTGCCAAAAAAGAAGAATAATATCATCATAAATATCGAGATCACAACTCCAATTTTTTGGCTCTCTCTTATGTAGCCTTCAGCTTCATCTTGATCCCCAGAACCTAAACTTCTCCCAGTTAGTGTTGAAGCAGCTATCCCAAAAGCTTGTCCCGGTGTAAAAGACAGATTTAAAATATTTAAGCATATTTGATGAGTGGCATAAGCTACAGTTCCCAATGAAGCAACTATCTTAACAAACATCAGAACTCCAAGTCTAAATGCAATCTGTTCTAAAGATGCAGGAAGCCCTATTTTTATTAAATTATATATCACATCCTTATCAAAGTGAAACTTATCTTTAATGTTTAGCTTTACGACACTATGGCTTTTTCTCAAATGAGTTATTACAAGAATCAAAGCAACGAATTGAGAAAAAGTAGTTGATATACCCGCTCCAGTAATTCCTAAAGGCTTAATTCCCAATAAACCATATATCAAAATTGCATTTCCCAGAACGTTTAATAAATTTACTCTTATATTTATTTTCATTGGAGTTTTAGTATCTCCAGCGCCTCTCAATGCTGCAAATATTGAAAAATTAAAACTTTGAAAAGCAAATCCTAAAGTGACTATTCTAAAATAATCTTTTCCTATCGCAATAGCATCTGATTTTGCCCCAAAAAAATGCATTAATTGTTCAGGAAATCCTAATCCGAGAACTAATATGGGAACAACTAATAAAATCTGAGTTAAAATTATGATATGTTTTACAACAGATTCGATCTTATCCTCTCTCTTAGCTCCAATGTACCTTGCAACCATTGCTGTAGCACCTACATTTAAAGCCTGAACTAGTGAGAGCCCTATGAAAATCAATTGGTTTGTGATTCCTACTGCTGCAATTGAAGCTGTTGATATTTCATGACTTCCAAAATGGCCAAGCATCATCATGTCGACCATTCCAAATAAAGTACCTAATAATAATTCGACAAAAACAGGTGTTGCAATTTTTAAAATTTCGTTTCTCTTATTCTCTTTTACAATACTTTCACTCAAATTACTTCGCCTCGCTTAATATGTAATTAGACACACTAAATATTATAACACTTAATAATTCAAAAAACAACAATGGAGAGCATCGTTGCTCCCCATATATTATGATGATATTTAATTTACGGATTCAATTCTGTGTAGAACTACCTTTTCAATCAATTCTATTTTGTCAGCTGCTTTTTCTTTAGTGTCAGCTACTGTGTAGATGTATATTTTTATTTTTGGTTCAGTACCCGATGGTCTAATCGCATACCACGATCCATCATCTAAGAAAAATCTCAATACATTTGATTTACCTGCATCTGTTTCATCCCTTAAATAATCTATAGTGTCTTTGAGCATCATTTCTCCTATTGACATAATAGGCTGATGTCTTATATCGTCCATCATTCTCTTAATTCTATATTGCCCTTCAATACCCTCTAAAACAATCGAAATTTGTTTTTCAGTGTAATAACCATATTCACTATACATATTTTCTAGAACATCTAATAAGGACATACCCTTATTTTTATAATATCCCGCCATCTCTGCTATTACCATTGAAGAGACAATAGCATCTTTATCTCTAACTAAATCTTGATAAACATAGCCAATACTTTCCTCATATCCAAATAAAAATTTGTATTCTCCAGTAACATCCCACTCATTAGCCTTAGCACATATATTTTTAAATCCTGTTAATGTTTCAAATGTTTCCACTCCATATTTTTTTGCAACTACTTTTCCTAAATCACCAGTAACTATACTTTTTACGATTGCTGCATTTGAGGGCAAGTCATTTTTAGCATGTCTTTGAGTTACGATATAGTTTACTAGCAAAGCACCTGTTTGATTGCCATTTAAGTAAGTATAATCACCTTTATCATTCATAACAGCCACTGCAACTCTATCAGAATCTGGATCTGTAGCTAAAAGTAAATCTGCTTTTTCTTTAAGTCCTAGTTCTCTTGCATATTTGAATGCTTTGGTATCCTCTGGATTTGGATATCCCACTGTAGCAAATGTGGGGTCTGGATTTTCTTGTTCTGGGACAACAATGATATTGTTAAATCCTCTCTCCTTTAAAACTCTTCTTACAGGCTTGTTTCCAGTTCCGTTTAATGGCGTATAGACAATTTTTATATCCTTGTCGACATTATCATCGTTTATTGCCATATTCAATATTTCTCTAGTATATTGGTCATCGATTTCTTCGCCTAATATTTGGATTAATCCTTTTTCTTTTGCTTCATCAAAATTCATCATTTTGACATTTTTATAATGTCCTATTTTCGAAATTTCAGATAATATTTCATCTGCTATTTCATCTAATATTTGAGAACCCTCTTCCCAATATACTTTATAGCCGTTATAATCCTTAGGATTATGGCTTGCAGTTATTACAATCCCAGAAATTGTACCTAGTTTTCTAATTGTATAAGATAACATAGGTGTCGGTCTTATGTCATCAAATAAATATACTTTTATTCCATTCGCAGCTAGAACTCTAGCGGCAATTTCAGCAAATTTATCTGAATACATTCGCACATCATATGCGATTGCAACTCCTCTTTTTTTTGCTTCTTCGCCTCTCTTTAATATCGTGCTAGCTAAACCCTGAGTAGCCAATGACACTGTATACACATTCATTCTATTAGTACCAGCGCCAATTTTCCCTCTTAAGCCAGCTGTTCCAAACTCTAAATCTTTAAAAAACCTATCTTCAATTTCTTTTTCATCAGTTAAATTTTTTAATTCTGACTTTGTTTGTTCATCAAAATAAGGATCTTCTATCCACATTTTATACTTCTCCATGTAGTCCATACTCTTCCCTCCATTAATAGTTGTCTTTTGTTTCAAAAAAACTATAGCAAAGATAATCGAATTAGTCTATATGTTTTTTATACAATTTTGTATACCTTATTGCATTGTCTTTCACTAAAGTAATTTCTTCTTCTGTAACCATCCTAACTACTTTGCCTGGGATTCCGATTACCATTGAATTATCTGGTATTATCTTCCCTTCAGTGACTACCGTTCCTGCACCGATTATACAATTATTGCCTATCACAGCTCTATTGAGTATGATTGCTCCCATGCCTATTAGTGTGTTATTCCCAATAGTACAGCCATGAATTATCGCATTATGCCCTATTACGCAGTAATCACCTATTTTAGTAGGAATATTTGTTTCAGTATGAACTACGGCATTGTCTTGAATATTTGTGTATTTCCCAATTTCAATATTTTCTATGTCTCCTCTTACAACTGCACCATACCATATACTGCTATTTTCGCCTATTATTACATCTCCTATAACATCAGCACTGTCTGCAACAAATGCTGTATTGTGAATCTTTACCTTTTGCTCTTTTAAGTCTTTAATCATTCTAACCTCCACTTTATTCCATGTTTTTTGCTTTTTCAAGCCTGTCTAACTCTATCCCCCAATCCTCATAACCTTCTACGAGAATTTTGTAATAATTATCTGGGGGTGCTTGTAAACTTTTTTCCACCATTGTATAAGCTAATGCCTCATATTTATTGCCAAACTCGTCCTCAAGTTCTACTACTATTCTATCATATAGATCTGGATAGCCTTCTAAAATGTCTAACTTCTCTAACTCTTGTTTTGAAATTAGGTATAATCCGCCAACTACCTCTTCTCCCTCAAAAGGAATTATGTCTGCTAATTCATTAAATGTCAATTTATAATTCTTCAATATAACTTTTTTTAGCGGTAAAGCATTTGGGCAACGACTCGCCATGTATTTTTTACTTAGATTGCTTGCATATGCAAAATATAGCATAAAAACACCTCCTCATTTACTATTTTAATTTTACCCATTGTAACTTTATTTACACATATAAATCACTTTTCTGTCCTTCTAAAATCATATAGTTTAATAGACAGAAATAAAAAAAAGGCAGCTGTTATTATTAGAAAAAAAATATGCTGTATAAAACTCATATTCTTCTCGCCAATACCATATATCAATCCCATTTCAAATTTAAAATCATCTAAATATTTCTGTTCTGCCAATCTAAATGTTATTTCTATTGGTTTTGCCATGAATATATTTCTAAAAAGCAAAGCTGCATGTGATAGCGGAAATAGCTTTATCAGTGTTTGAATTGACTGTGGCAATATGCCTATGGGGACATAAATTCCAGTTAAAAATCCTGCTAAAGTTCCTGTAACAGTGCTCATGGCTGCAAAAGCATTCATACTGCTAAAAAAGTTTATAAAAAAGAGCATCATTGAACTTGAAGTTAATGCAGTTAAAAAAATTAGGCTAAAGGCTAGTATTAAATCTCTAAATCCTAAAATATTTCCTCCATTCATAACTATGTATATTTCGCCTAAAATGAATGTAATCACTGCCATAATCAGAGCTATGAGTAAAGAACTTGAAAAATAGCTAAACATCATGGTTCGAGAAGTAAGTGGCGAAGAAGCAAAATCTTTAATTATCTTATTATGTTTGTCTTCAACCATTATCCCCAACGCACCTAGGGATGTAGTCATAGTCGTTACAACTAGTAGTCCTGCAATTATCCAGCTGTCAATTAAAAACCTAGTTCCCTCGTAATCGCCCATGGAAGAACTAATATTTTTTCCTAAGAAAAGAGCATAAAGACCAATTATAATGAATGTAGAAAGGAGAGAATAAAAAACCTGCACTCTATCTCGAAAAAACAATTTAATATTTCTAATAAGTAGTGATTTCATTCTCTTATCTCCTTTCCTGTAATGGATATAAACGCATCATCAAGTGTCCCTTTTATAACTTCAAAGCCCACTATTATATTTTCATTTGCTTCTAATATAGGTATTGCTTCTTTGGAACTATTTAATTCGACAATAATTTCATCATTCTTAATTGAATACTTATAATTATTTAACTTTAAATAATTTAAAACATCTTCTTCCTTTTCCGTCCACATTATCAGTTTGTCCGTAGTATATCGTGATTTTAAATCCTGCGGACTCCCAGATGCTACTATTTTCCCATCATCAATTACCACTATATAATCAGCATTACTGGCTTCTTCCATGTAATGAGTTGTCATAAAAACTGTAGTATTTGCTTTCTCCTGTATTCCTCTTATTGTGTTCCAAATAGATTGTCTAGTCTGTGGATCTAAGCCAACTGTTGGTTCATCTAAAAAAAGAATTTTGGGGATATTTAACAGTGCTCTAGCAATATCACACCTTCTTTTTTGACCACCTGAGAGTTTTCCATATCTTCTATTTAATAGGTCAGATATACCACATTTATCACTTACATCCCTTATGATATAATCTAATTCACTACTCTCTTTCCTGTAAAAGTTACCTCTTACATATAAATTCTCTCTAACTGTAAGTAAATCATCTAATAAGCTATCTTGAAATACCACACCAATGCAATTTCTTATAGATTGATCTTCTTTGCCCAACTCATATCCATTTATCCACACTTCACCGCTATCTTTTTTTCTTAAAGTGCTCAAAATATCAATTGTTGTGCTTTTCCCTGCCCCATTCGGCCCTAAAAAAGCGAATAATTTCCCTTCTTCTACAAAGAAATCTATACCCTTAACCGCTTTAACATCACCAAATGACTTAACTAAGTCCTTAACTTCAATGATTTTTCCCATTTTTTCACCTCTTTTATATAATTTTATAAATGATTATGTTATAATCTGAATAAATGGCAAAGGAGAATATCATGACCAATTTTTTATTAAAATTAATTGCACTTATAACGATGATTATAGACCATTATGGAGCTATATTTGCACCAGATGCAATGATTTTTAGGATTATTGGAAGAATTGCATTTCCAATATACTGCTTTTTACTGGTACAAGGCTTTATGCATACTTCAAATGTGAAAAAGTATGGAAAGAGGCTATTAATATTTGCAATTGTATCAGAGTTGCCTTTTGATTATGCATTTTATGGTCAGATAAATCCTATGCATCAGAATATATTCTTTACACTGTATATAGGGTTAATGACAATATATTTCATTGATAAATTTTCCGAAGAAAAAAAACAATATATTCCAATTGTTATCATTTTTTCATTTTTGATTTCTTCATATATGTTAGTCGACTATAATTTCGTTGGGATCATTTATATATTAGCATTCTACTTTACAAAGAATTTTGATAAACCAAAAAACATAATATTAGCAGGGATTATAATATTTTTGATAAATTACATAGCCGGTATGTATCTTCAAAATTATGCTCTTCTTAGTCTAATACCTATTTATTTTTATAATAACAAATTAGGCTTAAAAAATAAAAAGATGCAGCTGCTATTTTATATAGCTTATCCTCTGCATCTAGTTATTTTTGCTCTAATTAAATTATACTATTGAACAATATAATCTATTTCTTGGTTTTCACTTTGGCTGCTTTCAATGGTCACAGTCATGCTAATAGGCAATGCGACTATTATTTCATACTCACTATTTATCCAACCCATATCATTGTGTATTCCAAGAGGTACTATTTCTTCAGGCAACCTTTGCAGCCTTACCGCCCCATCTTTGATTTCTAAGTATCCGGTATATTTATTATCTTTTACTTCAAATTCAAACGGCACAATTTCATCTTTATTTTCATCTATTTCATGTCTGAAAATAACCTCGTCCTTTATCTTCACTACTGCCACTTTCTCATTTAAGTTATCTGAAAGTACAGGAATATATAAAATCCAAGATATAGATAATACTATTATGCTTATGATCAATAGTTTATCTCCAAATTTTAAAATTTTCTTAATATCTCTCATGTTATCAACCTCTAAATATGTGATAATAATAATTAAATAATCATTATTTAGTATACCATAAATGAGTATAATTATCGAGTCTTTGCTTAGTATAGAGCTAATTCTTAAATTTTATTAAAAAAAAATCAGCCGATAAAAATTGAACTGACCTTTGTCAAGTAGACAGGTAATTTAATTAAACTTTATGCACATCCAGATGCATGGTTTCGATATTCCAAAGGAGCCATGCATCTTAGTCTTTTTTGAAATCTTTTTTCGTTGTAAAA
>Ga0228536_1001025_pt1 | contig 34066 bp, 35 predicted proteins | sample SJ1Smetagenome_FD_168611 | JGI IMG/M metagenome (GOLD analysis project Ga0228536, IMG submission 168611) | Enriched culture of PCE-dechlorinating microbial communities from Ithaca, New York, USA - SJ1.S | ecosystem: Engineered > Modeled > Simulated communities (microbial... > Unclassified...
TCGAGATGTTTCAGCAGCCAGGCAGACAGGCATTTTTTGGAGAGATTACGGGTAAGCAAAGGAAACTCTATGCAGCCTTAGGGGTCCAACCTCCTGCCTAGATATAATTTGACGGGATTTTAGGTTGAAACTAAAGTTTCAACACAGCCCCTTTTAATTTTCGTAAGTTTTTGTCGGAAACTCATTTTGGGTGGCATTTGGGTGGCACCGATTTTAGGAGTCAACTTTCCTATAGTCTACAAGCATATCCATAGTTTTCCTTAAAGGCTCGATTTCAACGTGGGTATACATCTTCTTTGTGGTGCTTATATAGGCATATCCGAGCAGGTCCTGGACGTCTCCCAGGTTCATGCCAGCGGCCCGGCACATGGTGGCTAAGGTATGGAACAAACCAAAGAAGGTAATCTTGTTAAAGCCGTGTTTAGACCGAAGATGCAGAAAAAAGTGAACCCAGCAAAAAGGCTGGGTTTGCTCTACTGGATATGGATTAAAATATTATTACATTAGCAATCCCCAATTTTCAAGTTCATTGTACGCAGTTTCTATCTGGGTTATCTCAAACTTTGTTCCTTTTACGCGCTTAACAACATCCATAATTACCGTCTTGTCATTATTGTTGTAGAGGCTCTTTTGAGAATTATCAATGAAATGAACGGTAGCATATAATTCCAGCTCCAAAGGAGACATATTACCAAATAAACCTACCAACTTCTCAATAGCATCAATGTTTTCAATAATCTGATCAGAACCTTGTTCGATCACCGCTTCTGAATTTTCGCCAGGGCCATAACAAAAGGCATTGATTTGAGAAATAATATTATTTCTCTCTGCGGAAGCAAGTTCATCGGCAACTGTTTCACTATATGGGCCATAAAAATACATTTTATATGAATGGTCTAAAGGAATACCAAGAACTTGACCAAAATAAACCATTTTTTGGAACGCTTTTTTCCCTGGAATCTTTTCAAGTAATTCCGATAAAAAAGCGGCAAATACTCTGGTTTCCATACTCTTCCCTCCTTTACCTTTTGTATTTTGCAATCCGTTCTTGCGCTAATTTCATTTTCGCTTCGAAAACAGCCTTTTCCTGCACCAGCTGATTTTCTTTTTTAAGAATTATATTCTTTTGATCATTTTCCTTCCCAATTTCTTTTTCAATAGCTGCTCTTTTTCTTTTAACAAATCTTTCTGCTTTTGCCACAAGCCCCCTTTCAGCATATATTCTGAACTGATTAATTTTTCGATCAGACATGGCTCTAATCGGAAGTGAAAATTCTTGAATAGGGCTAATAGTGTGTTCATTGTGCTTATCTTTGACAGGGATAGCAGGCATCTGTGCTTCCTCATAGTCTGAGCTATCGTTATCTAAAAATCTTCTAATTTTTATGAGGGATTTAGCAGAGGAAGTATCTGCTTGATCAACATAACATTTACCGGCAGATATTTCTTTTGCAAAATCATTTTTAAAGCCTTCAATGAGCCTTACTACTCTATCGAAATCGGTGTCATCTTCATAATGAGGGGTTGATACATATATTTCTTTCATATGGGTCCTAGTATAAATACATTTTGCCCACGGATTTTGTGAAGATTTATTTTTTATCTTTTCGAAGATAACCGGGTCTGAAAGGTTAAGGAAATCATTTATTTTCTTTGGGTATTGGTTAAACTCTTCTTGTAAAAACCGACTCAAAAAATAATCATAAATTCGTCTGGTTTTATGGAAATAAACCTGGAGGAACATCCAATAGCGAGCAAAGATAAATTCCTCAACTGCATGGACTCCATCTGAATCAATACCCAGTCTCCATTCTCCAAATTTAGTCGGACAAATACAAATTACGTCCATCATTCTACCAAGATCGTAGGAACCGTATTTAACACCGCAGTAATGTGAGTCCCTAAGCAAGTAGTCCATTTTATCAACGTCTAATTGACCATCCATAAGGTCGCATATAAAATAATACCTTGCATCGGTAACGGTTCTCATGAGTAGCCCTAGGACATCAGCAATATTAATATGCGGGCATTCTTTTTCAATTATCTTTCCAAGTAAATCCCTAATTATGAGGTGCGTATAAGCTTCATGGCCCGCCCGTGGGTTGCCGTCTACGTCCTTAAGTTGTGGAAATAATTTATATTCTTCATTCTCCCCAACATGTGAAAAAGGAGCGTGACCTACGTCGTGCAAAAGCGCAGCAATACGAGCAGTCTGTTTCAACTTCTCGTATTCTTCATCCCCCATATATTTTAAAGGTTCTTTTTTTCGAAGTGACTCCAGAGCCTGAGATACCAAATGCATTACACCAATACTGTGTCCAAAACGTGTGTGATCCGCACCATGATAAACCAGAAAGGTTGTGCCCAGTTGTTTTATATGCCTTAACCTTTGAAAAGGTTTTGATTTGATTATTTTTTCTTCACAATTGTTCACTGCAACCATTCCGTGTATCGGGTCTCTAAAATGGTAGCTCATTCTTTATCACCATCCTAACACAATCCATGAAGCCGTACAAACATATGTTCTGGCAATACAGAAATATCCTAACCATATTTTCGTATAATTTGGGATAAACTTTATTTTCTGGACTATTAATACCGCTATGTATTAAACTTCTCCTTCCTGATTATAGGAAAGATATTATAGCTGTAGCCATCACGTCCAATCACAGAAAAGACACCTCCGTAGTTTAAGGGGTTTCCATCTTCCATACTTTTTAAAACGTATTTTGTGTGGCATGAAGTTTAGGAGTCAACTTTCATATAGTCAACCAACATATCCATTGCTTTCCTTAAAGGCTCTATTTCTACGTGGGTGTACATCTTTTTTGTGGTGCTTATATCAGCGTGTCCGAGCAGATCCTGGACGTCTCCCAGGTTCATGCCGGCGGCCCGGCACATGGTGGCGAAGGTATGGCGCAAACCATGGAAGGTAATCTTGTTAAAGCCGTTCCTTACCAGCAGCCTTTTAAACCGTTTGTTTACGCCGGTGCCATCCATGGGGCTCCCGTCGTAGTTGCAGAATACCAAATCAAGGTTCTTGTAATCGTCGGACTTTGATTCTTTGTATATCTCTTTAATGGATTCCTGCTCCTTGGCGATTTTTCGCAGCACTGCATTTAGCGGCAGGGGCATGGGGATGTCACGGAGGGATTCACGTTTGGGCTCTTTAAAAAAGTATCCCTTACCGGTGATATATTGCAGTTGCTGGCGGACGTGAATGATGCCGGCTTTAAGATCAACATCCTTCCAGCGGATGCCCAGCAGCTCACCCTGGCGCATGCCTGTGTATATAGCCGCCAGTATTACAGGATAATCGGTAGATTCCTTTATGCAAGCTATAAATTTATGAACATCTTCCCGCCGGAGGTATTCAATTTCTCTTTTTACCTGCTTGGGAGGAGTTACCGCGTCGGCAACATTGCGGTTCACCATTTGCCATTTAACGGCCTGTTTGAGCGCCTTATGTATAATTCTATGGTGGTAATTAATAGTGGTGGCTGAGAGTCCGCCCCTATTTTGCTTGGTCATTTCTTCCACGCGCTTCTCAGCCCGTTCTATATTCTTCTTTAATTTTTTAGAATCATTACCTTCTGCCTGGGCAGCTTTCAATTTTTCTATATTCCGCTTTTCAACCGCGATCCTGCCTTCCTTTTTCAACGAATCGTAATAGTTCTGCAGGTGCATAGGTGACAGTTTAGAAAGCTTAAGCGCTCCGAGATTGGGCTTGATGTGATTGGCTATCTCGCACTCATAACTGGCCAGTGTTTTGGGGGCCAGGTTATCGGCATGAAGTTTTAACCAGTGGTCAAAATACTCGGCGACGGACATCTTTGACGGGTCAAAGGTGAGGCCCAGGCTGGTTTCATATTCAACTTTCTTGCGAAACCGGTCTGCATCCTCCCAGGAATCAAATGACTCTTTTCGTCTTACCCGGCTGCCGGGAGCTCCTATATCCCAGACAACGCGGTACCTGTTGCCATGTTCTTCAATCCAGGCCATTACAATATCACCTCTTTGTCATGCAGATATTGATCCGGCACAAATGCGGCGCACTGGTAGTCGCTATTTAACGTCCCCGATCTTCTTCATTACTTTGCCAATAATGCGGCATTCGGAGGCATTGTAGATTATGGGTTGATAGGCCTTGTTATCAGAGCTGAGAATTATCTTATCTTCGGCTACCATGATCCGTTTGACGGTGGCATCCTCAAAATTATAAAGTACGGCGGCTATTTCATTGTTATCAACCGTGGGCTGCCTGCGTATCAGCACCAGATCGTTGTTCCCGATAGTGGGCTCCATGCTGTCTCCATTAATACGAAGAAAAAAGAAATCGTCCTTGGTGTACCCGTCCATGTTAAAAAACCTCGTATCCATTGACACATATTCCTCGATTTCCTCAATGGCTTTGATGGGGTTGCCCACCGCTATTCTGCCATAAACCGGAAACGTCACCATGGTATTTTCATCGATAGGTATGGCGTTGGGTGGTTGACCGGGCAGAGCTTCCGAAGGCAAATAGCCGGCGGCCACCAGCAGTTCTTCGTAAGAAATTTTAAGCGCCGGGGCCAGCTTTTTCAAAATGTCGGGAGAGGGAATGCCGCGCTGGCCGCTCTCAAGCTGGGAAAGATAGGAGTTTGACACCCCGCACAGCTTTTCTACCTCCCGCTGCTTCAAGTTGTTTGCCGTCCGTAAGTCTTTTATATATTTGCCGAATATTGCCTCTTGCATTTGCAAACACCACCTTAAGGACATTCTATATTAAGCGGGAAAAATTTTCACTAGTTTTTACCAAAAAATGATTGCAAAAATTTACAGCATAGCTTAATATATCCACAAACAGGTAAATTTGCAATTGCAAGCAAGAGAGGAGAGAACATGAAAATTATTCTTAAGGACATCGGACAGTTCCACGAACTGCTGCTGCGCAAGGGCTTCACCCGGAGGGAGCTGGGGCGGCGGGCGGCCATCAGTGAAGTGTACGCCCAACAAATCGCCAACGGGGAGCGTAATCCCGGCGCCAAAGTGGCGCGAAGAATTTGTGAATGCCTGGAGGTTGAGTTTGATGATATTTTTTTTATCCATCATGCTCGCAATTGCAAGCAAAAGGATAGAAATAGTATTGCCGGGTAAATTGAAAAATTCATTGACGGCAAGGAGGTGATGCGTGTGATTCCTGCGCCCTATAATTCTTGGCCGGTTGTTATGTCCACCAACAAAGCGGCTCAGCTGCTGGGAGTGGATAGAAAGACACTGGCCAAAAACAAGAACATGCTGGCGCGCTGTAGCGAAACGATCGGGGGTAAATCTAAGGTGATCCGGGACCGGCTTCTAAGGGAACTGAAGATTATTTAACGGAGGTACAAATGGTTAAATGTGATCTGAACAGCGTTGAGCTGGAGGAAATGGCGCAGTTATTCGGTAGAATCAACCAGGCCCGGGCGGAAATCGAAACGGGCATCAGCGCCCAGGAAGCCTATGCCGAAACCATCAATGAAATCAACAGCCTGTCGGTCGAAGACAGCATCTACGGCGAGGAACTTTGCCGCAAAGCCCTGCAGCAGCTGAGCCTGATCAAGGCGGCGGAGCTTGCCCATATCACCATTAACAACTGCCAGTCTGAATTAGAGGTCAAATATGAAATCCAGCAGCGGCCTGGAAGGGAGGCCGGAACTCATTGAATAACATGCGCAATTGCGCCCGGCCCGGGAGCCGGTGGCCATTACAGAACCAGACCGAGGGCAGGGTGGATAACGGCATCCTCCAGGCTAATAAAACCTATAAGGCTGCACCGGCCACAATCGGAAGGCCCATCGGTGTGTCCTGGTTTGAATGGTTCCTGATCGTGCTGGCGGCTGTGTTATTCATCATGACGTTAGCCGCCCAGCTCTGTATTTATTTCAAACAATTATAGGGAGGGAATTTATGTGAGCGCCGAGTCTTTGCCGAATGACAAAATTATCAGTTATAAAGGCGACGTTTTGGCCGGTCCCAGCGAAGTGGACGGATATGAGCAGCTGGATGAAGAGCAAAAGATATTATTTGCAAACTTTCTGCGCAATTTTTATGGCGCTTGGGAGTTTCCCGAGAAGCACCAGCCAATAAAAGTCTACTATGTCGAGGATGAAAATCCTTATTTAAGGGTGGATTTTGCAAAAGGGGAATGGCTGCATATCCAGTCCCCGACAGTATGGTATTAGACGCACTTAACGGCCGGGGAGGGGTCTGATAATGATCAGTATTGAGATTAAACGCTGCTGCAGGACCTGCTTCTTCTGGGAGTCCGAGGGCGGCGATGATTTTAAAGAACGGTGCAAATGCCGGTTTCGGGAGCCATACTGCCGCCTGGACGGCAAACTCCGTCAGGCCGGAGCAGAGCGCGGTTGTTTGGGCTGGAAGTCCAGGTAATTGAAAGGCTGATTGTAACGCCGGGTGATGGCTCGGGGAGTGAGTGCTTTGAGCAGGGAGGTATTTTTATGATGGAGTGGCAGATTTGCCAGCTTGACGATAAATTCCTGGTGGGGAAAATGGACCCGGAGAGGGGGGCGTTCGACCCGATATGCGCTTGTGATTTCTACGACCAGGCGGACCTGGTATGCGCAGCCTTAAAACATTTTATATATGCTAAGAATTATACCAGCAGGGGGGTGGCCGGATGCCCAGGGGCGACCGGGAAATTTTTAAAGCGGACTGTGATGATGGCTTTACCCGGATAGCCAACCTGATCCTGGAGGCCTTGGCCCTGGTTAAACTAAATGCCACCCAAATAGGCATCTGCCTGTTTCTGCTGCGGCGCACCTATGGGTGGAACCGCGGCGAGGATGCCATATCCCTGGGGGACTTCGCGGCCGCCTGCGGTACCAGTAAGCCCTACATATCCCGGCAGCTGGCGGATTTATTGCAGAAGAATATAATCCGCCGGCTGTTCTATGCCCCGGGCAAGACCCCGGTCTATGCTTTCGCCAGCAGTATTGCCGCCTGGAACGACGCGTGTATTGACTTGCAAGCTTTATCCGATAATGCCGAGCAGGGGATCTATGAATGCAGCCTGGAGGGGTTGTCCGATCAGACAACGGAAGCAGGTTATGGGTTGTCCGATTGGACAACGGAAGACTGCAGGGGGTTATCCGATCGGACAAGTTACGGGTTGTCTAATCAGACAAGGGTGGTATTGTCTGATCAGACAACCCTTAACCATGTTCAAATCGTGGCGGAGCCGGGGATTGAGCCGATCCGAAATACAATAGTAAAGACAAAGAAAGAAAAAAAAGTATATTCTGCCGACTCAATGCAATACCAGCTGGCCGAATTGCTGCTCGTGAAAATACTAGAACACCTACCCGGTTTCAAACGGCCTGACCTCCAGAAATGGGCCAGGGGAATGGACGCCATCCTCCGCCTCGATAAACGGCCGGCGGAGGAAGTCATCCTTTTCGCCCAGGACGATACCTTCTGGCAGGCCAATATTCTCGGTGCCGATAAATTGCGCAAGCATTATGACCGGATGAACTCGAGGCGGATACAAGCGCGCGCCTCGCCAACCAGGGGAAAGGCGGGGCGGCAGCTGGACGGGGAGGAAGATGATGAATACAAGGGATTCTTCCAGTGAAGAACTCCGCTTCCGGGCGGTATGGTCATCCTGCCGGGTTCCGCCCCGCCTGGCCGCTGCGTCATTTGAAACTTATATGCCCACCTGCCCGGAGCAGGAGCGGGCTCTGGAAAAGTGCCGGGCTTATGCTGATCGTGGTTTGGACAACATTGACCAGGGCAAAGGGCTTTTTCTCAAAGGGCCGGTGGGCACGGGTAAAAGCCATCTGAGCGTATCGATCCTCCGGGCTGTTTTACAAAACCATAGTGACCGCTTCGGAACACCGGCCAGCCAATTGGTTTATCTCGACGAGCCGGTGTATGAAGGCTATTGCTGCTCTGTGGTTTCGGTGGTGGATTTGTTAGGATTGCTGCGGGATTCATTCAGCGCCCAGCAGCTCCGGGCTCCCGCTCGCCGGCTGCTGCGGCGGGCCCGGAGCGATGCCCTGGTCATCCTTGATGATATCGGCGCGGAGAAACCCTCCGATTGGGTAGCAGAACAGCTCTATGCCCTGATCGATGTGCGCTACCGGATGCTGCGCAGTACGGTCTTTACCACCAACTGCACCATGAAGCAGCTGGAGTCTCAGATCGGCATCCGCTCGGTGTCCCGGATTATGGAGATGTGCGAGGGGGTCAAAGTGGACGGGGAAGACTGGAGAAAACGAAGCTGACCCAGTGGTTGAAATGATTATAAATAGATGCATGTTAATTAATGTTAGTTGGGTCAGCATTTTAATTTAGGGGCAAACAATGGTTTTATTTTCTAACCTGAATACGAGTTTGGGGTCTAATGGGGACTAAGATATTTGAATAGGTTCTGACCACCTTATCATAAAAGTTCGATATTTTAGGAGCCTGGGCACTGACAACCAGAGCATATGGAATAGGCTTGGGCTTATTCGCTTTCTTGCCTTCGGAACGATGATGATAATAAATGTCAAAACAGGGTTCCTTAAGGCTGGTAGATCGAAACTGCCGAGTTGCTTTTAGACATGGTTCCCATTTGTGGCCCTCTCCGCGTAATTCAAATTCAGCCACGCCGAAAATGTTTTTATGGCTGAAAAAAGATCTGGTATCGGGATGCTGAGGTATCTTACCATCCGGTCCGGGTTTGAACCTTTTCGAATTAGGGCGAAAGACTATATCTAGGCCCGCCCTGGTATAGGCGTTGGGAAAGCTAGGATCTACCTCTGGTGAAATTACCAGGGTGGCTGTGATATTGATCATTCCCTTTAATTCGCCTTCAGGCAAGGGGACGGGAGCCCGCAAATAATCTCCCACCGGCATTTTTCCCTGGAAAATAACCAAAGCTTCATCATCGTCACAGGTTATCAGACGGTCATAATCGTTCTCAAAACGGCCCCATCCAACTTCGGATAAATCATAAGGGCCTTGATCGGCCCGGTGAACGAGCAGGGCATGAATAGCCAGCGGATTGAAAACACTTCCGAGCTGCACTGGTATCGATAAAGCTGAGCGTAATGCGTAAGGAGATGCGAAACTGGTTCCCTGGATCTCTACCGCCAGCGGCTTTACGCCTGGCGTAAGGGCCATGAACGGTTGGGCCGAACTGCCCCCAAATATGACTCCGTCAGGTTTTACTATACCAGGGCAGCGACCGGGACCCCGGCAGCTGTAATCGGCAGGGGCCCAGTTTGTTAAATCCAAGTTGTTACAGGCTCCAACCGACAGCACATTTACTGCATCGGAAGGGGGCTGAATGCGATTCAAACCGCTGGTGGAATCCAAGTGGCCGGAATTGCCGGCAGCTATGGTGGTCAAGCTTTTTCCGCCGGCGAAGCGCTGATCCAAGGAAGCTGTCCAGCGCGTCACTTCATCGTCGTCAACCGGAATGTCGGGACCTAAACTGATATTAACAAAATCATAGACCGTTTTTTTGTCATCTAATTTTTCCAGTATTCTATCCAGAACATCGTAGTACTCGTAATCGCCGTTTTTCCCTGTGGCGTTATCTAAAACCCTGATATGATCAACATGGCAAAGTGGCCGCAGAGCTTGTTGGCCAGGCTCCAGGGGCCCAAACAGAAAGGCCGATGTTACTGCCAAACCGTGTTGTTGATATTCAGGTAAAGGCGGTCCCAGATTACCAGGCTCAACCACTCTCACCCAAGGTGCAACCGGACTGTTGGGGGGAATCCCGCCATCAAAAATCGCTACCCGGATTTTAGGATTAATGCCTGCCTGCTGCGGCAGGGTTACCGGAAAAAATTTATTCTTTCGTAAAAGGGCAGGTTGCAGGGGACGCATGGTCGGCATAGCCCGCACTACTCTGATAAACGAAAAGTCAGCCAATTGGTTTATTTTATTGCTTGTTGTATGTACCGGAACAAAAGCCAGGCCTTTGATAAATTTTAAATGCTTTTTGACCAGCTGAGCGTCACAGGTTTTAGCATAAGTGTCGAAATAATCAATAATGCCTTCTGTACAATCATGTAAAACCACTTTCAACAGGACTTCCTTTGATTCATCGGGTAGTTTTTGGATCTTGGCGTTTGCCATAAACGCGGATAATTCTTCTATGTGTGTCAAATGCCCGGAACCTCGATGCGTTTCATTCCATTTAGGGATAGAACGGGCCCATGACGAGAAATCATTCCTGGTTCCCATAACCAGTATTTCATCGGTTAAGGCATCCTCGGGCGGCTTCTTTATACCCCATTGACGCGGTTTTATTCGTTTGGAACGTCCCCCAACCGGCTTCAGACCTACTTCATCCAACAACTCGGTAGGGAAATCGCTTTTGGATATATAGCGGGGGTGCATGGTAACCACGGCAGTTACCAGGTCGTCAGGACAGGCTGTATCAGGCAGTTGCTCAAAGCTTACTACTGCCGACTTGAGCCCATCCGAAATATGTCTGCGGGCTGCGAGAAAACCGTAAGGTGGATTCTTGGGACCCCTGGTAGTTTTAACATCGACGTTGGTTGTCAGTCTTTCACCATAGCCTAATAAGAAGTTATTCTCCCTTGCCATTATCAACCCTCCCCTGTTTTACCTGACTACTGGATTGTTCCCGCGAATACCTGCGCAATGTATCGCGCGATATCCCGGTAAGCTCGGATACTCTCCGTTGAGACATACCGGACGATAATAGGCGATTGGCTAAGTCCATTCGCTTATGACGTTCCAAATTCCGGCACAACCTTAAAATCAATTCTTCCATGGAGCTTTCTAAATCAACTTTTCTAACAATGCTTTCTCGCCGGGTATTATTGATCTGCCTGACTAATTCGGCATAAGAAGAACCGTCGAAAATAATGGATAGAACACCGATAAGCTGATTTAGGCTTGGAGATGCATGCGGAAAAAGATTATTCAGAGTATAGTTTATTTCTAAATGAGTTGGATTGGGGAATTGAATAATCCTTTCGAAGCGTCGCCAGACGGCTGGATCTAATAAATCGGGGTGATTGGTCGCTGCGATTAATAATCCTTTGAACGGCCAATCATCAATCGTTTGAAGAATTACGTTTACTAGCCTTTTCAGCTCGCCCACTTCTGAATCATCGTTTCTCCGCTTGGCTATAGCATCAAATTCATCAAGCAACAACACAGATGAACTTTTTTGAGCAAAGTTGAGAACCGCCCGGATATTGTTTCCGGTTCTACCTAAGAAACTGCTCATCACAGCAGCCAGATCCAAAGTTAATAATGGCCTGCTTAACTGATAGGATAGCCATTGGGCGGCCATGGTTTTCCCCACCCCGGGGGGGCCGATAAACAGAATGGTGCGAGTGGGAGTCAATCCGTTGGTTATTAATTCATCCTCATGCTGTCGCTCATCGATAACAGCTTTCAGCTCACCCATCACATCGCCGGGCCAAATAGGGTCCCTATCAAAAACAACAAAATCGCGCCTTAGCAGTTCTAATTTACTATCGATATCTACCGGCAGTGGTTGATGGGAATCTTTACGAACAGCATTGCCGTCTTGTTGATATTCAGCCAAAAGGCTCTTTAACGAATTGGTTAAATCCGGTCGGGATTTATTAAAATACTTCAGGCTTTTTTTGGCAAGCATCATAACGTCTTGCGGTTGTCCTTCTAGCGCCAAACGGACGAGATGGACATATTCATCATAAATATCGCTCAATTAGTCCACCTACCTATCAAGTAATATTGGGAAACAAAATGCCTCATGGAATAAATTATAAATTACAATCGATTAATAGTCCACTATTTTGCGTATCAAATAAAAAATATGAGAAGTTTATCCGTTCCTAACGGCACAGGCTTTTGTCTTTATCAGTAATCATTTGCTGAGTCTCAAGCATTGTTTTTAATTGTTCACGCACCGGGGCAAGCCCCTCCGCACAAGGCTATCGCCCGCGCTCCGGGACTTCCCCCTACCCCGCTCCGGCCATGTCCTCCACTGCATTACGCTCCGCAGCTCCACTTTGTTCCGGACTCCGTCCTCCACCACGCTACGTGCTACGCTTCATTCCTTTCCAGACATCACCCTCCGCTCGGTGGTCGTGTCCGCTCCTCCGGCCTCCGCTTTGCTACGACCGGACCAGCTCCCCGGTGGCGGCCGGGTGGGTTGGAGCCGATGGAGCACCGGTGCGCCCCGCCGCACTGCTTCGCGCGCGCCGGGACTACACCTACCCCGCTGTAGGAACAGGCTCCGGGCCTTTCTTAAGCCGTTAATTTTTCTTGAATCTAGAAAAAGCGGATTGTCCTCCGGGAGCTGGCGCGGATCTGCTTCGCGTCCGCTGCGCATATCCGCGCTTACCCTCCGGGCACTCCTTGCCAAAACAGTCACATTCGTATATTTGGGATTCCCGGCCCTGCGCCTGCGCCTTCCGCTCGGTGCCCGGGGCATCATGGTGGCTGCGCTTGCGCTCCGCTCTCGCCAGCATGCCCTCGATGTTATCCTTTTCTATGTCAGTAATTACTTATGGCAGAATCTATGAAGGGCGGCCGTATTATCCTTGTAATCCTGGAGGGATAAAACGGCCTAGGCGTATGATTTGCCATTGGCGGGGGCTGGGGAACCTGTTCCGCTTTCGCTGCACACGTTCCCGGCTAAAGGCGGAGGCTTGGTCTATACCGGTTTACATAACTACTATTGCGACGAAGGACCCTCTGGGTTCCCTCCGCTGCTCTCCGGTCCATCCTCGAATAGGAGTTATGTAAACCGCCAGCGCTGATGTTAAGGCGTGGTCCGGGTGGGTTCGGTGAAGGTGGCATCTGCGGGGCAGATGCTGATTATATTTTATAAGAAATGTCTTACCCTTATAGCAGAAAATATAGAAAGCCGCCTCTTGCCCATGAATTAGGCTGGAGCTGGCTTTCCATTTCCTATAGCTACATATTTATTATTCCTGGTTTGATTCAATTAAAAGCCCAATGATTTGTTGGCAAGACCTAAGGCCGAGTTTCGCTTGGTCCTCAGTAAGAACACCATTTGCGAGGGCCTGATCAATTGATTGAATTACCTCATCCTCAAGCTTTTCAACCTCGGATTTATATTTCATGCGATCTGAATCAAAATCGATCTTAACATCAAAATCCTGGCGGCCCAGGAGGGAATCCACAGATACATTATAAAAATCCGCAAGTTTAACCAGCATCTCGAGATCAGGATTTCTATAACCCCTTTCCCATCCGGCTACGGTGCTAATTCCGACGCCCAGCATTTCGGCAAGGTTCTTCTGGGCAATTTTTCTCACTTCTCTTAATTTCTTTAAATTCTGGCCTAACACAACCCTGCCTCCTCACTGAGCTTAATTATACTTACAATTTGTAAGCGAGAAAGAATTTGTGCGTTATGCACCGTAAGCGATTGACAATTCTCACTACGAGCATATACTAAGAGTAAGATTTCCAATCGTTGGGAGAATTATTATGAAACCATTGGCTTTATACCGAAAAGAAAAATCCCTATCACAAAGCCAATTGTCGGAGGAGATCACAAGGGCGGGAATCAAAATCAGCCCGGCCAGCGTGGCCTTGTATGAAACCGGCAAGCGGCAGCCGCCTCTGGCCAAGGCCAGGGCCATCGCACAATTTTTCGGGGTTGCTACTGATGATATTGAATATGGAAAGTCAGATCGAGGGGAGTAACGCATGGAAAGTTCGGGCAAATTATTAAATCATGCCGGCACATTTCAAGAAGTACAACTGGCCGAGGCTGAAGCGGAAGCCAAACCGGCCAGAATGGTAAACCATATAAATATTTTGGGTTACAGCCAACCTGAAAAGTTGGCAGAAGGTCTGTGCCCACAGTGCAACGCTATGCTAGACTTATGGATTTCCGGTCAGGGGCTGGAGTTATCGCTGCCTGGTATTTACAATAGTAATGAACTCGCTGCAAGGCCGGAAAATAGAGAAAACAATCCTCCATATATAAGAACAAAAAATTTCCCCATAATTATAGACGCATCCGAAACTGCTGCCGAACGTGCGAATTCAAAAAGCTCCTTGACGGGAGCTTTGATGGATGTCTTATTAAAGCCGATACCATGCTCGATAAATTTGAAAAAGACTGTGTTTTATTTAATCCTGACAGTTGCGTCAGTCGCATTGGTAATCCAGGCCGTTTATTACTTCTGGCCAGCCATTTGGGAACCTCGCATAATTCCTTTGAACACTAACTGGGTTACTATTACGGGAACATTGATACTAATCCTAATAGGCCTGATTGCTGTCAATTATCTGACTTATAAATTCAAATCTTCCGATTCCGGTCCCAACCAAATAGATCGGTGGATGCTTGCTTCTTCCCTTGTAATCATAATCTATTACCTGCTGAGCTGGATCGCTTTGCCCCTGCTGCTTATGGCTAAATTTACCATATAAGAGTCTATAAACTTACCAGCATACCGGCGCTAGACCTATTAAATTAGAGAGTGATAATGGAAAATTAAATCGCCGTTTTGTTAAATTTAATAACTTACAATATCCTTTCCTGAAATCAAATATTCTGGAACTTGAACGTCTTTGGCTAAAGGATGATTAGCAAAAAATAATCTGATAGCTCGAATGGCTGAATATGTATCATTCATGAGATCAATCTGCTTTTGATATAAATAAATATCATATCGGTTAGATGTTAACTCATGTGCTGGTTTTTGTCGTATACTTCGAATCTTTCGTAAAGGTTTTATAATTATTTCAGTAAGATTTTCTTTAGTACGGATATTTTTGCGTAACCACTCTTCAAACATTGTCAAGCTCCCTTTTTCTTTTCCAGATTCATCATAACGGGTAATATCGCCAATATATGGAGCTGATTTTTGAAATGTTTTATATGACAGGTTGTGAACAACAAGTTTTTCCAATACAAGTACAAAATCATAATAGTTTTTAAGAGTTGGTAAAAGGATATTCCTATATCCCTCTGGCATTTTAGAAAAGTGGGTTCCAAATGTCTTATTAAAAAGCTTTGGTATCCCCATATTCTCGCATTGTTTATTAATCACAATCATCTCGTCAATTAAGGCATGAAAAATCCATGCTTTTGTTACCCACTCACCAAATATCAAATTTTGTACAAAGCCAGGATTGATTTTACATGCATCTTGGTTAGAAAGTTCAAACCCTTTCCAGAGCATCTGTTTCTGAGATTTTAGTTTAGCCAGATCACATATAAAAACGCCTATTGAACGCTCAAAAACGTCTCCATCTATGTAAGCCATTCCATAATCTTTGATATATTCATCCTCGATAGTTTTATCTTCGCAAAATTCGTCTTTTGGATAAATATTGCCGCGATATCCAATATCCATGATTAAAAACTTCGGATTATTGGCATATCGTTCTAGTATTTCTATGTTGAAAAATATTATTTTAAATTGTGCCTCCCCTTTTTGCATAATGGCCGTATAGGGGTGGTTATGATCGACAGAAATAGGTTCAAGTGCTTTACGGGTTGGGTATAATACAGAATAATTTGCGTTGGTAGATATATTGTTTTTTTGGTGCTTTAAAGGAATATCTAGGTCAAATCCTTTAATATGGGGATTTATAACATCTTTTTCAGAAAGAACTTCGATTAAACCATCATCAATCAAATCGCACAATAATTTATAGTCATAACATTCCATTTGATAAATTGGCAAGCCATTAAAATCATGCGAAGCAAGGTAGTATTCGATTATTTCGTTTAGTACATTCTCTTTTTCTAGCATTTGTCTACCTCAACCATCGGATACGTTCAAATCTCAGGTTTCGATTATTAGATCCCTGAGTAATTCACAGGCTGAAAATATTATAGACTTATTCATTGTCTTTCGGCCAGATTACTTATTCAACGAAAAGGATTTTTGGCAATTTTGTACAAATAATATTTATCTACATCATTAGAATAATTATTAAAAATTTTCAATATTGAAAGGCGATGTTCAATAATGAAAAGGAAGTATTCCCAAGTACCTACATTTGACCAACTCATGAATCCAACATTAGAAGCTTTGCGGGAATTGGGCGGCTCGGGAACAAAACAGGAGATTTATGAAAAGGTTATAGAGGTTCTTAAATTACCAGATGAAATCCTTGAAATTCCACACAAAAAAGAGGGCGGAAGTCAAACAAAGGTTGATTACCGGCTGGCGTGGGCATTAACGTATCTGGGTAAGGCAGGAATTATAGAGAATTCTGCGCGGGGTGTATGGGCGCTTTCATCCTCAAATAGCTTTGATAAAGTGGAGCCAAAGGATATTGTAAAACATTACCGAAACATGTGCAGGCCTAAGAAAAAAGCATTGGAAGGCATTATGTCTGAAGGAGAAATGGATTTATCACCTGATGATATTGAAATACCCGATGTACAGCAAGATTGGCGGATCAATCTTAGAAAAGTTCTGACGTCTATGAAACCTGATGCCTTTGAACGGTTGGCACAACGAATTCTTAGAGAATCTGGTTTTATTCAGGTTGAAGTGCTTGGAAAATCTGGCGATGGTGGGATTGATGGCAAAGGTATTGCCCAAATTAACGGTTTATTAAGTTTTCATGTAATGTTCCAATGCAAGAGATACTCAAGCTCAGTTACAGCCCCTCAGATTCGAGACTTTAGGGGAGCAATGACCGGCAGAACGGATAAAGGACTTTTCATAACTACTGGTTCTTTTACGAGAGATGCTATTAAAGAAGCTACCCGAGATGGTGCACCTCCAATTGATTTAATAGATGGGGAACAATTGATTGATATACTAAAAAAATTGTCGTGGGAGTAAAAACAGTTGAGATAATCGAAATTGACCAGGAGTGGTTTGATAAGCTGTAGTCATGTGTGGTTTATAGCGACACTGGGTATGAAGTTAGCAAGACGCTAAATTTTTATAGTCCCCGGTTGAATCAAATCTGAGAGGAGCTAAGTAATATGGCAAACTTTTGGGCAATGAAAACTTTTAAAGAATGGTGGGAGGGGGATTTTCAGGACAAGGTTATAGTTGGAATTGATGAAGATGGAATTGATGACAACTATTTAGTGCTAACAAAGAGTAATATTGATGCTGTTGTTGATGCAGGTCTTTGCAATGAAGAGATTGATAGATTCTTTAGAAACTTTTGCAAATACATGGAAGTCGGAGACTATATTTTGATCGGTTCTTCAAAGGCAGTGACTTTCAACGTTGTTGGTATTGCCCGAGTAAAAAGCGATTATTACTATGATAGTACAAATGAACCAAGACACTGTAGAGACGTTGAGTTCTTAAAGAAAATTGAGTATCCGGGTTATCCGATCGCAAAATTAAAACGTACTATACGTCTAGAATATATTTCTGAACAGGATTTTATTGAAACACTTACAGGTTTGATCGAGGAAACACCTTAATGCTAAATAACTGGTGAATAATTACTCAATAAAGAGTTGTCGTTCCCATAAGTGTTATAATGCATTTTACAGGCTATGAGCCCACCCGCTGTGATATTTGCGAGATGGGCTCTTGATTTATAATGATTATGTTATATTGACAACTGCTCGACCTGGGCGTTCTTATCGGTCAGATACTGCTCTCCCACCCATTCATCAAAAAACCGGGTAGAAAGTTCCGGGCTGCTCTCGGTTTGAATAGCCATCCAAGCTTCGGCCTCGCTGGCAAAGCTATCCGCCAGCTCCACGACCAATAAACCGGTTAATGAATCGACCGCATAAAGAGAGGCATGCCTGCCGGATTCGATATGTCCAATATCAATCACGCATTCCGTCCGGCCGGGAGATACCCGGCAGCTGGCCCCGGCCTGCTCTTCCATCCATAAAGCGAATTGCTGAACATTCATCTTATTGTTTTTGGTCAAGATTTTCAACCTCCTGCAATATATTTAATGCAATGGCCAGGACAAACCACTTGGGAGCCGGTTCATCCGGGTCGTGCTCCAGGGTGATCAGTTTATTATCCATAGCCCGGGTCATAATGTCATTTTTCCAGGGTTCCATAGTATTACCCTCCTCATTTCCATCGCATGACGGGCCGTACAGAACCCCATTTATTTCCGGCCAGGGGAATAAATCGCCTGGGCAGTCGGTAGGTGCCACATCCTGGTGCCGCAGGACCTCCAGATCGGCCTGGTAGGTTTCCCCCAGGTAAGCAATCAACTGAACCAGGGACTCCAGCTGCTGGCCGGCCGGGGAGTATTCCATGAAGTTTCCCGCCAGGCATATTCCGATACTGTCGCCATTTGCCGGGGCACCGGCATGGGCCCCGATGGTGTCCGCCGGGCGGCCCTCCTCGATACTGCCATCCTGGCGGATTACAAAGTGATAACCGATTCCGCTCCAACCCCGTTGCAAATGCCAGCCGTGGATAGTAGCTGCTGATACATCCGGGCTGGCCGAGTGGTGGATTATAATACGCCGGGTAGCCTGGCGCGGGGATAGGGGACCGAAAGTAAGATCAGTGGGAATGACGGTAATCATAGGCCTTCCCTCACGGTTGCCCGGGCAGCCGTGTAGACCGACTGGGGCTGCTCGCGCGGCATGGTCAGGATAGCTTCGCGCAGCTCGCCTATGGCTGTGGTCAAACCGGTTATTTTGCTTTCAATTCTCACCAATAAAAAAACGGCCACCGCAATGGGAAAGCCGACATTTGCAATAAGGTTCAAAATATCGTCCACACTGCGCCCTCCTTCCTAAATGCTTGCGCCGGGAGGGGCATCCCGGCGCTTGGCAAACATATTAGACCAGGCTCAGATCGGCGGTGCTGGTGGTTACCACCTGGGCTTTGACTTTCCCGGTAATATCGCCGCCACCTCCGGCAAATATGTTCTTGGCGATAATATTATCCATGGCGGCCGCGACTTCGGCACCGGTTAAAGCCGCTTTGGCGTTATAGACCCGGATGGTTTTAGACTTACCCAGCTCGGTGCTGAAGGTCATTTCCAATATCCTCATCATTTGTCCTCCTTTCGCAAATTAATGGGGTGAACTCTTTAGGAATTTGCAAGTTCGCTGTCAATCCTGCGTTGAACCGCGATTAGAGTTTGGTCCTGCAGGCCGTCCAGGGAACTGGCCACCGAATATATGTCGTCATTGGCAGCCGCGACTTTTACATCTGAATACCGGCGGGTAACGCTTTTCCCGGCATTATCATAAACCAGTGCAAAATCGGATGAAGTGGGAATGGAAGTTACAGCCATCAGATTGCCTCCTTCCTAGTTTTTTAGTGGTCGTAATATAACACCGACCCTGGCCATAGCGTATACCTTACTCATCCTGAAGCCGAATTGCTCAAAATCGATAAAAACAAATTGCCAGCAGCTATTCATATAGCAAATAGCCGCTGGCAATCGGTAATTATTCATTACTGCCGATCGAGTCCGGCAGTAAATTAATTTCTGGGTAAAAACTTTATGCGGAAACGTCTGGAGGGTTCCCGGCCGGGCTGGGGCTCGCCCGCAAATACCTTACGCAAAACCGCCAGGGCGTTGACCAGATCCAGGTCGGCATCTTCCTGGGGGCTGACGAAGTCGGCCAGTATTTCCAATCCCATAAAATAGGCCAGGCGGGCGGTAGTGATGTTGCTATACAGGGGCAGCCGGCTACCGGTCTTAAGTATTACGTAGGATTCGTTTCCCGGCACCAGGCGAGCCACCTTGTCAATATAAATATAACCATAGCAGGCATCCCCGCTTATCCTGCTTTCCCGTAATTTAAAGGGCACGAATACCCGCCCATCTGGTAAATAGAAGTGCAGCAATATCCGGCGGTGATATTTCTCGCGCAATAAGCGAGCCTGGGCCTGGAGGTCCACGGCATAGCAGCGCGCCAGGGCGCGCTTGACGCTTTCCACTTGACGCGGATCTTCCAGGCTGGCGACCGTTACCGAATCGTTCAATCTATATTTCACCCGGGTTACGTTTCCTTGATCAGTGTAGACTGGATAAAAGGCAATGAGCTGGCCATGTACTTCCTCTATTTTCTGGGGGCAGATTGATGCAGCCAGTTGGCTCAACCGTCCTTTCTACTATTTCTTCCTTATATTGTAACATACGCGGGGAACGGGTGTTCCGGACAGCGGGGAGAAAGACTAACAGGATAATGTAATTGAAAAAATAATGTTTGTTTACAGGAATATGGTAAATTATATGGAATTTTGTCAAGTAAAGGCTAAGATGAATGTGAGATGAGCGATTAGCGAAATTACCAGCCGTTCTGAATCCTAAGCATATCCCTGGGACAGGCGAGCAGCGCGAGCCTATCCCGTTTCCGAAGCTGGTTCCGATAGCAGGTGGAACCAGCGCATGGGTGCCGGTCCGGCGAGGATGGTAATAAGCCTGTCTGGCAAGACAATAATGCCGGCCCGGCGAGGGCTATAATCACTCCGTGAGACTCAGAAAGAGCAGCTGTCCGGAAAGACTATCTCCGGGAACATGATGCCTGGAGTGTAGGGATGGAATGGAGGGCATGATGTTCCTCGACCACCGAGCGGCAGGCTTAGGGCGCAGGGCCACGAACATCCGCGCATATAGTCGCGCAGCGCGCGCGGGTGAGTGCCGATCGGGCAGCCCGGAGCCCTATGCCGGAGCGGGATGACTGATATCGTCAGGTGTTTCAACCCACCCGGCTGACACCGGGGAGCTGATTCGGTTGCAGCGAAGCGGAGGCCGAATGAGCGGGCGTCCACCGAGGCGGAGCAGGTCCCGAAAGGCCGCGAACATCCACGCATGTAATCGCGCAGCGCGCGTGGGTGAGCGCCGAAAGGGAAGCCTGGAGGGACGTGCGGAGCCGGGGTAGCCACCTTCGGATAATACGAGATTATGTAGGCGAAGCGAACCCGAAGGGATACATAATCCTCTATTATCGGATGGTGGCGGTGGGGGTGTATTATATCTTTCTGGTCTAATACTTTGGAGCTTTATTAAAAGAATTGAGAAAGCCTTTCTTATGACTATATGTTTGGCCATGGAGGTAATATTATATTACCTTAAATGCCTTGGTTGATGGTAACTCATAAAGGAGTATAAAAAGTGAAGAATTTTGAAGGGTTAGTTGACTCTGATTATTTCTTTATTGAGGATCCTAGATTAATAGCAGAAGATTATTTATACCGAAGCTCTACAGGGATTCACCCTTTTGCTCTATTTCAAGAACAATTAGAACAGATAAATGACTACTGTGTTTTTGTAATTAAAAGAACTGATGAGTATATAGCTGAACTAAAAACCGATGAACATGAATGTTTAGCAAGCCCAAAATATGGGGAAATAACTGATGACGTACTTATGGGGTTAACAGAATTCATAATACCGACATGGGAATATAATAAAGAAGTTTTCTTAAAGACAACCATGCTTGTTTTGATTTTTTCTTTTGTGGAATATTGCCTAAAAACTGTTTGCCTATCTTTGCAGCTTGATTTGGAAATGAACGATAACCGAAAAAGTAAAATAGATACTTATCTAGAAAAAATAAATCAATGCACAAATAATAATTTGAAACTAACCACGCTGTGTAAAAAAAGATTATTTCAAGGGCGTAGGGTGAGAAATCTATTTGCGCATGGTGATTGGGATTCTATTATGAGCGAATTAAAACGCGGTTCTTTATTAAGGGATTACATAGATATGGTTGTTGAAATTCTTTATAATGTTGAAACCAAGTTAGTACAATACAAACTTATCGATATAGAATGACGGTTTTAATTAATTTTCTATAAGCAATGCTGCTCGTTGAAATGGCCTATAATTTAAACTGAAAATTGATTTTACAGGAGAAATAGCAATGTTTGAACAAACCTTTAAAAATATCGACGACATACTTCGCAAAGAAGCTGGCTGTGCTAGTGAACTGGATTATGTAGAACAAACTTCCTGGATTCTTTTTCTAAAATATCTGGATGATTTGGAACAAGAGAGAAAAACCTCAGCGGAGTTATCCGGCAAGGTGTATTCCGATATTATCAGCCCAGAATATAAATGGGAAAGCTGGGCAGTGCCCAGAGATAAGAATGGGAAAATTGATCATCATTTGGCTCTCACCGGTGATGATCTAAAGGATTTTGTTGACCAAAAGCTGTTTCCATACTTTAGAACAATTAAAGCCACGGCCGAAAGTGCTGACACTATCGAATACAAGATAGGTGAGATATTCATTGAACTGAAAAATAAGATTCAGAGTGGCTACAATCTGCGAGAAATCCTCAACATGGTTGATGAATTACGATTCCGTTCTCATGCCGAAAAACATGAAATGTCGCACCTGTACGAAGACAAAATCAAGAACATGGGCAATGCCGGAAGAAACGGCGGTGAATACTATACTCCCCGACCGCTCATCAAAACCATTGTGAAAGTCGTTGCACCAACCATTGGCAACAAGATTTACGATGGTGCGGTGGGATCAGCCGGCTTTTTAGTGGAATCCTTTGAATACTTGAAAAATAGTCGAACTCTATCCACCAACGACATGGAGACCTTGCAGAGGCATAGTTTCTACGGTAAAGAAAAGAAGTCTTTGGCTTATATTATCGGCACCATGAACATGATTCTGCATGGCGTCGAGGCCCCCAATATTGTACATACCAACACTCTTTCAGAAAACCTGGCTGATATTGAAGAAAAGGATAGATATGACATCATTCTGGCTAATCCACCTTTTGGGGGTAAAGAACGCGCTGAGGTTCAGCAGAACTTCCCCATCAAAACAGGGGAAACCGCATTTTTATTTCTGCAGCATTTTATAAAAATGCTAAGAGCAGGTGGCAGTGCTGGGGTGATAATTAAAAACACTTTTCTATCCAATACTGACAATGCTTCAGTAAGCTTGCGCAAACAGCTTTTAGATAGTTGCAATTTACATACCGTACTGGATTTACCCGGCGGCACCTTTACCGGAGCGGGCGTTAAAACAGTCGTGCTCTTTTTTGAGAAAGGCGCACCGACACGGAAGGTCTGGTTCTATCAGCTCAATCTGGACAGGAACCTGGGCAAAACAAATCCGCTGAATGAAGATGATTTGGCTGAGTTTATGGAACTACAGAAAACCAAAGCTGATTCCGAGAATTCGTGGTCTGTGGATATGGCCAATATAGATACCACCACCTATGACCTGTCGGTGAAGAATCCGCATAAAAAGTATGAAACGGTATTACGTGATCCCCTGGAGATTTTGGATGAAATAAAAGCACTTGATGAGGAAGGCACAGAAATTTTGAACGCAATCAGGGGGCTAATATGAAAAACAGTTGGGAAGTAAGGAAGCTGGGGGAAGTTTGCGAAGTGATTACCCGAGGGGTTTCTCCAAAATATGTTGAATTAGATGGGCTATGTGTTTTAAATCAAAAATGTATTCGCGATCATAGAATAAATTTTGACTTGGCACGGATTCATGATTGTAAGACTAAGCCAGTAAGTAACGAAAAATTTATTCAAATCGGTGATGTGCTGGTGAACTCAACAGGCACTGGAACCCTAGGTAGAGTTGCACAGGTACGTCTAACTCCTGTTAGGTCAATTGTAGATTCACATATAACGATTGTACGACCATTAAAAAATAGGTTCTATAGCGATTTTTTTGGCTATGCCATGATTTATCTTGAAGAGGAAATTGCTAAGAAAGGCGAAGGTTGTGGTGGACAAACTGAATTAGCGAGGAATACTTTAAAAAATGAATTGGAATTTGCCTACCCTAAATCTCTGAACGAACAACGGCATATAGTTGTTATCCTGGATGAGGCATTTGACGCTATAGCCAAAGCCAGAGAAAATGCAGAAAAGAACCTGCAAAACGCCCGCGAGCTGTTCGAGTCGTATCTGCATAGTATTTTTGCCAATCCGGGAGATGGGTGGGAAGACAGAAAACTGGGAGACAAGATGCTGCTTGAGATAATTGATGGAGATAGAGGGAAAAATTATCCTGGTAAAACTGATTTCTCTAACGAAGGTTTTTGCCTATTTATGAACACTAAGAATGTCAGACCTGATGGATTTGATTTTAAAAATACTATGTTTATTAATGAGGAGAAAGACAGGGCTCTAGGTAAGGGAAAATTAAAGAGAAACGACGTTGTTATGACTACACGAGGAACTATAGGTAATTTAGGTGTATACACTGATAACATCGAATACGAAAACATAAGAATTAACTCGGGTATGCTTATATTTAGACCAAATCATGAGGAAATAATACCAGAATATCTTTTTCAAATACTTAGATCTAATATCGTCAAAAGTCAAATAAATAAACATGCAAGCGGAGCTGCTCAACCACAATTGCCGATAAAAACCATAGTTAACTTTTCAATACCTGTTCCCAAATCAATCTATGAACAAAAATCAATCGTGGCAAGACTCGATGCTCTTTCCACCGATACCAAAAAGCTCGAAGCTATCTACGAACAAAAATTGATCGACCTGGAGGAACTGAAAAAATCAATCTTAGAAAAAGCTTTTAAGGGGGAACTTTCCGGAGGTGAATCATGAACGAAGCGGAAACCAGAGCGGAATTGATTGACCCCAAGCTGAAAGAAAGTGGCTGGGGAGTTGTTGAAGGTTCGAAAATACTGCGGGAATTTCATATCACCGCTGGTAGAATCCAGACCGGCGGGACTCGTGATAAGCCTCTGATTGCTGATTATATACTGGTATATCAGGGCCGCAAGCTGGCGGTTATCGAAGCCAAAAGTGATGAACTGGATGTAGGCGAAGGTATAGCCCAGGCTAAGAACTATGCCGAAAAGCTTCATCTTGATTATACCTATGCGTGCAATGGCAAAGAGATTTACCATATTTGCATGAAAACCGGTGCTGAAGGCTTGATTGCCGCTTTTCCCTCCCCGGATGATCTTTGGAATAAAGTATTCTCTAGCCAGAATGAGTGGCGGGATAAATTTAACAGCGTCCCATTTGAAGATGTGGGTGGGACCAAAACCACGCGTTTCTACCAGGAAATCGCAGTCAATAATGCACTGGCTGCCATTGCCGAAGAAAAGTCACGTATATTACTCACCCTGGCGACCGGCACGGGAAAGACATTTATCGCATTTCAAATTGCGTGGAAACTCTTTCAGACTCGTTGGAATCTAAAGCGAGACGGATCGCGCAGGCCGCGCATTCTATTTTTGGCCGACCGCAACATCCTGGCTAACCAGGCATTTAATGATTTTTCAGCCTTTGCTGAAGATGCACTGGTACGAATCAAGCCGGATGAAGTCAAGAAGAAAGGTAGAGTTCCGACCAATGGAAGTGTCTTCTTCACTATTTTTCAGACCTTTATGAGCGGCAGGGATCAAGACGGAAAACCTGCACCCTATTTTGGTCAATATCCAGCTGACTATTTTGATTTTATTATTATTGATGAATGTCATCGGGGTGGAGCGAATGATGAAGGCAACTGGCGGGGGATATTAGATTACTTTTCTCCGGCGGTTCAACTCGGCTTAACCGCAACCCCCAAACGCGAGCTAAATGCAGATACCTATGCCTATTTTGGAGAACCCGTATATACCTACTCTCTCAAAGAAGGCATTAACGACGGATTTCTGACCCCCTTCAAGGTTAAGCGTATACAGACCACCATGGATGACTATATTTACACCCCAGATGATCATATTATTGAGGGTCAGGTTCAGGAAGGCAAAGTATATTACGAGACCGATTTTAACAAGATTATCGAGATTAAAGAGCGCGAGGCCTACCGAGTAAAAATAGTACTTGCAGATATTAATCAGAACGAGAAAACTATTATTTTCTGCGCCACCCAGCCTCATGCCGCACTGGTGAGGGATTTAATTAATCAATCCAAAAAAAGTACTGAACCTAATTACTGTGTCCGTGTTACTGCCAAAGACGGGGATCTTGGTGATCAATACTTAAGCGAGTTTCGGGACAATGAGAGAACCATTCCAACCATTCTTACTACTTCATACAAACTATCCACTGGCGTGGATGCCCGCAACATACGCAACATCGTTTTAATGCGTACGATCAACTCAATGATCGAATTCAAGCAGATTATTGGTCGAGGTACCAGGTTGTTTGATGGCAAAGAGTTTTTTACAATCTATGACTTTGTTGATGCCTACCATCATTTTGCCGATCCAGAATGGGACGGTGAGCCAATAGAACCTGAGCCAAAACCAGAACCCAAACCGCCGACTGATCCCCAACCGCCACAAGATCCCGATGATACCGATCCAGAGGAAAAGGACAAAAAGAAAAAACTGAAAATCAAACTCCGTGATGGAAAAGAACGCGAGATCCAGCACATGATTTCCACCTCCTTCTGGAGCGCGGACGGCAAACCGATTTCAGCGGAGGAGTTTTTACATAATTTATACGGAACCTTACCGGACTTTTTCCAAAGTGAAGATGAGCTGCGTACTATTTGGTCAGACCCTATAACACGCCGAACTTTACTTGAAAAGCTAGCTGAGGCTGGCTATGGAAAGGAAGAACTCAATACCTTGCAACGCTTGATAGACGCTGAAAAAAGTGACCTGTTTGATGTGCTCGAATATATTTCCTATGCAATAAAACCAATCACTAGAGAGGTCCGGGTGGCAGAAGCAAAGCCTAGTATTTTTGTCAGTTTGGATGATAAACAAAAAGAATTCCTGGAATTTGTACTCTCGAAGTATATTGAAACGGGTGTCGAGGAACTCGATCAGGAAAAACTGCCCAGTCTGCTTGAATTAAAATATCATACTGTTTCCGATGGTGTGGCAGAGCTTGGTAGTATTGCAAAGATAAAAAATACATTTATTGAGTTTCAGAAGTATTTGTATATAGGCAAGAGTGCGTAGGTTTTTATGAAACTGAGCTGGAAAAGATCAACTAAGAGATATGGTGATTAGATGAAGCTCTATATCGGTGTCACGGACAACAACTGGTACAAATTCCTTGCAACTCACAAGCCGGATGAAGTTAACTTCTGGCAGCCAGGCGGGCGCCAGGTTTTCAAAGTTCTGGAGCCTAATGGGATGTTCCTTTTTAAATTACATAGTCCGTTGGACTTTATTGCCGGTGGGGGATTTTACGTCCGCCACTCTTTTCTTCCGGTTTCTTTAGCATGGGAGGCCTTCGGCCACAAGAACGGGACTACCGACTATTTTGCCTTTCGCCAAGCTATTTATAAATATCGAAAAAGCAATTCAAAAATGGAACCTGATCCAATTATAGGGTGCATTATACTAACAGCTCCTTTTTTCTTCGAAAGGTCCGAATGGATACCGGTTCCGCTAGATTGGAGGCCCAATATCGTGAAGGGCAAATCATATGATGCCGATTCGTTCGCGGGTATGAGCCTAATGCGCCAGGTTGAAGAAAGGTTAAGACAGAAAAGTTTTACTGCTTTTGACTCGAGTGTACAGTGGTCAGAGGGATCGGGGGAACGATATGGTACTGGGCAGATTATTTATCCACGGTTGGGACAAGGTGCATTCAGAGTTGTTGTTACTGAGGCCTATCATAGGCGCTGCGCTATTTCTGGAGAACGTACCTTACCAGTTCTTGAGGCTGCTCATATCAAGCCCTACTCCCTTGAGGGGCCCCACCATCCCAACAATGGCCTTTTATTAAGGCAGGATTTACATACACTGTTTGATCGCGGATACATAACGGTTTCTGAAGACCTGAACATTGAAGTGAGTAAACGAATTAAAGAAGATTATGGCAACGGAAAGGAATATTACGCTTTTCATGGTAAGAAGCTTATTGAGATTCCCGAAAGAGCTATAGATCGCCCTTCTGGTCAGTTCCTGCAGTGGCATAATGAAAACGTGTATTTGGAATAGGTTGAAGCTATAGATATTAAAGATTTAACTTGTTAAGGAGTCATCTATGAAGCAATTTCTTAAGCCTTCTATTGAAGACCTTTGCCTTGATTACGTACTTATTCAAGCCTGGAAAAAGACTTCATCTTATTTGCGAACCCATAGTTGGTATGCAGACACCCTTGAGTTAGATTATGAATCGCTTCGATTACCCGACTTCATCAAGGAAATTCAGGAGCGCCTGCGGGAACCAGAAAATTGGGAACCAAGGCCAATTATGTTGGTCCCAGCTCCAAAAAGTCAACGATGGACATATAGCAATGAAGGGTGGAAACCCCGCGAGAAAGTGGGAAAAAAAATACGCCCTCTGGCGCATGTCGATATTCAAGATCAGGTAGTAGCTACGGCTATAATGATGTGCTTGGCAGATCGTGTTGAGAACGAATTGGGAGATCCTCGTTTATCAATTAAACGCGCGGATAATCGAAAAAGAGTTCTAGCATATGGGCATAGACTTGTTTGCGACAAAAAGGATGACGGTAATCTACGCCACCGATGGGGCAATTCTATGATATATCGTCAGTATTATGACGATTACCGAACATTTCTCGAACGTCCAAAACTCGTTGCCAATGCTTTAAAAACAGATAGAGATTTTGAAGAGCAATCCATTGAAAAGGACTATGAGATAGCTATAGTCCAGAGTGATATTTCAAAATTCTACGATAGTGTAAGGCCAGACTTGTTATGGGAAAAAATAAATAAGTTTAAAATGAGATCTGAAGAAGATGAGTTTTTCAATTTAGCCAGGCGCATCTTCGATTGGCGATGGATAAAAGCAGATGAAGGGCGTGTAAAAAAACTGGCAAACGAGCAGGACGTTCCTAACTATGATATGGTAGCACTTCCTCAAGGCCTTGTAACAGCGGGCTTTTTTGCTAATATAGTTCTGTCGGATTTTGATAAAGCACTTAGAGCGAAAATAGGCGGTGAGTTGCCGGGAACCGGTATATTTCTGGAGGATGCCTGTTATTATGTTGATGATTTTCGGTTGGTTTTGAGAATTCCAAAAGGCTTGCGCTTGCCAGAAGAAAAAGTGGAAAATGAGATTTATGGTCGGATTCAAAGCTTACTTGATGAACATGCAAATGGATTAAAGGTTTCAGAAGAAAAAACAAGTGTTACAGTTGAGGGCCGCGACAAGAGATTTTTGATCAAACAATCGAGTGAAGCAGATAGAATACAACACCAAGTGTCCGGTGTTTTTGATATGCAGCACGGAACTGAGTTAATAGCGGCGATCGAGGGATTTTTCAGCACCCAACAGAGGTATTCGTTTGATTCGTACGTTGATAAGAAAGCCGAATCCGGCCTTTTAGTGGGCGTTCCAGACATGAAGGATGAGACAGCTGCGCGGTTTGCTGCTGGAAAATTCCGAAGAACTTATCGCTCTTTGCGCCCTCTTCTATATGATGAAATACAATATGAAGATAATGCCTTTGGTGATGAAACTGATACATACTCTGACCACGAGAGGGCAGTATTGCCGCGACAACTGTTACTCACAAAACAGCAACTTGATGAACGAGCTAAACTATTTTCTGCATTATTAATTGAAGAATGGATAAAGAATCCTGGAAATGTGCGTTTACTTAGGATTGCCTTAGATATTTATCCGGACAAAGAATTTTTACAAGGGGTTCTTGATGTGCTTCGTGACGCTTGGAAGAAGACGACCCGAAGTATACCTATTAGAGAAGTAAAATTGTACTGCTTAGCTGAATTATTTAGAGCCGGCGCGACAGAGACAGGAATGGTCAAAGAAGATGAATGCTTACCAGAAAATCTATCAATTGAGGAGTACCATGATGTACTAATAGAAGAAGCCAAACAAATCGTCAATCAGTATTTTGCATCAAGTTATAAAAAAACTCGATTCCCTTGGTATTTTATGCAGCAGGTATTTCTTTATTTAAGCGCACGATACGATTTCCCTGAGATTATAGAAACAAAAAATAGAGTAGAACCGATGTTATCGAAACATTTTGGGTTTGCAAAATATTTATCTGGAAAAAAATCAGTGAGCATTCAAGAACGAGCTATTTTTCTTGCGATTGCCAAGACAGGCTTTGGAATTGAAGGTTTCAACTTTCTGGAGAATACAGTTCCAATTACAGCTGGTTTTCTAAAGGAAGTACACGGTATTTCACCCAAGCTTGCTAGTGAACTTTGGGATAATTATCGCGAAAATGCTTCCGGAAGAGTATATGGTATGGCGAAAAGATTAGGACTTGTGGAGCCTCCCTTAGACGATTCAAAATTACTTGCCAGAGTCGCTAGCGGCGATCATAATCCATTTATGAAAGAAGAGAACCTTTTGGAGTTGGCCAAATGGCTTTTTAAAGAGAGAGATAAGTTAACGAAATCCATTACACCCTGGAATATTAGCTATATTTATGAGGATTTACCCAATGACGAATTTGGGAAAGTTGAACATTTTGAGTTTAAGCCCTCTTCTATTAAAATGATTGGGTTATTTGAGCCATGCAATTGGTGCCAAACTGATGAAGAACAGCAAAAATACCAAATCGGTTTGTTCTTAAGATTTGCGATTTTAGGAACAACTGGATTCTATGAAAACTATACAACCAGTAATCCGGATAGAAGGCGATTTCGGTATAGAAAACCTGTTTCCCATTGGGAACAACAACGGTATTCAACGGTTCAAAATAGGAAGGCATTGGGTCCCCCCTGGTTGCCGATATCTTCATCGATGGAAGAGATTTTATTTGAATTGCTTAGATGGCCTGGAACTGGCTTATCAACAGAGCTCCAAACAGTAGCAGAGCTTGAAACTAAGATTGATAGTCGATTAGAGGAATTGAAAAGAAAAAGGGGTTTGGCTTCGAATATTTCCTTTTTGGAGCAGAAGGCACCATGGCTCCTCAAGATGCCTGAAACAAGTCTAAAACGGCCTTTGCGAATCGGAATTATACAGTCTATTATACCGAATGTTGACACATTCGATTTCTATAACGATCTTACTTTATCAGGTGAGCCTGCTAAAACAGAACGCAGAAGACACATTGCAGCAATTATGCAGGGAGTCTCCCAGATGTTACAAATAAGAGAGACCCACATTAATAAAGATAAATCTGATAAAAGTAGAACAGATGGTGGAATTGTTGATCTTCTTATATTTCCGGAGCTGGCAATACACCCAGATGATATTGATTCATTGATACTACCGTTTTCTCGTTCACATAAATGTATGATGTTGTTCGGCCAAGTTTATCATAAAAAGGATAACCGATCGAAATCACCACTGATAAATAGCTGCCTCTGGATGATACCTGAGGCGACTAAAACCAAGGGCCTCGAAATACGGAGAATTGAACAAGGAAAAGGGAATCTTATGGAGTTGGAAAAAGGCTTGGTTCCAAAGCCTGAAGGTTTTAGGCCAGCACAATGGCTCATTGAATATGAATGGAGTGAGGAAGAAGGTCAGCGTCCTCTAGTTTTATCCGCATCAGTCTGCTACGATGCAACCGACATAACCCTTGCGGCCGATCTTCGATCGAAAAGTGATCTATATATTGTATGTGCTCTAAACCAAGATGTTGGGACTTTTGATCGTATGGCTGAAAGCTTGAATTACCATATGTATCAAGGAATAATAATAGTCAATAATGGAAGATACGGCGGAAGCAATTTCTTCATGCCCTTCAGAAATGCTTTCGATAGGAGAGTAATCCACATTCATGGACAATATCAAGCATCGATATCGTTTGTAGAAATATATCCTGAAGAGCTTATTAATCGTTTTGAAGAATATCCCAAAGGAAAATGGAAGGCTGCACCGGCAGGTTGGAAGCAGAGCCGATGATGTATGTGGCTAAATGACAAATAAATTCTGGGTATTTGGTTTTATTTGGCGCAAGGTATTATTGGCTAATTGCCGAATTATTTATTTGAGTTTTTATGAAAGAAGGACTATATGAATCCCTCTGATTGGAAAAATCTTATAGATGGACTTCGCGCTCTGCCAGGTGAAACTGAATGGGTGGAATTTAAGGTGGATAATTATAATCCGCAGGAAATCGGAGAATACATCTCCGCGCTTTCCAATTCTGCATGTCTGCATGGGAAAGACGCTGGTTATTTAATATTCGGGATAGAAGATGAAAAACATGAAGTGAAAGGGACTAGTTTCCACCCGGATAAAGAAAAAGTGGGTGGTCAGGAACTAGAAAATTGGTTAGCTACTCAACTCAGCCCCCGCATCGACTTTACAATTCAGCAAATCAATTATGACGGCCTGCCTATTGTATTATTCAAGATTGATCCAACATATAACATCCCAGTTCGCTTCAAAGGGATAGAATATATTCGAGTAGGATCATATAAGAAGAAACTTAGTGAACATGAGGAGAAGGCAAGGAAGATATGGAATAAAACACATAGCTTGGCTTTTGAAAAAGCTATTGCATTAAAAAATGTTAAAGCAGATGAAGTTTTGAAAATGATTGACTATCCTAGTTATTTTTCGCTGATGAATTTACCATTGCCTGATGATAAAGCCGGTATATTAGAAAAATTAGAAGAAGAAGATTTAGTAACAAAGGTAAAGGGTAATTATAATATCACTAATTTAGGTGCAATGCTTTTTGCTAAAGATCTTAAACAATTTGATAGTTTATCGCGAAAAGCAGTTAGAGTAATTATATATAAAGGCAATAATAGGCTAAAAACAATTAAGGAACAGCCTGGATCAAAGGGATATGCTAATGGGTTTGAGGGATTAATTAATTATATTAATGACCAGTTGCCGACCAATGAAGAAATTGGCAAGGCTTTTCGCCGGGAAGTAAAAATGTACCCGGAACTGGCCATTCGCGAATTAGTGGCCAATGCGCTGATTCATCAGGATTTCAGTGTTACAGGTGCTGGTCCTATGATTGAGATTTTTAATAATCGTATCGAAATCACAAATCCAGGTAAGCCTTTAATAAGCCCATTAAGGTTTATTGATCATAGCCCTCAATCCAGAAATGAGAAATTGGCCTACTTCATGAGACGAATTAACATATGCGAAGAACGTGGGAGTGGGATTGATAAAGTAATTAATGCAATAGAATCTTATCAGCTTCCAGCTCCTAATTTCTTAGCTGAAGAGGATTATCTTCGCGTCATTGTGTACGCTTATAAAACCTTAAGGCAGATGGAAAAAGAGGATAAGATTCGGGCTTGCTACCAGCATTGCTGCCTAAAATATGTTTCGTCTGATTTTATGACCAATCAAACCCTTAGGGAACGATTCCAAATTGATGAAAAGAACTATCCGATGGCGTCAAAGATTATTATGGATACTATGAATTCAGGCTTAATTAAATATTATGATCCGAGTAATAAATCTAAAAAATATACCAAATACGTTCCAGCTTGGGCTTGATACTTTTTATGTAATGGTCATGTAATTAAACTCACTAAATAGAAATCTTTAACGTACTCAAATCCCCAATTTAAAGGCATATATTTATGTATTAATTATGTGCAAATTAACCCAATAATTCAAGATTGGCAATTCTATAGGGGCTCAGATAGTTCTTTGAATGGTAATAAGGAGGAGCAATGACCCCAACTGCAGAATTTTGATTTCATCAAAATTCTGCAGTTGGGGTCATTGTAGAAAGCTTTTTTAAATCTAGTTGGGATTCTAAATTTTTGCAAATCGTTAGAAATAACTTGGGTGGCATATGGGTGGCACGAGGTTCTTCGGAGCCTACTTTTCGCTTTTGGGATAAAATAACAAATGCCTAAATATAGGACGTAGTTGGACAGGAAAGTACCGTAATCTTACGGCTCCCGTTAATTCGTAATCAGCAGGTCGCCGGTTCAAATCCGGCCATCGGCTCCACTTGAAATCCCATAACCATGCGGTTTTCAGAGGAGAGGCCAATTTCCAATTTGGCCTCTTTTTTCGTGACCGATGCCAAACCGATGCCATAAATTTTTGGTACCCTCCAGAATTCCTTAACAACAAGGCACAAAAATGATAGTTTAAGCAAAGTATATTTAGCACTTTATGTGACAAAAATGCTAAGTATAAATTACATTATTGACTTAAAATATGCCTTTTGTATTATAATAAAATGTATAGCTTGGAGGGTGAGTATTCCGGAGCAGTTTACGCCACCTGTCCGGTGATAGGAAACCGCCATTCCGGTCCAATGAAAACCAATATACCGCAAGCGGAAACCGTTTAAAAATTCTCCTCCGATATAATGTATCAATGC
>Ga0228536_1001027_pt1 | contig 34039 bp, 29 predicted proteins | sample SJ1Smetagenome_FD_168611 | JGI IMG/M metagenome (GOLD analysis project Ga0228536, IMG submission 168611) | Enriched culture of PCE-dechlorinating microbial communities from Ithaca, New York, USA - SJ1.S | ecosystem: Engineered > Modeled > Simulated communities (microbial... > Unclassified...
CTTGCAGCTGGAAAAGAGAAAAAGGTTGCATTAGTAGCTTGTATGCACAAGATACTGACAATTCTCAATGCCATGCTCAAAAAAGGAGAGCTTTTCAACCCAGCATACTCTTGACATTCAACATAGTTACTGCGAACCTCTTTTGAGAAGCAATCTAAACTGTTGTCATGCGCAAAACAACAGGGGCAGCGCGATCCGTTCATTGCACGCGAAGCGTAAATTGAGCAGACGTCAGTATGAGTACTTACCGGTCCTTGAGGCTGAGATTTTTAAATTGCTTCGTCCCTCGCAAAGACAGGAAAACCTCACAGCTTTCCTGCGAGGTCAGGGGTACACTCTACCGTACACCAACCAAAAAACACAACCGCCCTCGATGAGGGCGGTTGTGTTATCCAATTACAGGTCTACTTTTTTTCTTCAGGCTCGACTGGAGGGATTTCAACCGCAGTTGCAGAAGCCATGCCCCTGTTCTTATGTTCGTTAGGGCGGTTGGCGGAGCGCTTGCGCAGGGCTTTCACCAGGAAGTAGACACCCACACCCGGCGGATTCAGGAAAGGCAGGCAGGTGATGCTGAAGCGGATTGCCTCGTCCCGCATACCATTTTGAACTGTTGTCCAGAATTGACTATAATGTCTAGGATAGTTCACTCTCCCATCAACACACATTAAGGTGATCTGCGTCCTGATTAGCTAAAATCAAATCAATCTTTCGAATCGAAGGGGTTCAAAATGAATAGAAAATTATCTATCATATTTTGCCTGCTAATGATCTCATCAATTTCAGCCTGTATTAGTACTATTGCTCCTATAGAAACCAGTGAACCTCAAATAACAGAAACCTTGCCTGTACTGGATAGGGAAGAACAGTCGAATCCAACCCAATCACCAACCATCGAAACTCAACCTGTCATAGAGAGTCCATATTTACATATCCAGACCAGCCTGCGCTCAAATCCGCCCTGTGGTGGTAATAACAAGGCGCGGACGGATGCGATTCTGGAATTGGATACATATTTAAAAGATGACTCGTTAAACTGGCTCCCCGACATGATCGATTTTTACGGTAATATGATCAGCATCGTAGAATCTGAGATAACCGAGCCAATAACCTCCGGCGTACGTATTTGGTCAATGTACAATCACGGTTTTATTGTTAAGACGCCTAGCTCCATCATAGCGTTTGACCTGATCAACGGTTATAAAGCATGGCACTTCCAACTGCCAGATTCTATCCTGGAACAGATCGATATCCTCTTTATTTCACATAATCACAGTGATCACAGCGATTATGGTATTACACGGAAAATAATGTCTTTTGGTGGTAAGGTCGTTGCACCTGCAGAGAATAACAAAGCAAAATCGAACTTATTTCCTCTATTTGCGGATGAGGAACTTACCCTCGATGGTTTACAGGTGAAAGCGTATGATGGATTGCATGCTGAGATTCCCGTTCGGATGTATCTTGTGACAACCCCGGAGGGATATAGAATCATGCACACAGGTGACAATCAGACGTCTGAGAACTTACCTGAAAATCTAACGGTGGATATCTTACTCTTAAATGCCTGGGTAAATGAAAGTGGTTCTGCGTCAGCCGTCATTGGTATACAAAACAGCATCAATAAACTGAAACCAAAATTGACGATACTGGGTCATATTCAAGAACTGGGTCATATTTATGCCCCAGGAGATGTTATGTCGAGGTTGCCTTTTGAAGTTCCTCTGACTGCAGTCAATGAATCATTGCCGGGTTACGTTAGTGTTCAGATCTGGGGAGAGCATTGCGATTTCCCTCTGGAGTAGGGTGACACTACCAATTCGGGTTTCTACGTTTGTTTGAATTGAGTTGCCGAGGTGAGGTAGTACTGATATTATTGAGATTACATTGATAACCTGACATTTTCCCTGCAAACTATTCTAATTTAGTTAAATAAAGCAAGGAACTGGTAAACCAGTTCCTTGTCTATTATCTGTCAACAGTCTATTACTCTTTTCCCTCAGTCACATCTTTGGTTTCAACCGTTGCACTTGCCTTTGCTGCCCGGCGTTTGGCAAATGATTTCCGAATAGCCCGGATGAGGAAGTAGATGCCAACACCCAGTGGGATCAGGAAAGGCAGGCAGGTGATACCAAACCGGATCAGGAAGTCCACAAAGTTCTGGAAGTTGCGCACCAACTTCTCGAGCGACTCCCGCACCACGCCCTGGGGTTTCCATCCACCGATCTCGATTGGCTGCAGTGATGCCTCAGCCACCAGTGTGATTGCTATAGAGGATAGGTCAGCAGATTCTTTCAGATAGTTGATATGACCTTGCAGCACCTCAATTTGCTCACGGATGCTGGTCAGTTCGCGAAATACCTGCATGGTGTACTCGAGGTTGGAGGTATCTTCCATCAATTTCATCAACTGCTCTTCAGCCGCCTTGAGGTTGCGCAGGCGCGATTCGGAATCAACATAATCTGAGGTCACATCCTGTCCGGACTGGCTTTCGGAGATGACTCCCTCGGTGCCATTGGCGCTCATGGCGCGAATTTCCGCCAGGGTTGAATCCAACTTCTCAGCCGGCACGCGGATGGTGATCGTGGCTTTATCGTATTTACGCCCGCTGGAATAATCCTCTTCTTTCCAGGTGTAGGAATTGACCACAAAGCCACCCAGGCGGGTAGCCATGGCAGAAATTTCCTTCATGGAATCATTCGGCTTGGCGACGGAGACGGTGATCTCAGCGGTTTTGAGGACCACGCGTTCAGTTTGAGCCTGCTGCCCTGCGTCAGCAGCAGTGTAACCCTCATCCTTGTTCCAGGCTTCTTGCTCTACAGGCGCATAGCCTGGCATGATAGCAGCAGTAGTAGCTTCCACTTCCCCCGAGAGTGATTCCCGCGTTTTTGAAGCGCAGGCGGATAACATTAACATTGCAATCAGGGCTATTACCAAAAATCTCTTCTTCATATTGACTCCTTTGATTTTGTCTTCCACCCTAAAGACGAAAAAAGACGGGAATAGTTCCTGTGTGAGATCAAATTCCCTGGCTCAGCCTTGAGGCATGCCTGGAGGGGATACCAAGCGCGAGGATGCGTTCCTGCACCGATTCGACATCATAAGCCACGCGTTTAAAGAGCCAGGTAGCTTCCTGGTCATCCCAGATGACATAAGCTGCTTTGGGGTTGCGGTCGCGCGGCTGACCTACCGAGCCAGGATTGAGGATGAAGCGCTGCTCCGACCGCCAGCGATCCGCGTTTTGTGGCGTCAGGATAGCAGGTAGTCTATGGGGACTCTCGATAAAAATCGAAGGGACATGCGAATGACCTACCAGGCAGATTTGGGTCTGAAAAGCGGCAAAATTCTCAGCTGCGATGCGTGAACTGACAACATATTCCCAAATCGGATCGCGAGGACTGCCATGTACAATGGTGATTTGATCCTCCTCGATCATGATATCGAGCAACTCCAGGAAATCGCGTGATTCTTGTCTGAGCAGTTCAGCTTGGATGGTGACTGCGCGGGCAGCCTGATCATTAAAGGTCCGCAGATCAATAAAGCCCATCAGGGCGGCATCGTGATTGCCCATGATGCAGCGCAGACCTGGCTGCTGGCGCAGGAGGGAGATGCATTCGTTAGGGTCAGGTCCATATCCAACCACATCCCCCAGGCACCAAACCCGGTCAAAGCTGCCGGCGTCGGAGAGCACGGCCTGAAACGCCGTCAGATTGGCGTGGATATCTGAAACGATGAGTGTGCGCACCGGACTATGGGATGCTAAACGTGAAGCTCCACTCCCCCCCTTCGATGTCTACCAGTGAGCTCGTGCCAAGCAGGACTATCCAGGAATTACCTGGCTTAAGCAGGAATGGATTGCCGTTGCCATCAAAGAACTGGATTGGCTTGCCAGAATCCGGAGCTTTCCAGCTGATCTCATAAGCTTTGCCGTCCCGAAACACAGTGGCGGGCATGCCATCGGTGTTACCGATCAGGTCGATGTTGTGCAGCGTGGTTTTGATTTCGGTGTAATACGCGCTAATGACGATCACGTTCGAAAAGGCAAGCTGTTCTCCGGTGTTTTGATCGTAGGAGGGACCGTAGACGTTGCTGGTGGTTTCGTCCATTGCGAAGCGCAGGTACTTGCCGCTGGCTTCGTCGTAGACGAACTCGCTGCCCTCACCTGCGCCAAAGGTGATCCAGGCGCTTGTGCCGGCTTCGCCGCCATCCGGAGCTGTGGTGCGGAAAGCCATACCGCTCAGGTCCGGGTTTTCGAGGGCGTAGCCCTGGTTGTTAAAGAATTGCGAAAGCGCGGCTGAATCGCCGAAAACGCTATAAACGACGTTGCGTCCATCGTCGCAGACTCCCGGGCAAAGGTATTTATCCACGAAGAAGCGGCCAGGGATGTAGTTGTAGAGATAAGGCAGCACGTCATTACCGTCTCCACCGGTGGAACCAACCACCGCTTGGTAGAGGCTACCGAGGTGACCGTCCACACGGCGAATGGAGCGCACAGGACCGATCCGGTCGCTGTCCTGCCCGTAATAAAGGGCGGCAAAACGGTTGGCACCCCAACCAATGTAATATTCGAAGATAAGATCCGCCTTGGAGAGACCCCACTGTGGTTGATAGTCGATCTGGTGATTGGAGATCTTCATGATCACCGGGCGGCGATGAAGCAGCGCGGGGTCTGCCACCGCCAGCCCCGTCAGGGGATCTACCCCTTCGGGGTAAACGTCTGGACCGATCTGTACTTCCACCGTCGGAGTTGGCTCGACCAAAGGAGTTTGCGTGGGCTCAGGGGTAGGCGTCACGCCCGGCAGAACTCCTTCGGTGGGTTTATTGGAGAAAACAGCCGTGACTGTGCCCGCGATGGCAGTTTTTTCGGCATCCGTCGTCGTAGGCGCAACCGGGGCGACACAAGCGCTCATCAACAGGGATATGGTGAGCAAAACAAGCATGATCCTTGGAATTTTCTTCATGGCATCCATCCTTAAACAATGGAATTGTACCCTAATATTGAGGGTAAGGCTTGCTTAGAACAACAAGCAAGCTGCAGGTATCATCTCGTGGACCAAACCAAAATCCATTTCAAAGGATCTGAATGCCTACCGCAATAACAACGGCAGGAAGCTCTGGATTTGCGTCGATCCCATCAAGGCAAACTCACTGAGGTGGCATACGGGCAGGCTGATCCAGTTTTCTGCCAGGTTGCGCGTGGTTGTGCCGTTCGGGCAGCTGGTGGCGGCATCTTCCCAATTGCTGCTGGTGGTGTTCCAGTAATACAAGCCCAGCGATTCTTCGCGCACACCGACCAGATCGCTCTCAGTGTACGATATTCGCATGTTCAAGGGCAACGCGAATTGGATGATCGGATTGCTGAGGGTATCAAAAGCGGAAAGGTCAAAGTACAGACCGGTGAAGGCGTGTTCCCCAGCAGGATGACCGGGAGCCTGCAGAGGAGTGATTTCGAGGAAAAAGTCCACTCCGGCTGCCCCTGCTGGAATAGTGAGAAGGGTGGTGCCGGAATAGCTGAGAAAAGATCTGCCGGTAGCGTTGTTTATGTATTCTCTCTGCCATTGGGTTGCGAACCAATCGGGATCCTTGACTGCCAGAAAACTGGCTGGCGGCTCTGTGGCAGGTACTGTGAGCCGATTGTAACCCAGATTCAGCTCGTAACCCGCGCTGCAGGGAAACGTCTGGCTATCCGGTTCGCACAATTTGACCAGGTTTGTGAAGGTGGCAGGCACATATCCACTTAGTTGATTGCCGCTCAGTTCCATTTGATACAACTTGACGAGATTTCCCAATTGGGGTGGAATGGAGCCGCTGAGGTCGTTATCACGTAGATCCAGAAAAGTTAGTGTGTCTGAAAGGTTGCCAAGCGTTGCCGGAATAGAGCCGGTAAGGTGGTTATTTCCCAGGTGGATTTGATACAGCTGACCTTGCCCCAGTTGGGATGGAATCGTGCCGGTCAATTGGTTGGAATTGAGCCGCAGCCAGGATAGATTCATAAGATTCCCGAGTTGGAAGGGGATGGAACCGGATAATTGGTTGAAATCAAGATACATCTTGGAAAGTTGCGACAAGTTGCCCAGAGAGTTCGGGATGGAGCCGCTGAGCTGATTGTTATAAAGCTCCAGGTATCTCAAATTGGAAAGACTGCCCAATTGAGAGGGGATGGAACCGCTCAATTGATTGTGATTCAGGTCAAGGTACATCAGCGAGGTGAGCCCGCCGAAGGTTGCAGGGATGGACCCCGTGAGCTGGCAGCCATCAATATAAATAGCCAAAGCTTTGGTCAGGTTGCCAAGTTCGGGTGGAATGGAACCTGAGAGGAGATTATCTCCGATAATGAAGTACTCAACGTTTGCCAGGTTGCCTAATCCAGGGGGAATCGTGCCGGTTAGCTGATTATTATACAGCCAAAGGCGTGTCAGGCTGGTGAGGTTTCCGAGTTCCGGCGGGATCGATCCACTGAGCTGATTTGCCCCCAGCGTGAGTGATCTAAGTTGGGTCAGATTGCCGAGTTCGGCGGGTATCGTGCCGCTTAGTTGATTTGAGAAGAGATCAAGTTGCTGAAGTGAGGTCATGCTGCCTAAAAAAGCAGGTATTTGCCCGCTAACCCGGTTGGTGTTGAGATCCACCGTCTGAAGATGGCTCAAGGCACCTAATGCATCCGGCAGCGGTCCGCTCAGCAGATTTTCCGTGAGCATCAGTTTGGTCACGTGCCCTCCAGAGACGGTTACGCCGAACCAGGTATCCACAGCAGTGGTCTCGAGCCAGTTGGTATGATTGGTCCAGCCTGGACCGCTAGTGCTGGCATAGAACGCGGTAAGCGCCTGGCACTCCTCCACTGGCACAACAGTGACCAGGGCGCAATCGAACGTGTTTTGGTGAGGAGCGGGTTCGATGGTGCGGGCTGAGGTGGGTTCAGCATGTAAAACAGCCAAAACAAGTGCTGCAAGGACAAGAAACCGAGCGAAACTTTTCATTTGTGTTTCCTTAGACTGGATTAATTGGATATCGAGGCAACAGTATACACCCAAGCATCATTATTGCGAGACTTTAATACAAGTTTTCTCAATTATTGTCAATTTTTACTGTGCTTTTTGGGGAGATACTTGTGAAAACTCAATTAGATGGAACCAGAGAGGGTTGTAAAACTTGATATGTGCTCACCTGGAAGTTAATTGGTCAGCTTGGAAGATCCAAGCCGACCAATGTTCATTTAAGACTACCCGCCAAATGCCCGGTCGGTCAGGCTGGCGCCGACGTTGAAGTATTGCGCGTCGGGGTGGTGCAGGATGATCGCAGCAGTGGATTGCTCTGGTACCAATTGATACGCTGAAGTCAGGCTCATGCCCAGTTCTTTTTCAGCAGGCAGCAGTTCAAAGACCTTGGCGTGGTCTTGCAGTTCCGGTATGGAAGGATAACCCCAGGAATAGCGCAAGCCCTGCTCGGGACCCATCTTGAGCTCCCTGCGGATCTGTTTGTGCAGGTAGTCTGCGGTTGCCTCGGCCAGCTGCACCGCCAGCCCGTGGAAGTAAAAGCCTTCCGAATATTCCCCATCGTCATCCAGCGCTTCAAAGCGCTCAGTCGCCTGCTTACCAACCGTTACCACCTGGAACGCAACCATGTCCATCGCGCCAGAATCAAGCCGCATGAAGTAGTCCGCCAGGCAAAGTTGTTCGCCTGCAGGTTGGCGCGGGAAGGTGAAGCGGGTCAGTTCGCGCAGGTCTTTGCCAAGCGAGGCAGGGTCAAAGACGATCAGGTCATTACCTTCGGACGCCGCCGGCCAGTAGCCATAGACCGCCTGGGGTTTGTACCAGCCTTCTTTCTCAGCCTGTGCCAGCATGCGCAGCCTGCGGGCGTCAAATTCCGCCTGCATCTTTTCCCATTCCTCGCCTTTCAAGCCCGTGCCGCCCCAGTTCATGCGGTAGAGAGATTTGAGGTCCAGGTGGGCTGCTACTGCTCGCAAAGGCAGGTTGCGCACCACCCGGGGTCCCCATTTTGCGACCTGAGGGATTATGGCTGCTGGTTTGACGTTCGAAGTTTTTTCAGCGACAAAGGTTGGGCGCTCCACTTTCTTCTTGCCGAATTCCTGATCAGCTTTTTCTTTGATTGTCGCAAGCAGCGCTTGCTTGCGGGCAGGATCTGAAAGTTGGTCCATTACATTCAAGCCGTCAAAGGCATCCTTGCAGTAGAAAACGCCGCCCCGGTAGTATTCTCCGCTTTCGGTGCGCAAAATACGCCGGCCGAATGCCGGGTTGATTGCCGCTCCGCCGATGAGCACCGGAATATCCAACCCGCGGCGCTGCAGTTCGTTGATGATCAGCGCCATTTGCTTGCTGGTGGAGACCAGCAGCGCGCTCAAGCCGATCGCGCTGGCTTTCTGCTCGATTGCCGCGGAGATGATCGTCTCCATGGGCACCTGCTTACCCAGGTCAACCACTTCGTAGCCGTTGTTGGATAGGATGGTGCGTACCAGGTTTTTGCCGATATCGTGCACGTCGCCAAAGACCGTGGCAATCACCAACTTGCCTTTCGATAGACCTTCCTGTTTCTCCAGGTAATTCTCAAGGTGGGAAACAGCCTTCTTCATCACCTCGGCAGACTGCAACACAAAGGGCAGGATGAGGTCGCCCGCGCCGAAGCGATCGCCAACCTCTTTCATGGCTGGCAGCAAGACTTTGTTCAGGATCTTGACCGCAACTTCACCTTGCGGTTTTTCGGGATGTTCTGCAAGGATGATATCGATGTCTTCCTCAATGCCAGCTTTGTGTCGTAACAGCACCTTCTGGAATAGTCTCTCGCTGTGGCTCAACCCCTCAAATGGGTTTACCTTGCCAGCTTGATCGTCCTCGCTGGCAACAACGGAATCAAAGTAGGCAATGAAGTCCGGAAGCGCGGCATCGGATCGGTTGAAGATCAGGTTCTCTGCCAGTTCGCGTTCGTTGGCTGGGATTTCAGCGTAGGGCTTGACCTGGGCGGGATTTACGATAGCCATGTCCAGCCCGGCTTCGACGGCATGGTATAGGAAGACGCTATTGAGCACCTTGCGGGATGCTGGCGAAAAGCCAAACGAGACGTTGCTGACGCCCAGGGAAGTATGCACACCTGGAAGTTCTTTTTTGATCAGGCGAATCCCTTCCAGGGTCTGGATGGCTGAATCGCGGTAGATCTCCTCACCGGTGGAGAGGGTGAAGGTCAGATCATCGATGACAATGTCCTCCGGGCGCAGATCGTACTCTGCTGCCAGTTCCACCAAACGGCGGGCGATCTGGAGTTTGCGTTCGGCAGTTTTTGCCATACCCTGCTCATCGATCGTAAGCGCCATGACCGCGGCGCTGTGCTGGCGGGCAAGGGAGAAAATGCGACGGGGCTTGGCATCGCCAGCCTCGAAGTTGGTGGAGTTGATCAGGCAGCGCCCGGGAGCAGTCTGCAGGGCAGCCTCAACCACATCAGGCTCGGTTGTGTCGATCACGAGCGGCACTGGCACTTCCAGCGTGAGACGCTTCACCAGGCGGTGCATCATTTCGGCTTCGTCGCTGCGTTCTGTGACCGCCACGCTGACATCCAGTGCATGCGCACCAAAATCGACCTGGTCCCGAGCGATTTGGAGCATGCCGTCGTAATCCTCACCCAGCAGCATTCGCTTAAAGGCGCGGGAGCCCTGGGCGTTGAGGCGTTCGCCGATGACAAACGGCGCAGGCTGCTGCTCGATGGCAACCGCCTGTACGGAAGAGGCCAAAGAGGCAAAAGCCCCAGACTCGGTTTTTGGAGGGGTGATACCGGCAATTTTCTGGCTCAGAGCCAATATGTGAGCCGGTGTAGTGCCGCAGCATCCGCCTACCACGCGGATGCCATAATGGTTGACGTAATCTGCCAGGGCATTTGAGAATTCCTCCGCCTGCATCGGGTAGACCGCTTCGCCATCTACGTTCATCGGCAAACCGGCGTTGGGAATACACGAAATCGGTAGCTGCGAGTGTTCGCTCAGGTAAGAGATCGCTCCCCTCATGTGCTCCGGACCAGTGGAGCAGTTCAACCCGACCACATCCACGCCCGTGCCCTCGAGGATCGAAAGCACAGCGGTGATATCGGTGCCAAGCAGCATTTTGCCATTGATATCGAGCGTCACCTGCGCCTGGATAGGCAGCCAAGTGCCTTCGTCTTCGAACGCGAGATGGATGCCGTGGATGGTGGCTTTGACCTCGAGAATGTCGTTGGAGGTTTCGATCAGCAGTAAATCCACGCCGCCCTGGATAAGCCCGCGGGCTTGCTCGCGGAAGATCTCCACGAGTTGATCGTAGGTGATGTTGGACATTTCAGGATCGTTTGTTGAGATCAGTTTTCCGGAGGGACCCATTGAACCGGCAACAAAGCGCGGTTTCTCGGGCGTGGCGTATTCATCGGCGGCTTTGCGGGCAATTTGAGCTGCCGCGAAGTTGATCTCGTGCGTTTTATCTGCCAGGTCGTAATCCGCCAGGGTAAGGCGATTTGCACGGAAGCTGTCGGTTTCAACCACATCCGCGCCAGCTTCAAGGTAGGCTTTGTGGATCCTGGAGACAACCTGGGGAGAAGAAATCACAAGGTAGTCGTTACAGCCTTGGTAGCGTTCACCGCCGAAATCAGCGTCGGTGAGTTTTTGCAGCTGCAGCATGGTGCCCATGGCGCCGTCAAAGATTAGCACGCGTTTGTCGAGTTCCCTGAGATAAGCATCTTTTTTGGACATTTTTTTATCGGTCATCATAATTTCCTTATAAAAAATACCTCACCTGGAGGTATCCCTTCGCAGTTCATTTCGCCAGGCTTCTGTGCCAAACAGAAGAAAATCAACGAGTAAAGCGAGTTTATCATATTAAAGAAAGCGCTTCAAACCGATCCTGGCATGAGCGTTTTACACCAGCATGTGCAGTTCAGTCCGACAGCCTCGGTCGAAGGGCGCATTTGATATCCACAACCGGGGTGCCGTCGACAGCTTCCATATCCCGCAGCAGCAGGCGATTGCCCTCCAGCGCGAGCACTCTCACGTGGTGCACACCGATTGGATTAGGACGGTGCGGGGAGCGGGTGCCAAAAACACCTTTGACAGGGAGGTCGTGATTGCCGTGCGGTGAGAGTTTTAATGGCCAGCGTTCTGCCAGGTGCAGCCAGGTGAAGACCAGCAGCTCATCGCCAACCTGGATGCCGTCCAATCCATCCGTATATTCGGGGTCAAGCACCAACCAGGCTTGCTGACCAGACCCAGCACCCTGGGGAGGAGCTTTCTCTACCTGAGTCAGATCTGATTCGATCCAGCCGATCACTTTCAACGGGTAAGTTTTGGTCATAATTCTCCAGATGAATATTCCTGTGACCCAATCATACTCCGTTAATACCCTAAGAAATAATGTATAATTTCCGCATGGAAGATAACCAAAACCAGCCCATTCCCTTTAAGTATTATTTACCCGGCATGTTGGTGCTCATCCTCATCGGAGCGATCGGCACAGCGCTGATCCTGACCCTGACCTTGCCCACCATTGGTCCGCGTTGGTTTTTCTTCTTCTTCGTGGTCATCTTTGTGACAGGATTGTTCCTGCCCTTCACCTGGTTCCTGAACCTGCGCTTTCCCTCCACACCGCCTGCTCCGCCCCAGGTGATCATCCGCCAGGCAACATGGTTTGGCATCTTTGCCGCGCTGATCCTCTGGCTGCAGATGGGGCGCGTGCTGACGGTGCCACTGGGAATCATCATGGCAGCGGCATTGGTGTTGGTGGAGTTTTTGATCAGGCTCTGGGAACGCAGCCGCTGGAAACCTAACCCACAAAGCAACTGATCATGGTCTCCCCGCGCGACATCCCCTCGGTAGATCAGATTCTTCAGCACCCCCGTACCGAGCGGCTTTTGGGGTCTTATGGGCACGCCTGGACCGTTTCTGCCATCCGCGAACTGCAGGAAAATTTGCGTCAAGCCCTGCCGAACCTGGCTGAAATGCCATCCGATGAGGAGTTGATAGATTCACTCGAAGCCATCCTCGAAAAGCAATCCCAACCTTCCTTGCGGGCTGTGATCAACGCCACCGGCGTCCTCTTGCACACCAACCTGGGGCGCGCGCCGCTTTCCCGCGCAGCTCTGGCTGCCATTGAAAGTGCCGCCAGCGGTTACTCTACGCTCGAATATGACCTGGCAAAAGGTGCCCGCGGCAAGCGCGACCTGCATGCCAGTGCTCTTTTAACCCGGTTGACTGGCGGCGAAAGCGCCTTGGTGGTCAACAATAACGCCGCCGCGGTGCTGCTTGCGCTCATTGCCCTGGCAAAAGGCAAAAAAGTAGCCATCTCTCGCTCACAACTGGTCGAAATTGGCGGCGGTTTCCGCATCCCGGATGTGATGAAGCAGTCCGGAGCGAAACTCGTCGAAGTCGGCACCACCAACCGCACGCGCCTTGCGGATTTTGAGCAAGCAATTGCCGAAGGCTCGAGCATGCTCCTCGTGGCGCACCAGTCCAACTTCAAGATCATCGGATTCACTGAAGAACCTGACCACGAGGAGCTTGCAGGATTGGCTCACAAGCACAACCTGCCTCTGGTGGTGGATCTTGGCTCCGGTGCGTTTTTGGATACAGCCAAATATGGTCTGGCGCATGAGCCCACCGTGCAGGAGACGCTCGCTAAAGGCGCGGATCTGGTTTGCTTCTCGGGGGATAAGCTGCTGGGCGGTCCGCAAGCCGGGATCCTGGTCGGTCAGGCTGAACTGCTGGCGAAAATCCGCCGGCACCCGCTCTACCGAGCCATTCGGGCGGATAAACTTTGCCTGGCTGCGCTTTCCGCCACGCTGGATCTGTATCTAAAAGGCAAAGCTGAGCAGGAGATCCCACTTTACCAGATGCTTTCCCGCCCGCTTGAGGAGCTATCAGCCCAGGTGCAGGCTTGGATCGAACGCCTCCAGGCTGGCACCAGCCTCGAAGGCTTATCCGCCATTGGAGGAGGCAGCCTCCCCGGCGAAACCCTGCCTACCTGTCTGCTCGCCTTAAAGGTAAAATCACCAGCAAAATTTGCCGCGCAGCTTAGGGAAGCAACTCCTCCGATCATCGCAAGAGTGCAGGACGATCTGCTTTTGCTCGACCCTCGCACCGTCCTGCCCTGGCAGGAAGAAGCCCTTTTAACCTCACTAAAAAACATGCTCTTTGAATGGAAGGAATTACCATGAAACAAGATCTTGATGCTTTGATGCAGAAATACAATATTGACTATCTCTGGGTCAGCGGTCCCGCCCAACACAACCCCAACATGGTCTACTTCACCGGAGATTGCCATGTTACCAATGCGGACCTATTTTACATTCAAGGTCAGACGCCCATCCTACTGCACGGCATGATGGAACGCGATGAAGCCGCAAAAACCGGTTACCGGCTGATCAGTTACTCGAATTACCCGGTAAAGCCATTCTACGAACTGGCTAATAACGATCCTTTTGAAGCGTCTGCCTTACGTTATAAGCAGATCCTGGAGGATGTCGGGATTAAAAAAGGTAAGGTGATGCTTTATGGCGTGCGTGAGTTTGGACCTTTCTACTCCCTGATCTCACGCCTGCAGCAGTTGCTTCCTGAACTGACCTTTGTGGGTGACCCGCTTGATTTGATCCTGCTTGAAGCGCGTGCCACCAAAAGCTCAGATGAAATTGAACGCATCCGCCAGATGGGTGTCATCACCACAACTGTTGTTCAAAAAACGCGCGACCTGCTCACCAGCCACGATGTCGTAGATGAGACCCTCATCAAAGCGGATGGGCAGCCACTGACCATCGGGGATGTTAAATCCCAGATTAATTTCTGGCTGGCAGAAGCCGGCGCGGAAAATCCTGAGGGCACCATCTTCGCCATCGGGCGTGATGGAGCCGTGCCCCACAGCAGCGGTACCCCGACCGACCCGATCAAACTGGGGCAGGCGATCGTCTACGACATCTTCCCCTGCGAAGCAGGCGGCGGCTATTTCTACGATTTCACCCGCACCTGGTGCCTGGGCTACGCCCCTGGGGAAGTCCAGAAGGCTTACGATCAGGTCAAGGAGGTCTATGAGACCGTAGTTTCCGAACTGGAAGTCGGGGTGAACCCTGCCCGCTACCAGGCGCGGACCTGCGAGCTTTACGAAGCCATGGGGCATGAAACCATCCGCCAGAATCCCAAAATCGAGGCGGGTTATATCCACGGACTTGGTCACGGTGTCGGCTTGAATGTGCACGAACGACCTTTCACCGGTCTCGAAAATGACCCGACCAACCTGCTTAAAGTGGGCTCTGTGATGACGATCGAACCCGGTCTCTACTACCCCGACAAAGGCTTTGGCATCCGCCTGGAAGATACCTGGTATGTCAAGCCCGACAACACTTTCGCCAAGTTTGTAGATTTCCCCATGGACCTGGTCATCCCGATGAAAGGTGGCTAATGTGAAAAAGATCAACATGCGTGTTTTAGGGATTGAAAGTTCCTGTGATGAGACCGCTGCAGCGGTGGTTGAGAACGGCAGGGTGATAGAGAGCAGTGTGATCGCCAGCCAGGTGGATCTGCACGCGCAGTTTGGTGGCGTCTACCCAGAACTGGCTTCGCGCGAGCACGTCAAAGCGGTGCACGCGACGGTCAATGAAGCCCTGCAGCAGGCACATATGGGGCTCGGGGACCTGGATGGCATCGCGGTCACACGCGGTCCGGGACTGGCAGGTTCGCTGGTGGTGGGGGTAAACCTCGCCAAGGGATTGGCACTTTCGACGGATTTGCCGATCGTGGGCGTCAACCACCTTGAGGGGCATCTCTATTCCGCCTGGCTGTACCCTTCCGGCAGCAAACCCACCCCGGAGCCGAAATTCCCGTTAGTGGCTTTGTTGGTATCGGGCGGGCACACAGAACTGGTATTGATGCGCGATCACCTGCAGTACCAAATGCTCGGCGGCACGAGCGATGATGCTGCCGGCGAAGCCTTCGATAAGGTGGCGCGCCTGTTGGAGCTGACCTATCCTGGTGGTCCTTCGATCCAAAAAGCAGCCATGCAGGGAAACCCGCGGGCGTTCAACTTCCCTAAAGCCCGGTTGAGCGAGCCCTGGAATTTCTCCTTCAGTGGGTTGAAAACCGCGGTTTTACGCACGGTGGAGGAGTTCAAGTCTGCCAAAAAGCCCTTGCCCACGGCGGATATTGCCGCCAGTTTCCAGGCAGCGGTGGTGGCTGCTCTTTTCGAGAAGACCATTGCAGCAGCCAGGGAATTTGGGGCGCGTGAGATCATTGTGGCGGGCGGCGTAAGCGCCAATAAAGCCCTGCGCGAGGCTTTCCGCTCGCAGACAGATTTCCGGGTGCACATTCCGCACATCAACCTGTGCACGGATAACGCCGCCATGATCGCGGCTGCCGGCTACCGTCATTTTATTGCCGACGAAACTTCAAGCCTGGATTTTGACGTGCAGGCGAACTGGTCCTTAGCGAGCAATGCATAAGGTAGAAGGAGCAAAATGGACGTAAAAGTAACCTGGAACGAAGATATGGCTTTCACTGGCACAGCCACTTCGGGGCATGAATTGACCCTGGACTCTTCAGAAGGCTCCGGCGGGCACAACACCGGCTTCAGACCAACGGAATTGATCGCGATCGGCGCAGCGGGATGTTCGAGCATGGATGTTGTTTCAATCCTGCGCAAGAAGAAGGTGCCGTTTACGGCTTTTACGTGCAAGGTGCACGTGGAGAGCGTGCAGGATCAGCATCCGCATGTGTTTAAACTGATGGAATTTGAATACATCCTCACTGGCAAGGGGATCAACCGAGTGGATGTGGAACGCGCGGTGCAGCTCTCCGAGGAAAAATATTGCCAGGGGATCGCCATGATGCGCAAAACGGCTGAGATCCGCAGCAGGATCACGATTATTGAGGAATAACCTCTATTCATTAATGAAACGAGGGTAGGGCGGAATGGCATTCAGTTTGCCACTCCGCCAAAACGTCAAGGTCCAGTGGTAGGGGCGCGGCATGCCGTGCCCGATCAAGGTATAAATTGTCGCCTTGTGAGTGAGTATTGTTTGCTTCGCTCCCAGCATCATGACTCCCGCCGTACGGATGGTCCTTGGTCCATCCGCATAAGCAGGAGTCCTATCGGTCATCTACCGGGCATGGTGATCCCACTCCGCTTCGATTCGGGGATAATAAACACCAGCCCGATCAGAGCTAAATAATCGGAGCGTCCTTTTATTTTGCTGAATGGTGGGTTGGCTATAAAGGGATTCAAATTGATCAAGGTTATATGACGCCAACCCACCCTACCATTTTTTATCGCATAGAATATCTTCCGTCAATATCCAACGACTCACAGCAAGAAGCTATCAACCATCAACCCTTTTACTGGTAAAATCGCAGGGTATGAACTTCCGGAAGTTAATCTTTGTGCTCATTCTCTTATCTACTGTCGCCAGCTGTGCTGGACAACCAACTGAGACTGCCTTTCCCGAGCCAACACCAAATCAAGAACCAAGCCCAACCCCACAGCCCACTTCGATCCCGACCATAGCGCCAGTCCAATGGCAGCTCCCACCATTACCGGAAAATCGCACGCATTACAAGCTGGATCTGATCCTCAACTACTACACGCATTACGCCGCAGTGACGGAAGTGGTTACCTACACCAACCGCAGCAGCCAAAGCCTCGAAGAGATCCATTTTGTTGTGCCGCCGCGTAATTTTGAGGGCAGTTATGAGCAATCCGACTTACGCGGCGACCGCGTTGCGGGCTTTTCAGAAAACGGCATCCACACGCTCGTCCGCCTGACCTCACCCCTGCTCCCTGGCGAGACGACCACTTTCACTTTCAGTTTCCGGCTCTATTTCCCGCTGCACCAGGGGATCTACGGCTACACCAACCAGCAAACCAATATCTCGGATTGGTATCCCTTCATTCCACCTTACGATGAAGAACAAGGCTGGCTGGCGTACGACCGGGTGGTGGACCAGGACAACATCATTGTCGGCGAATCGATCGTCAATGAATTCAGCGATTTTGACGTGACGCTGGCGCTGACAGACCGTGCTGAGCTCATCGAAGTCGCTGCCAGTTCCCCCGCCAGTGGATCAGACGACAAGTATGCTTATCACCTCGAAGGCGCGCGGGGTTTCTCTTTTTCGGTAAGCGACAGTTATTTTGAATACGAGATCGTCCAGGATGGACTGCGCATTCGTTCCTATGTTTTCATGAATAACATCGAAACAGGTAAAGCCGTGACGCAAATCGGCGCGAACGCGATGAAGCTTTACGCCAAACTTCTGTATCCCTACCCGCATGAAATGGTCTCGATCGTGGTCGGAGATTTCCTGCACAACATGGAAATGGACGGCATGGTGATGATCAGCTATGGGATCTTTGACTTTTACAATGGTTCTCCTCAGACGGATCTGGTGTTAATGACCTCCCACGAACTGATGCACATGTGGTTTTACGGAACAATCGGCAACAACCATGCCCTGGAACCCTGGCTGGATGAAGCCTTCGCTACTTACGCTGAGCTGCTGTATTACCAGGAATATCATCCCGCGGATGTGGAATGGTGGTGGGCGATCCGCATTCACGAACAGAATCCTCAAGGTTACGTGGATTCGGACATCCACCTCGAGGGCGGTTATGTGCCCTACCGCAACGCCGTTTATCTGCGGGGAGTCCAGTTCCTGAACGAAGTCCGCCTGGCGGTTGGTGAAGAGGAATTCTTCACTGCTCTGAAGGACTACGCCTATACTAATACCTGGCAGATTGCGACCAGGCAGGATTTCTTCGATGCCATCGCGCGCCACAGCCAGGCAGACCTGGGAGCAATTGTTTCCAAGTATTTTAAGAATTAACCGGTATTACCTTTTCCAACGGGCTTTCAGGGGGCTTTGCTTCAACTTGACACCCCTGAATTTGGCAGGTATTATCCAAAACTGGAGTTAATATGACTGAAAACACAAACCTTACTCCTGGCTCTCAGCCCGAAAATAACGCCGAGGATGCCAGCCCTGTTTCCGAACCCCTGCCCTTTTACAAACAGCCTGGCATGATTGTTGCCGGTGTCTTGATCCTGCTGGCACTGATCCTTCTGATCACCTGGCTGACAGGCAGAAAATCACCCACCCAAGCTGAAACCACACCGACTATTGCCGCGCCGGTAGTTTTGGTGGAGACGGAAGAATTGCCCACGAGCGTTGTTGCGCCTGCGCAAACCACTGCCCCCATCCCCACAGATATACCACCCACCCCCGAGCCAACAGCCCTGCCCCGTACCGAAGTGATCACCTATACCATCCAGGAAGGTGAGACTGTTGCTTCAATCGCCGGGAGGTTCAACCTCTGGCCTGAAACGATCCTGTGGGCTAACCGCTATGAACTCGGCGACGATATCCGCAATTTCACCCCTGGCACGACCATTTTTATCCTTCCGGTGGACGGGGTGTATCACACTTGGTCTGCTGGTGAGGGGCTTGGCGCGGTTTCGAAGTACTACGGTGTCACCCCGGAAGACATCATCAACTACCCGGCGAACAATCTGTCTGCCGAGACGATTGGCAGTTACGCCGCTCCGAATATTAAGGCTGGCACGCGCCTCGTTGTTCCCGGCGGCACACTGCCTAATTACTTCGCGAGCGACACGCTGCTCTACTATGCCGCGCTTGAAAAACTCAATTCTCTCCCAGTGGGAAATGCCGAAAGCTACCCGGCTCCGCGAAAAGAGATCATTGTCTATGAAGTCCAGCCGCTGGACTCGATCTTCAGCATTGCTGAGCAATTCGACATCCTGCCCGAAACCATTCTGTGGACCAACCGCTACCTCATTGGCGATACCCCGGATGGGATCTATCCCGGTCAAAGGCTGATCATCCTGCCCGAGGATGGGGTCTATCATGCCTGGCTGTATGGCGAAGGCATGAACGGTGTTTCCTCCGGTTACGGCGTCACGCCGCAGGATATCCTGGACGAACCGCTGAACCAACTTGACCCACAGGCAATCGGTGATTTGAGTCTGCCGCGCATCAAGACCGGCACCTTCCTCTATATCCCTGGCGGAAGGGGTTCCATCCCTTCGTGGGTCAGCATTGTGACAGACCCGGGTACCGGCGATGGAAAACACCCGAACGTCTCGTACTTGGGCGCCTTTGCCTGCAATACGACCGCCTGGTTGACCGGTACCGGGATCTTCCAACTGCCCAACAGCACGAGCGCCATCAGCGGTTATGAGTACAATCCGCCAGTACATAACGGGCTCGACTACGACGGCGAAACGGGTGATCCTATTTTTGCGACGGATAACGGCATAGTGATCTATGCCGGCTGGTCTGACCGCGGATACGGCAACACAATCGTGGTAGATCACGGCAACGGCTACCTTTCACTTTATGCCCATTTGATGGATGGCGGCGTGGCTGTCGGCTGCGGCGCAGCTGTCTATGGCGGGAGCGTGATTGGCTACATGGGCTCCACTGGTAATTCTTCCGGTTCCCATCTGCACTTTGAGCTCAGGTACAATGGCAGTCCGGTCAACCCACACGGTTTTGGGCTGTAAGACCTACTAAATCCCACAAAGGCTGGTTTGCAAGACCAGCCTTTATGTTTAAAAACTGGTATACTGCCTTTAGGAAACATCCGTATGCGCCGGCGTCTGCTAATCCTCGTTATTGCCTTGAGTCTGCTGCTTTCAGCCTGCTCTCAGCCTGCAACAGAACCGACAAACCTCCCCACGCCAATCGCGCAGATCACGAGACCCCCTGAAACTTCCCCAATTCCCACCTCCGAAACCGAGCCGACGCACTCTGACGAGCTCGTATTTCTTTCCTGGCTTGAAAAGCGCACGGTTTATGACCTGGATGTGAACTTTGACTACGCGCTGCATACCGTCAGCGTAGTTGAAAACATCACCTATTTCAACCGCACCGATCAGGCGATGAGCGAATTGCTGTTGCTTATTCCGCCGCGCTACTTTGAAGGTGCATATGCCCAGTCAAAAATCGCCGGAAATTTAGTGACGCAATCGCGCGAAACCGGCATTCAAATCATGCTGAGCCTCGAGCCCGCCCTGCAGCCTGGGGCTTCCACCCAGATCCAAATCATCTTCACGCTGATGCTGCCAAACCGACAGGGTGTTTTTGGTTGGTCGGAGATGCAGACCAACCTGGTGGACTGGTTCCCGATTGTTCCTCCGTTCAATCCGGCAACCGGCTGGCAGGTGAACGAGCGAGTGGTGGACGCCACCAACACGATTGTGGGTGAATACATCGCGGCTGAATCTGCCGATTTCAATGTGCGCCTGCGCCTGACGGGCTCCGCTGCGAACCTGGCAATTGCCGCAAGCAGCGAAGGCAAAGAACAGGCTGGCATCACTGAATATCATCTCCCCCTGGCACGATCGTTCTCTTTTTCCATCAGTGATCGCTTCATAACGCAGGAAACGCAGCATAACGGCGTGAGCATCCGAACATACGTCTTTCCGCAGCATCGGGATGCCGGGCAGGCAATTATTGATGTCGCTGAAAACGCGCTGGACATGTTCGCGGAATTCTTTTACCCTTATCCCCGCAAAACGCTCAGCCTGGTGGCAGCCGACTTCCTGCACAACATGGAAACAGACGGCATGCTGCTGGTCAGCAAAGGCGTGCTCGATTTCTATCGCGATGCGCCGCTCAATAACCTGACCATCCTCATCCCGCATGAGATCTCGCACCAATGGCTCTACAGCCTGGTAGGGAATGACCCTGCAAAGGAGCCCTGGCTGGATGAAGCCTTCGCGACGTACTGCGAAGCGCTGTACTTCGAACGTTTTCAGCCTGAGCATCTGGCTTGGTGGTGGGAAAACCGGGTGGAAGGGTTTAACCCAAGCGGTTGGGTCGACTCGACCACAAGCATCCCGGGAGGTTATACTGCCTATCGTGACGCGGTCTACCTGAACGGAGCCAAATTCCTGCAGAGTCTGCGAGAACTGGTGGGGTATCAAGCCTTTATCGCTGCTTTATACCAATATGTGCTTGATAATACCTACGAGATTGCGACGGCAACTGACTTTTTCGAGGCGGTTCGGATGAACAGTGATGCCGACCTGACCCCACTTCTCAGGCAGTATTTTCAAAACCCACCCTCGTATTAGCGCCTTTTTGATTTAATCAGCTGAGATCATGCTGGCAGAGTCCGAAAGCGTGCTGGCACGCACTCTTTGCGTGCCCCGGACTAATTCACCCTGGTATGCCGCGAGACCTTCCACAGGCGTCCAACCCTCAAGGTTGAAGGGTAAAACACTCCAGGCAGCCGGGATCCACTGACCGTTGTATTTGCGCGCCAGGTGTACGTGCGTGCCGGTGGCGCTGCCGCCCTCGCAGGATGGTCTGCCAACCTTATCGCCCTGCTTCAGGCTATCACCGACCTTTACTCGTCCTTCTTCAGCAACATGCAGGTAGAGGATCACCCAACCCGTGCGTTCATCACCATCGCCGTCGAGGTCCAGCATCACTGTGCCCGAGTCAATCCGCGCCACCACGCCGTCCGCGACTGCCAGGGCATATTGCTCGGTCTCAACGCAGCCTTGTGTCAGGCTGGGAGGCGCAAAATCGATCGCCGCCCAAGGTTTTCGCGAGCCCCAGCCGGTGTGAGGTCCCCCCGTGTAAGACCAGGTGGTTCCGCTTTGAAAAGGCAGGATAAACTGCGGTTGGGTGAGCGTCCCGGGCAAAACGGTCAGGTTGCGCTGCCAGGGATCGCCAAACAGCTCCTTGAAGGTTTTCGCGAAGCCGTCAGGACCAATCGCTTTCTTGTAAGCCTCTCCCTTATAGACCTGTGAGAAGTAATACTGCAGCGCCACCGTGGCAGAGTTTTGCCAGGGGTCGATATTCTCAACAGTGCCATCGTCCAGAACCATCGAGGTCAGCTCTCCATTGAAATATCGGTAAAAACCGTCATTCAGCAAATCAGCCGCATAAGAGATCTGCAGCTCAACGCTGCGATGATAGTTTTCAAAACCCAGGAAAGTGGTTTCCTTGGTCCGATCCCGCTGGGGGTTGCTGAGAGCTCCGGTCTGATATTCCACCAATGCCAGTAGAAGTTTGGGGTTCAGGCTGTAATTCTCAGCGTAATACCTGATGATACCTGCCGAGTTGCGATATTTTTCCTGGATGAAAGCGCCGTAATTTTTAAACCAGCCATTGGTCGAGTCCAAAAAAACGCGCAGGTCAAAATCCAACAAATCCGGACCATAGACAAAGGCGGCATCCGGGATGATCTGGTAACTGGTTCCCCAGAAAGGCTCGTAATAGATGGGCATCTTCATCGGAAAACCGGGCGGAAGTGTGGTGACGTTTTGAGGGATCTCAGGATTGGAGAAAAGGATTTCCGATGGGGACGTGCCAAAACGTAGCGAAAGCAGATCGAGGTTGTCGCCGCTCTGGGCAACATAGTCCACCAGCGTGCCCGGCGGATAGACCGGTCTTGTATCGAATGGAGTTGCAGTTGGCTCGATGGGCGTATCGGCAGGTGCAGACTCAGAAATGATGTATGTTGGTCGCGGATGCTGTGTGCAACCGGCAAGGATCAACACCATGCAGAAAAGGTTAAGCCATCTGATCTTTGATTTTTTTATGGTTTTCATGAGTCAACAACCGGTAAGATTCCGTTTGTTACTATACCATAAACGGAAAAATGACTCATTAATCCAGGGCAATGTGTGAACTGGTCGCTCCGACGATGCTGGCTCTGACGACTTCGTCGCCCCTCACCAGCCATCCGCTCAAGGATGCCGAACCAGCCTTTGCTCTCCAGCCGCTCATCACAAAGCCGAGCGGTCCATCTGCCGGCACCCATTCACCGTTGTATTTGCGAACGATGTGCAGGTGCGTGCCGGTGGAAATGCCACCCTCACAGGAGGGGTGACCAATGTGATCCCCGGTTTCAACCCAGGTGCCAGCCGCTACGCGCTGATTGGTAGCAACGTGAAGGTAGATGATGTTCCAGCCGGTCTGTTCAAAACCATCGCCATCCATATCCACAACGACGGTGCCGTTTTCCGAACGCACCACCAACCCCGGACCGGAAGCATTCACCCACGCCCAGTTGGTATTGCAGCCCGATTCGGAAGATGGCGGGGCAAAATCCAAAGCCGCGCGAACGTCGGCTGCTCCCCAAGCGGCATGCGGTCCAACAGTCATCGCCCAGGTGACGCCGGGCGCAAAGGGTAATTGAAGTTCAGGCTGCTGTACGTCAGGCGTGAATAATGGCTCAAAATCCACTGCCCGCAGCCAGGGATCACCAAACATATTCTGGTAAGTCCATGCAAGCCCTTTTTCGCCGTACAAATCATCCGCCCATTCGGGGAAGTTATGCTGCGTGGAGAAGAAGTGCATCAGACCGACCGTGCCGCAATTGAGCTGTGCTGAAAGGCGCACCTCGCTTTTATCGGGGAATTCCAAAACAACCATGGTGCCTTCGCGCCATCCGTAATAACCAGTTTCGACGATCCCGGCTGCAGCCTGGAGTTGTTTATAAAGACCGACACTGTCCTGGTTCAGGATCCCGAGCGGATAGGTTTTCTGCTGGGTGGTTTGAGGTCCGCCATAAACCCAACCGCTTTGGTATTCAAGCAGGGCAAGAAGCAGACGCGGATGGATGGAGAATTCGCGGGCAACTTTTTCGATGATATCAGCGCCGCTCATGAGCCCAAAGCTATAGACTGACTCCTGGTAGCTGGCAAGATAACCGCCTGCCTGGCGGATGAATTCAGCCGCATCAAAATCGACCGAGGAAGGGCTGTTGACCACTTCGCTATCCGGAATGAGTTTGAGGGAAGAGGTGGTCTCGTCGAGCCTGTTGGGGATGAGGAGCAATTGCCCTTCGGGGATGAATCCATCCGCGGGCAATGGGTCGCGCGAGGTGATATCCTGCACTTCAACGCCAAAGCGGACTGCCAAAACGCCAAGGCTGTCGCCGCTTTGGGCATAATAAAGCATCGGCGCGTTCTCGGCATAAGTGATCATCTGCGCCTGGGTTGGAATGGTCTGTAAAACCGGCTGCGGCTGAACAGATTCTGGTTCAAGATTGGCCCCTTCGGCTGGGGGAATGGACTCCGTCACGCTGGGTTCGACTTCAGTTGCTTGGATGGTGGCTGTTGGCGACTGAGCGCCTGCCAGGTTTACGCCCGCAAAAAGAGAAGGACCGTCCGGAGCAGGAGGAACCTGGGCAGGATCTGCCAGCTTGGGATGTTCGGCTGAAGGGAAGGCTTCCGGGGAATTGGTTGAAAGGAACAGAAATGCTCCGACCGCAGCCAGCATCACGACGGCGCTGAGGATCAGCCGCTGGCGCCGGCGGCGATGAAGCCGCTCAAGGCGCATTTCGCGTTGGCTCTTAGTTTCCGATTTTGTTGAAATCGGCACGGCCATCATAAGCTTCAACTGTCTCTCCATCTTTTGTTAAAATCCCGTCGTAAACTGTTCCATAACTTGAGGCAATCCAACCTCCCAGGTTAAAGGGGATGCGACCGCCGGCTCCGATCCAGACCCCGTTGTAGCGTCTGGCAATGTGGAAGTGCGTGCCGCTGGTCACCCCTCCCTCACAAGAGGCATAACCAATCACATCTCCTGCTGCAACTTGTGTGCCAAGAGGTATGCGTCCCTCTTCGGCAATATGGAAGTAATGCACCGTCCAGCCGGTTTGCTCCGAGCCGTCGCCGTCCAGGTCCAACACCACCGCAGCCGCGGCAGAGCGCACCACTAAGCCGTCAGCCACCGCCAAAACCGGGGCATCACTTTCGTAGCAACCATAATCGTCTTCCTCTCCAGGCGGCGCAAAATCGAGCGCTGCCCAGATACTGCCGGTGCCGTAACCCCAGTGGGGTCCGGAAGTGAGCAGCCAGGTGTCACCGGGGGCAAGCGGAAGAATGAAATCTGGTTGTGTGAGCCCCTCCGGGATGAGCGGCTCAAAGGTAAAGGCAAAGGGGAAGCCAAACATCTGTGAATACGTGGAATAAAAGCCCGTTTCCGAAACCGCAAGTTTCCAATCAGCTTTGCCTTTCACCAGACTGAAGAAGTACTGCACGCCAGCGGTGGCAGGGTTGATCGTGGCGTCGATGCGCATCACCTCGCCGTCTGAAAGCGTCCAGACTGCCAGGCTGCCCTGCTGCCAAAGGTTGCTGCCGCGCAGGAGTTCATTGGCAGCCCAGCCTAACTGTTTGTAAAGACCTTTGTAATAGGGGTTCGCCAGTCCAAGGGGATAATCGGCAGGAACGCCGTTCTTCCCCTCACCACGCACCCAACCGCTCTGATACTCGAGCAGCGCCAGCAGCAAGCGCGGATTGACGCCATTCTCGTCTGCCACGCGCTGAACGATCTCCGCGCCACTCAGTTGGCTTTCATCCTCGAGTGTTTCTTCATAAAGATTTAATTTTCCATTGAACTGCCAGTCCACGGACTGCGTATTGAAATCCTTCGCAGATGGGCTGTAGATCAGCTCCGATTCGGGGATGATCTTAAAACTGGTAGCCTGCTCGTTGGCGCTGGCGGGCGGAATAATCAGAACCTCGCCCGGCTTGATCAGATCGGGGTCTTTGAGCTCATTGCGTTCGAGGATCTGCTTGACCGACACCTGGTTGAGGAGTGCGATCCGCGCCAGGGAATCGCCTTGTTGGATCGTGTACTGATCTTCGGATGTCCGCAGTGCTGGCAGAGCCATCGGGGCGTTGGGCGTAGGCTGCATCCCGACCGGTGCAAGCGTGAGCGTAACTTGCGGCGCTGAAGTCGGCAACATTTGAAGTGTAGGCTGGGTCGCCGTTTGCTCGATGGTAAATGGCGGTTGAGGTGTATTTGAGACAGGTGAAGCAGATCCCGACACTCGCCAGGGAGTGTAGTCTTCAACAACCCTTTTACAGCCTGAAATCAGGATTGAACCCGCAACAAGCGCGAAGCTTAGCAGGATGATTTTTCGGAAGTTGGTTTTCATGCCGCTAAGTGTTACACCAATCGTGCCAGAAATGGGTTGATCATGCCGACATTGAATGTAGGGTGTGTCATCGTGCTCGAGGAGTATGGCGTCACAGAACGTATACTAATCGATTCCTTGAGAAAGCCAACCCACCATAATTGTCTCGTACCCTTTCACAAAAAGGCTAATGACGTGAGAACGTCACTGCGAGCCCCATCGCCACTTTTCCCTGCTGGTGTAAATTGTTTCAGGATAACAGAGGAGCGCGGCAGTCTCATAAGTAGGATTCGTCTGATGAGATCGCGTCGCAACCCTTGTAAAAAGACCCAAGGGCAGGTGGAGACTCGCGATGACGAGCCGATCATGTCAGCATCTTTTAGCTGGCATGATACATAAGTTTATTCAGTGGTCTATGGGTAAGGGGTTTGTTGCTCTGATACCGGCTGTAGATCAGGCACCGGGTACTGATACCAGGACCAGGTTGGGCTCGCCAAAGGTGTTGCTATTATGGGAGTAGAGGTCGGAAGAGGCGTAGCTGTTGAGACAATGGTGAACATATCAGGTACAAAACAGCGTGCCAGCAGATCCACATAATACGTCTTCTCGCTATTCTCCGCGCTCAACCTCACACGTGTGCCGACTACCTCCTCAATCCTCAAAGCCCCGACTTTCTCAGGGGTCTCCAGCAGGACTATAGCGGTTTCATTCCCATTTGGAAACGTAATCTGCACCACGCCTTGCTCAGGATCCCTCACCCATGCTCCTGCCGCCATTGACCAGTTTTGCCCGTTTACGATGCCGATCCAGCCATTGGTCGCTTTGACTTGCCTCCAGATCAAGTAAAAATCAAAGTCCTCTTGAATTCCATAATAAACTATCCCAACCATATCCTCAGGCACGGGCTCAGTCCAGACCATTTCACCGTCGTAAGCCATGGCGGTCTTGTCTCCCCAGTACTGTTGGGTTTCAAACACTCTCATCCCATCCAGACGAGCTGCCTGTGTCGCCTTTTCTGCCGGGTCAGTGATGTTGGCGATTTTTGTTTCCCAAAATGAGTATTCAACCTTTTCCGAACCGAAACGCGGATCCATCTGACCGCTGGCGAAGGAGAAGAAATATGAGGTTACCCCAACAAGAGCAGCTATAACCACCAAGCCAATCAACATTGTTTTGTTGTGCTTTTTCATGTTAAGGTTCTCCGTAGTAATACTTCATGTCTGTTCCCCAAGTCAAGGGGGATTCGATTCTGTATTCATCAATTACACGATTCAAGAATTGCTGATACCCAAACTCAAGGCTGTTATCTATACCAGCGCAGGCGTTCGGATCTGAGACTTCCACCTGGTCACAAGCAGCTTCCTGGGTCATTGTTCCACTAAAGGTAATCTTGTCGTTATGTGTGTTAAATGAATATATTCCAATACTGTACCATTGATCTGCGTTTGCACCGGTCGTGTTGTAATTCATGGGAATTGATCTTGATGAAGGATATCCGTTGCTTAACTTGTTGACATCATCTTGAGTCCAATCATTCATACATAATCCGGGAGGATAATATCCTGGTGGAGATTGAGGAGGAGGGCTGTTTAGAGGACAGCCATCAGCGGAACCGATGACATAGTTGAAAGGTTTGGAAACTGCATCATTATATCCATCAAACCACTGAACTGTCACGGGAAAGGTGTTAAATGTAGGCTCAGCATCTATTCCTGACACAGCAACAACTCTATCTGATGGCACCCCCAACTGGCGTAGCAGTACATTTATTGACACAACAAAATCTGCCCAAATCTTCCCATGGTTATAAGCTATAGGACTAAAATTGTCACCTGAAGTATTTGTTCCAACTGCAATTACGATGCTATCCCTATCGTTACAACGTGTAAATCCCATGGAAAAACTCACGATAGTATTCATTATCTCCGTCAAGGGGACAAATGTTCTGTCCTCATCAAAAATCTTAGTTCCATACACAAAGCTGGAGTCACGGTAAGGTTTCCCAAAATCAAGAAAAATAAAGTATCGTTTAAAGGATGTCCCCCCCATGGCATATTCTCCTTGTGAGCACCCGAGATCTCCAAATCCTGACATAGTTGAGATGTAATAACTTCGCATTAATGCAGGGGGATCTCGAAAAACTGTGTTGCTTTGCTTTACAATCGGCAGGAACATTTTCGAGTTAGTAGAAATTATTTGTTGGTTTGAAACGGGATCAATAGTTCTATCATTCTTAAGAACGGATGTATGCCCAGTCGACAATGTCAACAAGGTAAGCACTATCAACATTTTACATAAAAGGTCTTGCCATTTTTTCATTTTTCTCCCTAATATTAATCTAGCTTTAACCCACCATTAACATGGTAACACGTATTATCCGGTTTGTCAAAAATTCCAATTACACGCGCGATTGCCCTGCGAAGCGATTCGACTTATTTGACAATTCCTCACTTTCGTATAAAATATCAATTCACGCCGGAGTGGCGGAACTGGCAGACGCGCTACGTTCAGGGCGTAGTGAGCACAGCGCTCGTGAGAGTTCAAATCTCTCCTTCGGCACCAAAGACCTCCTTCATCAGAGGTCTTTTTTATTACCAAAAGATTCGATTGCGAAAAAGACTCGCAGTGGTACAATATTTGCAACAAAGGCTGCAATGTTCAAGAAACTGGTTGAGCAATTCAAAAAGATCAATTGGACCGATCGCCGGCTCATCACCGTGGTGGTGATCGTGATCCTGGTAGTTCTCATGATGGACTTTAACAACCGTATGAGCAACATGATCCAGCTCAACCAGATGGAAAGCATTCTTCAGACCAAACTTGCCGGGCTGGAAGCCACCCGCCTGGTGGTTGAGGACGATATCGCCTATGCCACATCCGATCGCGCGCTTGAGGAGTGGGCACGCGAAAAGGACCGCCTGATCGCTGAGGGCGACCATCCGATCATTATCATGCCCCCGAGCGATTACACCCCCGTCCCCATCGCGACACCCAAACCCGCACCTGTTGTCCTGACGCGCCTTGAGATCTGGAAAGAACTGATCTTCGGAAGCCAGGACTTGCCTTAATCTATTTTTTACCGACCCATTCCAGCCCACAACACCCTCGAGAAGGTAAATTCTGTGAAGGTAAATTCTGATTCCTGCATGGCGTTCTCGGGTATAATCTTCAGGTTATGGATCTCAAAGAACTCACGCAAAAGATGAACGATCTCGTGCGGCATCACGGTTGGTACGAGGAGAATTCCCCCAAGCAGCAGACCGCCCGAAACCTGGCAATCTCTCTCAGTTTGGAGGCTTCTGAGGTTCTGGAGCATTTTCAGTGGTCACCTGAAACAAAAGACCCTGAAGCCCTGCGCGGAGAACTGGCAGACGTGGCCCTTTACCTGATGCAACTGGCAAGCGTGACAGGCATCGACCTGGAAAAGGCGATCCTCGACAAAATCGAGCACAATTGGGACCGCAGTTGGTCCGAGGGGAGTGAACAGGCATGAAAGTAGCCGTTTTTGGATCTGCCAACGCCCATGAGGGCGATGAACTTTACAGCCTTGCTTACCAGCTCGGAAAACTTCTGGCAGAGGCTGGTCATACGGTTATGACCGGTGGCTATTGCGGCACGATGGAAGCGACCTCGCGGGGCGCGGAAGAAGCTGGCGGACACACGATCGGCGTGACATCCAAAGAGATTGAAGCTTTTCGCCCCGGGGGACCCAACTCGTGGGTGCGGGAAGTCATCCCCAGCGTGACGCTCGGCGATCGGATCGCCATCCTTACCCGCCAGGCGGATGCTTTTATTGCTCTGCCGGGCGGTGTGGGCACCTTGGTGGAATTGGCAATGGCATACAACCTGATCGCCATCGGCGCAATCCGGGTGCGCCACCTGATCGTGATTGGGGAAGGCTGGAAGCAGACTTTCGAGGCATTCTTCAAAGGCCAGGGTGCAAGCGTGAACGCCTCGACCCGTGCTATTCTACAATTTGCTGCGGATGCCGAAAACGCTGTGGCTTTATTACATCAAGAATAAGAGTGATTATGGACGACAAAAAATTACCCAGCAGGCAAGAAAATTTCTCCGAGTGGTACAACCAACTCGTAATCCGGGCAGAATTGGCAGATTATGCACCCGTGCGCGGCTGCATGGTGGTGCGCCCCTATGGCTGGGCGCTCTGGGAAAACATCCAGGCTGCCCTCGACAAGCGCTTCAAGGCGACAGGTCACGTGAATGCAGCCTTCCCATTGCTCATCCCACAGTCCTTTATGACCAAAGAAAAAGAACATGTGGAAGGCTTTTCGCCCGAGCTGGCAGTCGTCACCCACGGCGGCGGACAACTCCTCGAGGAACCGCTGGTGGTGCGCCCGACCTCCGAGACGATCATCGGCACGATGTATGCCAAGTGGATCCAGAGCTACCGCGACCTACCGGTATTGATCAACCAATGGGCAAACGTGGTTCGCTGGGAAATGCGCACCAAGCTCTTTTTGCGCACGCTCGAATTCTACTGGCAGGAAGGTCATACCGCGCATGCCACCGAGAAGGAAGCGGCCGAACACACTCAGCGGATGTTGGATGTGTACGCCGATTTTGCCATTAACGAAGCCGCGGTGCCAGTTCTGGCCGGGCAGAAGTCCGAATCTGAGAAATTCGCCGGTGCTAAGGCAACCTATTCGATTGAAGCGATGATGGGCGACACCAAAGCACTCCAGGCGGGTACGTCGCACTTCCTCGGGCAGAACTTTGCCAAGGCGTTTGACATCAAATTCCTCGATGAGAACAACCAACTGCAATACTGCTGGACGACCTCTTGGGGCGTTTCGACGCGCTTTATCGGCGCCATCATCATGACCCACGGCGACGATCAGGGGCTGGTGCTGCCGCCAAACCTGGCACCTTACCAGGTGGTGATCGTGCCAATCTACCGCAAGGACGAAGAAAAAGCACTGGTGATGGAAACCGTGGAGAAAATCGTACGCGGCTTGGGCGACCTGCGGGTCTTCGTAGATCGGCGCGAAGGGCTAACCCCCGGCTTCAAGTTTAACGACTGGGAGCTGAAAGGCGTGCCATTGCGTATCGAAGTTGGCCCGAAAGACGTCCAGAATGGCACGCTCGCGCTTGCCCGGCGGGACATCCCCGGCAAGGAAGGTAAACGCTTCATCCCGATGGCAGGCTTCGAACAGGCTGTGCCGGCTGCCCTGGCTGAGATCCAGGCAAACATGCTTGCCAAGGCGACCAAATTCCGCGACGAGCACATCTTCGAGGTCAGCAACTACGAAGAATTCAAGGATGTCGTTGAAAACAAAGGCTGGGCGAAAGTATGGTGGTACGACGACGCTGAGAACGAAGCGAAGATTAAAGAGGAAACCAAAGCCTCATTGCGCAACTATGCCAGCACCGAGGGCGAAGGCGTGTGTTTCTACACCGGCAAGAAAACCAACAAACAGGTGTATTTCGCCAGGGGTTATTGATCGCGATATGTTTTCTTTGTGAGACGAACGTGCCGGACACAAATCCGGCACGTTTTTTGTTGATTTTTGTAGCAATTAGGTTGGGTGCAGCAAGTAGGTTGGGTACAGCGACGAAGGCGCGCAACCCAACAGTAAACAAGTAGGTTGGGTGCAGCGACAAAGGCGCGCAACCCAACAATAAACAAGTAGGTTGGGTGCAGCGACGAAGGCGCGCAACCCAACAATAAACAAGTAGGTTGGGTGCAGCGACGAAGGCGCGCAACCCAACAGTAAACAAGTAGGTTGGGTGCAGTGACGAAGGCGCGCAACCCAACAGTAAACAAGTAGGTTGGGTGTAGCGACGAAAGCGCGCAACCCAACAATAAACAAGTAGGTTGGGTGCAGCGACGAAGGCGCGCAACCCAACAGTAAACAAGTAGGTTGGGTGCAGCGACGAAGGCGCGCAACCCAACAGTAAACAAGTAGGTTGGGTGCAGCAACGAAGGAGCGCAACCCAACAGCAAGCAAGTAGGTTGGGTGCAGCGACGAAGGCGCGCAACCCAACAGTAAACAAGTAGGTTGGGTGTAGCGACGAAGGAGCGCAACCCAACAACCAAAAAAAAGAACTACAAAAATCACAATCAGGGCTTTTCATATCAGCCCATGATTCACGCTATAATTCGACCATGGCTGCCATTGACCTGACCCGTCTCAACAAACAGATCGAAGGATTAAAAGAGGTCTTTTCGCAGCCTGTTGAATTCCACCGCCAGTTCCATGAGGTTCTGCAGTTTTACCACCGCTATGCCCACCACAGACACAAAGATGCGGTGCCAGTCAGTTTCATGCGTGTCTACGACCTGCCGGAGCAGATCCTGTCTCAGATCGCCAATGGGCTCAACTTGAAAGCTCGCCAGGACGCAAAAGAAACCCTTGCGGTCGTGGATGAGCTGTGGATGGATGAGCATTTTGAAGCGCGCGATCTGGCGGCACATTTGCTGGGGCAGATTCCCGTTTCAGCCAGCGCGGAAATCTACGAACGCATCAGCCGGTGGATGTCCGCGCCCATGGACCGGGCAGTGGTAAATTCCGTTTTTAGCAAAGGCAGCCAGCGTTTGCGATCCGAAGACCCCGATGAGTGGACTGCGTTTGTTGGGAATTTGCTCGCCAGCCCCTTGGAACGGACGCAAAATCATGGGCTTTACGCGCTCTCACTGCTGGCGGAGCAGTCGCATTCCGATCAACTGCCGCGGTTTTTCCGCTGGGTACGTCCTTTTATCCAAAGTGACCAAATCTTAATCCAGCCAAACCTGAGCCAGGCGATCGCGGCTTTGGCACGCCGTTCCCCCACGGAAACAGCCTATGTGCTCAAAGAAGTGATGTCGGATACGGATGGTCCCGGCATCGAAGGGCGCGTCCGATCTTACTTGCCCTTTTTTGAGGCTGAGGTCAGCCAGGGCTTGCTGGCGTCCATCCGTCTCCATCAAAAGCGCACCAAGTTAGGCATTTAATTACTTAAGACAGGAACTTTGATCCCATGGTTCACCGACCAGGCTATTCAACTTCCAAGCTGATATTACTTTCAATCGCAATCAGTGTTGTGGCTCTTGCGGGTTGCATGCAGGTGGAAGTGACTGCTCCCACCCCGACGCCAACCTTAACAAGTGCGATAATCACTTCAACGCCTGCATTCCAACCCACACCTTTGCCTGAACCCACCTTTACTGCTCAGCCAACATCCCTTGCCAGCCCCACCGTGGTAGTTATCGAACTTCCCCCTTCCGCCATGATTACCGGGATAACCGGGCACGAGCAGACTTACGAATTGGGATGCGAAACAAGCGCAGCGGTGGATTGGGCAGGTTACTATGACGTTCTGATCTATGAATCAACCTTTCAGTTTGATCTGCCTCTTTCGGACAATCCTGAGTTGGGTTTTGTGGGCAATGTGACCACCGACGGCTGGGGACAGATTCCGCCTGATGCTTACGGAGTGCACGCGGCGCCAGTAGCAGAACTATTGAGAGAATACGGTCTGTCCGCCCAGGCTGTTAGAGGAATGACGCTGGAGGAGGTAAAAGACGAACTGGCTGAAGGTGATCCGATCATTGCATGGGTAATTGGAAATATGGTCTTTAGCTCCCCGGTGAAATATGTCGATAAAGAAGGCAACGCTGTAACCGTAGCGCCTTATGAACACGTGGTGATCCTGACCGGATACGACGAAAAGAATATCTTCTACATGAATAACGGTAACTTTTTCTCTATTCCCATCGATGTATTTCTCACATCCTGGGGTGTGCTCGGAAATATGGCTGTCATCTATGACTAACGCTGGTGGAACCCGAGATTCCTCGCGTTGGCAAGGAATAGTGATATCCACGGGGAAAAAGTTGTGCGTCAGGACCCTAAGAACAAATTGAAACCCCAATGGTTGGAGTTTCAATTGCATAGAAAGCAGTTCGCAATGTACAGCCATACCTTTTTGGCAAGTAATCGCATTGCCGAAAAAGGACAAAAGGCAATTAGCAGTGTAAAGAACTGTTGTGATAATGAGTTCCTGCTTTTAATCTGTTACTAGTATGATAACAATCCGGGGATATACAATAAAAGACACGGCAGATCGACTGTCATTAGGTCATAGAGACCGGTTCGCAGTGTAGATCGCCGTGTCCAGTGCACGTGGTACCCGAACAGTTG
>Ga0228536_1001032_pt1 | contig 33843 bp, 24 predicted proteins | sample SJ1Smetagenome_FD_168611 | JGI IMG/M metagenome (GOLD analysis project Ga0228536, IMG submission 168611) | Enriched culture of PCE-dechlorinating microbial communities from Ithaca, New York, USA - SJ1.S | ecosystem: Engineered > Modeled > Simulated communities (microbial... > Unclassified...
TAGAGGAATTTTTGAAACCCCAGGCGCGCTACCGCCATCTCTTCAAAGGGGAATCCTCAAAGGCGCTGCTTGAACAGGCGCAGGCGGATATCGAATTCGAATGGCAGGAACTGCTGGACAGGTGCGGTGAAACATGGAGCCCGGCTGAATAACCGGCTACCGTACGAAATAGTTTATCCAGGGGGCCGCAGGTACTCAGACTGCGGCCCCTTTTCTCCCGGACACCGGGAAGAAAGGCGGCATACCATGGAGAAAGAACGCATAGGGTTCATCGGCCTTGGAATAATGGGAAAGCGAATGGCTGCAAACCTGCTCTCCGCAGGCTACCCTCTTGTGATCCGAAGCAGCAGTGAGGAGACGAGGCAGTTTTTCGCATCTCGGGGAGCTGATGTTGTCCGGACACCTGAGGATGTGGCCGGACGTTGCGACATCATCATAACGATGCTTCCAAATTCACCTGAGGTTAAAGAAGTTGTCTTCGGGACAAAGGGCATATTCGGAGCCGTCCGCTCCGGCCAGGTGTATATCGACATGAGCTCCATCGACCCTGCGTCTGCGAGGGAGGCTGCTGAAAAGCTGGCTGCAGAAGGAGTGTCCATGCTTGATGCGCCGGTGAGCGGCGGGCAGGAAAAAGCTGAGGACGGCACCCTCTCCATCATGGTAGGAGGCAAGAGGGAGGTCTTTGAACGGTGCCTCCCCCTTTTCAGGGCCATGGGCAGGCAGGTCACCTACATCGGAGGTTCAGGGGCGGGACAGATCGCCAAACTCGCCAACCAGGCGATCGTTGCCGTAAATATAGCCGTTGTGGCGGAAGCCATGTGCCTCGGCAAAAAGGCCGGAGTCGATCCCCGGAGAATTTTTGAGGCAATCAGGGGAGGATTGGCCGGGAGCCAGTGCATGACGGACAAAGCCCCCCGCATGTTCAGCGGCGACTACACTCCCGGGGGGAAACTTGTGTTTCACGTAAAGGATTTCAAAAACGTACTGAAGGCCGGTAGAGAATCCGATGCAGCCCTGCCTCTGACAAACCTTGTCATGGAGATGATGGAAGAACTTCTCAGGGACGGCTTTTCAGATATTGACCATGCTGGAATAGCAAAATGGTATGAGAAGAAAAACAGTGTTTCACTGGTTTGTGACTAGAGAGAGGCCGGAAAAGATTCCCCGGCCTCTCCAGAATCTACCCTTTTCCTGTTTCTATCTGGACGGACTCACTTCCATGGGCAATCCGGAACAGTCATGTCGAGTTTCACCGTGAGGGAGTTGTTCCTGTCCTTCAAAGTCCCGTTCAGTTTTTTGTAACCGAAGAGACCTCCCGCATCTACAGACATTTTGAATACTTCTTTATCGGAGCCGAACATGCCGGCTGTTTCGATTCCGACAAACGTGAACCCGGTCTTCAGATCCCAGGTGAAGGGATATTTTTCATTGAATGAAGGCCGTGCGTTGTTCTCCACCGTTTTCGTTTCCAGCAGCAGGGTGTTCCCTTTTTTCAGCTGGATTTTCATATCGGGCGAGTCCATGAACGAATCTTCTGCTGAGAAATCCCCTCCGATGATCGTAAGTTCTGCCTTTATACCGGTCTTTACTGCTTCCAAGTAGGCGGCAACCTGTTCAGTCTCTCCGGTTTTCGCCGATGAGGGCCAGAGAACGACATAATCCCTGAGGCTGGATATCACAGAAGAAACGGCTTCAGGGTCTTTCGTATTCCTGACGGTCTCAAAATCTTTCCTGCACTGCTCATAATGGACGTTTTGCAGGTTCGAAAGTTCCTGTTCCTTCATCTTTATGATCCCGGCTTCCACGTCGGCCGTTCCTGATTTCACGGCCAGTTCCCCTGTGCCGGCGACCAGTTTTCCGAAGGCGTTGCCGATCATGTCCCTTGCGGCTGAAAATTCATTTTTCACTGTCAGTTCCGCGATCTCTTTTTTAATTTTTTCCCCTTCCGCCTGCAAAAGCCTGTTAAGGGCGGACGCAAAGCTTTTCGCAATACCGGCCTTCCCCTCGGGGACATCCTCCCATGAAAGATCGAGAACGGGCAGATGGGACGCGAGAGCTTCCAGGCTTTCAGTGCCTTCGATCTCCCTGGAAAGGGCTGAGACGACCTCATGAGCGGCGTTTCTGACAAGAGCCGGTACGTCGAGACCTGCCGTCTGATCCGCCGGAATGCCGGCTTTTGACGCGATATCGCTGACCCTGGCAGCCAAATCCCTGAATGAAGGAGCGATCATCGCCATGGCCGATGAAAACTCATTTTTCGATGCCAGTGCAGCGGCTTCTTTATGGATCTTCCGGGATTCAGTTTCCCAGAGCCTTGAGAGCGAGGAGGCAAAGCTTTTCGCGATACCGGCTTTCCCTTCCGGTACTTCTTCCCATGAAAGCTCAAGGTCGGGCAGGTGTTTTTCAAGGATTTCAAGGCTGCCTGCGGCGGTTATTTTTTCTGAAATGGCAGCGACAGTCTCCTGAACGATTTCCTTTATGCGGGTGAAGAGTTTCTGCCTCTGCTCTTCGGGCATCTCCGGGAATTCCGTCATCAACGCCACGAGCCTGTCTTTTCCCGCGTTCCTGTCAGCTATGTACGTATCCGCAAGCCGTGCGTACTCCGTTTTCACCGCTTCTGCAACCATCTGCCGTATATTCTCCGGTATACCCTTTTCTGCAGAAAAAGCGGATAGTTTTTTCAAGCCTTCTTCTGGAGAAAGAGCGCCCGCTTCTGCGATCGCCTTTTCTCCTCCCGAAATCCATTTTGAGTCGATAGCTTTTTTCCAGAACTCCTGCTTTTCCGAAAGAAGGGCTTTGAGGTCATCGGACAGATTCGGATGCGCGGCAAAATCTGCTGCACGTACAACGGATCGCTCCATGTCTTCAATTTCCGCTTCGGGTCCGACAGACTCGAACCACGATTCAAGCATCTCTTTTGTTTTTTTCGATGCAACGCCCTTCCACTGCTCAGGCAGCTGGGGCAGGGTTTCAATCCATTTGTTCAGCGCATCCGCCGCGTGTAGCGTTTCTTCCGGGGTGGTGGAAAGGAGTTTCTTCCCCGCCTCGAAATACCAGGCAAGAGATTCCACCTTTTCATAATTGGCGGCATTGGCCTGTTTGAAGGAGCTGTTTTTCAGGTATTCTTCCACTTTTTTGGAGGTTTCGGAGAACGCTTCTGACGGAGCCTCGGTCGGGACATTTACATCCAGGTCCTTTATAAGGGGAAAAAGTCCGTCAAATTTTGCCTTCTCATACTGCTTATAAATCTCGGAGATCAGTTCATTCTTGTCATTCCTGTCCGCAACTGCCTTTACATGGTTGACAGCATCTTCATACCTGGCTTCCGAGGCGAGTTTTCTCGCTTCTTCCTTTGTTTTTTCCCACTTGTATATATCCAGTCCCCATGAGCTGCCGAAAGCCAGTATTAGGAGTCCCCCGACCGCCCAGGCAGCTCGTTTCACCCTTTTTCTTGCCCTGGGGACCCGTACCATGGCCGAATAAAGATCTTCCATTGATTCCAGGACGTTTTCCGGTTCATACTTCTTTGGGAGCGCCTTTGTATCGGTCCATTTCCCGAGTGAGACAGTCCTGAAGCAGCGGAGGTTTTTCCCCGCTTCAAAAAGAAAAGGCTTGGCGTCCTCTTCGCCGGCAAGATCCAAGGTGCCCTTGGCGGCGTTCAGAAAATCTGCTGTTTTCATGGAGAGTTCTTCTTCAGAAAGCTGGGGAACCGCATCACACTTGGTAAGAATGCAGTACAGAGGGAACTTCTGGAAATCGTACCATTTCGAATCACTGTTCTGAAGGATGTAATCTATTGCTTCCTGAAAGACTTCGTTGTCCTTTTTTACTTTTACGGGATTCTTGACGAGGTCTTCAGCTGAAAGAAAGAAAAGAATGCCGTTTACCGACTTCAGGTCAGGAAGAGTCTTGAAGTTTTCGCTTGACGCCACATCGACAAATTCCACTTCCATACCGAGGGTTTCTATGGAATAGGCCATGTTTTCGATTATTGCCTTTTCCGTCACCGGAACCTGTTTCTTGAAAAGTGTACCCGTGATCCTGGCGACTTGATCCACCATCTCCGGTGTGTTCAATGAAACGGGAACTCCTTCTCCCTTATTGATCACAAGATTGAAGTATGATCCCAGAAATGTTGTTTTGCCGACACCGTATGCACCCATTACAGCAATGCGGTACTTTTGTTTTTCCATACTGGTCTCCTCCATGAAAATGATATTTAAAAGAAAGAAATAAAGAGCCTTTTACCATAGATGATACTCTTTCCATCTGAAAAGAATACCACAATTTTTACGTTCCCAGTAATCATTCAGTGATGCGGGTGTTTTCTGTCAAACGCCGCGGAATGCTGATTGAACTGCATATTGTGAATAAAACTGAAAGCATGTAAGATTGCCAATAATAGGGGGCTGATTCGTGTTTTCGTTTTTTTCCGTCCGGACGACAATTGTCGTTCAGAAAATATGTGTGATGGGGGTGCAGCAAATGGGCAGCAGGAAATCGTTGTATATGCGTTGTTGTATTGTCTGTCTCTTGGCCGTTGTATCTTTTTTCTCCCCGGTCAGCCGGGGTGCGTGCTATGAGGCAAAATATCCGAATACGGTGAAAACTGCAAGAGAGTTCATCTGGAAGACAATAATCTCCGGCGGAGCCAACGCCGCATCGGTGGCGGTAATGGACGGTGGAAAAATTGTGTATTCGGAGGGATTCGGACCGGCTGAAAGATCATCAAACACTCCAGTCGGCACGGATACGAGGTTCAATATCGGCTCCACGAGCAAAATGTTTGCCGCGGCGGGAGTTCTGCTGCTAGCTGACGAGGGAAAACTCGGGATAGATGATCCTGTGGTGAAGCACATTCCCGAATTTACCATGAAGGATCCCAGGTATCGCGACATTACGGTACGCATGCTCTTCAACCATTCTTCCGGTCTGCCCGGGTCCACGTTCAGCTTCGGCTACAGATCGGAGGGCGATCACCAGGCCCTTCTTCTTGAAACCTTAAGGGTGGCGAGCCTGAAACATGCCCCCGGAGAAATGAGCATTTACTGCAACGACGGTTTTACCCTCGCCGAGATGGTCATCGAACGGCTCTCGGGCAAAAAGTTCGCTCAATTCGTGGAAGAGCGGATATTCAAGCCCCTGGGCATGAACGATTCCGGGGAGAGTATCGGCGTCGCCGGCGGAAAAATAGCCGAATTCTACGATAAAGAAGGGAAAAAATACCCTCCTGAAGTTGTGACGGTGCTCGGGGCGGGGGGATTGTCATCCACTCCGGAAGACCTGTGCCGCTTCGGTGACAGTTTCACTCCCGGGGGCAGAAACATCCTTTCAGAGGCTTCGCTGATTGAAATCATGAAACAGCAGCCCACTCCCTTTTCATCAATGATGAAAGGAGACGCTATCCTTGATGCCTTCGGATGGGATTATGCGCTGCTTCCGGCATACAGGACAAACGGATACCAGGTGGTGGGCAAAAGCGGAGGAACTATGTGTTATTCAACGAACCTCCAGGTCCTTCCCGGAGAACGATTGGCTGTGGCGGCGATCTTTTCGGGCCGCGTTTCCGCAGATGAGGCGACCTACACCATCATGGACGCCCTTATGAAGGATAAAGGGCTTCCCCGGCCGGTTTCAGATCCTGTAAAAAAATCAGCGGAGCCGCAGCCCGTTCCGGAAGAACTGCTGCAAAAGGCCGGCTATTATGTGAACGGGGAAAAAGCCTTCCGTTTCTCCTTCGACACAGAGAAACATGAATTGCATATTTCCCCCCTCCCCCAGGGGGCGAAGGAAGGCAGGAATGCAGATCCGGCAGAAGAAAAGCCCCTCCTTTCACTGGTCCACACGGGAGGCTCTTTCCATGATCGTGAGAAGAAAAACACCTATTACTTCATTACAGGCGATTCCGGCACATTTCTCGTGGTGGAAAAAGTACCCCGTTACGAAACTGACATAACTCTATTTCAAAAGATCGAGCCGGTTGAGAACCCTGGAAGGATGTCCGCCGATGTAGACGGAAAATTATGGCTGATCCGCAATAGGTCAGCATTCGACCAGATTTCCGAAGAATGTGTGATGCGATCGGCTCTCTACAGGGAACTCCCCGGGTATGTGCAATTTTTCGGAGTGAACAGAATTGAGACGCCGGACTTTGCTGCCATTGCCGCGACAGGATTCCGGGATCAAGGTGAATTTCGGCTCTTCAGGAAAAACGGGGATGTCCGGGCAAAAGACATGCAGTTCGTCTATTCAGGAAAGGAAATTCTTGCCCCGCTCTCGCCCGGAAAAAACGCCATCACAATAAAGGCTGAAGGTGAGAATGAATGGGCTGTACTTCATGATGAATGCACCCTGTCCTTTGAAAAACCCGCCGGAGGCAGGGTCGTTGTGTTCAGCGGAGAAGTGGATCCGGAACTATTATACGACAGCATTACCGACAGCGGAAACATTGATGTGCCTGAAGGGGCACTCCTGTTCTTTGCAGCGGATCCCGGCGATTTATTTGAAATAACGGTGCGGTAGCAGTTTTCTTCAGCAAAAAACACTCAGGCCCCTTTATGCAGAGGCCTGAGTGTTTTTTTGTATTTATTCCGGACGGAGGACTGAAAGGATCTTAGTCGACCGCGATCATTACGCTGTCGGCTTTTACAACAGCATACGCCTTTGACCCGACCTTCAGGCCGAGATTGGCGACGGAATCCATGGTGATCACCGATACGACGGATTGGCCGCCTCCTATGTCAAGGGTCACCTGGGCTTCAACTGCGCCTTCCTTTATTGCCGTTACTGTTCCCTTTATCTGGTTTCGTGCACTTAGCTTCATGGCATTACACTCCTTTTATCGAGTTTTATATATAAAACACTTTTAAATTATTATAGGCTTTTTTTCTCCTTATGGCAAGAGCGTTCTTTTTTTTTGCATTTTGGCCTTGCAAAAAGCCCAATGGAGGCTTTTTTTATGGTTAAATTGATCTTAAGGAATTTTTTCCTGAATGAATGCCTTCAAATACTGTGGGGTGATCCGGTGAAAAGAATGCAGTGTGACGTCCTGGTGGTCGGAGGCGGAGGCGCCGGCCTTATGTCCGCCTACGGAGCAGCAGTAAACAATGCGAAGGTCATTGTCGCAAGCAAGGGGAAGGTACAGCGCTCAGGCGCCACGGTAATGGCGCCTGGTGCTATTTCCGCCGTGGATGATCGCTGGAAGAAAGAAGGCGACAGCAGGGAAATTCACTTCGAAGATACTGTATGGGGCGGATGTTTCATGAACAGCCAGGAGCTGGTGAAGATCCTCTGCGAACGATCCCCTGCCCTTGTACTGGAGCTGGAACGGATGGGGGCTCTTTTCCAGAGGGAAGAGGACGGCACATCTTTCATGCTGCGCATCGACGGAGGGCACAGGTTCCCCCGCTGTCCGTTCCTGGAAGACAGGACCGGGAAGGAAATGCTGAAGGCAATGACAAGCGCTCTGCGGAAGCTTCATGTCCCGTTCGTCGAAAACGTTATGATCACGAGGATCCTGAAAAACGGGGGCAGGATTGCGGGAGCCGTGGGAATTTCCACGGAAACGGCCGAGCCCGTTCTTTTCGACAGCAAAGCCGTCATTCTTTCCACCGGAGGAGGAGGGACAGTCTATGAGAATTCGGACAACCCGATCGACCTGACGGGAGACGGGTACGGACTGGCGCTGGAGGCCGGAGCTTCACTGAGGGATATGGAGTTTGTCCAGTTCTATCCTGTAGGGTTTCTGTATCCTCCCTCCATGAAGGGGATCTTCGGAGGACTCCTCTATTATTGCCGCCTGTACAACGCTCACGGGGAGCGGTTCATGGAGAAATACGATCCCGAACGGCTCGAGCTTTCCACGAGGGACAGGGTGTCACGGGCCATCATCCAGGAGGTGAAGGAAGGAAGAGGCACACCCGGAGGAGGGGTGTACATGGATATGACCTACCAGGAACCCGGTTTTATCGCGAAGATGACGCCTGCCCTCTATTCAACCTACAGGAACCTGGGGTTTGACCCGGAGAAGGAACGGATCGAAATTGCCCCAACCGCCCATCATTTCATGGGAGGTATGGCGGTGGACGGAAAGTGGTCATCAGGGATTCCGGGAATTTTCGGGTCCGGTGAAGTATGCGGCGGCATGCACGGCGCCAACAGGATAAGCCAGAATGCACTGGCTGAGATCATTGTTTCAGGGATGGTTTCCGGAGAAGAGGCGGCAAAGTATTCGTCAGCACTCCCCTCCTCCCTTGCTGACCCGGCGGAGGCAGAGGCGGAGGCCCGAAAAGTGAGAGACCTTCTTGCCGTAAAAAAAGGAGATTCACCCACTTCCATACGAGACCGGCTGAGACGTACCATGTGGGAGAATGTGGGCGTTTTCAGAACAGAAAGCTCACTGACGGAGGCCCTTGGCGATATCCTGGAACTGTCATCCCGCCGGGTTGTTGTGAGGCAGGAAAGTCCATACATGAACGCAGGGCTTCTTGAAGCCTTTGAAACAGCCAATATGCTGAAAACTTCAGAGTCCATCGTACGGTGCGCCCTTGCCCGGAAGGAAAGCAGGGGGGCGCATTTCCGCATGGACTTCCCCGAAGAGGATAACGTCAGTTTCCTCAGGAACTTCTTTGTCCGTGAAGGGAAAGACGGGCTGGAAGTGTATGAAAGAGACGCGGACGTATCATGCCTGAAGCCGGAGGGATACTAGATGAAGGGGCTGGCGAAAATTCTCCGGTTCAATCCGGAGGCTGACAGAGAGCCATATTTCCAGGATTTTGATTATGAGTTCAGCCAGCGGATGACGGTTCTGGATGTGCTGAACAGTGTACGGGAAACAATGGATCCTTCTCTGCAGTACTCGTATTGCTGCAGAAACGGCCATTGCGGCCTTTGCGGGGTGATAGCGAACGGCAGGGAGGTGCTTGCGTGCAGGCAGGCGGCGGAGCCGGTCCTGGAGATCAGGCCCCTCAGCGGCTGCAGGGTCCTGAAGGATCTCGTGATCGACAGGGAGGAATACGGGGAAAGAAAGCCCCAGCTTCGTCTTTTCCTCGAACGGCAGTGTGAGGCCCGGTTCGAACCTGAGCGCATCGACATGGATGCCTTCGAGATGTTCAAGACGGCAAGCCGATGTATTGAATGCATGTGCTGCGTTTCCGTGTGCCCGGTGTCCGGGGAAAAGCCCCATCTTTTTGCCGGGCCCATGGCGCTGGCCCTTCTCGCGAGACATTTTTTCGACCCCAGGGACAGCCTGAACAGGGACCTGATGGCCAGGGACGAGGGGATCGGGCACTGCATTGAATGCGGTTTGTGCTCATCAGTCTGTCCCAGGGGAGCTGACCCGGCACGGCTGATAAAGATGATGAAGGGCTCCGTGAACACAGGGTCATAGAACCGTTCTCACAGAAAAACCGGGGACAGCCGTTTTTTAAGGCCGCCCCCGGTTTGTTTTTCAGTCTGCAGGCTTTCTCTTTAAATGCCCGAGAGCACCATCACCGTACGGGGGCCAATGGATATCCTGCCTCCGTCCAGAGAATCCTGGGACACGTTTTCACCGATATCTTTGCCCGGACTTTCCGACGTATCCACAAGGACCCGCCACTGTTTGTCCCCGGGCAGTTCGGGGAGCTTCATCGAATGAGACTCCCAGTGCATGTTCATGGCAACGTAGACAATATCGTCCCTCTTTTCACCGTCCTCCTGCTCCACCCTTCCTGCAAAGAGGACGCCAAGAGTCCTGTTTGCAGGTGACGGATCAAACTGCCACGGCATAATCCCGTGAACGCTGGCGGAAGGCAGCCCGCATTTTGCGGGTTCCGTCGCGCTTCGCAGGACAGGGTGTTTCTTTCGGATCCCGACCATCTCCCTGAAAAAGTCAAAAATATCCTTGTTCTTTTCCGCCAGGCTCCAATCGAGCCAGGAGATTTCATTATCCTGGCAGTAGGCGTTGTTGTTCCCGAATTGGGTATTGCAGAATTCATCCCCTGACAGCATCATGGGGGTTCCCCGGCTTGCGAACAATACGGTACAGGCATTTTTGACCAGTCTTCTCCTGAGGCTGTTTATTTCAGGATCGTCCGTCTCTCCCTCAGCGCCGCAGTTCCAGCTGTGGTTGTTTTTTTCGCCGTCGGTGTTGTCCCATCCGTTCGCATGGTTGTGCCTTTCATTGAAGGAATACAGATCCATAAGAGTGAAACCGTCATGGCATGTGATGAAGTTCACCGATGCATGATCCCCGCGGTATTCAGGATCGTAGAGGTCAGTGGACCCTGTGATCCTCTGGGCTGCCGTACCTGAAAACCCTGCATCGCCCTTGAGAAAGCTGCGCATTTCATCACGGTATTTGCCGTTCCATTCAGACCAACGCTTCCATGAAGGGAACGTCCCGACCTGGTAGAGTCCTCCGGCATCCCATGCCTCGGCTATGAGCTTGACGTTTGCCAGTATGGGGTCGTAGGCAAGTTCCTTAAGAAGAGGAGGGTTGTTCATAGGCCTCCCCTGTTCGTCCCTTCCGAGAATTGAGGCGAGATCAAACCGGAATCCGTCGACTCTGTACTCGGCAGCCCAGTACCTGAGGCTTTCAAGGATCATGTTCTGGACAATTGGGTTGCCTGCGTTCACGGTATTCCCGCATCCGCTGAAGTTGTAGTATTTTCCGTCGGGGGTGAGCATATAGTATGTTTTGTTGTCAAAGCCCTTAAAGGAGATGTAAGGGCCGTTTTCATTCCCCTCTGCCGTGTGGTTGAACACAACATCGAGAACAACTTCGATTCCGTTGTCATGGAGGGCTTTTATGAGCTGCTTCAGTTCCACGCCTTCCTTGTTCCGTTCGTGAACGGCGGCGTAGCTGGAGTTCGGCGCAAAGAAGCTGACAGGATTGTAGCCCCAGTAATCGAGGAGCACGTTTCCCTCGTACTCCCTGCTCCCGCTCATCTCGTCAAACTCGAATACAGGCATCAGTTCGACACATGTGATGCCCAGCTTCCTGAGATAGGGAATTTTTTCCAGAAGCCCGGCAAAAGTCCCGGGATTTTCGACTCCTGAAGAATGGTGCCTGGTGAAGCCCCGTACATGAAGTTCGTAGATTATGGATTCGTCCATGGGTATCTTTGGAGCCGCAGCCTTTCCCCAGTCAAAGGTGCTTACCGTAGCCCTTGAGCGATAACGGTACGCTTCGAAGGGTTTCTCTCCCCAGACACTCTGGCCGGTCACCGCCTTGCCGTAAGGGTCGATGAGGTACTGGCCGGGATCGAAAATATGCCCTTCCGCAGGATCATAGGGGCCGTCCACGCTGAAAGCGTATTCAAAGTCGGTAATATCCAGCCCGAAAACGATCATGGAGTACACATTCCCTATGTGGTAGTCTTCGGGAAAAGGAATCCTGGCGAAGGGCTCGGCTTCATTAAATTTGAACAGGAGAAGCGTTACCGATTCGGCATATCGTGAATGGACGGTGAAGCTTACACCTCCGGGGAAGGCCACAGCACCATTTTCGAGAAAAAAACCGGGCCTTATGGCGTACCCTTCAACCTCGTCCAGTGGTGTGTAGAAAACCCTGGCCCCAGCAACATATTCACCGAACGTTCCGGATCCCGGGATCTGTCCGTTGTTATTAGGCTCCATTCCGTCCACCTCCGGATCCTGCCGTTTTCTCCATCATTCACGGGCGCAGGAGACCGGTTCTATCCGCCATATTTCCGATGCATAGGCCTTGATGGTGCGGTCGGAACTGAAACGCCCGGACAACGTGATGTTTTTCCAGCATTTCGCGGCCCATTCCCGCTGTTTGCGGTAATCCTCAGCCATCCTGTCCCTGGTTGTCCTGTAATCGGCGAAGTCCCCGAGTACATAATAGACATCGGAAGGGTCCCACTGGCTTCCGGTAAGGAGGCTCGCCGCAAGCTCCTTGAATTTGCCCGTATTGCCGTCGCTGAGCGTCCCGTCGGTCATGGCGTCGATGACCCGTCTCAGCCCGGGGACTTTTTCGTAATGCCTGTACGGGTCGTAATTCTCTTTCGCGGCAGCCATGTCTTCGTACCTCACTCCGAAGATATAGGCGTTCTGAGTACCTACGGCATCGACGATCTCCACGTTGGCCCCGTCGAATGTACCGAGTGTCAGTGCCCCGTTCATCATGAACTTCATGTTGCCGGTACCTGATGCTTCTTTTCCGGCGGTGGAAATCTGCTCGGATATGTCGGAGGCAGGGAAAATCCGTTCCGCCATGGAAACATTGTAATTTTGAAGGAAGACGACTTTGAGCCTGTCGCCTATTTCAGGGTCTGAATTGACAAGTTTCGCGATTTCGTTAATAAGCTTGATGATGGCCTTCGCACGTTCGTATCCCGGGGCGGATTTTGCTCCGAAAACCATGACCCTGGGTACAAAATCGCCGCCCGGGTTTTCCTTTATTCTGAAATACAGGTCAAGGATGTAGAGAGCGTTCATGAGCTGTCTCTTGTACTCGTGCAGCCGTTTCACCTGAACATCGAAGATCGCGTCGGGAGAGACCTTTATGCCCTCGGTTCTGTAGATGAAGTCGGCGAGTTCCTGCTTGTTCTCTTTCTTTATGGCGATCAGCCGGTCAAGCACGCGTTCGTCGCCCGCATAATGTTCCAGGCCGGCCAGGAGACTGAGATCCTTGACCCAGGCATCGCTTCCCAGGAGTTCGGTAAGAAGGACTGAGAGTCTCGGGTTGCATTGTTTCAGCCACCTGCGGGGCGTGACACCGTTGGTTTTGTTGTTGAATTTTTCCGGCCAGATTTCGTGCCAGTCGCGAAGGGTATCCGCCTTGATGATGTCTGTATGCAGCGCGGCAACACCGTTTATGGAATAGGCGGCGTAGCATGCGATCCATGCCATCCGGACCATCCTGTCGCCGAGAGGCGCCATGTAGTCGATCCTGCCCTGCCAGATGCCCCGCGATGCCATCTCAGTCCTGAACTGCTTGTCTATGTCTGAAATGATGTCGAAGATCCTCGGGAAGAGGAAACGGAAGATGCTGACGTCCCATTTCTCGAGGGCCTCCGCCAGGGTCGTGTGATTCGTGAAGGCAAAGCAGCTGCAGGTAACTTTCCAGGCCTGGTCCCACGATAAACCGTTTTCATCTATGAGCAGTCTCATGAGTTCGGGTATGGCGAGCACCGGGTGGGTATCGTTGAGCTGAACACAGTTGAATTCTGCGAAACGCGTAAGGTCGTCACCATGCGCTTTTTTGTACTTCCGTATCATGTCCTGCAGCGATGCGGACGTGAAGAAATACTGCTGGCGTACCCGCAGGACTTTTCCGTCGTAGGTGGTATCGTTGGGATAGAGCACCCTCGATATATTTTCGGTTTTGTTCCGTTCTGCGAGCGCCTCGTCGAACTTCTGGCTGTTGAAAAGGCCGTAGTCGAACTCCTCCGCCGCCTCGGCCTGCCACAGGCGGAGTGTATTGACGTTGGAAGTCCCGTAACCGACTATGGGGAGGTCGTAGGGAACGGCAACCACATCCATATCGTCGAAATGGACCGTTACCCGTTCCTCGTCCCGCTGTACAAGGAAGGGATACCCTTCCTCCTTCCATGTATCGGGTCTTTCCTTCTGGAACCCGTTTTCGAAGGACTGTCTGAAAAGGCCGTACCGGTACAGGATCCCGTATCCCTTGACGGGAAAATTGTGGGAAGCGCACGAATCGAGAAAGCACGCGGCAAGACGGCCGAGTCCCCCGTTTCCGAGTCCGGCATCGTTTTCCAGCTCGAGGATCTCCGTAATATCTTTCCCGTGTAAAGCCAGGGCTTCCCTGACATCTTCATAAATGCCCAGATTTACGAGGTTATTCAGCATAGACCGCCCGACAAGAAACTCAGCGGAAAAATAGTGCTGCATCCTGCCCTTAGCGTAGCATTCCCTGGACCTCTGCCAGTCGTCGGATATCTCCTCAACTATTGTCTCGGACAGGGCTATCCAGAACTCCCAGGGGGTGGCATTTTTCGGCGGACGGCCGGTACTGCCCCTGAGGAATATACCGATTTTTTTGCTTAAACTTTCTGCTTTCGACATGTGCAAAAACTCACGCCCTTCTTTTTCACCCGATGCATATGTGCACCTGGAATTGGAACATTTTTCAATTAAAAGCACGATTGACTATGATCTTTTTCAGTGTGTCAACAGTGTACCACATGGAATGAAAGCTCCCTGAGAGAATTCTGCAGATCTTTCCCGGTAGTTGTTTTCCGCCTGAATTTCAGGCTTTCAGGATAATGCCGCGGGAAAATTTCATCTGCAGATTCGCTTATGATAAAATAACCGCTCGTATATTCTGTTCCGAAATCCATATTCCAGATAGGCGCTTATCCCGTGATTCCCGGAACACAGCCTGAAAAGGAAAGCTGAAGATGAACAGGACAGGGTTCTTCATTCCAGGAGCAGAATCTGGTTGAACGCCGGTATCGGAACAGAAAGGATTATATCAGGAGGTTCAATTTATGGCTGAAAAAAAGGTACGGGTGAAGTTCAATTATTTTGCGCCCCATGTTGTAAAGGTGTTCCTTGCGGGCAGCTTCAATATGTGGTCGACCACATCGGATCCCATGAAAAATGTCGGGAGCGGTTCCTGGGAGAAGATCAAGTACCTCCCCGAAGGAACCTGGGAGTACAAGTTTTTCGCTGACGGCGAGTGGGTTCTGGATCCTGAATGCGGACAGGTTTTCATTACCGGACATGGCGCGGAAAACAGTGTGATCGAGGTACGGAAAAAATAAACGTACTCGGGAAAGGATAACTCTACAATGAGGAAAGGAGGACGACGTTAATCACTCCTCTTTTGCTTTTTTCCTCATTACTCCGTTCGCACCTCCCGGTGTCCGTTGAAAAAATCAGCCCCTGGAACTTCGGGGCTGATTTCAGATATTCCCAGTGAATTGAGAGGAATCGATACAGAGCAGCTATTCAGTTTAATAAACAGGTACGTTTCCGGTTTTATCCTGGAATTTTCTTAGCAATACGTGACTGTTCTGAAGGACGTTTTTCGCCTGGGAGTACGTAAAACGATCCAGGAGTTTCGTCCCCTCCTCTTTCCTGCCGTTTTGGAGCAGTTCCAGCGCCCTTTTTTCCATTTCGGCCGCACTTAACCGTATACCGGTCCTGTTCGCCTCCCAGAATCCTTTTAAAATACTGAAGAGGAGATCATGATCAAGATCAGTGACTTTCTGAAGCATGCGGGTGGTCCACCATGCGGAATTCTGGCTGTATGCGCTGTTTACGATCTGGTACTCTTCCGGGATTGACGATGCGCCTGCATAGACAGGAAAATACCCGGAATATCCCGGAACGTTCATGGCGTACCACATGACACTCCCCGCTTCAGCGGGCAAATCCCCGCGAAGATGGGCGACCGTCGATGACTGGCACAGGCTCGTTCGGATCGCCCTTGGAATAAGGAGCTTATCTGTGACATCCTCCCACGGTTCCATATGATTGATGGGTTTGTGGTACCTGGACGTCCCCTCGTATGCGTCAGAGAGCACTGCCATAAGGTCTTCGGGAAGGATTGCTCCCTCTTTATCCTTCAGCAGGCTGTAGGCCCTGTTTTCCCTGTCTATATCGTAGGGTGAGGCCATTCTCTCGGGATTTCCGTATGCCTTCCGGAAGTTGAAAGTATCAGATGTGGGATTATGCCACCCCTTCTCCACCGCTGTCGAAACAAGACCGGGGCTTGCAATGTCAAATTCCTCGCCGATGGTGAAACGATTTGCCACCACGAGTACTTCGTCATCCTTTACCCTTCTCGCTGCCCAGTTTCCTGACGTTGTTTCAATGATCCATGCTTCAACGGGATCGGCAAGGCAGTAGGTCAGTCCTCCCCAGTCAGCCTGTCCGTATGTATCGATAAGATCACCCACCAGCTTTACAGCGTCTTTTGCCGTTTTTGCCCGTTCAAGGATAAGCTGGCGCATTGCATAGCGACGCACCCCTTTGCCGGTAAGATTTTCCTCTTTCGAATACATCCAGTTGCAGCTCATCGTTACACCGGATTCATTCATACCCACGAGAACGGAATCATAGGGCCGCAACTCTGACGCGATCCCCAGACCCGCCGTGCCGTACGCGTTTCCCGAGGCCCAGTAACCATATGTTGCAGCCGGAAGGTCAAGTGTTACATACGGGACGTTTACCGTATCCCCCTGCTTGTGGGTCGCTGCCGGTACATGCCAGAGCCGGCCTACGGCGGTAAAGCCCATATCCTCGTTGTGGCCGTGGAGAACGGAACCGTCTGCCGTGGCATTTTTCCCTACAAGGATCGTAGTGCACCCCTCGGCAATAACGGGGAACAGAAAAATAATGAGCACCAGTAACGAAATAGCTATTCGTTTCATAGTTAAAACCTCCCCTTTCTTAAATGAACGCCTTCACCACATTTCGTCGGCCAATTCCTCACTCACGCAGAGATTCCTATACCTGCTCAAGGAGCGTTTTTTTACCCCCTTTTCCATAGTTGAAAAAAAGAACGAATAAAAAACATCCGAAGAGACAGCAAAAGAGGAATATATGAAGGGGAAACAACAAAGGCATATAAATTTGGAAGTTTTTACTTCACATATGGTAGATGGAATTTTCGGTAATGTCAATCTATAAGTTGGATTTATAAGCTGGATTTCCCTTCCATTTATTTAGAAATCAATAAATAAAGTGCACTAAAGGACATATTACAGTCATTTGAAATTTAATGCATGTAGCCTATTTGCAATAAAGTAACTATAATAATTTTGATAACAAGGCTTCCGGCACAGTCAAAAGGGGTTTCACCTGGAGAACTTTCGGCTGCTGTGATTTGGGGGGAAAAATAATGAAAAAAACGGTGTTCCTTTCTATTCTCATGTTTTTTGTTTTGATCCCTGTGGCTGGAGCGGCAGTGCAGTTCAAACAAATTGCCGAATTCAACGTACCAGAAGCAAATCAGGGTATTGGAGTGGACGAACACTACTTTTACGCTATTGACAACCGGATTGTTGCAAAGTATGAGAAACAGACGGGAAAACTTATCAGCAAATGGGAAGGAGAAAAAGACGGACCTATCATTCATCTTGACAGTGCAGCAGTTTTTGACGGAAAGATTTACTGCGCCCATTCAAACTGGAGCGAATGGCCGATGACCAGTTCCATCGAAATTTGGGATGCCAAGACAATGGAACACATAGGCAACCATAGCTTTGGAATACACTGGGGGTCAGCTACATGGGTGGATTGGCACGAGGGGCACTGGTGGGTTGCATTCGCCAATTACGACAGACCATACGGACCAAACGGGACTCCATATGGCCATAAGATTTGCACTACAATAGTAAAGTTCACTGACAACTGGCATTGGTTAGAAGCGTGGACGCTTCCCAAAAAGATTCTCGATAGGCTGGAGGATATGAGTAATTCGGGAGGATCATGGGGACCTGACGGTTTTCTTTACCTCTCAGGACATGATCCTGCTGAAGTGTACAAGTGCAGGCTTCCAAAAGCAGGTTCGGTTATTGAACTGGTTGAGATTATTCCACTCAATATCCGGGGGCAGGGAATAGCCTGGGACAGAAGTGAACCGGGAGTCCTTTACGGTATTATCAGAGCGACAAAACAGGAAAGAGAAAAAGGGGAAACCCACAAGGTAATCGTCTCTAAACAACAATAAAGAAACCGAAAAAAATTGTAAATCCCGGATTTTAATTGCGTGAGAGCTTCTTTTGACTGTGCCTTGTTTTTCAGTGAAATGAAACCGAAGAAAAAGTCAGGTTATCGACCTTTCTTTGCACGTGCATTTTAGTCATATCGCTTCCCGTTATGGATGATCCAGCCCGGGACATGGCGGCCGGCGGGGTCATGGTGCGTCCAGTGGATGACTCCTCCCTGGGGATTCCACTCGAATTCTCCTGAAAATTCCACAGAATCGCCCGTTCTCAATGAATGTATCCCTGGAGCGAGATCAATATTATGAGATATGAGCAATGTCTGCCCCGAAGGAATGGTGACGATGAAGCGCTGATGTTTGCTGCCCCTGGTATCATCGGGCAGTATCCTGGTCACGGTTCCATGCCCCTGGACCTGGACGTTCCCCTTTTTTTCGGCTATGACACGCTCAAGAACAGCCGAAGAATTCTCTTCGTACTTTTTTTCTGTGGGGATGAGTTGTCTCTCGTTTATGATGCCGTATAGGGAAGCAACAAGCAATACCCCAATGAGCAGGATTTTTTTCATTTTAGACGTTCCTTTCTTTTACTCAGTCAGTCCGTGACCGGAAGATTCCAGCCAGGCCCTCCACATGACCCTGTAGTTTTCGAGCAGGAAAAAGAAAAGCGATACAACCAGGGGCCCCATAAAGAGCCCAAGAATGCCCCATGCCGCAAGACCGCCCACAACTCCTATGAAAACGATAAATAGATGAGCATTACCTCCTCCGGAAATGAAATAGGGGCGAAGAAAACGTCCGACCATGCTGACAACAAGGATCCCCCATGCCAGCAGCAGAATTCCCCCGGTTATGTCGGAAACAGCCAGGAGGTAGGCTGCACCGGGAACCCAGACAATTGCGGTTCCGAGAAAAGGAATAAGAGCGAAGAACACCATAAGTGCACCGAAAAGAAGAGGGCTCGGAAGACCGGCGATCAACCACCCGATTCCCCCTGCAGCCCCCTGTGCAAGGGCTGTTAGGATAACGCCGTAGACAACTGCTTTCAGTATCTGCCTGGCCCTGTTTAAGAACACTTCGCTTTCACCGGGAGGCAGCGGTATGATTTCCTGCAGGAACCGGACGATACGATGCCCGTCCCGGACAAGGAAAAAGTTTGCAACCACAATTATTGTAAAGTAGTAGATGTAACTGAACGTGCTTCCGAATGCTTCGATAGCCGCAGAAGTCCCCCAGGATGCACCCTGGCGGACCCAGGTCCGAAGAAACGGATACCGCTCCATCCAAGGCCGGATTTTTTCAACGATGTTTTCAGGAAGAAGGACGGCAAGGGCCCCGTCACCGGATGTTTCCATGGCGGCCATAATCTCTGTGAAGAACTGGTGAAGGCGGGCACCTTCCTTAAAAGCCAAAAATATGCCGTAGAAACACGGAACAAGGACAAGAAAGACAACCAGACATGTGATCGTGGCCGCAGCCAGATTTGCCGAACTTCGAAACGGTCTTCGCCGTCTCATTCTTAGATAGAGAGGGTAGATGGAGAAGGAAATAAGCGCCGCCCATGCTATGGGTTTTACGAGGGGAAAAGAGACCTCGAAGGAAAGATATGCCAGAAGCGCGAATATGGACAGAAACGGAAGGAACAGCCCGCTTCCTTTTTGATTTTTTTTACCTCCGCCCAGGGAATGCAGGAGATTTATCATCCGGTTCACCTTCCCTTTTTCTTCGTTCGGTTACTGTCATTATATCCTGTGAGCAGGGGAAAAGAAAAAGCCTCCGGAGAAACCGGGGGCTTTTCATAATATACCTGGAAAATAACTCGGGGTATCCGGCTAGCCGGGCAGAAAACGGATGGCAGTTCCGTAACCTATAATCTCTGCCGCACCGGTGGATACGCTCGTAGTAGAAAGGCGGAAGCCGATCACCATGTCTGCACCTCTTCTGGCGGCTTCGTCTGCGATCCTGTCCATTACGAGGATGACCGACTCGTCTATCATTGCCTTGTACTGTCTTAACTCGCCGCCGATGGTCCAGTTCCGGATGTTGGATGATACGTCCTGGATAATGGATTTCGACAGGCAGCACGAGGCCATTACGCAACCTATGAAATCATATTTTCTGTCGGGTATGGAATCCACCGTGAGGATGGCAACTGTTTTCTCTTTCATTATAGATTTTCTTTCTTTCACAATGATCCGCCCCTACTTTCTTCTGAGAAAGAGAATAATCATGCTTAATGCCATGAGAACAGCTCCGAAAATAACGAGAAAACGAGGTATCATCCCCAGATTTTTGAGATTATCGTACAGGAACCTTCCCACGAAGGGTATTCTCCTGCAGAATATGGCAAATTCGAGATGCTCCATGTCCTTCAGGTCTTCAAAAGGATACCCGTCTGCGAGGCATTCTATGCTTTTACGGGCAAAATTTTTGCCGACTTCGCCTGATTCTTCGGTCGCATAAATATCCCAGAGGGCTATGCCGGGTTTTCCGGCTCTTCTGTAGATGTTTATAAGTTCAGCCCTGTCCTCAGGGGAAACAGCAGATTGGTCACGGGGCCTTCCGGAGTTGACTGCCCGAAGATCGGTGATCTGCAGCAGATCGAGGATTTCTGCCCGCGACCATGCAGTCCAGAACTCGGTCCCGTATTCTCTTATGAATACTGCCGCGGAACCGGGGAAGAGCGCAAGGCTTTCCTCCAGTCCGGCAACAGCTTTTTTATTTCCCAGGAGTTGTATGGTCTTCTCTATATCAGGTTTGAGTATCCCCCAAAGCTTCCTGAAAAGATCTTTTTTAGGAGCAATCTTCGCCATTGAATCAGGAGAGAGGCCTTTTACAGGCACTTTTTCCTTTACCAGCGCAAGGAGGCCTATGGCTGCCTCCCTGTTTTCGCTGAGGTTCGGGACATAGGCAAGGTCTCCGTTGAGAAGATGCCAGTCTATTTCCGTATTCGACCATTCTTCCGAAGTCAGGAAATTCTGGGCCCCCAATCTGTCCACACCCTGGAGGAAATCAATTCCGTAATTTTTATATATCTCCAGAAGCCTGGGGCCCATGACTTTTGAGAGGATCCTCAGGTCGTTTCTGTCCGGGGCTGAAATAAGTATTGATTCAAGAACGTCTATAGGTCCCTGTGCCAGAAGGGGACCAAACGCATCCCACAAGATGCCCATTTTCTGAAGTACCGGTTCAAATTCACTGCCTTTTGCGATTTCTTTTGCAACATAGTCCCTTACCGGCTGGGAAAAAGAAAGGATGTGAGCGCTCTGGATCATCGAGGCAGCCTCTGACTTGCAGATTTTCTCCCAGTTTTTGAGAAGGGATGCGATGTTCCTGTCAATTTCTTCCCTCATGGACAGTGATGAACCATCCTCGCTCTTCCACCAGAGTGATTCCGCGTTGATTTCAAGTTTATACTCCTCGTAAAAGGACTTTCGCATCTCCTCTTCCAGTCTGTCCCTCGCCCCGGTCATGTCGTAGACTTCAAAGGCAAGGAGAAGCCAGCCCACTACGGGAACTATTTTTGAAAGCACCTTCCCCGCGATTTTCATCACCAGGAATTTCATTATCCGGTTGATTATTCTTTTTCCCAGAACGACAAAAGCTATACCGACAAGACCTTTTAACGGAATGGATCCCTGGGAAAAACCGTTTTTCTTCCCTGAGGAAGAAAATGCCAGGGACGCCCTCTCGGTATTCGGAATCGGTATGGTGTTGTACACAGGAAGGCGCTGCTTCAGGATCCCAAGAAAGGGTTCCCGTATCCGTTCCATGGATGTCTGAAGATGGAACTGTGTTTCCGACTCCAGGCTTTCCAGGATTTCCCGCTGAAAACTTTCACTGACTGAAGAAAGCCGGGGCTGAAGATTTGAGAAAAACAGCTCCACAAGTTTTTCCAGGTCTTCGTTGCTTCCCGCGCCGGCTTTAGTCTGTTTCCACCAGATACTGAAAGTTCCCTCCTCCAGTGGGAGTTTCGTTGCAGCAAGCGCCTTTTCAATATCCGAATAATTTTTTCCGACGATTTTCGTCAGGTCGTTCCGTGCCCATGTATCAAGGGCGTTTTTGATCCTTGATCTCTCAGCGTCAACAATACTGGGAAGCTTTTCGATCTCGGTTTCCGCCGTTCGCGCCGCCACCTCGATTTCGAGGAGCATCTGGGCAAGCATGTTCGACTTGTCCTGATCCCCGACGTTGGAGGAGGATAGGGTCTGCCGTACCGGCACAAGAATAAAAAGCATTGTCAACAGCAAGCAGCCCCAATTCATCCCTTTCTTCATTCCCCTGGTACCCCCCGCTCTTTTTTGCTCGAAGCCGATTTATAGTTCAATGTTCGCCTGGTTTTTTCCGTTTGCTTTTGACCTGTACAGAGCGATATCAGCACGTTTCAGCGCATCTGAGTAATCAGTGTCCGATTGCCTGAAATAGGTGATGCCAATGGAAAGAGAAACCGTCTCATGCCTGCTGCCGAAGGAATGAACGTCTCCGGAAACAGCATCCAGAAGGTTCTGGCATACACGCATAATGTTTTCCGGTTTCAGTCCCCTGAAAAGCAGGAGAAATTCGTCCCCTCCCCAACGGAAGAGATGGTCTGTGCTTCTTTTATGATTGTGGATAAGGGTCGTGATCCTTTTCAGGACACGGTCTCCTGCATCGTGGCCGTACGTATCGTTGATTCGCTTGAAATCGTCGATATCAAATGTGACGATCGCCGGGTTCGCGGGATCATCAAGCCCTCGGGAGAACGCGTTCCTGAGCGCATCTTCACCGGCGCGCCTTGAGAGGGCATCACTGACCGGATCCCTGTTGACCTTCTCTTCCAGTGCAGTCATGGAGCGTTTGTGGAACCACTTCTCCGAAACAACGATAAGAACATAGGTAAGCATCAGCAGTAAAACAAGGACAGCGATGAAGAGGGTTATCAGCCGGATGATAAGAGCGTGGCTTTCAGCCTTTGCCTTGTCTATGTACGGCTGCATGTCGTCCATGTGGATCCCAAGGGCGACTATCCAGTTGAAATCTTTGTATAGCCTGGCGTAGGTCAGTTTTCTCGATATGGTGTCAGAGCTTTTCTTTTTGAAAAAATAGGTGAAAAAGATTTCCCCGTATTTTTTTACTCCTTCCAGTTCCTCGAGGTACGGATGGTTGCCCTCGATATCCGTCATTTCTGTGGAGAGGAGCATTCCTTCAGTATCTTTGAGGTTCGGATGGATCCTTCGGATGGCGTAATCGGGCCCTCCTTCGTAGTTTACAACTTCGTTGATCCATATGTATGAATCGAAGGGAAAGGTTGATTTATGAATTTCCCGGGCAGTTGCTTTTTTCACAAGTCCATCCGAATATTCTTTTGAAATTCCGAAGAATGCCCCGTATCTGCCGAAATCCATCATGCTGTGCGCGGCATATTTTCCGCCCTCGTCACCAAGGGATGAAGCAGGACGCTCGTCCAGGATCCCCCGCGGATCATAGAGGACTTCTCCAGATCCGCCATCCCAGAGCACTGCAGTCCACTTCTCGTCATCAAAGGTTTTTTCAAAAATCGGAACAAACTGCCCGGGGTCATTTTCGGCTATGAAATGCAGCTTGCGCTCAGTTTCATGAATCAGAGCACTCATACGGGAGACTTCTTCTTCTCTTCTTTCCCTGATCCTCAGTATTTGATTATCGACAGTGTGTTTCAGGAATGTTTGTTTTATTTCGTTGATCGCTTTTTCCGTGTTGTCGACATAAATGGTCCCGACTTTTCCCGCCAGCGAGAAATAGAACAACCCGGCGGCCACACAAGTTATCGTGATGATAAGAACGCTGAATATCCGGTATTTGTTCTCCATTTGAAAGAAGCCAGCCTTCCGTATGTATTGCCCAAGCCTTTCTTTTCCCCAACTGAGTAATATTACAACAAACAGCCGGTATTTTTAAGCCTGTGTATCGAGATTGAAGGAAATTCGTTTTTTCAGACCGGAAGCAAAAAATTAAGGATCCCTACTGTTCAGTGGAATTTGTTTATTTCCCTGAGATACCGAGCACAAGGCGTCTGCAGAAATCGAGGAACACTCCGTAGGGTCTTCCCGCCAGGGAAAAGGTCAATGACATAAAGCCTGTTGAAAGAGCTATTTGTCTCCAGGTGGCCCCGGCTGCGAGAAGGACAATAACGTAAAGGGGTACCTGGAAAAGGACAAACGCCAGTGTATCGCCCAGCACCATCTTCCAGGGACTGGATCTGTCGATATCGAAAAAGAGAAAGAGCCTGTCCCTGAACCAGCCGTAGGGTCTTCCCGTAATGAGGTTGACGGGAACCGCCGCGATCCTCGCTTTTACTGACTGGATGAACGTAAGCTTCGCAATGAAAATCTCTATTGACATGCACATGGCAGTGGAAAAAAGGATCATAGCCGTTATGTCTGCCGCAAGGAGGGCGAGCCTCTTCTTTTTGTCTTCCCTTCCGCAGTTCGGATCCGACAAGAATCTCACCTGCCCGGTCAAATTTTTTATGCTGTTCTTCCAATGAATACTATACCGGTACCTGATCTTCTCATTTATGTAAAGCTTACCACGCTGCAAGATTTTTCGCCCGATGAAACGATTGAATCAGAGGATTATGAGAATGATTTTTTTCGATAAACAGAGCTTTCAGGCATAAAATTTATATTGCAATATTCCGTTTCAATAGTATATTTAAATAAATCTAGGGGTTTTCACAGACGGAAGTCAACCAGTGAAAAAAATATTTTTTCTTCTTATCGACTATTTCCCGTAATTGCCTGAATCGTATAGGTGTTTTCCAGCAATCCGGGAACTTTAGGAAGCATTTCGGCAAATGGTGTGAAGGAAAGGGGGGATAGGAAAAAATCCAGGGAATAAACAATAATCCATGCGATGGAGGCATTCCGGAAGCTTTCTCAGAATGACAGAAGGAGGCAGCAGGATGAGAAAAGCGTGCAGATTCTGGGCACTGATTATGGTTGTTGCTCTTCTTGCATCGCCGGCGTTCGGAGTTGAAGCCGGAACAATGACACCGGAGAAGGAGACTGCTGTAAAATGGCTGGACACCCATGCTGCTGTGGGTGCGGAGACTGCAACATATATCTGGCACAATCCCGAACTGGGACTCGGAGAACATAAAAGCTCCGCGGTCCTGCAGGAGATGTTGAAAGCAGCAGGATTCAAGGTTGAATCCGGTACGGCGGGCATGAAAACGGCATTCGTAGCGAGCTGGGGCGAGGGAAAGCCCGTAATCGGAATTCATGCCGAATACGATGCCCTTCCGGGACTTTCACAGGCTGCGGGAGTTGCCGAAGAAAAGATACTCGTCGAAGGGTGTCCCGGGCATGGATGCGGGCACAACCTGTTCGGAACATATAGTTCAATGGCGGCCATAGCCGTCAAAAAAGCCATGGAAGCTCATGGTATCAAGGGAACCATTAAACTGTACGGTACTCCATCGGAAGAGACGCTAGTCGGCAAGGCATTCTTTGTTAAGGAAGGTATTTACAAAGATGCAGATGCAGTACTTTCATGGCATCCGGGGACCGACAACTCCGTCTCCTACGCATCTTCCCTTGCCATGGACAATTTCAAGGTGCGGTTCCACGGAAAGGCCTCCCATGCCGCATCCGCTCCATGGGCGGGAAGAAGCGCCCTTGATGCCGTGGAACTGATGAACATCGGAATGAACTACATGAGGGAACATGTACGCCCGGAGTCGAGAATCATGTACTCGATACCAGACGGCGGCAAAGCCCCGAATGTTGTTCCCCCGTACTCAGAGGTGTGGTATTTCATCAGGGCCCCCCAATACAAGATGGTGAAGGAGATAGTCGACTGGTCGAAAAAAGTGGCCGAAGGGGCCGCGCTCATGACCCAGACCCGAATGGAATTTGTTCCCATCACAGCGGTCTGGCAGTATCTCCCCAACCAGGTACTGGCGAAGGTGGGAATCGCCAATGCCCTTCTTTTAGGCACACCCCCCTTTACCGACGAGGATGAGAAGATAGCCGAACCCTTCTCCAGGAGCCTGAAGGAGGAAAAAGGCCCCTTCCTTTCCCGGGAGTTCAGACAGTTTGACTACGATAAGCCTTTTTCGTGGGCCACGGGAGGAGGGTCCATAGACGAGGCCAATACAAGCTGGGTCGTTCCCATGGTACGCTTCTCCGGCTCCACCCTTGCCAAGGGAACTCCGGGCCATTCATGGCAGTCAGTGGCGCAGAATATCCTGCCCCCGGCTTTCAAGGCAAGCCTTACGGTATCCAAGTACATGGCTGCGACCGCCCTGGATCTTTTCGCCGATCCGAAGCTCCTTGAGGACGCCAAGGCGGAGCTGAAGGCTTCTAACGAGAAGCATGGGCCTTTTGTAGACCCCGTAAAGGACGTTTCTCTTCCGACCTTCCAGCTCATGCACAACGTGGAGGAATCCCAGGTTCCCGTTCAGACAAAGGGCGATTTGCCTCTTCCCGACTTTTCGACATTGAAATAAATCCCCGAAACCAGAATATGTGAAACGGACCAAACTGATCTATCAGCCGCCTGGCCGGAATCAGCTTTTCCCAAAAGGCGGCTGTTCCTGTTAAAATTCTTTGTCCATGGCACAGGAAATATTCCGTACAAACGAGTGGGAGCCTTTATTTGACCTGTTCGGATTGACAAAAATAATCGAAACTCATACTATTTTTTCCAGACATGGAAATAAGCGTTTGTCCCCAAAGTCCGCGACGTTCACTCTGAGGCGGTATAAAGGAGGGGAATACAGAAAAGAGCCGCCGGGTCGGGCGTGTTTACCTGCTTCCGAACTGTGGAGTCCTGACTTCATATCTCAAAGGAGGAATGTAATCTCATGATCAGGAAAATCGCAACCATTGCGGCCGTATGTGTCATTGGAGCGCTTCTTTTTACCGGAAGTGCAGTTGCTGAAGAGAAGGTCATAAAAGTCGGAGCGCTCTTTCCCCTCACGGGTCCGTCAGCGGTTTCAGGTCAGAACTGCCTGAATTCGGTCCTTGCGGCGGCAGAATTGATAAACTACGCTCATACGGACTTCAATGTTCCTCTTGCCTCGGGTGCAGGTCTGCTTGACGGGTACAAGATCGTCATCGTGAAGGCCGACCACCAGGGAAAACCGGATGTCGCAAAATCAGAAGCAGAGCGCCTGTACAACCAGGAAGGCGTTTTCGCCATCATCGGAAGCTACAACAGTTCCGCCACAAAACCTGCGAGCGCCGTGGCAGAACGGGCAAAAAAGCTTTTCCTCTGCGGGGCATCCAGTTCTGCAGCACTGACGGAAAGGGATTACAAGTATTTCTTCCGTCACGCCCCCACAGATGCCATCGAATCTGCGGAGTTCACAGACTATGTCACCTACCTCAACAAGGAAAAAAATGCCGGTATCAAGACTCTCGGACTCATCTATGAAAACACTGAATTCGGAAAGCATGCTGCCGACGAGGCCAAAAAGGCGGCGAAGAAGATCGGCCTTGAAGTAATCGCCGATGTTCCTTTCAACAACGGAGCAACAAACCTCAGCAGTGAAGTGCAGACCCTAAAGGCCGCCAATCCGGATGCCGTTTTCGGTGCAGCCCTGGGAGGCGACTATTCCCTGTGGGTCCGGACAATGAAACAGGTCAACTGGCTCCCGAGAATCGCCATTAATTACTGCACGGGATACCAGAACCCGGCAGTCCAGAAAGAACTCGCAGGCGACGGAGACTACTTTATGGGAGGAATGGGTTTCTCCCCCGAGCTTGCAAAGAATTTCATGCCTGAAGCGCTGAAAGTCCAGGAAAGATTCTACAAACCTCTGGCGAAGCAGGAGTTCGACAGCGACTCACTGCAGGAGGCAGTCATGCTGCTGGTTCTCGGCCAGGCCATCGAAAAGGCCGGTGCGGTGGACACTGAAAAGGTCCGTGAGGTCCTTTCCACCGCGACATTCGCCTCTCCCCTTTCCCTGAGCGGAGAAGTCGCGTTCCAGCCCGGCGGACAGAACGTCAAGGCACTGAGCGTCATCACCCAGATCAAGGGGCTCAAGTACAACACGATCTATCCGGAACGGTTCAAGGACTCCGAACCGATATTCCCCATGACTCCCTGGGATAAGAGGTAAGAACGGGAGAAGAAATCTTTTGGGCACCCAATGTTTCGAGGGGGCGGCATTTCGTGCCTCCCCCTTTTTTTTCGGGAGGATGAGCGGATGATGAGCAGTTTTTTACAGGTCCTTTTGGACGGAATTCTCAACGGACTTGTCTATGCCCTTGTAGCTGCGGGGCTCAGCATGATCTGGGGGGTCATGGACGTCATCAACTTCGCCCACGGCGAGTTTCTCATGGTGGGCATGTATGTAAGCTACTGGATAGGTTTTTTTCTGAACGTTGATCCGCTCTATTCATGGATCGCGGCAGGGATATTCCTGTTTATTCTTGGAGCGGTCACGTACAAACTGATCATTAAGAACAGCCTGGGCAAGTCTGCAATGGCACCTCTCCTTGCCACTTTCGGGCTCTCCATGGTGCTGAAGAATTTCTGCATGAACCGGTTCACGCCTAATTTCAGACTTCTCCAGGGAACTTTTATGGAGGGCAAAACCATTGCTGTCGGAGGGGCTATATTTTCAGTTCCTCAGCTCGTGACCGCACTGTTCGCCCTGGTTGTTCTCGGGGTCCTCTACTGGATGCTCAAGAAGACACGCCTCGGATGGGCTATCCAGGCAACTGCCATGGACAGCGAGGCGGCTGAACTCATGGGCATAAAGACGGAGAATATTTACCTTCTCGTTTTCGGAATCGGAGGGGCATGCGTCGGTATAACAGGCGGCCTTATGACGTCCTACCTCGCCGTGTATCCGGAAGTGGGCTCACTTTTCAGCCTCATCGCCTTTGTCGTCGTCGCTCTCGGCGGGTTTGGAAGCATCCCCGGAGCGCTGCTTGCAGCGATCCTCATCGGCCTCGTGGAATCATTCTCCGGATTTTACATCGCGGCAGTGGTCAAGTACGTAGCAGTGTTCGCCGTGTATATCGCAGTGATACTGGTCCGCCCCAGGGGCCTTTTCGGGTGGTGATCTGCCGATGAATACGAAGAAAATTTCCAGCGGAATATGGTACCTGTTCCTTGCCGGGGCCTTCGTGCTTCCGTTCATTCCCGGAGGTGTGGGAAGCTCGTTTCACGGACATGTACTGACCATGATCCTTCTTTATGCCTCCATGGCACAGGCTTGGAACATCATTAGCGGGTACTGCGGCCAGACGTCCTTCGGGCACGCCGTTTTTTTCGGTATAGGAGCCTACGGAGCGGCCATGGCCGTGGTCCAGTACAATTCTCTGCCCTGGTTCGGAGCACCCCTGGGGGCCCTTGCTGCCGCCATAGTCTCCGTTCTCATCAGTGCTCCCTGCTTTCGTCTGAAGGGCCATTATTTCGCCATCGCAACCTTCGCGATCGTTGAGATCTTCAACCGGCTTTTCATGATATGGGATACCGTCGGCGGAGCGCTCGGGCTAGATTACCCCATCCTGGACGACGGATGGCTGAATTTTTCCTGGTCGTCGGATAAAAACGGCTACTACATCGGCGCGCTTTTTCTCTTTGTCCTCATTTTCGGCATCGTACGGTGGATCGAATCCCACAGGATGGGCTATTATCTCAGAGCCGTGAGAGAGGGACAGGAGACCGCGGAATCTCTCGGCGTCAACAGTTCATTCGTGAAGCTCTCCGCAATGGCCCTTTCCGCAGGACTGGCCGGTCTGTGCGGAGCTTTCTTCGCCCAGTACAACTACAGGGTTGATCCGCCCATGGTCATGTCGCTGGATATGTCCATGAAGTTCGTCCTCATCACAATTCTCGGAGGCCTGGGGACCTTCTGGGGCCCCCTTCTTGGTGCGGCGGTACTCATTCCCCTGCAGGAGTACACAAGAGCCTACCTTGCACACCTGGGATCAGGCGTGGACCTTATCATTTTCGGACTGATCATCATTTTCACCATGATAAGGCAGCCCACCGGGATCATGGGCCTTATCCGGAGATTAGCGCTTCGGAATGAAGACTCTGCAGCCAGGGACGGTGAAAAATGATGGCTCTTCTCGAAGTTCGAAACCTTACAAAAAAATTCGGTGCGCTGTTGGCAAACAGAGATGTATCCTTCGACGTTGAGAAGGGATCCATAGTCGGGCTCATAGGCCCCAACGGTGCCGGAAAGACTACCCTTTTCAACTGCGTCGCCGGACTCTACAAACCGACATCGGGGACAATAACCCTTGAGGGCAGAGACATAACGAACCTTCCCTCGTGGAAGATCGCCCGGCTTGGAGTTGCCAGGACCTTCCAGGTGGTGCGTCCTCTCAGGGAAATGACAGTTCTGGAAAACATCCTTGTGGGGGCCTATATGCGCCACAGCAATTCCTCCGAGGCACTTGAGACGGCAAATAAATGCATGGACATCTGCTTTCTTACTCCCTACATGTCCCGAAGGGCTGGAGGACTTACCATAGGCAACAAAAAAAGGCTGGAGGTCGCCCGCGCGCTTGCCACAGGTCCGAAACTCATCCTTCTCGACGAGGCCGTGGCAGGGCTTACCACGTCTGAGATAAGAGAAATGGTGGAAGTCATCCTGAGGATGAAGAAAGAAGGCATCACGATCCTCATGGTGGAACACATCATGGAGGCCATCATGCCCATCGCAGATAAACTGGTAGTGCTGAACAGCGGAGAGAAAATCATCGAGGACATTCCCCCGGTCGTGGTCAAGGATCCCGAAGTGATTCGTGCTTATTTCGGAGAAAAGTTCAGCAGAAGGATGCAGAAGAAAGCAAAGGAGGAAAGTACTGATGGCCGCGATGCTTAAGGTGAAAGAAATCCACTGCGGCTACGACGGCGCTCCAGTGATCCGGGGGCTCTCCCTGGAGGTCAACGAGGGAGAGATCGTCGCCATTCTCGGTGCGAACGGTGCGGGAAAATCGACGACCATGCGCACCATCTGCGGCCTTATGCATCCGGAAAAGGGTCAGATACTTTTTCGGGGTGAGGATATTACCCGCTCTCCTGCGTCGGAGAACATCCGGAAAGGTATTTCCTATATTCCCGAAGGCCGGAGACTGTTCCCCAAGCTATCGGTAAGAGAGAACCTGGAACTGGGGGCTTTTACTGTGACGGACCGGGCGGTGATCGAAGAGCGCCTTGAGGAGATGTTTACCATCTTTCCGAAGCTCAAGGCCAGAAGCTCACAGACGGCTGAAACCCTGAGCGGCGGAGAGCAGCAGATGTGCGCCATTGCAAGAGGGCTCATGTCCGGCCCCAAGCTGATCATGCTCGATGAGCTCTCCCTCGGCCTTATGCCGAGCCTGGTGGAAAAGGTGTTCGAGACCGTGGAACTGATAAACAGGCAGGGCATCACGGTGCTGCTGGTGGAACAGATGGTTCAGGAGGCACTTGAGATCGCAACCCGCGGATATGTCCTGCAGACCGGCAGAGTGGTCCATTCGGGAACTGCGAGGGAGCTGCTCGACTCGGATGAAGTTAAGAAAGCCTATATGGGAATGTAGGCAAGCCTGTATCATATACAAATCAGGGCCTGCGCTGAACTGATAAGCGCAGGCCCTGATTTGCCGGATAGAAAACCGGAACGGCAAACCTTTGATACAGTGGCGGATCTTTCACCCATATTTTCTGTTTCAGCTCAAATTTATTTCGTGAATGCCGATATTTTATGAGCCCGTATCATCCGATTTCTGACGCTGCAGAAAGACGATCTCAGCCTCCGGCGGGATCTCGCTGCTTTTCGGTGGATTGAGCCTGACGCGGGGGGCAATCCGCCTGAGGGCTTCCTGAGTCTCCCCGGCCTCACCTCCTGCTTCAGCGGTTGAATTAATGTTTTCAACCCATCCCAGCGGTATGCATCCGTCGTGGGACAGGGAAAGCAGCTCTCCGAACGTTTTGCCGCCGCTTTTCCATCCGCCGACCGCATCCGTCATCGAGCGGCAGACGATATCAACATCACCGAACTGTATGATCGTGCGGAACACCGGCTCGAATTTTGGTTCAAGAGCAAAGGTCGTCAAAAGCCTGCCCGTTGTCAGGGGGCCGATCACGTTGGAACAATTGCGTATGTTCCTCACGACGATCTCGGAATCAGTGGTAAGCGTTTCCACGATCAGGTGAATTTCTTCTCGCCCGTCTCGCTCGATCAGCTGGCTGAGCATGAGCAGTTTTGAAACAGTTTCCGCATCTATCTGGTCCGGTGTGGCCTCGTTCAGCAGGTAGCCGTCGGCCAGCAGGATGATCCGGTTCGTGGAATCCAGGTCGATGGCCAAGCGGACCTCATCCTCGGAACGGAAACGGCATTCATTGAAGACAAGCCCTTCAGGAAGGGGCGTTTTTGAATACTCTCCGTACCATTCCGCAAATTCGTCTTCGGTCTGGTTGTCCACTATATTGAGGCGGACGTCCATTTTGTTCATCCCCTCTATGATAAAGGGGAGCTTGGGGTTCACACCCACCACCACAAGCGTGCCTGAGGGCCGAGGTATCGGGGAGCTGCAAAGTGAAAGATCCGGCTGCTGTTTTCGAATTTCCGTCCGTGAAAAATCGAAGATCCGGCTGTCATATTCATTCTCGCTGAGGACAACGATCTCGGCATGATCCGGAAGTTCCTCTCCGGGCAAGGGAGCCATGCGGAATTCCCCACCGCTGTCCCGGTAGCCGACCGGGATCGACCTGGGGAAGGAAAGAGCGATATCCTCCCAGCAGGTTTTCTCTTCAAGGGGAATGCGGACGCTGTGAAACTCGTTTCCCTGCGATGAGAGCAGCTCATTGTAGATTGCCTCGGAATAGGGGTTGACACACATGGAAGCGATCAGCTTGCCCGCAAAGAAAAGGGGATTGAAAAATATCTTCGTGCTCCTGCTGCCGAAAGGACGGAGAAACTCTGTAACGTGAAGGCTTTTTCCAAGGTCAAGGTAATTCAGTATGATGACCGGGAACCGGGACTCTTTCCGCTTGTCATCAAGGAGCGTCTCAAGGGACACCAGGGTGCGTGTTACAACCGGGTCATTCAGACGCTCCGAGAGCTTCCTGTCGGAGGCGGCGTCTCCAAGGACGATCACTGCAGCAGCCTTGTGAGCTGAAATCCGTTCCAGCGCCTCTTCATTCTGAAAGCTCCCGACTCTTGAAATTACCTTGACATGGGGACTTGAACCGATCATCCGTCCCGCCGATGCGGGGGAATCGCCGGTCATCACCACTACCTTTACAGGGTGTTTCCGCTCTGAAACACAATAGTCCTCCAGTTCGGCCACGATGTGAGGGATGCATTCGCTCCAGCCGAGCAGGATGATATGGTCTTTTTCCCGCACCTCTCCGTTTTTCAATCCTCCAAGGTATTCCATGAGCTTGCCGATAATGATGGCGATAAGAATTCCGTTGAAGAGCACTATCCCGATGAAGGAAAGAAGCAGGACAAGTCCTTTCACAAGTGACTCCTGGCCGTGAAGCTCAAAAATGCTGTCAGAACTGATCATCGTGATGAGGGAGAACCAGAAGTTGTCGCCGTGCTCGGAGTGCATTCCTACCTTGTCAAGCATAAGCGCAAAAATCCAGACGAAAATTAGAGATACCAGCAGCAGGGTCATGCTCTGCCGCCATATGGAAACTTCCAGCAGCCGTCTGAAACGGTATGAAAGCCATCGTCCGGGCTCTGATTTTTTTATTCGCCGAAACCGGAGGATGCGGAAGATTCTTGGCAGGCGAAGGAGCCGCAGCATGGAAGCCCGTCCGCCGGGAAAAAGGAAAAAGAGGAAAATATCCCATGGTATGGTGGCAACCCAATCCATCCACCAGTCACGAAAATACTCCTTCTTTTTTCCGTCATAGGTAAAATAACGCGCAGTAAGTTCAATTGAGAAAACGACCGAGAAAAAGAGATTCAGATGTTCCAGGGCGTCATTATGGAAGAGGAGCGACGCTATTGCCGCGACAACTGAGGCTGAGATCAAAAAGAGCAAAATCGCTTCAACGACCGAATTTTTGAAAAAAAGTTCCAGTCTGCCGGCAAAGTTTTTTTCTGTGTATGATGTCCCCATGGCGATGCCTCCTTTGACGGATAAGGGAGTCCATCGTTAGAATAAGAGTGAAAAGTCGGTATTTCATGTGAACGGACTGCCACGATTTTAGGAAGAAGCAAACGGAGAGTCAAGGTACAGATTTCTTGAGGTAATTACTTGAGATTTTTC
>Ga0228536_1001036_pt1 | contig 33697 bp, 21 predicted proteins | sample SJ1Smetagenome_FD_168611 | JGI IMG/M metagenome (GOLD analysis project Ga0228536, IMG submission 168611) | Enriched culture of PCE-dechlorinating microbial communities from Ithaca, New York, USA - SJ1.S | ecosystem: Engineered > Modeled > Simulated communities (microbial... > Unclassified...
CAGGGCATATCGTACCTGCAGATCATAGCAGAAACGCTCATATAATTCCTGATCACTCCAGCCAAACCCAGCTTTCAGCGCTTCCAGTCCCACCAGAACATTCACTGGTACATTCGGTCTTGAGGCTTTCTCTGAATAAAGGACTGAAAAAGGTGCTTCATCAAGCCGATAAAATAATTCCTGATAAAAAGTGTCTGCCCATGAGGCTTTCAAGCGTTTCTGTTGCTTCTCAGGGAGTTCACTGGCGGCGGTAATTATTGCGGGCTGTAGGTGTTTGGTATTTGTTTTGAACATGTCTTGATTTTATTAAAGACTCTTCTGCAAAAAGGTATGGACGCCACTTTTTCTTGGCGAAAGTGGGAGAAAGTTGTCAAAATATGCCCCAAATACCTGCTCATTGCCCATAAAAAGGCTGAAAACGCCATCAAAGTGGGAGAAAATTAATTGCAAATGTAGAAAATCGAGTAATTGCAGCAGAGTCATTAAAGTTTTCGGTTTTTGTCTAATTGAGATACCTTTTTGCAGTGGAGTCACATGTATAATTAAGGGGAAAACTGCAAAAAAATAATAGCTAAACAGGCGAAATATGAACATTTCTGATATTTTTAAACACAAAAAAGTCTCCTATTCGCTGGAGATATTCCCTCCGAAAAAGGATAGTTCCTATAATGTGATCTACAACACCTTGCTCCGATTGCGGGGTTTGCCGGCGGATTATATCAGCGTAACCTACGGCGCAGGCGGCAGCCTGGCTCAGAGGGAAAAAACAGTCGAGATCGCTTCCCTGATCCGCACCAATTACCACATCGAACCTGTGGCGCATATCACTTGCGTCAATTCAACCGAGCAGGATGTGATCGAGACGTTGGAGAAACTGAAGGAAAACCAGGTGATGAACCTGATGGTCTTGCGCGGCGATATCAGCCCGGACGCGCCTCCCAAGGATGACTTTCACTACGCCAGTGACCTGGCTGATTTCATCAAAAAGCGTGAGCCTGAATTCAATCTGATGGGAGCCTGCTATCCTGAAGGGCACTACCAGGCAGCTTCTCTGGAAGAAGATGTGCAAAATCTGCATCACAAAATCGCTAATGGAGTGACGCACCTGGTAACCCAGCTGTTCTTCGACAATGAAGCCTTCTATCGCTTCAGGGATCTGGCAACAGCCCAGGGAATTGACGTGCCGATCGTGGCTGGCATCATGCCCATCACCAGCTCCCGGCAGATCGAACGCACCGTGGCGCTTTCCGGGGCGAGCGTGCCGGCAAAACTTTCGCGCTTGTTCAGCAGGTACGCCAACAAGCCTGACGCGTTGCGCGACGCCGGCATTTTTTATGCCATCGAACAAATAATGGACCTGGTCGACAACGACATCCGCGGCATTCATCTCTACACGATGAATAACGTTGAGACTGCCTACAAAATCAGCGAGGCAGTCCAGAACGTCATCATGGCGGAAAACCTTTCCTAATAAAAAAGCCCGGATATCCGGGCTTTTTGTATCCATTGAAAATTATCATTGGTTGCGATAGAGTGCTTCGTTAAGCATGTTCGATATCGCATAATTGTCGGGCATCAACACCATTGCCCCTTCAGCCGTGATCCAGTTGTAAACCATCGCGGGCGTGACCGCATACTTGTGGACATTTTCTGAGTTCATCAGGGATGATGCCATTGGCAGCAACGGCAAAGCGTCCAGCAATTGCACATCCGTGTCCACATACTCGCGGTAAAGCCCGTAAAGCTCAGGCAGTTTGATGAGCATGTTGAGGTTGACCGCCTTGCGGAAAATCGCCATCACCACGTCCTGCGCGCGCCGGTTGCGGTCAAAATCGCTGGTGGTCTTGCGTGAACGCACGTACCAGAGGGCTTGTCCGCCGTCCATATGTGTTTCACCAGGCTCAATGATGCACCATCCGGATGGATTGGTCTCACAGGCATCCTGCAGCTCTTCGGTAACATTGACATCGATCCCACCAAGGCTGTTGACAACGTCTTTGAAGCCATTGTAGTTCACCATCACGTAATTATCCGGGCGGATGCCAAAGTTGACCTCGAAGGTTTGTGCCAGCAGCTCAAAGCCGCCCAAAGACCAGGCAGTGTTGATGCGGTTGGACCAATAACCGGGGATGGTAACATAAAGGTCTCGCGGGAAGGAAATCAGGCTGACCGTTTTATACTTGGGATTGATAGATGCCAGGATGATCACATCCGTGCGGAAGTTATTGGCGCCAAAGTCATCCACCCCAAGCAGCAGGATGTTCAATTGGTTTTCGGGCAGTTCGCCAACTGGAATAACCGGCACAGGCGTCGGCGTGAGAACGGGTTGGGGGATAAACTCGATCGTGCCGTCTTCGAGGATATTCGCGAATGAATTGGGCTGATAAGGCGTAGCAGTGATCTGATAATCCCTGAAGCTGACTTGGTAGGGGGAGGTGTCCGAGCTCGCCATAGCTGCCACGATCACGCCCGCAAAAATGACTCCCACAAAAGACAAAGTCATGACAAATAAGACTGCCAGAGTGATGGATTGGTGTTTTTTCAGGCGCATTGGGCTCAGTGTTTCTCTGGGGAAGATGTAGCAAGATTATTGCCAGCGTCTTCGCTCCCACTATTTACGGGGATTGCAAGGCGGTGGATGGTCAGCGTGTCGAGCACGGAGTGTATCCACCAGTGACCGCCCAGGCTCTGAGCCAGATCAACGGCTTCCCGAAGGGCACCAGGCACGCCCCAGTTCTGAGCGGCAGGATCGCTATCTGCCCTGAGGTTCTCAAGGAAACTTGTTTGGTCTTCAGGTTTCAGCCCGGAGCCAGCATCGCTGACGCGGAGTTCAACATAGCCCGGATGATCCTGGGAGGGCAGCAATTCCAGCAGGACTTCAGAGCCGGCTTTGCTGACGGTCAAAGCGTTTTGCAATAAGGCTTTGCTCAGCTTGAGCAATTGAACCTTGTTTTCAGTATCAGGCTCTGCGGTCAGGCTGTTTTCTACAATAACATGGATTTGTTTCTGACCAAATTCAGGTCTGAGGCTGCTTACCAGTACCTGCAGTTCCTCGCTCAGACTGGTATTGCTTCTACTTGCTGCGGGGGAGGAGCTTTTAGGATCCATCTGCTCGAGCATATTGCGAGCCTGCTCCAGGGCAGTGCGAAGCCCCTCGACCTGCAGGGAGTTTTGCGCTATGGAAAGCTCCAGTTGTTCCTTTTCGAGCCGCAGTGCTTCTGCCTGGGCAATGGTTGCCTCGTTCTGCCGCAGGGTGGTTTGCAGCTCCTCGAGCTGCTCCTCGAGCGCTTCCTGACGCGCGAGCCATAATTCCACTTCTGATTCATGCGTCTGGCTATTAATGTGAAGTTCCTGCTCCAGTTGCTGCAAAAGACTTTGCGACTGGATGAATTGTTCAACGGTTTGCGCCCTGTCGCGCTGGACCTGGTTCAGCAGTGTCTGCAGGCGTTGGGCAGAGGTGGCTTTTTGCTCGATATCCGCCGCTCCACCCAGGATTTCGTTGACTTTTGGAGCGATAACGCCCAACTGGTCGAGATCTTTGGGGTTCCAGCTTCGCTCGGTGTAGGGGCTCAGGCAGAGCAGCCCCCGCGCAGTCGGCGCGTCGATAGGATTGAGTGGGTAGAAAAGCAGGTTGCCTAATCGGTTGTAGCCAATCAATTCCATCAGGGTAGCCTTTTCTTTAGCGAGTTCCGCGGCTGAGTTGGAGATTAAAGATTCACGATCTTCCAAATGCGCGCTCAGACCAGGAAAAGTCGCTTTGGAGAGTTGTATGCTGCCGACAAAATCCTCGCGGATCAGGTCATAGCTGTTCAGCAGGGTCAAACTCAGATTCTCCGGCTCAGTGACCAGGAATCCACACAGGTCCGCCAGCAGATACAGCCCGAGGCTGTGGGTCAGGCTGCGTTGGATCTGGGTGTTGGTTTGCTGCAGGCTGACGTCCAGCAAACGGGCAGCGACCTCCCCCGAAAGTTCGCGCCGCTCAGCGGAAGCCTCCAGAGGCTGTGGGGTTGCTTCGGGCTTTTTGCGCTGCCAGGCGAGGCTGATCAGCAGCGGATAGTAAAGCAGTTGGCTGACCATGACTGATGCTGGCAGGCTGCCTGCATTGGGTAGCGCTAGGTAAAAAACATAACCCATGGCTGCCAGGACGAGGATAATGATCCCTTCAACCCGGTCTGAGTGGTCCAGCCTCAGGTAAATGATTGCCCCAAGCGCGATGGTGAGCAGGGTCAATCCAACCCAAATCTGGTCCAGCCAGGAACCATTGAAACTCTGTTCGCCAGCCAGAGGCAGCCACGCCAGTGTGAGAATGCTGCCAGCCGTCAGGATGAAAACCGTGAGCGCCCACATGAGCCATCCATGGCGTTCCTGCCCCTGCCAGAAGAGCGCCCGCAACAGCCAGATGATGCAGACCAGCGTCAAAGCGCGGAAAGCGATCGGGAAGATCTGGTTGAGTTGTGTAAAGCCCTGGTAGATCATCAGGCTGAGAGTCAGCAGCATAAACTGGCTGAAAAATATGACCAGCAAGCTGCCGCGCAGAGCCAGATTATTGGCGGGATTGGCGCGCCGGAAAGCAAAAAGCGCCAGCCCCGCAGAAGCAAGCAGGACAGCGTAATAAAGCAGTGCATAGGGATACACCGAAAGAGCCGGCAGAATGTCGAGGGTGGGTATCATAGCTCGTTGCCTTTTTTGCTTCTTTGCTGCAAGAATTGTACCGCTGATAGGCAGTTGTGGATTGGATTGCGCTTTTCAATCCGGCATTATGTCATAGCGAGCTTCTCTTGCGCTTGTGCCCGTGAAACAGGGCATGGCGCTCGATTTTTTTCGTAGGGAACGCGGCCCTGGCCTGGCAGCGAAGCGGATAGGGTGTCCCGTTCCACCTCAAACCCGGAACAACGCAAATCCGTTCCCAACTACGAAAAAGTGAAATGTAGGTCGGAATGAGACCGCCGGTCAATGTTTATGTGTAAGAGCACGGCGCGGTCTCACTCCGACACACCCTAACCTAACCGTGAAGAGCTCTTGAACCTGATGAAAACCTACCCCAACTTGCTCAACCCATACCTAATCCGCCGCAGAGATTCCTCTTTTCCCAACAGGGCTGCCAATTCCGTGGCACCGCCAGGGGAGGTTTCCTGCCCGGAAAGGGCGGTGCGGATAGGCCACATGACCGTCCCCACCTTCAAACCCTTTTCCTGCGCGAAAGCTTTCAGCACTTGAAACAGACTCTCGTTGCTCCAGATCTCGAGGCTTTCCAGCAGGGGCACAACCGCTTCCAAAACCGCACGGGAGCTCTCCAGGGTCGATTTCGACTTCTTATTCTCAAACAATTCCACGGAATATTCCGGCAGCTCAGCCAGAAATCCAACCAATTGCGGGATGTCCGTCAGAGTTTCGGTGCGAATCTGGATCAGTTGGCTGATTTTTTCAAGGTCAAAACCTTTTAAACCTTCGGGATAGAATGGCAGGGCAATTTGGTGGAAGGCTTCAGGGCTGAGAGAGCGGATATGCTCGCCGTTCAGCCAGCGCAACTTGTCGATTGAAAAGGCGGCATTGGCTTTGTTGATGCGGTCCATGTCAAAAGCCGCGATCAGATCCTCCATCAGGAAAAACTCGCGCTCGTCCCCGGGATTCCATCCAAGCAGCGCGACATAATTCACGATTGCCTGCGGCAGAAAACCCATCCGCACCAGGTCCTCAAAAGAGGGGTCTCCTTTGCGCTTGCTCATCTTGGCGCCATCCTCACGGATGATATGGGGCAGGTGGATGTATTCCGGATACTCCCAGCCAAAAGCTTCATAGAGCAGGTTGTATTTTGGGGTGGACGAGAGATATTCCTGCCCGCGGATTACATGCGAAACTTCCATCAGGTGGTCGTCCACCACGTTGGCAAAATTGTAGGTGGGGAAGCCATCGGATTTGAGCAGCACCTGGTCATCGAGCTGTTTGTTCTCGATGGAGATGTGCCCATAGACATGATCATCAAAACTGCTGACGCCTTCCAGCGGAATGCGCTGGCGCACGACCGGCACCAGTCCTTCCGCGAAGCGGGCTGCCACCTCCTGCGAAGTCAGGTTGCGGCATGGGTCGCGGTAGCCTTCCACGCGTTCATTGCTGGCTTCGAGGGCAGGTTTGTCTTCCTTACCGCAGAAGCAGTAGTAGGCATGTCCACTCGCAATCAACTTCTGCGCATAGTCTTTATAAATTGGCAGGCGCTCACTTTGCACATAAGGGCCAAAACCGCCGTCCTTATCAGGCCCTTCATCATAGCTGATGCCCGCCAGGGCAAGCCCGCGATAGATCGCTGCGACCGCCTCGGGGACGTTGCGGTTCTGGTCGGTATCTTCGATGCGCAGGATGAATTTTCCCTCCGCCTTTTTGGCGATCAAGTAGGCGTAGAGGGCGGTGCGGAGGTTGCCGATGTGCATGTAGCCGGTGGGGCTGGGAGCAAAGCGAGTTCTGAACATAATTACTTCCTGTTTTGATAGTTTCTGGCCTGAATCCTACCATAATCAGAGCAAATCCCGCAGGAGGACTCAAGTCAGTTGTAGGTCGGAATGAGACCGCCCTTGAGTCTATGATTAATGTTAGCTTTGCGCGGTCTCACTCCGACAATTGCAGCGTCCGCCAATGCTCTTAATGTCAGGTTCAACAGTGGAACCTGACCTACGCCTACGCCTCGTCCGCAAATCGTCAATCCAGGAATCGTGATTGCGAGGTACGAAGCAATCTCAAAAGCTGGCGTACTTACGTATCCGTACGGGAGGACTAAAGCCCTCCCGTACGGATGGGGCTTGCTCCATCCGCCAATGGTCGTAATTTCAAATTCAACAGCGGAACCTGACCGACACCTCGTCCGCCAATGCTCTTAATGTCAGGTTCAACAGCGGATGCTCTGCGAGCACGATGACCTGACCTAAAATTAACGCTATCAGCTATCAACTATCAGCTATCAACTATCAGCTATCAGCTATCAGCTGATAGGCATGTTTGCCGGTGGCGGTCAAGGACGTACTTGCGCAAATACTGCCCGGTGTAGCTTCTTTCGATGTGGCATAAATCTTCTGGCGTACCCTCCGCCAGCAGTTCTCCGCCGCGATCCCCACCCTCAGGACCAAGGTCAATGATCCAATCCGCCACTTTAAGGATGTCCAAATTGTGCTCAATGATCACAACCGTATTACCAGCATTCACCAGGGTCTGCAGCACCTCGATCAGCATGTGCACATCCGCAGCGTGCAGCCCAACAGAAGGCTCGTCCAGCACATATAGGGTCTTGCCTGTGGCAACCCGCGAAAGTTCTTTGGAGAGTTTCACGCGCTGCGCCTCGCCTCCCGAAAGTGTTGGAGCAGGCTGCCCAAGGCGGATATAACCGCAGCCAACATCCTTCAGGGTCTGGAGCTTGCGGCGGATGCGCGGAAAGGCTTCAAAATACTCCAAAGCGCTGTCAACCGTCATGTTCAACACGTCCGCGATGCTCTTGTCTTTGAAGCGTACCTGCAGCGTTTCGTGGTTATATCGGCTGCCGCGGCAGACCTCACAAGGCACGTAGACATCCGGCAGGAACTGCATCTCGATCTTCAGTTGCCCTTCTCCGCGGCAGGCTTCACAGCGACCACCCTTGACGTTGAATGAAAAACGTCCTTTTTTGTAACCGCGAATTTTTGAGTCTGGCAAGCTGGCAAACAGGTCGCGGATCATATCAAACATGCCTGTATACGTGGCGGGATTTGAGCGCGGAGTGCGGCCGATGGGAGATTGGTCAATGTTGATGACCTTGTCGAGATTTTCAATTCCTTCGATACTTTTGTGCTTCCCGGCGTTGGTGTGCGCGCCCATCAACTTACGTGCCAGAGCGTTGTAGAGGATCTCTACCGTAAGGGTCGACTTGCCTGAACCCGAAACGCCGGTCACGCACACAAATTTGCCAAGCGGAATATTAATATTCAGATTTTTGAGGTTGTTTTCCTGGGCACCAACGATCTTAAGGCTTTGCCCGCTGCCGTTGCGGCGATTGGCGGGGATGGGAACAAACTTTTCCCCGCTCAGATATGCGCCCGTAATTGATTTGGGAGAGGCTTCGATCTGTTCCGGTGTGCCTTCTGCCACCAGGTAACCGCCTTCTTCACCCGCGCCAGGCCCCAGGTCTATCACCCAATCCGCCGAGCGAATAGTTTCATCATCATGTTCCACCACCAGCAGTGTATTCCCAAGGTCGCGCAGCCCTTTGAGCGTTTCGAGCAGCCGGCTGTTATCGCGCGGGTGCAGCCCAATCGAGGGCTCATCCAGAACATAAAGCACACCCATCAGCTTGGAACCCACCTGGGTCGCCAGCCTGATGCGCTGCGCTTCACCGCCGGAGAGGGAGATGGCTGAGCGTTCAAGCGTCAGATAATCCAAGCCCACGTCCACCATAAACCCCAGCCGCGCGTCGATCTCGCGCAACAGTCGCTCAGCAATCAACATCTGGCGTTTAGTCAGGGGAGAATTTTGTTCTTCCATCAGGCGATGGACCCATTCGAGCGTCTTATTGATAGGCCATTCAGTTACCTGGATGATATTTTTGCCGTCCACGGTCACGCCCAAGGCTTCCTTGCGCAAACGTTTTCCATGGCATTCCGGGCATGGGTTGAGCGAGATGAAAGCCCCGATCTTGGAACGAATCCATTCCGAATCGGTGTCTTTGTAGCGTCGCTGCATATTGCCGATCACGCCCTCAAACGAGGTGCTGAAGGTGCTGCGTCTTCCAGACCGTCCGATGTAATCGACTCGGATCTCCTTCCCCTTGGTTCCATAAAGCAAAAGATCAAGTTGTTTTTCGTTTAGTGTGCTGATCGGTTCATCCACGCTGAAACCAGCATGTTTTGCCAGGGCTTCAAGCATTTGCCAGGAATAGCCTCCAACCTCACGCGGGGTCCAGTCGGGCATGGCAATTGCGCCATCACGCAGGCTTTTGCTCTTATCAGGGATCAGAAGCTCAGGATTGACTTCTTCCAAAGCGCCCAGTCCCTGGCAGACCGGGCAGGCACCATGGGGGGTGTTGAACGAAAAGGTTCGCGGCTCAATTTCTATGAGCAGGGAACCGTGCTCAGGGCAGGCAAGATTCTCGGAAAACGGGATGTCTTCCGGAGGGTCTGCGCTGAGGTTGTGGATGGTTAGATAGCCCTCACCATATCTCAAAGCAGTTTCAACCGAGTCGGTCAGGCGGGAAATCATGCCGAGGCGTTCATCTTCAGTTTCAGGCGCGTTGATCACAAGACGATCAACAATGGCCTCAATCGTATGTTTTTTATAGCGATCCAGATCAATCTGTTCGTCAAGATTGAAGACGAGCCCGTCCACCCGCACGCGTGTGAAACCGCTCTTGCTGATCTCGTCAAAAAGCGCCTGATACGTGCCTTTGCGTTCCCGCACCATCGGTGCCAACACCAGCAAACGCGAACCCGCCGGCAAATTCATGATCGTTTCAACGATTTCCTGCGCTGATTGTTTTTGAACCGTTCGCCCACAGATCGGGCAGTGCGGCACTCCCGCGCGGGCATAAAGCAAACGGAAGTAGTCGTAAACCTCAGTAACCGTGCCAACAGTGGAACGGGGATTGTTGGAGGTCGATTTCTGGTCAATCGAAACCGCGGGGGAGAGCCCGTCGATCGAGTCCACATCCGGCTTATCCATCTGCCCCAGGTATTGACGGGCGTAGGAGGAAAGCGACTCCACGTAGCGGCGCTGCCCCTCGGCAAAGATTGTGTCGAAAGCCAGCGAGCTTTTACCCGAGCCCGATAGCCCGGTCATCACCACCAACTTATCGCGCGGGATTTCTACGGTAATATTTTTGAGGTTGTGTTCACGCGCGCCAACCACGCGCAGGTTGTCTGTAGGCATAATCTGGTTAATCTCCAACCTTTTATTATATCATTTGTTCTATGAATTAACGCGATTTTTGATGCCACGATTTTTAATGCCAGGCATGGATAAGGGTTAAGGGGAGTGTAAAACTCGCTTAGTCAGCAGAGATCCCGTCGGACTGAGAAGCTTTGCCTCGCGTCAGAAAAGGACTCAAGGAGAGCCCGACGAAAGTTGTCAGCCAGAAAGAAATCAGGCGAAAGCCAATCACTGCCACAATGCTGATTTCCTTGGGAACGCCCAGACTGCTAAAAATGGCAGCCATAGTCGCTTCAATCACCCCCACACCGCCCGGCAGTATGAATGCGATCTTGGCAATCAGGAAGGGAATTCCATATCCAGCAAAGAGAACCCCAAAATTAAGTCGATAGCCAGCTGCAAAGAATACCAGGTAGAGGCAGGTCATATCGAAAAGAATATACGCAAAAGCGCCCAGCAGAGGGCGGAACCAACTACCTTTGCGCAAGGACTTCCACGCCTGGAGCATTCCGTTGACATTTTGCTTGGTCTTTGCGGGATCGTAGGGTTTCTTGCGTAATCGCGCCCAATGCCAGAGCGCCCAGTTGGCTACCTTGTAAGTGGTAGCCGGGAAAACAAGAGCCAATAAATAAATATAAGTGAAAATGATCAGGAACAGTAAGAAAATGCCATATTGTATTAGCTGTGCTTGCGTAATCCGATCGGTTAACGCGAGGAAAGCGATCCCAATAACGGATACCAGGATAATTGCTCCATTAACCAACATTGAGGGCAGAATTCCAGCGATTGTGGCGCTGGATTTGCTGGCACCGCTTTTATTAACAAACCGGTAAGTCGCCGCAGCGGCACCTATCCAGCCTCCTGCCACCAGTCCGATGCTGAAGGATGACATTGCGATCATCGCTCCGGTGACAATATTCAGGCGGTGGTTGTGAATATCCAATAAGGCTTGCAGGCAGTAACCATAGCCCAAATATGCCAGCCCTTCAGCCAGAACAGCCAGGGCAACTGCCCACCAGGTCATCTCGCGCACCACTTCAAACGCATGGCGGATGTCCATCACCTTCGGCAGCACCAGGTTTACTGCCAGCCCAAGCAGCACCATAATGACGATCACTCGCCACGTCTTTCTTTTGTTTTGAGGTTTCTCTATCTCAAAATCGTTCACGTTTTTCCGATCAGTTTTCCGCAGTCGCGGTAGTGTTACATCCATAAAGAACTTGAACTGCAATTCTCATACCAAAGGGCTCAACTCTTTTGCGATTTTACACCAATCAGCTATATTTATACTTGCAATTTTTTCAGCATCCTCGCGGTTACAATAAAACAAATGCTTATGCTGCATGTTTTCAAACATGCAAAACTGCTTGAAAAGGAAGGTTAACATGAAAAGCTATCGAAAAGAATTAATGATGCGCATTCCCGGTAGACGCGCATTCGTGAACATCACTCCGGAAGTCGAAAGAGCTCTTGCTGAAAGTGGCATCAGGGAAGGTTTGGTGTTGGTAAATCCGATGCACATCACCGCTTCCGTTTTCATCAACGACGATGAGCATGGATTACACCACGACTATGACCATTGGCTGGAGCAGATCGCGCCGCATGCCCCGGTTGGGCAGTACCGCCATAACGACACCGGTGAGGACAATGCCGACGCGCATATCAAGCGGCAGATCATGGGGCGCGAAGTGGTTGTCGCGATTACGGAAGGCAGGCTCGACTTTGGCACCTGGGAGCAGATTTTTTACGGGGAGTTTGACGGCGGACGCCCAAAACGTGTTCTGATCAAAATCATCGGCGAGTGAGTGGGTGTATAACTTTTCGGGTCTTTAGTTTTGAAAAACAACCTCCCTTTGGCTATAATATGTTTAGACACATTAAAAGACCAGAAAGAGAGAAAATATGACCCATCACACTTCAACAAAAGAATCCTGGATGAAAACCCCAGTTGAATTGCCTGAACTTCCCTGGGCAAAGGATGCTCTTGCACCCGTCATTTCCGAAGAGACCATCAACTTCCACTATGGCAAGCACCACAAAGCCTATGTGGACAAAACCAAAGAATTGATCGCCGGCACTGAGCTGGAAGGCCAAACCCTTGAAGAAATCATCATTGCCGCTGCGGCTGCCAGACCCGAGAAGCAAGCTTTGTTCAATAATGCCAGTCAGGCTTGGAACCACAATTTTTATTGGGATTGCCTCACCCCTGCTGAGAATTCAAAGATGCCCGAAGAGCTTGAAGCCTTACTCGTGCGCGACTTTGGCTCCGTGGAGGAATTCAAGAAGCAATTGGTAGATGCTGGCATGACCCAGTTTGGCAGCGGTTGGGCCTGGGTAGTGCTTGAAGACGGCAAGCTTGCCATTGGCAAGACCCCCAACGCCGATAATCCCTGGACTGACGACAAAAAGGCGGTGCTTGTGCTCGATGTCTGGGAGCACGCCTATTACCTGGATTATCAGAATGCCCGCAAAGCTTACCTCGACAAAGTCGTGGATACGATCATCAACTGGGACTACATGCTCCAGAATATCAAGAAGTACCTTTAATCTACTCATTTACATGCAAAAAGACGGGCGCAAGCCCGCCTTTTGTTGCAGAGAGCTCGATTTGCAATTAAGAGTGCAAAAGTGAAAATTTGCGGTTATAGATGCAATTGTAGTTAGAAGCGCAAATGCGAGTATTTGCAATTTGAATTGCAATCTTGTATAATCATCTTAGGTGAACCTATGATTGCAATAATCGGCGATATTATAAAATCAAAATCCATTGGAGACAGGCAAAAATCCCAACAAGAATTGCAAATGGTTTTGCAGGGGATTAACAAACGCAATAAAGAATTGTTGGCTTCCAGATTTACTATAACTCTGGGAGATGAGTTTCAAGGGGTATTTAAAGAAAGCATAAAGCTGCTCCGTATCCTTGATGAAATTACTTTCTCACTGCAACCAATTAGAATTAGATTCGGAATTGGGGTTGGCACGTTGACTACTGAGCTTGATCCCGATTCAAGCATTGGAGCTGATGGACCAGCTTATTGGAAAGCCCGCGAAGCAATTGAGTTTGTTCATAAAAACAATGACTATGGGCGGGCAAACATTCATCTAGAGGTAGAAGATCCAGATTGTTCAGTTGAATTAATCAACGAAATACTAAAGTTAACAGCTCTGCAAGTGAGCGGTTGGCGGGATTCTCAGATCGAGGTGTATAAAGTTATTCTACAGGATGAAATATTGGAACCTGAACAAATCAATCATCAGCGAATCGCAGAGAACCTTGGTATTCTAATGTCTTCATTGACTCGTCGCTTTGAATCCAGCGGTATAAAGAGATACATGTCAGCTCGCAGAGAGGCTGAGTTGGCTTTGGAGAGGATCAACAAACGATATGCATAACGGGATACTTTTTCTTTTTCTATTCTGCGCTCATCTGCTTGGAGATTTTTACTTCCAACCCCCAGCTTTGGCAATCAAAAAAGAGGAAAGCTATTTTGGGCTTCTCCTTCATGCATTGATTTACATGACATTCATCCTCTTGGTTTTTTTGTTTGTTGAGACCCCGTGGTGGCTTCTTTTGGTTGCTTCAGTCTCGCATTACATTATTGATAGTGCAAAATGGCTTTTAAGGACTTCAAAGCTATCAAATCCAATGCTCTTTATCATCGATCAGTTCCTCCATCTACTCACCTTGTGGATGCTGTCCATCCTTACACCAGAAATGGCAATCAGATCCTGGCTTTCAATTTTGCTGCCAACATTCTGGCCTTGGCTAACATTGATCTTACTAGTATGGAGGCCAGTCAATGTCAGTGTGGACATCCTGTTCGAAAAGTATGCCGAGGCTGCAAAAGTGGAAAAGAAAAGGCAAGACCTTGAATTAGCACAAAAGCAAAAAGCTGCTGAAATGCTTGCGAATAAAGCGACTTTTGAACAACCGGCTGAAGATTTACCAGAACTTCTCGAAGTCGAAGGTGCTGGAGCTTGGGTAGGCACACTTGAACGCATCATTACGGTCTTGTTTGTCTCCATGAGACAATTTGCCGCGATGGGGCTGCTAATGGCTGCCAAGTCTATGGCAAGATACGACAGGATCAGTAAAGGGCCGGCCTTTGCTGAATATTATCTTATTGGCACACTTTATAGCATTCTCGTTGCAATTGTGGCTTACCTGTTTTTGTTCAAAATAGTTTTTCCTGTTACTTCAGTGGTTCTTCCAACCCCCATCATTCTCATGACACCTAGTCCCTTACCTTAAGCTCTATTTCATAAAAAACCTCTTAGGAAGCAAGTAGAATTACCTGATGCAATTCAAACTTCACGCCCCCTACAAACCCACCGGAGATCAACCCGAGGCAATTGAAAAATTGATCGCAGGCATCCAGAAGGGCTACCGCCACCAAGTGCTGCTCGGTGCCACCGGCACCGGCAAAACCTTCACCGTTGCCAACATCATCCAACAACTGCAGCTGCCAACGCTTGTGATGACCCACAACAAAACCCTTGCCGCTCAGCTTTATGCTGAATACAAGGACTTTTTCCCCGAAAATTCCGTAGAGTACTTCGTATCCTACTACGACTATTACCAGCCTGAGGCTTACATCCCGCGGCGGGATCTTTATATCGAAAAAGAAACCGACATCAACGAGGAGATCGACCGTCTGCGGCTGGCAGCCACGACCGCCCTCATGTCTCGCCAGGATGTGATCATCGTTGCCTCTGTTTCAGCCATTTACGGCCTCGGCGACCCAAACGCCTACCGTGCCAACGTTCTGCACGTCGAGAAAGGCTCCATCTACCGCCGCAATGCCCTCCTGCGCCAGCTCGTAGATGTACAGTATCAGCGCAATGACCTGGAGGTCAAGCCAGGCATCTTCCGCGTTCGCGGCGATACCCTCGAAGTTCTGCCGGCGTACAGCGAAAAAGAAACCATCCGCATCAGTTTCTTTGGCGATGAAATCGAGGACATCATCCGGCTCAACCCAGTCACAGGCGAGGTTATCGACCGACCCGACCAGGTGGATATTTACCCCGCCAAGCACTACGTCACCGAAGAAAACCGCATGGAAAAAACCTTGCTGGACATCGAAACTGAGCTTGAGGAACGTCTGAAGTTCTTCAATCAAAGCGGTCGCTTGCTAGAGGCGCAGCGCCTCGAGCAGCGCACCCGCTATGACCTTGAAATGCTGCGAGAGGTCGGTTCGTGTGCCGGCATCGAAAACTACTCCCGCCACATCGATCAGCGCGCTCCGGGCAGCCCGCCTTGGACTTTGCTGGACTTCCTGCCCTCCAATTACCTGATGGTGCTGGACGAGTCCCACATGATGATCCCGCAGATCCGCGGCATGTACAACGGCGACCGGTCGCGCAAGGAAATTCTGGTGGATTATGGTTTTCGTTTGCCTTCCGCCCTCGATAACCGCCCGTTAAAATTTCCGGAATTTGAGAAGACGATGGGTATCACCCTCTACACCAGCGCCACGCCAGGCCCTTATGAGATGGAAAAGGCTCAACAAGTCGTGGACCAGGTCATCCGTCCGACCGGTCTCTTGGACCCGAAAATTGAAGTGCGTCCCACCGCGGGGCAGATCGACGACCTGATCGCGGAACTGCGCAAGTGCGTGGACCGCGGCGAGCGCGCATTAGTCACCACCCTCACCAAGCGTATGTCTGAGGATATGGCGGACTACCTGCTCGAGTCCGGCTTCAAGGTCCAGTACCTGCACTCAGAGGTGGAAACCTTCGAGCGGGTTGGCATTCTGCGGGACCTGCGCTTGGGCGTTTTCGATGTCGTGGTAGGCATCAACCTGCTGCGCGAAGGGCTCGATTTGCCTGAGGTCTCTTTGGTGGCGATCCTGGACGCGGATAAGGAAGGCTTTCTGCGCTCCACCACTGCTCTGATCCAGACCTTCGGGCGGGCTGCGCGCCATATCAATGGGGAGGTTATCCTCTACGCCGACCGCATGACCGACTCGATGAAGCGTGCGATTGACGAAACCACCCGCCGGCGTGCCAAGCAGGAAGCTTACAACACGGAGCACAACATCTCGCCTGTGGGTATCACCAAGGCGGTTTACGATATCACCTCCCGATTGGCGAACGTGGCGCCTGAAGAGAAAGACAAGCCCAGGAATGCCCGCGAACTGGCTGCCAAAATGCAGCAGCGCGAGCTGGAAAAGATGCTGACTGAGATGGAAAAACAGATGAAAGCTGCCGCGGCGGAACTCGAGTTCGAACGTGCTGCCATGCTGAGAGATCAGATCTTTGAGCTGCGGGCAATCATGATTGAGGATTCAGACATGCCGCCCTGGAAGAAGCAAAAAGCCCTGGCAGGAATGAATTAATTCAACCTTTCATCACGAAACGTAGGTCAGGTCATCGTGCTCGCAGAGTATGCGTATTTCAACCTGACATCACGCGCACTGGATGATGCAGACCTAATCTTTTTTTTCAACCGAACCACCCACTTGCTGACATATTTTTCATATGTCGGAGTGAGACTGCGCAAGATTGACTCCAATCAAAGGCATTTAGGCAGTCTCATTCCGACCTACAACTTACACGAAGGGGTGTGGCAATATTGCTGTTGTTTTTTGGTGCGTGTATAAAGATAGATTGCCGCGGTCGCATGCTCCGTCGCGATCCGTCGCGATGAAGGTGTTGAATGTAGATTGTTATACTCCGTTTCGCGAGACAAAGTGCCCGTAGGGCGGGATTGAGGGCACCGAAAGCGATGTGATGGGCGAATGTGTCGTGCCCTCAATCCGCCGTCGCAGAGCTGTAATGCCACTTGACGTCCCGCAAATAAGCCGCATCCGGACCCTCTTTCAGCGCAGCTAATAATTCTCGCAGGCTAACAGACAGGTAGGGTGGGTTGGCGTCATCTGGCATTGGCCAAAACACTTCCAGCTATAGCCAACCCACCAATAACCGCACCATAGTAGGGAACGGCCTCGAGCCGTTCCTTATGTTCCAACACTGCGAGCCCCTTCCGGAGCCAGGAGGGTCGCGAGAGTCAGCAGTCTATGTTGTTCTTAATCGTGAAAAGCAGGTCTCCTAAACCTCCTGTCATTGCGAGACCTTTGCCGGGAACGTAATAATGAGGTGCTAACAATGATTTGGCAAAGGTCGCGGCAATCTAAAACGTATGTATTCAAAAAAGAACGAGGGGTCGAAGAAGTATTAATTTTTGTAACCTGTCAGAAGATTAGATCGCAACAGTCACAAGCCCCCTCGCGATGACAGAGTAATTGATCTTACCGTCCTGCCCACCAATAACCGCACCATAGTAGGGAACGGCCTTGCGCCGTTCCTTGGGTACCGTCATTGCAAGTCCCGATTCTGTTAAGCGGGCTAACTTGCCGAGCCAGGATGGTCCTGGCAATCCGCACTTAAACCAATGATCGTGCCTGTCTTTTGGCCGATCAAGGCATCTGTCCGACAGGTCTCCATTTATTCCAATCCAAAGGCAGATCGCCATGTTACGCGGATCAGTTTTTGTGTAGGGCGGGATTGAGGGCACCGAAAGCGATGTGATGGGCGAATGTGTCGTGCCCTCAATCCGCTGTCGCAGAGCTGTAATGCCACTTGACGTCCCGCAAATAAGCCGCATCCGGACCCTCTTTCAGCGCAGCTAATAATTCTCGCAGGCTAACAGACAGGTAGGGTGGGTTGGTGTCATCTGGCATAGGCCAAAACCCTTCCAGCTATAGCCAACCCACCAATAACCGCACCATAGTAGGGAACGGCCTCGAGCCGTTCCTTGGGTACCGTCATTGCAAGCCCCGATTCTGTTAAGCGGGCTAACTTGCCGAGCCAGGATGGTCCTGGCAATCCGCACTTAAACCAATGATCGTGCAGTCCTTCCAATCCCGCCCTACACGTACTTTTTTTGATAATGTTAATGGATGGCAGGCCACCCCCCTGACTCTGCCTGCGATAACGCTTAATAATAACGAATATCGAAGTCGCGGAATTCCCCTGTAGCAGGGCTGAAGTGGTATTTCACATCCCGCACATAAGCCGCATCTGGGCCTTCGTGAAGCGCAGCCAATAATTCTTGCAGGCTTGTTGCCTCCCCCTCTGCTGTTACTTCCACTGCTGTTCCCCCTGAGAGGTTGCGCACCCAACCGGTCAAGCCCAACGCTACTGCCCTTTGTAAAACAAAAAATCGAAAGCCCACCCCCTGAACCCGACCGTTTACGATCGCATTCAGTCGTTGGTTTGATGGATCAAAGGCGGATGTTTTACTCAAAAATCCTCCTCGTCCTCGGAGTCCTCAAGCGTATAACTGTCGTCCAGGCTGCCCTCTAAATCGTCTTCATCATCATCAACGTAGCGCAGCCACTCTTCATCATTGAAGTCCTCCCTATCTTCGTACTCGTCGTCCTCATCGTCTTCCCAAACATCGGCGATGTCTTCGTCCTCATCGTTCAAGTCGTGTTCATGTTTGTAATCGACTTCCATCAACTCGAAATCAATGGCTTCATTGGTGAAATTGAGCATGTCCAGCGCTTCTTCCAGGAGGCTGGCTTCTTCATCATCGTCCGTCTTAGCCAGTAGCTGTTCAAATTTTTCTTCGATGCCTTCGCCGCCGATCTGCGAGAGAGCCCAGATCAGCTCACTGCGCAGGTACTCATCCTTTTCGCGATCAAGTTGTCTCAGCAGGCGCTGCCTTGCAGCACTCAAGCTCAGTTCACCTGCGGCATGAATCGCCTGCCCTCTAACTTCAGGGTTTTCATGATCCAGTTGTTCAAGCACCAGCCCTTCCCACTGGTTGTCCGCGGACCTGCCCATGGCAAACAATGCGCTCTCAAGCCATAGCTCACTTTCCTTGGCTGAAGCAAAGCGCAGCAGGGGAGGCACTTCCTCGCGGCTGGAATAGCCAAGTGACTCCAGGGCTCTGCGCCTCACCAGGTCGGAAGGATCTTTGGCATACGCCAGCAGCAGGGCGTCCTCCAATTCGTGATGGATTTCAGGTTTCAATTCCTCAAGCTCCCCGAGATAGACATAAAACCCTAATGCATTGGCGGCTGCAGCCCGCACAAATTCCGCTGTGTCAGCAGCAGCCAGCAAATTGAGTAAACTTGGGATGAGCTTGGGGTCTTCCGCTTCCAAAAGCAGGCTTATTCCACTCACCAGGCATTCATCATCGCTGTCACCAAGTGCCATGCGTCCGATGTCATCGAACATCAGCAGGTCGTCATGCTCTGAAAGTTCCAGCAGGTCCTGCAAGACAGCTCTCCTGCGCGTCACGGGGATGCTTTGCCATGCACTGGCAAGTACCTGGCAGTCATCAAGGGGCATGTCCGAGAACTGGTAGAGGAGGCGCGCCGGGAAGGGCGTTTTCAGATCCAGAAGGGATTTGATCAGGTCGTGAATTGAGCTTGGGGCGTCCATGTCAGCTCCTTAAGGGATCGGAATCGGATTTACAAAATCGCGAATAGTGATGATGAAGAACAAAAGAATTAAGAGATAGAAGAATAGCGAATTGACGGCATTGGCAACCCCGGTTGGGATGCGTTTGCGTGTTATCGCTTCGATCAGCAGGAAGAAGATTTGTCCACCATCAAGCGCCGGGATGGGCAGCAGGTTGGTGATGCCAATCGCGATGGAGAGCATCGAGACCAGTGAAAGGCGGGTTATCGGTAAAACCTCGTCGGTCACTTCTGCATTGGTTTGATCGATCTCAGCAGCGCTTGAGAACAAATCGTAAATGCCTTTTACACCGATGACACGTGCTTCGCCTGGGGCAAGCTTACCTCTGATAAAATTTACTGGCATTGAAACAGTAGCTTTCACCTGCTGCCAGAAGGTATCAAAAGCCACGCCAATGCTTTGAACAAAATTGAGTTCAATTTCCGGATGCGACATCACAAAACCAATCGCGCCCTGTCCTTCAGGCGGATTTGCCCGTGGGGTCACCAATCCAGTGAGTTCTTCGCCATCGCGGGTGTAAGTCAGGGTGACTTCTTGCCCAAGATACTTTTTTGTGGCAGCAACCATGGCATCGGTCGAATCGATCGGGTCATCGCCAAGCCTGGTCACAATGTCGCCAGGCTGCAGCCCAATTATCTGGGCAGGGGAATTAGGCGCAACATCCACCACCAGGATTTGGCTGCTGTCAACTGGATTGACCACGTTGAAGAGGAAGATCAACAGCAGAATCCCGAGCACAAAATTCATCGTGGCCCCTGCAACCAGGATCACAAAACGCTTCCACTTTGGAGCCGACATCATACCGCCCGGCTCACCATCGTCGGTTTCACCCTTCAGGCGTACGAATCCGCCAAAGGGAATCCAGTTCAGCGTGAATTCCGTACCTTTCCGGGTAAAGAGTTTTACGAGGCGGGGTGGGTAGCCGAAACCGAATTCTTCCACGTCCACGCCCACCATCTTTGCGGCCAAAAAATGCCCGAGTTCGTGCACAAACACGATCAACCCGAACACAAATATAAACTGTAGGATCAAACCAAAATTTAGCATGAGCATACTCCTTGCTCGGAATTATACCTATTTTGTTACTGGGAGTCTGTTGGAATGATGTTAACTTTCGACAATCACCAATCCAGGTAGCCAGGGGGCTCTCGACAACATTTGGAGTTATCGCGGCTCGCCCGGCAGCTAAGCCACAGTTAAACCCCTTCCAGATATTCAGCAGTCCAAACCCCCTCCAGCGCAGCGAAAGGGAGGGGGGGAAGGGGGGTGGGTCATTTTGGATCAAACGCGCATCAATTATTGAGATCCTGTCTGAGTTTTCTCTCCAACGAGATCAACATTTTTTCCCGGAAACTGAATCCCAGCTAATTCACCCCCTCCAGCGCAGCGATGGTCGTAGATCCCTGTAGCGCAGCGAAAGGGAGGGGGGCAAGGAGGGTGGGTCATTTCTGATTATTGCCCCCTTATATTAAAAGTTAGGTCGATTTTTTGACTTGGATGCAATTACTTAGTTGCAGAAAAAATGCAGATGCTGATCGCTAAAACATCAGGGTATAATTCGCCCCATGCCTGTCATTGTCTCCATGGATATTGAAACAACCGGTTTGGACCCCAAAAGCGACTCAGTCATTGAGATCGGCGCGGTGAAGTTCAACAAAAACCGGGTTCTGGATGAATTTTCAACCCTGATCAACCCGCGTAAGCCGATCAATTCATTCATCACCAACCTGACTGGCATCACGAATGCCATGGTCATGAATGCCCCCGTGCTGGCGGATATCTACCCGGAACTGGAAACCTTCATCGGCGATCTTCCCATCCTTGGGCAAAACATCGGCTTTGACATCAGTTTCTTCCAGCGCTATGGCGGCTTTAAGAGCAATCCGTTGATTGACACTTATGAGATGGCTGCAGTGCTGATGCCTGGCGCGCCGCGCTACAATTTGGGCTCACTCTCCTATCAACTGGGCGTGGTCCTCAGCGACGCGCATCGCGCCATCAACGACGCCCGTGCGACCATGGGCGTTTACAACAAGCTCTACGAGAAACTCAATCAGCTTCCCATCGACCTGATTGCCGAGATGGTCAATCAAAGTCAGGGCTTGGGTTGGGCGGCAGAATTGCCTTTCCGTTGGGTTCTGCAGGGCTTGATCCAGCAGGGCATCCAGCCCAAACGCGTGCTCGACCAGGAAGGCGGGCTGCTCTTTGAGTTTGGCAAACCCGTGCGCACAAAACCGCTCCAGCCGGACGAGGAACTCAAACCAATCGAAGTTGAGGACCTCGCCGCAATGCTGGAGCCTGGCGGGGCTTTCTCAAAGCACATCGAAGGCTTCGAACACCGTTCGCAGCAGGTGGAAATGCTGCGTGCGGTCGGGAACGCCCTCAACGAAGGGCAGCACCTGATGGTCGAAGCCGGCACCGGCACCGGAAAATCGCTGGCTTACCTCATCCCTGGGGCTGCCTGGGCGCTCACAAACAAAGAGCGGGTCGTCATCTCCACCAACACCATTGCCCTGCAGGACCAATTGATCCAGAAGGACATCCCCGACCTGATCAGAGCCACCGGTCTGGACATCCATGCAGCCGTTCTCAAAGGGCGGAGCAACTATCTTTGCCCGCGCCGCTTCAATGCTATGCGCCGGCGCAAGCCCGAAACCCTGGAGGAATTGCGGGTGATGGGCAAGGTTCTGGTTTGGCTGCAAAGCAGCCAGAGCGGCGACCGCAGCGAACTGAACCTGAACGGCATGCCCGAACGCCTAATTTGGAGCCGCATCTCAGCTGAGGACGAGGGCTGTAAGCTCGAAAACTGCCTTAAGCACACCGGCGGGCGCTGCCCCTTCTACAAGGCGCGCATCGCTGCTGAGAGCGCCCACATCCTGGTGGTCAACCACGCCCTGCTCCTGGCAGATGCCGCCACCGAAAACCGTGTTTTGCCTGCTTATAACTACCTCATCATCGATGAGGCGCATCATCTCGAATCTGCCACCACTGACGCCATGGCATACCGTCTGCGTGCTCAGGACGTCAACCGCCTGGTGCGTGACCTCGGCAGCCATGAACAGGGCATGCTGGGGCGGCTGCTTTCTGCTGCCCATGCCTTGTTAAAACCTTCGGACCTGGGGGAACTTAACAAACTCATTGCCGAAGCAACCGACCGTGCTTTTCGTTTTGACACAAAAATGACCGCTTACTTCCGCGCGATGGACAACCTCCTGCTGGAGCTGCGCGATGGCAAACCCCTCGGCACCTACCCCCAACAGACGCGCATTCTCAGCGCCGTTCGCACCATGCCCGCCTGGCTGGATGTGGAAATCAGCTGGGAGCAGGCTGCCAGCGACCTCGACGCCCTCCTGAAGATCCTCAGGCAAATCCGTGAAGGTTTGCGTGGGCTCGAGTCCATGGAAAGTGAAGACGCCGAAGACCTCCTTGGCACCCTGGCGATGTTCAACCAGAATCTCAGCGAAATTCGTGAAAAAATCGAGAGCCTCACCATGGATCCCCAGTCCGACCAGATCTATTGGGTCGAACTCGATCCCCTCCAGCATCGCCTCACTCTGCAGATAGCGCCGCTGCACATCGGCGGCTTGATGGAAAAATATCTCTGGCACGAAAAAGCCAGCGTCATACTCACCTCAGCTACCCTCACCACCCACGGCGAGTTCGACTACCTGCGCAAGCGCCTCAACGGCGAAGATGCCGACGAACTGACGGTCGGCTCGCCCTTCGATTATGAAAACTCCGCCCTGGTTTACCTGCCCACCGATATTGTGGAACCAAATGACAGCCACGGTCACCAGCGCACGATTGACGAAACCGTTATTCGCCTGGCAGTCGCCAGCGGCGGACGTATGCTGGTGCTTTTCACCTCTTACGCCCAACTGCAGAAGACCTCCAAAGCCATCCAGGCGCCCCTTGCAAAGCACGACATCACTGTTTTCGAGCAGGGCGAAGGCGCTTCCGCCACCGCGCTGCTCGACACCTTCAAAGACACTCCCCGGGCGGTGCTGCTCGGCACGCGCGCCTTCTGGGAGGGCGTGGACGTTCCCGGCGAGGCGCTTTCGGTGCTCGTGATTGCCAAGCTGCCCTTCGATGTCCCCAGCGACCCGATTATCGCTGCCCGCTCGGAGAGCTTCGACGACCCCTTCAACGAATACAACCTCCCCGAGGCGATCCTGCGCTTCAGGCAGGGTTTTGGGCGCCTGATCCGCACCCAAACCGATCGCGGCGTGGTCGTCATCCTCGATAAGCGTGTCATAAGCAAGGCCTACGGCAGGCTCTTCATCGAATCCCTGCCCCAGTGCACCTTCGTCCAGTCCAGCATCGCCAACCTCCCCGAAAAAGCCGCCCGTTGGTTGAATCTTTGATCCTGAGCGCTCTATCCTGGTGAATGCCAATTGCTCTAATCCCCTCCGGCGCAGCGCAGGGTCGAAGATCCGTGTAGCAACGCGGAAGGGAAGTGGGAACAAAAGTGGTGGGTCTGTTTTCTTTGCTGACTTCACCAAAAAGTCGCTTTGCCCAAACAAAGAATCAAAATAATCCTTTTCCACCCACACAACCCTGTTGACGCTCGCTAAAAAATCGTGATAATATCGTTTTATGTATCTTAAAGGCAGTAAACTCTCCATGAGCAAAAAGCGCCGGCGGACGAACCCCTGGCTGCTGGCTTTTCTGCTGCTCACCATCGGCGGGTTGGTCTACCTCAACCTGGTGGTGGTGCCAATGATGGACCCACCCTTCGTCCCCACCCCCACCCCCACCCGCGATCCCCTCTCCTTCATCGCCGAAGCCGACGCGCTCGCTGCGGAGGGCAAGTACCTCCAGGCCATCGAGTCCTACCAGGGCGCGATCAACGCCGACCCCCAAAACATCACCAACTACCTCAAAATCTCACGCTTGCAGATCTACACCGATCAGCTTGTCCAGGCTCAGGTCAACGCCCAAAACGCCATCCTGCTCAACAACACCGCCTCCGAAGCCTATGCCCTCTCTGGCTGGGCCAAGGGCTTCCAAAAAGAATACCTGGCTGGCGAAGCCGACGCCCGTCGCGCCATCGAGCTCGACCAAAACAGCGGTCTGGCGCATGCCGTCCTCGCCTACATCCTCGCCCTGCGCGTCGAAGCCGGCGTGCAGGAGCTCAACACCATCGACCTCGCCATCGAGGAATCCCGCACTGCCCTGGCGCTCGAGCCCAACCTGCTCGAGGCACACTGGGCGCGCGGCTACGTGCTCGAGATCACCAGCAACTACGAAGAAGCCGTCACCGAGCTCGATGCCGCCATCGCCATCAACCCCCACATCGCCCGGGTCCACATGGCTTTGGGGCGCAACCTCATCAACACCGGCGAGCTCGACCGCTCCGTCTTCGAGTTCACCAAGGCTTACTCCCTCAACCCCACCGACCCCACCCCAAACCTCTTCATCTCGCGCGTCTACAGTATGCTTGGCGAGTGGGATAAGGGCATCCAGTACGGCAGCCTTGCCCTGCGCGACGATCCGCAGGACCCCAACCTTTACGCCAACCTGGGCACGCTCTACTTCCGCAAGGGGCAATACAACCAGGCGCTGCCCTACCTCGAAACCGCCGTGCGCGGGGGCACTTCCGAGGATGGTCAGGTCGTGGAGGGCATCCCCCTCTCCTACGCGGCCGGCGTGATCGAGCTCTACAGCCGCTATGGGCTGGCTTTGGCGCGCATCAACCGCTGCAGCGAAGCCGTCACCCTCGCCGATGCCCTGCTGCAAAACGTGGCGGATAACGCCGACGGCGTCTTCAACGCGGGCGAGATCATCAGCATCTGCGAGCAAAACCTGCTGAACCCGCCCACCGCCACCCCAGCCCCCACCCCAACCATCGTCACCGGACCCACCGCCACGCCTGTGCCCTGATCCCGCGGACCGACAAAAAGCAAGCAACCAACACATGTACATCGACGAACGCAAGGACCTCTTCCGCAATTCGGGCAACCGCTCCAACCCCTACCGCATCATGCTCATCCTGCTCGTCATCGTCGTGCTCGTCGCCGTCCTGCGCGACTACGCCAGCGGCGAGATCTGGCCGCCTTTCGTCCCCACCCCCACCCCCACCCGCACGGTCAACTCCTTCCTCACCGAAGGCGAAACCCACTTCCAGGCCGGAGACCTCGCCAAAGCGATTGAATCCTTCAACAAAGCCCTCGTTCTCGAGCCCAACAACACCGCCGTGCGCGTCGAGCTCGCCCGCATCCTCACCTACTCCTCCTCCAGCCTCACCACAGATCAGGAACGGCGCGACGCTCTCAACCAGGCCCTCGCTGTCATCGATGCTGCCAAAGAAGCCGAGCCCACCAACGCCGACGTGCTCGCCGTGCGCGCCTTTGTCCTCAGCTGGCTCTCCAACCCCGCCCTCTCTGGCGACATGTCCGAAAACTACCGCAATCAGGCCGAAGCTGAAGCCCTCGCCGCCATCCAGCTCGATTCCTCCAACGCCCTCGCCAAAGCCTACTACGCCGAAGTCCTCATCGACCAATACAAGCTCGCCCAGGCGCAGGACTACATCGCCCAGGCTCGCAGCAATGGCGAGGATCTGATGGATGTGCGCCGCGTGCAGGCCTATATCTACGAAATCCTCGGCGAATACAACCTCGCCATCGAGTGGTACCAGAAAGCCATCGAGGTCACCCCCAACCTCACCTTCCTCTACATCCGCACCGGCGTGCTCTACCGCTTCCTGCAGCAATACGACATCGCCCTCGAGCTCTTCGCCAAAGCCGTCAGCCTCAACCAGCAGCTCGGCATCCAGGACCCGATCCCCTACATGGCCATCGCCAACACCTACATCCGCCGCGGTGAGGCCATGGCAGCCTCGCGCAATGCCTATCGCGCCCTCGAGATCAACCCCTACAACCCCGACACCTACGGTCAGGTTGGCGTCATCTACCACCGCGCCCGCAACTACGAAGGCGCCATCCTCGCCTTGCGCTGCGCCGTCGAAGGCTGCACCCCCGAGCAAACCTGCCTGGCGCGCGAGGAAGACCCCTGCGAATCCCAGATCGCCACCAGCCCGCTGCCGCTTTCCGACTCCACCGTGCTCTACTACTACACCTACGGCTCCGTCCTGGCGGGTCTCCACCGCGATGGGCTGGACGACTACTGCGACACTGCCGCGAAAATCTTCCAGCAGATCCGCGCCATGTATTCCGATAACGAGACCATCATGGCCATCGTCATCCCCAGCGAGAATATCTGCCGCATCAGTCCGGGCGAAACCTACCCCACCGCCACGCCCCTGCCCACCCTGGAGGGCACCGCCACCCCCATCCCCACCGAAACCCCCTTCATCATTCCCACCCCCGTCCTGCCAACACCGTAGGGGTTTTTTAATGGAGGTTGATCAGGCTTAATCAAAATAGACTTAGTAATATCAATAAAAGGTGCCATCATCCTTTTCTAGACATGGTTCCACTGGCAAGGCTCAAAGTTCAAACCTACTTTTCACCTCTTTTTTTCTATGGCACGGCTAAATGGCTGGGTTATCATTTCAAAAAGGTTTTTCTAGTTTTTTCTGCTTAATTGTTTCCTTCCCTATTGTCGTAATGTTCTTGAACATGATAAAATAAAAAAGAGGAACAGAGGAACAATATGTCAGAACAGTATATACCGGTTAGCCTGCTAACAATAAGAATAAATATTGTTCCCTTTGGAACAACTCAGATCATCGAATCTCATGACAATGAATGTTCTGCTATGGTGGATAGGAATGACAAAAAAACTGTTTATGAATTTCCGACTGGTAGCGTGATCGGGGGTTCAATTATCTATGACCAACCACTGCTATACTCTACATCCCCCTAGCCGTCGTATCTTTCCATGAGCCACCACATAGGTCCCCTTGAATTTTTGAAATGGGGGCTTGTTTATTTAATTCGGCTTGTATAAGTTGGGGAAGCTGAACTTGCATCTGTTTGACAAAATCTTGCAATACTTCATTTACCTCTTTAGGAAGCACGTCAGGTCGAATTTGAGGAGGAAGGTTAAAATTTAACGACAGGTTCAACTGGGGAGGCATTTGGCGTGTTTTCTTTATCTTGTATTTCCCTGTGAATAAGTCAGTGCGTTGAGTGGATTCAATTGCTCCTATCACAATTTCCTCTTCATATTCTTCCTTATCATCTGGAACAACGACTCGCGCATCAAGTGGCTCATTCAATTTCAACAAGCACTCATACTGTTCAAATAAGCTCCACATCAGTCTGTCAAGTTCTTCAGAAGCATCGATTATTTCCAAACCGATAGATTTAGCCTCTAACCTGCCTATTGCATGTCCATGAAAATATGTTTTCTCCGCCAAGGTTTCTATGATCGAGTTAATTCTTTGCTCCTCCATCGCATGGCAATGTGAGGTCAGTAGCTTCCGGGCAATACTACGTGTATGAGAGTGAATGCGATACATTGATCCTAAGGTCCACGGTGAAAGTTTGTCTGCCAAGATATGAGACATGTTGGAAAGTGATGCTTGATCTCCTAAACCTATTCGCTCTTTTAAGAAAGCTATGTAAGACATTACATCTTCAACCGGTATTGACTCTGTGTAAGTTGTTTGCTCGTTAAAAGGTTTGGTCATGATTGGATCTATTGGCCCCAATTCCCCCTTCTTACCCATAACAATCGAGTCAGCCCCAAGAGCTATCATTGTAGTAGCACTGTAAGCTCTAAATGGAATTAATACGTTCAATTCTTTACAGTACTCTCGCAACATTGTAATCAAAGGCCAGGGAGTATCTACTGATCCACCTCGACTGTATAACAGCAGATCAATTTTTTCCACGCCGTTGAAACCAAGAGACCGAATATGATTGTACATAGGTCGAATTGCATCACCACCTATCTGGCCTAAAGGTGCACCAGTTCGATCTCCGGTTAAATAACAAATGAGTTTTGAGTTACGGCTTTGCTCAATCTGTTCAATTATTGTTATTCTATCGTTTCTACTCATGCATCTTACCTCTGTTTGGTTTGTAAAGTTTTGGTATAAATGTTTAACATCTTTTGTGGTAAGTGTAATGATTTTTGTTCCCTACCATCGTTAGGAGTAAGGTTTCATAAGTCAAATAAGCTTTAGCAAGAACTTACTATCTAAAATTATAACATATTGCATTTCAAATGACCTCGGAATTCTAAAATTTTGTTAAGCGCCCTTTTATCTATGACCTCTGAAGTGAAGCAAACACGACGTGGACTGCGGATGGGAATAGGGGGAATTGAAGGGGTGGAGTGGATCGCTAAGCAATTATCCAGCCTCTCTACCAGGATTTCAAGGTTCGCGGTATTCCAGGATTTTAGATTGCTTCACAAAGGAGGTTCGCAATGACAGGTCTTAAAGAGGTTCACAACGACAGTGAGGTAGACCGGACATCCTGCCCTTCTGTGATTGTGCCTGCTTGCGTACAGAGTAGGGACGAAGCAATCTAAACTGGTTGCACTTAAGCCGTGTGAGAGGTTCGAATCACTTCGTGATCGTATCCTTCTGTCATTGCGAGGAACGAAGCAATCTAAGTTTGTTACACTCAAGCAGTGTGAAAGGTTCAAAACACTTCGTGATTGCATCCTTCTGTCATTGCGAGGAACGAAGCAATCTAAACTGTTTGCATTTACACAGCGTGAGAGGTTCAAAACACTTTGTGATCGTATCCTTCTGTCATTGCGAGGAACGAAGCAATCTAAACTGATTGCATTTACACAGCGTGAGAGGTTCAAAACACTTTGTGATCGTATCCTTCTGTCATTGCGAGGGACGAAGCAATCTAAGTTTGTTACACTCAAGCAGTGTGAAAGGTTCAAAACACTTCGTGATCGCATCCTTCTGTCATTGCGAGGCACGAAGCAATCTAAACCATTTGCACTCAAACACTGTGGGATGTTCACAAACATTTCGGCAATTTTGACAGTGATCCTGTTTCCTCAAGCCTTCTTGGGATCCCAGCAGTTTAGATTGCTTCACAAAAGAGGTTCGCAATGACAAATTAAAAGAGGTTATCAATCGTAGAGTAAAGACAAATCATCACCATGCTTACCAATCCGCTGAAAGGTCTTTCCACTCTGGATTTTTCTGTTCGATCAACGCAATCTTTTTAGCGCGGCTTCCCCCCTTAATCCTCTTCTCCTCAGCGATGGCACTGTATACATCATTTGTCTCTGCATATTACACCAGATATTTTGACTTATAACGGGATGTGAACCCCCCACCCTGACCATTCTTATGCTGCCAGATGCGTCGTGGCAGGTTGCTGGTTATGCCAGTATATAAGGTTTGGTGGGAGCTGTCTGTGATGATATATACGTAATATGTTTTAGTCATGCGAATATTTTACTGTAGCATGGATGTTTTTATCTGTCTTTGCGAGGAACGAAGCAATCTAAACTGTTTATATTTAGGTAACGTGAGGTGTTCACAAACATTTCGTGATTTTTTTACTGTGATCTTATTACCTGCTATGCACTTGGAAAACCGAGATTTTAGATTGCTTCACAAAAGAGGTTCGCAATGACAGACTTAAAAGAGGTTCGCAATACCCTTTGGACAAGATGTAACGACAACTGAATGCAGTAATATCTTGTTAGGATACGAAATAGGAAGTCAGATACTACATCGCTCGAAAACCAATCTTCTGTAAGTATTCAAACACCGGGTCATAATACTCGGATTTACGCGTGTGATCTTCAGGATCCCCGTTAGGCACAACAATCACCATGCCCTGACGAGCACGAGTGAGCAAAACCCGGTAGGCGTTCTTGAGGTATTTTTGTCTCTCCGGCTTGTTGATATTATTCCATCTGTCGCCTGTGAAAGACTTGTAAATCCAGTCACTTGAGCCCATGCGGAAATCGCCATCCCAAACCACACAAGCCCAATCAACTTCCAATCCCTGCACCTGAAATTCGGTAGCAGCATCTTCGAGGTAATACGAGGAACGGATATCTTCCTTGCCATCCAAAAACCAATGAATAGGATCAATCTCAGCACGAATATCAATTGCCAGAGGTTTTAATCGAATGGCTTGGGATGAAACAAGCATGCCATAACGCTCAGTGCCCCGGGCTTGTTGTTTCAACCAGTTCTTGGCGGTTTGGATATCTCTCGTAATCCGAATAGGGTAAGCCTCTCCGATGGCTGCTAATGTTTCCCTGGCATCAGCAACGTCCAAATCAAGCACTTGCTTGATTAACATAGAGACCTTTTCACTTCGGAATGAACGCATGGAAACCGATAGATGCAACGCCTCACACTGATGCAGGCGATCTCGATCCTCAAAACGTTCAAGAGCCTGTAGGGCGGTGTATTCGCTATCTTTTAACTGTGGAGGGTAATAAATGTGCCAACCTGGGAAATGTCGGGTGATCGCTTCAATCCAAGCAGCAATCCCGGTTTCACCTGTGTTTATTTCTTGCCCCCCACCAACCAAACAGACAATCGTAGCCCAATCATCATGCCGATCAAGACAAGAGATAAGGAATTCTGGTTCAGATTGGCTGAAGTTCGGAATGTGCTTCTTGCGAACCATGAAATTGGCTGTTTGCTGCAAGTCCCAGGCGCGTTGGGCTTCATCAAACAAGGCAACGTGCTCAAGTGGGGGTTTTTGAAGGTCTATAAGGCATTCATCCCTGAAATTGTGCACATTCTGGATGAAAAGGCTTACTTCTCTCTTGGCATCCCCTTTTTTAAATCGTTTGCCTTTTTCTGCCTCAGTTTGTACCCGGTTTCGAGCCAAGGCTTCACGCAAAACAGCGACGAGCGGACCATTTCCAGAAAGGAACACGCTATATAGTTCGTTCTCTTTGTCAATATTATTGGTTGCTATGTTTAGTCCGACGAGGGTTTTGCCGGCTCCTGGCACGCCTGTAACAAAACAAATCGATTTTTGGTAATTTTGTCGAGAGTAAAAGATAATCTTTTCTATTTCAGAAGAGGTCTCTGTTAGGTTGATCGCGGAAGCATCACTGCGAGAGATTTCTTCAACAGAATGGCCAGCATACAGGGCTTGAGCGGCCTCGACGATTGTGGGTGTTGGTTGATAAGCACCAGCTTGCCATTGTTCTCGATCGATGTCATCCCCATCACTGAAACGCAACACGTTCTCAAAAACTGACTTAAGTTCTGATGCATTCGTGAGAATAGGATATAGAACGTTGTCATCATGGATGGTGGTTTGGATAAGTGTGCCTTGGGCAGTTGCCTGGGTGGCAATCAGGATTGGAGCGATTGTAGCTTCATGGCTGGATTCGTGAAAATTCTTCAGGTCAATGGCGTAATCCCAAACCTGATCAATCGCTGCAGTATTGAAATCAGACTCGCCAACTTTGAACTCGAGGACAAAGATAACCGACTTGATGAGCAAAACTACATCTATGCGTTTTCCCATGCGAGGAATATCAAATTCGAAATAGATCTTGCCATGGTAGCCAGGCAAGATTTTTTTCATTATTTGTATTTCTCGTTCCCAAGCGAATTTTTGAGTTGGTTCGTCGGGGAATGGCGAGGCAATTGCAAGATGCCCGATGATTTCTTCCGTAGAAAGGGCTAAGAAGGTCTGGCATTCAGTTCCAAAAAAATATCGAGGCATGATCCAAGCAGAATTATAGTCTATTAAAAGTAACTGCCTTTAGTTACAAAAAATCAAAAAGTGGTTTGAACCCAATGAAATGGAGCCTGCAATGGATCATTAATAATTCTCCGGCTTTTTCATGGGTTTCGGACCTTGCAAAGGATCTGATACTATCTCTTGTCATTGCTAGGGACGAAGCAATCTAAACTGTTTGCACTAAAGAAGTGTGAGAGGACTAAATTACCTCGTGATTTTTGACTATGATTTTGTTACCTACTATTTTCTTGGTAAAGGTAGAGTTTAGATTGCTTCACAAAAGAAGTTCGCAATGACAGATTTATAAGATTGGAGTCTTTTGTCATTGCGAGGAACGAAGCAATCTAAACTGTTTGCTTTTAAGTGGCGCTAGAGATTCACACAGAACTAGCCTTTTCCGTTTCGCTAGGGATATGCGAGGTCCTGTTACCTCAAGCCTTCCTGGGTTTCCAGCAGTTTAGATTGCTTCACAAAAGAGGTTCGCAATGACAGGTATTAAAGAGGTCCGAAAGAACCTACAGGTATGATGTGACAGATCTTGAACATGCCATCCTGTCATTGCGAGGAACGAAGCAACCTAAACTGTTTGCACTCAAGCAACGTGTGAGGTTTAAAATACTTCCTGATCGCATCCTTCTGTCATTGCGAGGAACGAAGCAATCTAAACTATTTGCATTTACACAGCGTGAGAGGTTCACAAATATTTCGTGAGTAATACGCACGATTTTCTACATAATGCGTTCCTAATTTGTCAAGAATTTAGATTGCTTCACAAAAGAAGTTCGCAATGACATATTTAAAAGATGTTCGCAATATCCTACGAGCACAACGGGACAGTTTTACAAGATTGGAGTCGTTTGTCATTGCGAGGGACGAAGCAATCTAAACTGTTTGGGTTCAAACAGCGTGGGTGGTTTAGAGCACTTCGTGAATTTTGACTATGATTTTGTTACCTACTATTTTCTTGGTAAAGGTAGAGTTTAGATTGCTTCACAAGAGAGGTTCGCAATACCCTGCGGGTACGATGTGACAGGATTTAAAGAGGTTCGCAATGACAGCTCTTGATTTTGCCGGTCTTTATTATCCCCAAAACGAAACAAAGAGATTCGGGTTTGTGTCGGAGTGAGCCCGCAAGAAGCCATTGAATAAAAATGTTGTGGGGCGCCCTCATTCCGACCTACAGCAAAAAATGAATTGGGAAGGCAGGGTGGGCTGGCAGGCTCGGATAGCCGGATGATAAGCGATCATTTTTCCGCCATTCTGCAATAAAAATTGTGTCTGTTGTAGGGCGGAATGCGCTTCAGTTGCGCACTCCGCCAGAGACTGCGGACTACTGAGACTTGCAATGCCAGAAGAACTTGACAAAAACTTGCTTGAGAGATTTTTGATTTATTTTTGATTTATTTTCCTGACAAATTACTTCGTTGCGTTATAATCAATTATATGTAAACCATCGATTTATGGTACCTATCCTTAGGAGGGATACTTTGAAAACAGTAAAAATCTTTTTACTTTTTGCATTAATATTGGTAACCTTAGTAAGCTGTTCCTCTGTAAAACCAGATGCCACAGTAGAACAATTATTTAAAGCAATTCAGAAGTTTGATTTCCAAGCGATTTCTTTCACGATTGCTCCATCTGCCAGGGATGCCGCTGGTGTTTCCATTTCTGATTTTCAAAACCAAAGCAACGAATTACCCAAGGAATTTTTCGATTATCTGAAAAAGAATGCCAGCAAGGTGACTTTCAAGATAACTGATTCTCAAACGACTGAT
>Ga0228536_1001038_pt1 | contig 33683 bp, 32 predicted proteins | sample SJ1Smetagenome_FD_168611 | JGI IMG/M metagenome (GOLD analysis project Ga0228536, IMG submission 168611) | Enriched culture of PCE-dechlorinating microbial communities from Ithaca, New York, USA - SJ1.S | ecosystem: Engineered > Modeled > Simulated communities (microbial... > Unclassified...
TTTCCCTCCTTCATGTTTCATCCGTTCTGAATCCAAATCTAACCTGAAATCCTACAAGATGTGATAGAATAGGTTGTCAAAGAAATAGCAATGTAAGGCGAAGAGATTTGCGAGTTTTTGCAAGTTTGTCGAGCGAGTCAAGCGAAGGTGTATTATAATACATTGAGCGCAGGCGAGCGAAGATGAACGCAGCAAAAAGCGCAAAGGCCGAAGCCTGAAACATACAGGTTTCTGGTGGCAACAGAGGAGGGGACACACCCGGTCCCATGCCGAACCCGGCAGTTAAGCCCTCCATCGCCGATGGTACTGCGAAGGGTATTCGTGGGAGAGTAGGTCGCCGCCAGGATTAATTTGAAGAAGGAGTCCCCGTTTTTCGGAGGCTCCTTCTTTTGCTAAGCTGCCGGAGAAACACCGGCGTGAAGCGCGGCAGAGACATGCCGCGGGAAGCGGTTGCGAAGCGGTCGTAGGGGCAGTCAAACGATAGTCGGACGTGGTCAAACGCTCGCTGATGCCAAAGAAGCACCTCACTCACGTCGCTCCCGGATGCTTCCATCGGGAGGCCAGTGGCTTCGGACTTAGTCTGTGATGGGTTTTGGTTTTAACAATTGCTTCCCAACCGTTTCCCCATCGTTTCCCGCGGCTCGCGTTTAGCCGCACTTCGCCATGGTACTCATCTGCAACCTCACGCAAGCCCATCGCCGATGGTACTGCGAAGGGTATTCTTGGGAAAAGTGAGATAGAAAATCTCCGATTTTCGTTATCGAACTTAGTTTTCCCACCCAGAGTAGGTCGCCGCCAGGATTAATTACAAAAAAGAGCCTTCAGTAAAATGAGGGCTCTTTTTTTTGGTGCTTAAATGCATGTGCCGGGAGAAGCGACGGGGGAATCAATGGGGGAAGCGATTGGAGAAGCCGGATGGCTGCAGCGGTTTGTCTTTGTCCACTGGCGACTGTTTGACAATAGTGGACGCCTGACATCGACGGCCGTTTAGCATCTGCTATGCCTGCTATCGCTGCTGCTTAGCTGCTGTAACGCTCCCGCAATGTCCTTGCCGCTCCGCCGCCTTTATTGTCCTGATTATCTCTTCAAGGCATTCTTCAATCTCCCGGTCGTTCGTTATCGTTATGTGACTTGCTTTTTCGTAAAGTTCTTTGCGTTCCTTATAGAGCGCATAAATCTTGTTCTCGTCGGCCGCAAGCAGGGGACGGTCCTTAAGGGATGTGCTTTTAAGGATTAAGGCCGGCTGGCGTATGATGTATATAACGATGCCGTTTTTATGTAACATGTCGATATTTACCGTTCTTTTTATGACGCCTCCGCCTGTGGCTATAATGACACCCTCTTTGGCGCTGAGCTCTCGTATAGCGCGTGTCTCCGCTTCACGGAAAGTATCTTCCGACTCTGAGAACATTTCGGCGATCGTGCGTCCTTCTTTTTCCTGGACCCATATATCCGAGTCGTAAAATTCCATGCCGAGCCTTTTGGAGAGCAGTTCTCCTATGGTGGTTTTGCCGCTGCCGGAGAGACCTATTAGAACGATGTTCTTCATTTTGTCATCTCCTTTATAATGGCCTTAAGGATGTCGTCTCCTATTTTTTGTTCAAGCCAGATCTCATCGGCAGCTATGGCTTGCGCGACCAGCATTGGCATGCCGCCGGCAGTTTGAAGCCCGCAATCCTCCGCATACCGGAGGAACAGTGTCTGCATAGGATTGTAGATAATGTCGACGGCGCATTGGAAATTACCAAGTACGGACCGGTCTGCGGGTGAGGACGCTATATCCGGAAACATACCCAGAGGCGTGCAGTTTACTATGATGTCCCCTTTTAGTTTATTAAGTTCCGCATACGACGCTGTCCTTGTTTTAGGCAATGTCTTAAGGTCTGTCGATATTTTATCCGGGGCGCGGGATACGAGCGTTATTTCAGCGCAATTGTTGTCCTCAAAGCAGTGAATGACGGCGCGCGCTCCTCCTCCTATGCCTAGAATCGCAATTTTCTTGCCGGAAGGGTCGATGTTGTTCAGGCAAAGCAATTTTTGAAAACCGAAGTAATCCGTGTTATATCCTTTTGCGCCGTCGGAAGTGAAGCATACGGTGTTTACCGCTCCTATCCTAAGAGCCTCGGAGGATACTTCGGTCAAAAATTGCATGATGTTTATCTTGTGGGGAATAGTTACATTTATCCCTGTCCAATTATTACGCCTGAGTTCGTCAAATTTTTCGCCTAATTTTTCACTTGGCGTTTCTATAAGAGCGTACTCTGCGTCCACGCCAAGGCGGCCCAAAACCATGGAATGTATTTGGGGGGATTTACTGTGTCCCAATTTTTCTCCTATAAGCCCTAATTTAATCATTGACATCACCCCCGCGGATCGTCTGCTTTGTAGTTGCCCAATATCCTGCAATACGTCGAGTTTTCTTGAAGTTCTTCTATTGCGCGGATAGCCGCCCGATGGCGCAGGTTGCCACAAAAATCCATGTGGAACGAGTATTCCCATGTGCGGTCTTTTAGAGGACGTGACTCTATGTTTGTCATATTCAGTCCGTTCCTGTAAAAACATCCTAGCGCCGTATACAGTGTCCCCGGTTTATGAGGAAGGGTGACGACGACGGTTATTTTGTCCGCGTCATCGTTCTCCCACATTTCTTTTGCTATAAATACGAACCGCGTGTAGTTATTCTTATTAAAGTTGATGTTGCTCTCGAGTATCTTAAGTCCGTAAAGCTCCGCCGCTTGTCTGCTCGCAACCGCGGCGGCGGAAGTGTCTTTTTTCGTGCTCACCATCTCAGCGCTTTTGGCAGTATTGAAGTATGGTATCAGCTCCCAATCGGGGTGCTGCTTAAAGAACTCGCGGCACTGGCTGAATCCCTGCGGGTGCGAGTAGACCTTCCGGATGTTCTCCGGAGCAACGCCTTCAAGCGCCATGAGGTTGTGTTCTATTTTTATGATCTTTTCTGCTACGATCCGGCAATCGTTGGAGCTTAGCAGGTCATATACCTCAAGAATCCCTCCGGTCGATGAATTTTCTATCGGTAAAACTCCGCAGTCGATCTCTTTATCAACAACAGCCTTTACGACGTCTTCAAAAAGCTGAAAGTTACGTTCAGTAATCTTTTCTGTTTTGAAGTACTCTTGTATGGCCTGATGGCTGTACGAGCCGGGGACGCCCTGGTATCCTACGCGCAACGCAGGCGCGCGTTTCCCCGCTGCTATCATGGGTTCTGAAGACGATATCGCCCTGCTTTGATATTCCCTGCCGGTTTCCATAATTTTTTGCATTATTTCGAGGCAGCTGATGCGAAACCTTGAATTTTTTACAAGTTCGCCGCACCTGTCCAGGACCTCCTGTTCCCGTTTGCCGTCGAATACTGCAAGCCTCTGTTCTTTTTTATATTCGGCTACCCTTTGTATCAGCCGCATTCTGTGTTCCAAAAGAGATATCAGCTCAGCGTCAACCTGATCTATCTCAGAACGTATCCTCGCAAGTTCTTGGTCAGCCATAATGTCAGCCTCCTCAGTCACAAGGCAAGCATGAGATCGGTTAGAGCGGCGGCGCATGCCGCCTCTATGACAGGCACTGCGCGCGGCACTATGCACGGGTCATGTCTGCCCTGTATCTCTATATCGACTTCTTGCCCCGTTTTGATATTAATGGTGCGCTGGCGCATCGCTATAGAAGGCGTTGGCTTTATGACCGTCTCAAAAATCAACGGCATCCCGTTGGTTATGCCTCCGAGTATTCCGCCGCAGTTGTTTGATTTTGTTCGGATAACTCCACTGTCATTCAAGAATGGGTCATTTGCCTGCGAACCCTTAAGTGCCGCAAGTTCGAACCCCGCGCCGAAAGCAATGCCCTTAACCGCCGGTATGGAGAATATGATATGTGAGAGCGTGCTTTCAACAGAGTCAAAAAAAGGTTCTCCCACCCCAACTGGCAACCCGTATGCCGCGCATTCGACTGTCCCACCGACGGAGTCGCCAAAAGCCGCTGCTTGCAAAATCAGCTCTCGCATTTTTTCGCCCTGTTTGTCGTCCAGAACGGGCAGCTCTTTATGCGATATCTCGGATAATCCGGCGATATCCATGGACATATGGTCAAGGGGTTTATCTTCTATGCCGCCGATATTTTTGATATGAGCGGCTATCTGTATACCCTTTGTTTTAAGGAACTGCCGTGCCACAGTACCGGCAAAAAGCAACGGTGCCGTGATACGCCCTGAAAAATGACCTCCGCCGCGGAAATCATTGTATCCTCCGTACTTTATCGCCGCAGTGTAATCAGCGTGTCCGGGTCTCATTACATCCTTTGTTTTTTCGTAGTCGCTTGAGCGCATGTCGTAATTCCTTATGATAAACGCAAGAGGAGACCCGGTCAGGCGTCCTTTAAACAGACCGCTTAGGATCTCGAAATCGTCCTTTTCTTCTCGTGCCGTAGAAACCGGACTATGCCCGGGAGCCCTGCGCGCCATCTCGTGTTTTAGCCCAGCAACGTCGAGGTCAAGCCCGGCGGGAAGACCGTTTATAACAGCTCCGACAGCCTGCCCGTGAGATTCGCCGAATATCGTGATAGTGAAATTTTTGCCCCAGATTGCTCCCATTCTTGCTTCACCTCGCTTATTGTTTCGATTTTCCCGCCGCATGCCTTAAAGTCCTTCCAAAAATTAGGATATGATTTAGCTACGCAGCCGCCGCCTTTTATTATGAGCGGCGATGCGCAGCGCGAACTTATGGCGGCCAGGCTCATAACTATCCTATGGTCGTTCCAGCTTTCGACTGTTCCGCCGTCAAGCGTTTGCCGTCCGTTTATAACCATGCCGTCCGGGAGCTCTTTAACAGTGGCCCCGATTTTGTTAAGCTCCGTCGTCATCGCTTTGAGTCTGTCACACTCTTTAAAACGCAGTCTGCCGGCATTTACTATCTGTGTCGTTCCGCTGCTCACTGAAGCCAACGCGGCGACTACCGGCACTATATCGGGGCATTGCGATCCGTCGATGGTAATTCCATGAGTATCCGAGGAAAGCGCCTTTATTGTGTTGTCTTCGATTTCAAATCGCGCGCCCATATTTTTAAGAATATCGACGACATATCTATCCGCCTGCGTGGAGTCTCGCCTCAGCCCGTGACAGGTGCACCCCCTGCCTGTGATTCCGGCCGCAAACCAAAAGGCCGCCTGTGAATAGTCTCCTTCCACCGAACAGTTGCAAGGTATATATTTTTGTCTCCCAGGCACATCGAACCGCATAAACTCATGATTTTTGACAGTTACACCGAAGCGCGCCATCTCTGAAATAGTCATTGCGACATAGTCCTTTGACTCGAGAGGTTTTGTAATCTCTATGACCGAATCTTTGTCCAGCAAAGGCAAGGTTATGAGAAGCCCGCTTATGAACTGTGAGCTTATGTTGCCTGGCAGGCGGTAGAGCCCGGCCTTTATGTTCCCGTTTACGGTGAGGGGAAGCATACCGTTTGTCGTCACGTAGGGGACCCCCTGCTCGTCAAAGATGTCATAGTACGCGTCCAGCGGCCGCATCGCTAAATTCCCCTTGCCTGCAAACGTGACCGGGCCCCTGCAAATTGCCGCAAGCGGAATCATAAAACGCAGAGTCGATCCGGATTCGCCCGCATCGATCACCTTGTGCCCCGACTGTAATGTCCCCTTGCCCGAAATTCTAATGACGCTTTGCCCGTTTGAGCCGGCAGAGATTTTTTTCACTGAAATGCCGAAGGCCCTCAATGCCCTGATCGTAGCTTCGATATCCTCAGATATCGTCACTTTTTCTATTATGCTTACCCCGTCCGCGAGCCCTGCGCAGATCATCTGTCTGTGCCCGATGCTTTTTGAACCCGGGATACTGATCTCACCGCCTAGAGGAGTCGGTATGATTTTTACTGTTTTCATCTTAGTCACCGCCGATATATGAAGGTATTTCATCTTCTTTGATCTGCTTGAGCATTCCTTCGCCTATTTTTTTAAGTAACACTAGCGTCAGTTTTCCGTCCAAGCGTTTTTTGTCGGACCTTATGCCCTCTGCTATCTCAGTCAGCGGGGTGTCTGTCGCGTATGGCAACCCCAGCGCCGATAATAAATTTTTTATGCGCTTGTAAGTCCCGGTCTCTGTGATCCCAAGCCTTTCCCCTGACTTCGCAACTGCGCACATCCCAATGGCGACTCCCTCTCCATGCGTCAGATTTTTATATCGTGCGATTTTTTCTAAAGAGTGCCCCACCGTATGCCCGAAGTTAAGGAGCATGCGCAATCCCTTATCTCTCTCATCCGACGCGACTATCTCGGATTTTATCGAGCAGCAGTTGTAAATGATGTCCTCAATATGCGGCAAAATCTCCTCAGCCGCATTATGCGATTCCAGAAATTCGAAGAGATTTGCGTCTCGTATGCAGCCATACTTGACTATCTCTGCCATACCGTCAGTCATAAATTTTTTATCGAGCGTGCCCAAAAGCTGCGGATCGATCAAAACGGCCAAGGGCTGTGAGAAACAGCCGACCATGTTTTTCCCTGCGGGAAGATCAACGGCCGTTTTGCCTCCCACACTGCTGTCGACCTGTGCCATAAGAGACGTGGGCACCTGTACGTAGGGGATCCCCCTTAAAAATGTCGAGGCCGTGAATCCGCCGATGTCGCCTACAACCCCTCCTCCCAGGGTCACGACGATGTCGCTTCTCGTGAGTCCAAAATCGGCGAGGCTCTCGTATATGTTTGCCGCCGTCGCGAGGTTCTTGCTTGATTCGCCAGGAGCTATCACTATTCTCCTTGTGGTGAAGCCGGCTTGGCCCAGGCTCTTTTCTGCCATGTCACCGTAAAGCCGGTCTACGTTGGAATCCGTTATCAGCGCTGCCATACCAGCGCAGAATACGATAGACCGTATCTCGTCACCTATTTGCGATAACAGCCCATTTCTTATCAAGATATCGTACTGATCGTTCTTAAGCTTCACTGTTATTTTTTTCATTTTAATAAAGTCTTCCTTCTGTCTGCTGCCTCGATAAAGACATCCTTTAAACTGAGCGGATCGTTTTGTTCGACGGCTGTTTTGATTTTTTCAAGCTCCGCTATAAAACCCGCAAGCTCTTCGATGATGTTTTTGCCGTTCATCTGAAAAAGCTCGGTCCACAAATTAACGTTGATATCCGCTACCCTGCTGGCATCCTTGAAGCTGCCCCCTATGAAAGGCGCGATATCTTCTGGTGCGGCTTTTTGTGTGTTGATGAGCGCGGCTGCCGCGGCGTGAGGCAAAGCGCTGGTGTATGCCACCATCCGGTCATGAGTCGTGCTGTCTGTCTCTATAAGCCTCGAACATCCGATTGCCTCGGCCATGTCTTTGATAAAATCTATGTCTTCTCTTTTGCTTTTTTTTGTGGGCAGCAGAATATAGCTTGCTCCATGAAAAATATCCCCGTCGGACATATCGAACCCGCTGCCCTCTTTCCCCGCCATAGGATGTCCCATGACGAAACGAACGCTTTCTGGCAGCAACAGGCTCGCTTCAATGCCGTACTGCCCCTTTACGCTTGCAGTGTCTGTTAGCAGAGAACCTTTTTTCAGCATAGACGCGGATTTTCTTAAAAATTCAAGAGAATCTCCCGGGTATAAACATAAAACAACAAAATCGGCTGATGGGAGCACGCAAGACGGGTCATCAGAACCTTCGTCTATCACTCCTTGTGCTATTGCGCGTCTTAAGGTACCTTCTTCGTTATGGCACGACGTGATTTTTTTAAAAGGCAGCTTTTTAAGCGCCTTTGCAAAGGAGCCTCCGATAAGCCCCAACCCTACTATGCATACCTCTGTGTCCCGCGCTTTTTTTTCAAAACCGATCTTCATCGATATTCCCGGTCCTTGCGGCTCGCCCTAAATTTCTCTGTCTATCGCGGCCGCTATGGCTCTAAGCGGTTTCATGAGCGCTTCGAAGCGTTCCGGTTTGAGCGACTGGTCGCCGTCGCAGAGCGCGTGAGCGGGGTCGTTGTGCACCTCTATCATGAGCCCGTCGCATCCCGCGGCTACGGCTGCCATCGCTAGGTTCTCAACCATCCACCATTTGCCGGTAGCATGGCTGGGGTCGACAAATACCGGAAGATGGCTTAATTTCTTTGCCGCCATAACAGCGCTCAGATCAAGTGTGTTGCGCGTGTACGTCTCAAACGTACGTATGCCGCGTTCACAAAGCATCACATTTTCGTTGCCGCCTGCCATAATGTATTCAGCTGACATGATCCATTCTTCTATGGTAGAAGAGAGCCCTCGTTTCAGGAGTATAGGTTTTCTCGTTTTTCCAAGCTCCTTGAGCAGTTCAAAGTTTTGCATATTGCGCGCGCCCACCTGTATGACGTCGACAGTTTCAATAAAAAGTTCTATTTTGTCCGCGCTCATAATCTCGGTCACTATTGGCATATCAGTTCTTTCACCCGCCTCTTTTAAAAGCTCAAGCCCGCTCTCCCTGAGGCCTTGGAAAGAATAGGGGGATGTGCGAGGTTTAAACGCGCCGCCGCGAAGCATTGCAGCACCCGCATCTTTTACGCTTGCGGCGACTGAGCATATCTGTTCTCTCGTCTCAATTGAACACGGGCCTGCGATCACGGTTATTTTCCTGCCGCCTACCTTCACACCCTTTACGTCTACGATGGTGTTTTCCGGGTGGAACATGCGGTTTGCCAGTTTAAACGGCTCCTGTACCCTTATGACCTTGTCTATGCATTCATTGGCGAGGAACATTTTCTGATCAAGGCCGCTTGTGTCGCCTATGATCCCGATCACGGTGTAGTTGACGCCGTCTGATTCATGGATAGAAAACCCCAATCGCATAAGGGAGTCGATCAGATCCATTTTGTCTTTTTCACTTGTCTGCGGTTTCATAACTAATATCATCCTCGTTTCCTCCTGTCTTAAACAGAGATTTAGCCGCTTATGCCTGCCGCGCCTTTGCGCTAAAAAAAAGGTGTCCATGTGGGTTACCCACATGGACACCTTAGAATTCAGCCTACGCCTAATAAAGACTATCGACGACCAGCCGCCTCCCAGGTCTCCCTGTGGGGGTTGCGCCAAAAGCTAAAATATGCGTAGGAATAAGAAAACGCCGCGTTGCTGTTCTGCCTCATCAGGGACACCTCCTTAAACAAAGGGATAACGGTTCGTGGTGGACATAATAAGCATAAAAACAAAATATGTCAACCCTAATACGAAAATATTTTTGCGCAAAGTCGTTATTGAAATATTGCAAAAATACAAAGCACAGTATTAATGTTCAAGTCCGTTAAAAATCCTTTTACCGTGCCAATATATCGTAGGCCATCTTCCCCAGCAGCAAAAAAAGCACTCCGACCAGCATGGGGCGTATAAATTTAGCTCCTTTTTTAAGGGCGATCCCGGAGCCGAAATAGTTGCCTATAACCCCGCATACCGCGGCCGGCACGGCTACTTCGTAATATATGGTGCCGGCCGTCGCGAATGTGATCAAAGAAGCGTAGTTGGACGCGAGGTTTAATATCTTAGCGTTGCCCGACGCCGTTTTAAGGTCGTACTTCATAAGAACTGAAAAGGCGATTATGGCGAAAGTGCCTGTGCCTGGGCCGAAGAGGCCGTCATATCCGCCGATAAGGAAGCCTATAAGGCATGCCAGCACTGCGGCTCTGCGTTTTGTAAGCGACAAGGAGAGGTTATTTTCTCCAAAATCATGCTTGAACGATATAAGAAGCGCGGCGCATGGGATCACAAAGATTAGCATAGTCTTGAGTATCTGGTCGTCAAGCATGAGAACTATTTTAGAGGCGATCGCAGAGCCGATAAATGAACCTGTGGCCGCTATAAGCGCCGCCTTTAGGTCCAAAGCCTTGTTTTTCCAAAAACGTATGACGGACAGAGTCGTGCCGCAAGAGCCTGAAAATTTATTGCAGCCGTATGCAAAATGCGCCGGCATGCCGGCGAACATGTACGCGGGCAGCGAAATGGTCCCGCCCCCGCCGGCCGCCGCATCTACGAATCCTGCCAGTCCGACCATAAAACATACGAAGACCAAAGATGGCAGGGAGATCACAAAAGAACTGTCCACAATTATTTCTCCCCTTTTACTTTTCAAAAACTTAATATCTGCTTATTCAGTTATGTTTATCACATGCCATATAAACAGTAAACCAGCCTAATGGCTGGTTTTATTGTTTGCGATTCCGCAAATGTGCTTAAAATCTGTCTGACGCATAGTTTTGGGTCAGAATAACGTACCCCTGCCTGCTATCTACAGTTTGTCCACTGCGGCCTTGATACGTCTCATCCCTTCTTCTATGCGGTCATATGAGTTGCAGTATGCGATTCTGATGTGTCCCGGACAGCCGAACACTTCTCCCGGGACGGTCGATACTCCGGCCTCCTCAAGCAGCCAGGAGCAAAAGGTGAAACCGTCCATCCCAAGCGACGAGATTTTGGGAAATACATAAAAGGCCCCGGCCGGCACCGTGTATTCAAAGGCGTCTATTTTGCAGAGCCATTCCAGGACCATGTCTCTGCGGCGCTTATACTCTAAAATCATATTTTTAACGTCTTCGTCGGCGTGTTTTATGGCCTCTAAGACGCCTGCCTGAGCAAACGCAGTGGCGCATGTCGTCAAATTTTGATGACATTTATTCACGAAAGGCTTCATCTTTTCCCCGCAAATAATCCATCCGACGCGCCACCCTGTCATAGACCATGTTTTTGATGCTGCCGAGATCGTTACAGTACGATCCCGCATGCCTGGCAGGCTGGCCATGCTTATGTGGCGTCCTTCATACAGGAATTTTTCATAACATTCATCGGATATCACCCATAAGTCGTTTTCTATGGCAAGCTGTGCTATCTGCTCGAGGTCTTCCTGCATTAAAACGGCGCCGCTTGGGTTGTTGGGGGTATTGAGCAGGATGACTTTGCTTTTTGGGGTTATAGCCGATCTTATATCGCCGACCTTTAATCGGAAATCGTTTTCCATCCTTGTGGGGACCGGCTTGATCGTTCCGCCCGCGATGGAGATCTGGTCCGCGTATGCCGGGAAGTATGGTGCCGGGATTATCACTTCATCCCCAGGTTCGAGCATCGTCAAAAATGAGGCGGCCAGAGCCTCTATGGCCCCTGCCGTTATCACTATGTTACGTTCGGGATCGACGTCCATAGCGTTTTCTCGCCTGTATTTTTCCGCCAGAGCCGCCCTCAGCTCATATTTACCGGCCATGTCGGTGTAGTGGACGTCTCCCCTTTTGAGCGCCTCGATAGCTGCGTTCTTCGCGCACTTCGGCGAGTCAAAATCAGGCCTGCCGATCTCCATGTGGATTATATTTTTCCCACGCTTTTCAAGAGCTTCCGCTACGTTGAGGATCTCGCGTATTCCGCCTTCCATCTTTACTGATGCCATCCTCGCGTTGGGGAATTTCATCTTTGCCACGGTCATCGCCTCATTTTTTGTCAGTTTTTATTTTAACGCAGCCCTGCGGCGGACTGTCTTCCACTGCTTTTTATAGATTCAAGGATTCTGTTTTCCACGTTGTCGAGATGGTTTCTCATGGCGCTTGCGGCTCTGTCAGGCATTTTAAGCTTCATCGCTGTGAGTATCGCGCGGTGTTCGCTCAGGGCCTCGCTGATTACGTCTCCCAGAGTGTCGCTTAATGCAAGGTAAAGGGAGACCTTATAGCCAAGCTGAGCGATAAAATCTTCATATATCCTGTTGCCGGATATTCTGGCCAGATAGTTGTGAAACATTCGGTCTATCGATGAGATCAGCACGGCGTCGCGAATTTTCAGCGCCTCTTCCTCATCCCATATGAAATGCTCCAGCCTGTTTATGTCCTCTGGGGATGCTTTCTGTGCAGCCACTTCTATTGAGGCCACTTCAAGCAGTTTTCGCGCTGCAAGTGTGTCTTTGAGCTCGGGCTCTGAGATAACGGGTATCCGCATAGTCCGGTCCCTGCCCCTGATAAGATAGCCTTCCGCCATAAGCTGGGTCAGAGCCTTCCTGAGCGGGGTCCTGCTGACTTTCAGCATGTCGCATAGGGTTTCTTCCACTAAAGGCGTTCCTGGGCGCAGCTCACCCCGCAGGATTTTGTTTTTGAGCGTAAAATAAGCCGCGTCAGCAAGGCTGGCGGTTCTATCGTTCACATTGGCTTTCCTCATTGAATCTCCTCTCTGCGACAGGCAGCAATAGCGGCGCTTCTTTCAGCACTGAAAATGTGGCTTTGCTGTTTAACTTAAGCGCATAATTTACCGCATCCTGCATGCTGCTGTAAAGATTAAGCCTCGTGACGGCTGAGATTTCGCTTGAAAACTGGCTGTCTGTTACGAACGAGACAGATGCTTTCATGCGGACAAGATGCGTTACGTATGCGGCGGCGGCCGACAATCCGGCCGAATCAGCGCGGTTAATGAATCTCAGTATGTCCTCAATGGAGGAGTTCATAAGTTCGGCGTAGTTTTTATTTGGCCCGATCCCCTCTTGCAAAGAGGCGGCTACAATAATATGGCCGCCGCGTGAAACCACATTTTCAGCCGAGTAAAGCGCCTTGCATGCCTGCCATAAGTCTCCGTCTTCTGGCCATGCCTGAGCTATCACCACATCAGCTTCAGGGACTGTGACTTTCATTATGGACTCAGCCTTTGCTATAGCTTCTCTATGTGCTTCTGCCGGTTCACCTATTATGATGTCGTTTGTATTACCGCTCCCGTCGCATATGCATTGCACAAGGAGAGAGAGCCCTGCGGATTCGGCGGCGGACAATGTGTCGCTTATGGCGCTGTTTTCTTTGCTGCCAAGGTATATAGATCCGTCATAGTACGGCATCCAATGTGTGCGCGATATGGATTTAGGGCCGCTGACGCCGGGCAGTATTATTTTGCCGCCCCCGGACCAGCCGCAGTAGCGGTGGGGGAACACACTGCCTATGCCTATAATGCAGCCGTAATCAAGAAGCAGCGGGTTTATCTCTATTGGTATGCCTGATTTGGTTTCGCCTATTCGCGCTAACTGGGCGTTCCAGTCATGGCTTCTCCATTTTACCCTTCCCCAGAGTCTCCCGCCTATTTTTTGCCTTGCTTCGTTCTCTGTCATCGGGCGATGCGAGCCCGTGGCAAACAGTATCGTTTGATCGGCGCAAGCGATTCCAGCGCTCTCCAAAAAAAGAGACAGGGATGGCAATATTTCCGAAGCGGGCGTCGGACGGGTCGCATCATCGCAGATGATCAACGCTTTCCCAGATCTAATGGCAAGCTCCCTTGCTTTTAGCGCGGCAGAAGAATTTGTAAGTTTTTCGTCAAAATATGAGCCCACATCACAGATCCTCTTAAACTGTGGTTTGTCCGCGACTTTAAGCAGCTGTCCCGCCGGGACCGAGGCGTTCCATTTGCTTTCGCCGCTCTTTAGGCAGAAAGAGGAGCAGATTGTCATAGCCTTCGCTCTACCTGAGCAGCCACACCAATGCCATGCTTACTGCCGGGACATATGTGAACAAAGCAAGGCACAATATCATAGCAAGTATCATAGGGACTACTGCTTTTGAAAGCCTCACCATGTTGACGCCTGAGACAGCGGACGCGACGAAAAGGTTTGCGCCGTACGGCGGCGTCACGAACCCTGTGGCAAGGGCCACCGTCATGACAAGTCCGAAATGTACTGGGTCTACGCCTATTTTTGTCACTATCGGCAGGAGTATCGGCGTAAGAATAATCATCGACGATATGTTGTCTACGAAGCAGCCTACGATGATCAGCAGTATGTTAATTATCAAAAGCACCACAGAGGGCGCATCCGATATAGAAAGTATCCATGCGCATATTTTAGCAGGTACCTGTTCCATAGCCAAAAAAGCTGCGAACGACATTGAGAGCCCTATCATGAACGTAGTCGCACCATTGACCAGGACGGCGTCCTTGAAAGCGTCATATGTTGTCTTAAAGTCCAGTTCTTTATAGACGAACCGTCCTATGAACAGGGCATAGACTGAAGCGACGACTGCCGCCTCTGTTGGGGTAAATATACCGCCGTATATGCCTCCGAGAATGATTATCGGGACCATTAGCGCCCACCATGCTTCCCTGAACGCTTTCCCAAGCGGTATCCGCTGCATCCCCCTTGGGTAATTTCTCTTTTTAGCAGTCCTGTATGATACGGCCATTAAGGAGATGCCGATGATTATGCCCGGTATTATCCCCGATATGAACATCTCCCCCACGGATACACCGGACACAACCCCGTATATAACGAATGGTATCGACGGCGGTATGATGACGCCTATTGAGCCCGCGGCCGCTGTAAGCGCGGCGGCGAAATCGTCGTCGTACATCTTCTCCTTCATCGCCGGGATCATAAAAGAGCCTATAGCCGATACAGTGGCCGGCCCCGAACCAGAGATAGCCGCGAAGAACATGCATGCCATGACCGTAACTAAGGCTAACCCTCCTATAACGGCGCCTACCATTGCGTCGGCGAGCGTCACAAGCCTTCTTGATATCCCGCCGTAGCTCATTAAAGATCCGGCAAGCATGAAAAACGGTATCGCAAGCAGCGGGAAAGAATCGAGCGCGGCGAAAGCATTTTGAGCTATCATGATAAGCGGGACAGAGTCCGTATAGACTAAGGTTATGGCTGTTGAAAAACCGAGCGATATGCCGATGGGTACCGACAGCGCAAGCAGGATCGTCATCGATGCAAAGAGGACGAGTATCTCCATAATTATGCGGCCTCCCTATTGATTGATTTACAGATAGAAATCATTTCGCATATCAGACGAGCCGACATAAGCGCGCATCCCACCGGAACGGAAGCGTACGCGTAGGCCATGGGTATCCTCATTGCCGGAGATACCTGTCCCCTTTCGAAAAGCAGAGATGTCAGGTAAGATCCTTCATACGTTAGGAAAAGGCTGAAGCAAAGCCAAAGCGTGAGCACAAAAAGTTCGAATTTTTTCTTTTTGACTGTATCTTTGATGAGGTCCTGAATGATCTCAATCCTTAAATGGCGGTGCTCTTTAACGGCGTAACTCGCGCCGACCCATATCTGCCATAGGAATATGTAGCGGGCGAGTTCCTCGCTCCATGAAAGCGAGCTGCTGAACACATAGCGCATTATCACCTGTATGAAAACGAGAGCGACAGAAAACATAAGGCTGTAGACCAACAAGTATTCTTCTATGTTATCCCACAATTTTTTTATCATACTGCTCACCTCCGTTGATAAATCGGAGAGCCGGTCTGCACGCAGCTCTCCGATTCACGATAGTGCCGTTTTTTGTATTTCTACTTCCGGGCGAGATCTATCAGCTCCTGGCCCCCCTTGACCGTCTTGGCGAACTCGGAATATACGCTTGCGGTAGCCGAGACGAAGGCCTTTTTCTCAGCAGGGGTTATGTCGTTAATCTTCATGCCATTTTTCTTAAGTGCCTCAAGCATCTCACCGTCCTGTTTGTCTGAAATCTTGCGCTGCTCCGTGCGGTATATTATAGCCGCGTCCTGCAGGACCTTCTGGAGGTTCTTCGGGAGGCTGTTAAACCACTTATCGTTTACCAGCAGTGCCGTTGCGGCATAGACATGCCTTGACAGAGAGCAGTATTTTTGTACTTCGTAGAACTTTGACGTGTAAATTAAAGGAATGGGGTTTTCCTGTGCGTCTACGGTTTTCTGCTGAAGGGCTGTATAAAGCTCGCCGAAGCTCATCGGGGTGGGGTTTGCTCCGAGAGCCCTGAACGTAGCCATATGGATGGGGTTTTCCATCGTGCGTATCTTAAGCCCGGCCAAATCACCGGGTTTCTTTATAGGACCTCTGTTGTTCGTTATCATGCGGAATCCGTTCTCCGCATACGCGAGGTTTCTGAGTCCGAGGGAAGGGAGCAGCGCGTTCAGCTTATTCCCGAGCGGGCCGTCCAGCGCTTTATAGACTTCTTTTTTGTCATTGAAAAGAAATGGAAGGTCAAAAACCTGGAAACGTGGTTCAAAACCCGACAGCACAGCTACGGCCGGGATTGTCATGTGGATCGTCCCAAGGCTTACCGCTTCTATAGCCTGCCGGTCGCCGCCAAGCTGACCATTTGGATAAAGCTCTACGATTATCTGCCCGTTTGAATGTTTCTCAACATAAGGTTTGAAAAATTGGACCGCCGCGATATGCGTTGACTGTGCTTCCGGGACCACGTATGCGACCTTCATTTTGATCGGTGCGGCAGAGACGCTGCTGCCTATAAAAACTATTGCGGCTGCCGCCGTCAGCGCGGAAATCAAAAACTTTTTCATCATGTTCCTCCTCCTCATGGCTGTCTGCGTTATAAACAGGGGCAAAATGGCAAAAAAATATGAACGGACAAAAGTTATTTCATCGTAAAAAATCGCGCCTTGCGCGGTGTCTGACGCCCCCCCTTCATCAATTGCGAAAAGCAATGTCTTCCTGCCGAAGAAACAGCGGGTGCATTAAGAAATGAGAAATAATGCGCAATATATAAACCCTAAAATTACCTTTTGTTTATGGCGACAATAATATCATATTTTGCTCTAAAAACAAGCATTGGGATACTAGAAAATATTATAGACATTTTTGAACTATGCCTGTATTATGAGTATAATTTTAAAATATAACGACAATTTACATTGTATACAATAAGCTTGATTTGTCAGAATTTTTGATTTAAAAGAGTTTTTTATGGCCAAAGTCTTTTATAAGAGGTGATGTTTTTTATGAAGATAGCTGTCCTTGTAAAGCAGGTGCCGGATTCGGACGAGGTCAAAATGGACCCGGAAAAAGGTACCATGATCAGAGAAGGGACGGGCAGTATTGTTAATCCTCTCGATCTTAACGCGCTTGAGGCGGCTCTTGCTCTCCGCAAGGAGCACGGAGGGACTGTCTCGGTGTTTTCTATGGGACCGCCTCAGACTGAGATAGCGCTAAGAGAGACGCTGGCTTTGGGCGCCGATGATGCTTATCTGATTTCGGATAAATATTTTGCCGGCGCGGACAGCTGGGCTACATCATTGGTCTTATCAAGGACATTGGAAAAATTGGGCGGATTTGACATTATATTTGCCGGCGAAAAAGCCACCGACGGAGAGACGGGGCAGGTCGGACCAGAAGTGGCTGCGATGCTTAAAATCCCATTTGCGACGTATGTGAGCGTTGCGCGCGTGGATATTGCCGGAGGGTATGCTGATGTTAAACGCACTGTTGAGGACGGATATGAGATACAGAGGCTGGCGCTTCCATGCCTGCTCACCGTTCTGAACGATATGAACGAGCCTGGGATGCCTACTTTAAGTGGGAAAAAGGCGGCTCGCCGTGCCGAGATCAAAAAAATCAACGCAAGCGATCTCGAACTTTCGCCTGAGGATGTCGGATTGGCAGGGTCGCCTACGCGAGTTGTAAAGATAGATCGTCCGAAGGTTTCAAGGCAGACTGAATTTTATAAAGGCAGAGACCTGGACCGCGGGATAGAACGAGTAGTCGAGATCCTGCGCGAACTGGCCGTGCTTTAGGGGGAGTATGCATGTATCGGCATATGTTTAAGACGTCCGGTGTTCTTGTATGCGGGGAGGTTCGTGCTCAAAGCATACATTCCGTAACGATGGAACTTGTCGGAAAAGCAAGGGAACTCGCTGACAAGAAAGGCTTTGACGTCAGCTGCCTCTTATTCTGCAGCGAGCTTAAGGACCGTCCAGAATCTCTTTTCGGATATGGAGCGGATCGCGTGCTGCTGGTCAAGCACGACAAGCTGCGGTATTTTAACCAGGACATAGCCGCAAAACTGCTGAGCCACATCATAGGTCAATATTTACCTGAGATAGTCATCGCTCCGGCCACCACGTCAGGACGGACGTACCTGCCGGCCGCTGCCGCTATGGTCCACACCGGACTCACAGCGGACTGCACCGGACTTGATATAGATCCTGCAAGCGGGCTTTTGCTGCAGACCCGTCCCGCCATAGGAGGCAACGTGATGGCGACGATAAAGACCCCGGATTATGTCCCCCAGATGGCGACTGTGCGCCCAAAGACTTTTAGGATACCTCAGATCTCACATCGGAACGGGTATGTGGAGGTCCCTGATATTCCAGAAGAGATTTTCAATAGTCGGGTTGAGGTCTTGGAAATGGAGTACAGTTATGGAGAAGATGCCAACATACAGGACAAAGAGGTTGTGATTTCTGGAGGCAAAGGGCTTAAGAAGCCGGAAAATTTTGCGATGATAAAAGAGCTTGCCGATCTTTTAGGCGGCGGAGTCGGGGCTTCACGCCCGACCGTTGAAGCAAAGTGGATATCGTATCCGCACCAGGTAGGGCTTTCTGGCAAAGTAGTCTCTCCTAAGCTGTACCTTGCCGCGGGTATCTCGGGGGCCGTGCAGCATCTTGCCGGGATGCAGACGGCTCATAAAATAGTCGCGGTAAATAAGGACCCTGACGCCCCCATATTTAAAGTTGCGGATGTGGCGTTATGCGGCGACTTGACCGATATTTTGCCAAGGCTTATCTCGCGCATCCGTAAGGAGGTTAACTGACTATGAACGCAGATTTTTCATATTCTCCCGTCACAGAATCGACGATAAACGACCTAATCGGGATTTTCGGCGAATCCGGGGTTTCTGTGGATCGCGAAAAAATAGAGGCGTACTCAAAAGACGAGGTCGCGCCGCATCTGTGGGATAAAAAATATATCGCCGAGGCGGTCTGTTTTGCGGAGTGCACCGAACAGATATCGGAGCTTATGAAATATGCAAACAGACACCGCATCCCCGTTACGCCGCGCGGTGCCGGCACGGGGCTTTCTGGCGGGGCGGTGCCGGCGTTTAAGGGCATAGAGCTGTCACTTGAGAGGATGAACAGGATACTTGAGTTTGACAAGAATAATCTCACTATCACCGTCGAACCTGGAGTGGTGACGGCTGAAATAAACAAGGCCGCGATCGACAACCACCTTATGTACGCCGGGGATCCTTGCAGCGGCGACGCGTCTTTCATAGGCGGCAACGTTGCGGAGAACGCCGGAGGGAACAAGGTCGTGAAATACGGGGCCACAGGCAGCCACGTCTTAGGAATGGAGGTCGTCCTGCCAGACGGCTCTGTCACATGGTTTGGCGGAAAACGCCGCAAAGATGTTACTGGCTATGATTTTGTCCATTTGATCGTTGGTTCCGAAGGTACGCTTGGGATAGTGACGAAGATAATTTTAAGGCTTCTTCCCCTTCCATCGTTTGTAGTCGACCTGCTCGTTCCTTTCCCAGACATACGGACGGCGATCGCTTCCGTCCCCGAGGTGATGACCCGCGGCAAGGCCATTCCGAGCTCGATAGAGTTTATGGATAAAAGGTCGATGGTGCTTACCGGAAAGTACCTTAACACTTCATTCCCGTTTATGGATCAGGCGGAGGCGCACGTGATTTTGCAATACGAGGGGGACGACAGGGAACATCTTACTGATGAGATCGAAAAGATAGGGGATATATGTATGGAATGCGGTGCTCTTGAAGTCTTTGTAGCGGATAACAGGACGACAAGGGATAAGCTTTGGAAGGGGCGCAAGAGCGTTGCCGAGGCCGTATGGGCGTTTGCCCCTATTCAGCTTGCGAACGAGGACCTGGTCGTTCCTACCGGCGCTATATCTGAGTTCATGAGTGGGCTGGACGGCATTTGCAGAAGCCATGACGTGGACTACGCGGCGTATGGACATCTTGGCGACGGCAATATGCACGTCACGATATATATCGAAAAAGAGAACCCGCAGTGGCGTGAGATCATAGGCCGCGCCTGCAGCGATCTATACAGGCTAGTAAAAAAGCTTGGCGGTACTCTGACGGGAGAACACGGGGTCGGGCTGAAACGTGTCAAACATATCCCATTTTTCCTGGACGAACCGCAGATAGACCTGATACGCAGGGTAAAACTTGCTTTTGATCCGAACAACATCCTCAATCCGGGGAAAATAGTCCCGTGGAATTGAAAGAGATGCTTAACCGCTTGCGGCGCCTGAAGCCATGCTGTATCCTGCCCCGGTTCCAGACGCCGCGAGACAATCCCGGCTCATATTTCAAAAGCCACGTTTGCACCTGTTAAAACTTTTCACAAAATCTGGGGCTGCCGAGGCGCCGCAAGTTGTTTTTTTGATTTTTTTCAGATGCCGGCGGCCGTCCTCTCGCCATTGGGCCGGCATCGCGCCATCAGATATGCGTCTATATAGCTTCCGTCATCTGCCCTTGCCCAGTCCTTTGCCGTACCTTCGACCTTGAACCCAGCCGCCTTGCATAGCTTAAGTGCGTTTACGTTGCCTGCCGCGATCTCAACTTCGATCCGCTCAAGCAGAAGTTCCTTGTCAGCCAGTTCAAGTGCGGACAGCATAAGCGCCTTCCCTATGCCTTGCCCCTGCCATTTGACGCTGACAAGCATATCTAGCGTGGCTGATCTCCTGAAGTAAATCTGTGGGTTTACGCTGAGCAAAAGCACCGCGCATATCTCGGCCGGCGGGGTCTCCGTCTCCAGCACAAGCATATGGTCGAACACAGTAAGCCCGCTGAGCAAGCTTTTTGCGTCGGTAAAATTTACTCGCGAGATGTTCATACTCCTCCCGGCCGTAATATCCATGCTGATAGCGCTTATGTGCAAAGCGTCGCTCTGTTCTGCAGGCCTTATGATCATCGCTGATCCCCTTTTGTGTTTATCCGGGCGAGAAAGTACTCGTCGACGAACTTGCCGTCTTTGACGGCCGCGCGTTTCCTGATCGCCTCTATTTTGAAGCCGAATTTCTTATAAAGCTGTATGGCAGGCGTATTGTCTGTAAGCACCAAAAGCTCGGATCTGCGCAGTTTCAGGACGTTGTCAGCCTCGTCTATTATACGAGTCATCAGCGCTTTCCCAATGCCCCTGCCCTGAAAGTCTTTGTCTACCATCGTAGTGACGGAGCCGCAGTGGCTTCGTTTATGGCACCTGTTCTTAAGCAGCGCGGCCATGCCGACCGGCTCTTTGTTTTCAACAGCTACGAATACCCTGTCTTCATTTGTGAGGGAGCTCAGGAAATCTAAAGTAACTGAGAGCCTTTCGCTCGATAGCGCAAAAACCTCTTCCCTGACTCCGTCCTCTCTTCTTATCCGTGAAATGCCCGCCGCATCCTCGACCATGACCGGTCTTATATTCAAATCACATCCACCTCCGCACGCGCGCAGGCGTGTTTAATTTAACTATCAGCTATATTTTACATTAGAAGACACATATTGTGCATTCGATCTCCTTTAAGCGTATCTCCTTGACATAACGGACTTGGAGCCTATACTTTATAGTAGTTTTAATTTACGGTTGCCATAAAAATTTATGATATTGGAGGCGTTGTTTATGGTTATAGGCGGTAAAATGGAAGAAAGTATAAATAATCAAATACAGGCGGAATTTGACTCGTCATATCTATATTTATCCATGGCGGCGTGGCTTGAGGCTCAGGATCTGCCCGGGTGCGCCCACTGGATGAAGAAACAGGCCGAGGAAGAATGGAAACACGGCATGCGGTTTTATGACTACCTGGTATCGCGCGGCGGCAGGGTCATGCTTAAGGCCATCAACGCGCCTCAGTGTGAGTGGAAGAACGCCGTACAGGTGTTTTCCAATGTTATGGAACACGAGGAAAAAGTTACATCGCTTATTTATAAGATGGCGGAGCTTGCCGAGAGCGAGAAGGACTATGCAACAAGGAGCATGCTGACGTGGTTCATAGACGAGCAGGTCGAAGAAGAGGAGCATGCCAGAGCGATACTCGTAAAGTTCAATAAACTTGGAGAAAACCCCGTCTCTCTTAGTATGCTGGATAGGGAGCTTGGCGCGAGGGCATAAGCAAGCCTGACAACTTTCAGTTCAATATACCGGCCTGTAGGCCGTATTTTCTAGCATGGAGGATCTGTCATGGAAAGCGAAAGAATAGACAAGAAAGCTTTGTTCAATATGACATATGGTATGTATATCGTGAGCACGGCTGCCGAAGGCAAGTTAAACGGGCAAATAGCCAACGCCGCGATGCAGATCACCGGTGAGCCTATCTGTGTGGCGGTTTGTCTCAATAAAGCCAATCTCACCACTGAGATGATATCTAAAAGCGGTTTTTTTGCCGTTTCTGTGCTTGAACAGGACGTCCCGATGACTTTTATCGGCCAATTTGGGTTTAAGTCAGGACGCGATATAGACAAATTTGAGAACGTGAATTTCATTACAGGCGACACTGGTGCTCCAATGGTGACGGATTGGTCGATAGGTGTTCTTGAGGCCAATGTGGTGCAGAAAATGGAGCTTGCGACCCATATCCTATTCGTCGGAGAGGTAGTATCGAGTAAATTTCTCAAGGAAGCAACGCCGCTGACTTATGCCGATTATCACTTGATAAAGAAGGGAAAGTCGCCCAAAACGGCGCCCACGTTCGGGTTTAACACGCTTAAGTGATCTATGCATAAATTCCTATTTGAGAAGGGCGAGCTTGAAAAGAGCCGCCCGCTGTTTGAAAAACTCTACAGCGACTACAACAAGCGGGTCTATGTGTCACCGGATCCGCTGCAATTTTTGTATGATTATGAAGATCCGCTTGACAGGGAGGCAGTGGCTTTCATTGCTTCGTCCCTTGCCTACGGCAGGGTTCAGCAGATACTGAAGAGCGTACGCAGGGTATTGGCCGTGCTTGGACCGAGCCCCGCTCGTTCCTTGGCGGATATGGACCGGCGCGATATCGAAGCCGGCCTTGGGGCTTTCGTACACAGGTTCACTGGCGCCAAAGAGATGGCTGATTTTTTGTTTGGGATAAAAATGGCCCTTTATGAGCATGGCTCGCTGGAGGGGCTTTTTGAATCGTGCTATAACGGCTCGGCATGGGATTCGCTCGATTCTTTCGTATCTAAGCTTATCCGCTATTCCTCAGGCGCTGGTGCCGGGCAAAATGTTTTCCTTTTGCCGAGACCTTCGAGCGGCAGCGCGTGCAAAAGGCTTGCGTTGTTTTTGCGATGGATGGTGCGCAGCGACGCAGTCGATCCCGGAGGATGGCGGTGTATTTCGCCGGAGGTTCTTTTTATTCCGTTAGACACTCATATGTTCAATATCTGTTCCGCTATCGGCATGTGCAACCTAAAGTGCGCGAACGGCCGCGCTGCGGCGCAGATAACGGAGGCGTTTCGCGTTATATGCCCGGAAGATCCGGTCAGATATGATTTTGCGCTGACCCGTTTTGGCATCAGAGGCGATATGTCGCATGAAGATCTCTTTGAGCGCTTGACAGATGAGAGTTCGTCTTTGCGCTGAAACTGGGCGGATAAGGCGCCGCGGCGAGGGGTTGCATTTTGCCGTTTTATGTCTTATAATGCCGGTTCTTATATAAAACGGCCGTTAAAAAGAGCTGTTTTTCAGTAAAAATATTGGTTAAAAAACATGCTAAATGATATACTCTTCAGTAAGAGAGACGAAAGGGGGCGGCGGCATGACATCGGTTCTGCCTTATTGGGATCAAAATATAGAGCTGGATATCGTTCCGTGGATTCCCTATAGCAAGGATTATTCCCCCGTCACGGTTAACAGCCTCTACAGCCCGTTGCTTGGCACCGTAGCGGGGCTGGCGTTTGAGCTGCAGAGCGAGTTTCTTTATCTGCGCAGCTTCCAGGACGGCAATGTTGGCACAATGGTGCGCCAGAATATAATAGATCCCGGGCGCAACCGCGGGATAGATCTTGGTTTCACAATGGTGTTTACGTATTCGGAGCTTATAGAGAGTTCGATTGTACCGCTGATAAGCGAATTTCCGGGGCTTAAGGCGGGGCTTACCCTGTGCGGCATATGGAGCGATAATGTGCTGGTAGACGAGTGCAAGGTGGTAATGATAGTTAACGAAGATCCTTTCTTTGATGAAGGAGAGTTCTTTAAATCGCTGCAGAAGTCCTTTCAGAGCTTTTCGGGCAAGAAGAACCCAAACCTCTCTTTCTTTGCGGAGAAGTTCGGATACAGGCGTTTTTCAATATCATATGAGACCGACGATCTTACAAGCATGAGGATAACCCAGGCGCTGTTTGACATGGAGCTTGACGCCACCAAGGAAATAGTAGGCCCGGCTCCATCGATGAAGATGCCTTTTATACCTGGCATCCAATGATTTTGCGTCCGGCCGCTTGGGCCTTTGTGCCTGCGGCCGGGTAAGGTATGCTGTTTTTTATATAGGCAAACGGAGCTCTTATTTTTGATAACCGTAAGCGGGCTACCTTGTAAACCACGGAAATTTTTCCGCCATCCCAGCCTTTCTTGGTATGCCCTTTGGGGTCTGCGAGATTTTATCCCATACAAGCAAATACCTTTTCATGTCTTTGAGTATGTACGGATGCAGCCGCGGTGAGGAAAATCCCAGCTCCTTCCACCTGTTGCCGACGGTTTCCAGCTCCTCTGTTACCTTGGGGCCCTTGAACGCAATCGCTTTACCCCTAAGCCTGACAAAGGGGGCAAGATATTCCGCGAGTACCCCGGAAGCGCAGACTGCCCTTGCGGCGGCGACGTGGAATTTTTCGCGGTGCTCCTTCGCGTAGTCTTCGGACCGGGCACATACGACGGTAACGTTTGTCAGCCCCATGGATGCCGCCATTTTCTCCACAAGCGCACATTTGCGATGAATGCTGTCTATAAGGGTTACGCTGAGCTTGGGGCGGCATATTGCCCAAACCATTCCGGGTAACCCTCCGCCGGTTCCTACGTCTATTACCATCCCCTCCTGTGGCAGAAACGGCAGGGCCGCCGCGCAGTCAAGCACGTGATCGCTCCAGAGCGTGTCTTCATCGGAAGGCCCGGTAAGGCGGGCGAATTCATTCGCGGCGGCGAGCAGGCTTGTGTAACGGCGCAATTTTTCTTCGTTGGCATTGACTGCACTCATAGCCTCAGCATTTTCATTTTCCATGAAAAACACTCCAGACATTGGGGATAATTATTAGTACAAGTGTATAATAACTCAAGATGTCGGCAGACGGGGGGACAAAAGGTGGAATCCTTCGAAAAAGGCGCTAAGACGATCGTAGGGACTATAAATATAATAGATCTTCACGGCACATGGAGAGAGATGGGACGCCAGTACGGATCGCTGATGGCGCCGGAGCTTAAGGATATCTACGAAAGGGCTGTTTGTGGCAAATTAATAGACGGCTATCGCTTCGATCCTGAAAACATCAAAGACAGGGCGCAGAAATTTTATGCGAACTATCCCTTCAGATTTAAGGAGATCATCCGTGGAATGGCGGAGACATCGGGGCTTACGCTTGATAAGCTTCAAATGGTGAACGCCGTCGAGCTGCTTGCCGCCGCGGCTCTAACGCTTCCTTTGTGCACAGGCATAGCCGCGTGGGGCGACTATGCCGCCGGCGCGCTCGTGTACGGCCGTAACTATGACTACCTTCCATGGTTTAAGGATTTCAGCGAAGATATCGTTATAGCGGCTTATCATCCGTCAGACGGTTCTCTTGCGACTGCGACGATCGGTTATGCCGGCGAGATCTACGCCGCCAACGGAATGAACGAAAAGGGTATCTTCCTTGAGCTGAACAACGGAATGCCTTCCGGCGGCGCCTTGTGGTACGACAGCCGTGTGCCGGCGGTTACTGAGCTCTTTCAGTTCTTGCTCGATGGCGAAACACTTGATGAAATAGAAAGCTTCTTCCAGACGACGAAGGCAAATTTCGCCTATATAGTGGGGGTCTCTGACGGACAAACGGCGCGTTGCTACGAATGGCCCGTCTTTGAGGTAAAACGCAGGGAATCTCATTCGCGCCCCGGACTTACAGTGCTCAGCAACCATTTTACGGAATTTTCATGGGGGCTTCCGCGCCCTGACGATAAAACCAATTGGATGACACGCACAAGGAGGCAGAACCTTTTGGCTCTCGCGAAACATCTGAAGGGGTCAATAGACAGCCGCACGATGATGAAGATAATGGACACTAGAATAGAGGATCTGGGAGCAACCACGGATATGACACTATACCAGATGGTGGTTGTTCCGGAGAGGTTTGAGCTGTGGTTTAAGATCCCGAACGTTCAGGAGTGGACTCAGATAGACATGAAAGCTATCCTTGATCCAAGGGATCAGTGAGGTTGCCAGGCAGCATATTACAATTGGGCTGAGGTTTGTGCGCCGCTTTATCCTCAAATAGGCCATTTTTGTTTTTAAGCCTATGAATCGGTGCAGGCACAGCGCCTTAAAAGAAGCAGCCGCCTTTTTTAGGCGCTTTCGGGGTGATCTTTGATGAGCAAGTATTACATAGGTTTTGACTGCGGGACCATGGGGACAAAGACAGCTATTTACAGCCTTGACTCAACAAGGGTTGCCGAGGCATACCGTGAGAACAGGATATTTTATCCAAGCCCCGGGCGGGCTGAAATGGATCCAAATGATTTTGTGCGTGCTGTCAGGGAGGGCGTGCGCGAGTGCTTGGCGAAGTCCGGAATCAATCCGTCAGAGATAAGGGGCATATCGGCTAGCGGCATAATCTGCGGCATAGTTGGCATAGACGAGAATTGGAACCCTGTTACGCCGTTCGTCCCATATCTGGACAACAGAGCCCGCCAAGAGGCTGCGAGTATAAAAAGCAGCGCCGGCTCCGTATGGCTGGAAGAGAGCGGAAATAATATAGTCGATGAATTTATGCCGCCTGTTATTTTGCGCTGGTTTATCAACAATTGCGATGGTTTTTGCCAAAAGGCCGTAAAGGTCCTGAATAACGGCCCGTTCGTTCTGGGCGTACTGGCAGGGCTTGATGCTGACGACGCCTTTATCGACTGGGGCACGTTGTCCGGCTGGCTGATAGGTTATAACGCACGAAAAAAGGAATGGTCGAAGAAACAGACGGATGCATTGGGCATACCCATGAGGATGCTGCCTCGCATAGTAAAGCCATGGGATGTGGTCGGCCGGCTGTGTGAGAAAGAGGCTCGCGCTATGGGGCTTCCATCCGGTATCCCAATAGTGGCCGGTGCGGGGGATACTATGCAGTCGGCGCTTGCGTCAGGTCTGCTTGAGCCCGGCCTCGGCACCGATATAGCGGGGACAGCCTCCATCTTTGCGGTTTCAGTCAGCGGAATCGTTGAGAAGATCTCGCTCTCGCCAGGGATGATGTTTGCCATGGGTACTCTGGATGACTCTTATTTTTACTGGAGTATGATACGCGCCGGAGGGCTTTCGCTTCGCTGGTTTCGTGACAGCGTCGCAAACCGCGCGGGAGATCCGGCCTTTTATGCCGAAATGGACGCGCTTGCCGGAGATGTGCCGGCGGGTGCGCGCGGAGTGCTTTTCTATCCGTATCTACAGGGGGCCGGCCCCGACCTTCCGGGTGCGTGCGGAGCTTTTCTGGGGCTTTACGGCTCCAGCGACAGCGCCGCCATGTGGCGTGCGATACTTGAAGCCATAGCTTTTGAATATGCCAAAATGGTGCAGATATACAGGGAGTGCGGCATGCCTCTGAAGGAGATAATAGGTACTGAGGGAGGCAGCAAAAGCCCTCTATGGACTCAGATAAAGGCCGATGTGCTTGGCGCCGCATACAGCATCCCCACAAGAGGCGAAGGCGGCCTTATGGCCGATGCCGCAGTCGCGGCTTACGGGGTCGGCGACATCGACGACCTGAGGAATACTATGAGAAAGTGGGTCACGTACAGGGGGCGTTTTGAATCTGACGGGCGGACCCACCTGGTCTACCGTGATGTTTTCAAGGAGCGTACGGCGATGCTGGAAGGTGGGCTGAACAGGGTTTTTGCCGGGCTTGAAAGGATACGCGGCATACTTGGGTGCTGAATAAGCCTCAGAGCTATAGTTCGCCGCTAAGCCTGCGCGTCATCTCTTTACGGTCTTGATCTCAGCGCTTACCGCAAGCTCCATATCCGTCAGCCTTAACAGCTCTTCCGCATCTACGCCGTCAGCCACTTCGGTAAGGAACATGTGTCCATCCAAGTTGCGTATGACGCAATATTCCGTGACTATCACATCAGTCACGCCATATCCGGTAAGCGGCAGTGAACATTTTTTCACTAGTTTGCACTTGCCGGCACTGCTGAAGTGGCGTGTCGCAGCGTAGACTTTTTTAGCTCCGACGACGATATCCATCGCACCGCCCATGCCCGGTACCCTTACATTGGGTATCATCCAGTTCGCGAGGCTTCCTTCCTGGTCGACCTGAAGCGCCCCAAGCACTGTTGCGTCTACGTGCCCGCCTCGCATGATAGCGAAGCTGACGTCGCAAGCCACAAAGGACCCGCCTGGGAGTATGGATATGGGGGCTCCCCCTGCGTCTATCACCCTTAGGTCGTAGCGGTCTTTTGCAGGTCCGGCGTTTATCGCGCCGTTTTCTGTCTGCAGAATAAGCTTTACGCCTTGCGGTATATAATTAGGGATGAGCTGCGGTATGCCGATGCCCAGGTTTATTACGGCCCCGTCCTCGAGTTCCGATGCTATCCGCTTCGCTATACCGGCGCGAGCCTCGTCTTCGCTAAGTTCTGGCAGCATACGGGTTATCTCCTTTCAGCACTAGCGCGTCTACCAGAATGCCGGGCGTGACTACGTCATCAGGGTCTATATCTCCTGCCGCAAGGACCTCGTCGACTTCGGCTATGACTATATCAGCGGCCATAGCTATCACAGGGTTAAAATTACGTCCGGTGCCGTAGTATATAAGATTGCCCGCGGTGTCGCTCCTGTACGCTCGTATGAACGCTACGTCCGCGCCGAGCGGTCGCTCCAGTATATACTTCCTGCCGTCTGCCTCGACGGTCTCGTGCCCTTTCTCGTAGGCTGTCCCGACGCCCGTAGGAGTGAGAAAGCCTCCGAGACCGGCTCCTTTGGCCCTTATCCTCTCAACGTATGTACCCATCGGGATGAGGTCTATTTTTATTTCGCCGCGAAGCAGCATCTCTTGCGCGTATTTGTTGAGGCCGATGTGCGACGCTGTCATAGATCGTATACGTCGCCCGACTATGAGTTTTGCGACACCTACAGGCTCAGGCGTTATGTCGTTGCAGTGGCTCGCGTCCACGCAAATCAGATCGATATCCTTGGTGCCGGCCTCAAAGAGTGCGTCTATCAGAGTGTAAGGCACGCCGCCGTAATTGAACCCGCCAAGCATCAGAGAAGTACCCTCTCGTACCTTGCGGACGGCCTCTTCTGGGGATATTATTGGTTTTATGAACGGTTTGGCCATCTGAGGAACCGACATCCTTTCTTGTTATCGCGGCATTTGTCACCGTTGCTAAGTTTCACGGTTTGAGCGGATAATGTCAAGGATATGACTCTTATTGACTGGAGGTTTCATTGGTTTGAGCGACAGGGACAGACTTTTGAAAATGATAAGGGAACTGGTAAGCATTCCGAGCATCACCGAGAGCGACGCCGAAAGCGAGCCGGCGTTCTGGATCAAGGAGAGGCTAGGCGCGCATGAATATTTTAAAGAGCACCCGATGCACCTGAGGCTTGTAGAGACGCCGGTTGAAGGGAAAACAGACAAGCTCTTTTCTCTTATAGCAAGGGTGGACGCCTCAGCGCCGACAAAGCGCACCGTGCTTCTTATAGGGCACTTTGATGTGGTTGACACAAAGCCATACGGAGATATTGCGGAACACGCGTTTAATCCGGATGAGCTGGCCAAAATACTCGGCCCTTTGTATGGCACTGACGATGTGCTTTACGGCAGAGGGTCTATGGACATGAAGTGCGGGGTAGCTCTTGAGACGGATTTACTGGAGCAATTTGCGGATAACAGATATCTTTTTGACGTTAATATTATCGCCGCCTTCGTCGGAGATGAAGAAAACTCATCGGCTGGAATGCGGGGGGTACTGCCGTTTATATACGACATGAAAACAGACGAAGGGCTGGATTTCCTGGCCGCGTTGAACACGGAGCCCGGCGAGGCCGGGAAGACAGGCCATGTCGGTCCGATGGTGTTTCTTGGGACGCTTGGGAAACTCATGCCTAGTTTTTATGTCAAGGGACGCCCAGCGCATGTCGGAAACTGTTACAGCGGTTTTTCATCCGCTTTAGCGGTATCGCACATCATATGCGAGTCTGAGGGCAACCCGTCTCTTTCCTCTCCTCTGCACGGTATCAGCCAGCCGTCGTGGATATGCCTTGATATGAGGGTGATGAAGGAAGGTTACAGCGTGACCATTCCGGACAGAGCGTACGCATACTTCAACTGTTTTACCACCACGGATACCCCTGCATCTGTTATGAAGAGTATGCTGAGCATAGCCTCAAATGCCCTGCGCAGAACGAACGAGCAGCTTTTAAGGTCTTACGAAGGGCTTGCCTGTGCCGGCTACGATGGATCCGAGTTTGCGCCTCTGCCTGTTAAAGTCTACACGTTTAATGATATAGTCGGCCTCGCAAGGGAGAAAAACGGAGCGGAGTTCGACGAAGCGCTTAAAAATTATGTAAAAGAGCTTCCTTCCGGCGACATGCGAGAACGCGGAATAAAAATAGTCGACAGGATAGCCGATATGTCGGGCGAGGAAGGTCCTTATATCATTTGTTTCTTCCTCCCGCCATGGCTTCCGGTCAGGACGGATTTTACCGAAGACGCTGGGGATATTGCGGTAGTGGAGGCAGCCCGCGCGGTGGAGAATGAACTTTTAAACAGGTATGGCATGAAGATGACAGAGGTGGAGCTGTTTGCGGGGCTGTGCGACCTCAGCTATGCCGGCGCGAGAGTTTCTGAGGACGACATCAATGCTCTCAAGGACAATATGCCCGGATGGGGCAGCATATACAGGATCCCTCTTGAAGAGATGCAAAAGATATCGATGCCTGTAATCAACGTCGGCCCAAGCGGAGAGGATCCGCATAAAAAAACGGAGCGGCTTCACCTTCGCTATTCCATTGACATCCTGCCCGATATCCTGAAAAGCGTCATACGGGAGATATCTGCGCGCGTACCTACCGGTAACCGCAATTGAGCCGCAGGGAATACCGCGCCGTGAGTCGTTAAAAATAAAGAATAATATGGTAAAATTAATCAAAATATATATTTTCAAAGCCAGGAAAGGATGAATGGTAAAAAAATGTTGGACGAGGTTCGAATACGTCCGGTATCGCCCGAGGAGGCCGAAGATCTTTCCGATATCGCGTGGCGCTCTAAGGCTTATTGGGAGTATCCGGCGGACATGATGAAGGATTTTCGGGATTTTTTAACAATTACTGAAGATTTCTTGGAGAAAAACCCATCATATCTCGCCGAGGACGAAGAGTCGGAAGAAAAGTTAGGCTTTTACTGCCTTGAAGTCGGAGAAGACGGCAGATGGTGGCTCAGACACCTGTGGGTGGCGCCGGAATACATAGGTACCGGGATAGGAGGAGAACTTTTTCTTCATGCGTGCGAAATGGCCGAAACGGTAGGCGCGGATGAGCTTTATATACTGTCCGATCCTAACTGTGAGGAGTTCTACCTCCACATGGGGGCTGAAAAGACAGGCACGACAACGTTGAATGTAGGACGGATCAAAAGGACGCTGCCCGTTCTGCGTATAAAGCTGCAGTAGATATGTTCTATGATTGGCAGAATGACGCGCTAAAAAACATCCTGGGCGGCAGTGCGATCCTTTCGGCTCCTACCGGGAGCGGAAAGACGTGGGTCGCATATGTTTGGGCCGGGCTCATGGACATGGAGTGCACCCCCAGGATGCCTGCGGGACGCGTGATCTTTACCGCTCCTATTAAAGCGCTTTCAAATGAGCGATATCTTGATTTGAAATCGATGGGTTTCGACGTTGGACTTGAGACCGGAGACTTCAAAAAGAACGAGGGCGCTTCTGTTCTGTGCTGCACGCAGGAGATATATACCCTGAAATACTCGGGTGTCCCCAACCAGAAAGTCATAGTTGATGAATTTCACTTCATATTTTCAGACCCAGAGCGGGCGCGAGCCTATATAGACGGATTGCGCGGCACATCTTTCGACAGCGACATACTTGTCATGTCGGCAACTTTTGGCAACCCCGGCGTCGTTAAAAAGTATCTCGAGATGGCGGCAATGCGTGAATTTGCGCTATATAACACCGATTCGCGTGTGACAGACCTTGTGTTTAAAAAAAGCGGGATACGTCTTGCTCAGATACATGACGCGCTTGTATTTGTCTTTTCAAGAAAAGGGGTCGAATGGCTGGCGCAGCAAATAGCCAGGACACGCGCTAAGACTGACAGAGCGCATAGAGCGAGATTGAGAGAGATGGCAGATATATTGGAGGTCAGCTATGTGCCGGATACGATGCTGCGCGGCGTAGGCATGTATTTTGGCTCTATGCTGCCTAAAGAGAAGCTGCTTGTTGAAATGGCGTTTCGCGAGAGGATATTGGATGTGGTGGTTGGTACCGACGCTCTGTCGCTTGGTGTGAATCTGCCGGCAGAGACTGTGGTTTTTGGACAGATGGCCAAATTTATAGACGGGCCGATATCAAAGAACGAATTTTTACAAATGGCAGGCCGTGCCGGCAGAAAGGGTTATTTTAATACAGGTTATGTAACGTATATACCGCGCAGCAGATGTGAACATCGAGGCTATGATACGGGGCTCCTCTATCTTGAAACCCTCGGCATGCGGTGTGAGGAGGCTAGGATAAGGCTTCAGCCTGCTGTCGGACGATTGCTTAAAAAAGATGTAACTATAGAGGTAGAAGCGAAAATGATATCTGAGTATTCGCTTCCGCAGCGCCGCTATCGAGAAGTGGTGTGCGAAATCGAAGAGTTGCTTTCGGATATAGAAAAAATGCTTGCGCAGATAAAAGACAGACAGCTTCGCAAGAAAGTCAGAAGGGTGCTCGCGGATATATGGAGCGATGAAGCCGACGTAGTGCCAAACATTGAGATCGCGCTCCTTTTTGCGGAGCAGGGAGAACCTTCCGCCATGGATGCGGCCGATATATTTGACAGCGTGGAGCGAAACTACCTGCAGGCTTTGCTTAAAGTCAAACGTTTTGCTAACCGCCTGCCTGAAGGCTATAAATTCTCTCATATGGATCAGATTGATTTGACTATCAATCAAATAGACGCGTCCGTCTTCGGATTTGAGGAAAAAATACAGCTCATAAAAACTACGGAAGAGGGGTGGGGAGCGCTGCGATAAGCTCCCATAGTGCTTGCCCCGATAAATCGCATTTATCGAAATATCAGAATTACGTATGCAAATAACGGAGAAACAGAACCCGTTTCAATAATCGGCCGGGTATGCCTGACTGCGCAAGTTCATGTTTGTCTTGGAACACGCATAATTTCTTACGATGATAATATTCGGGAGAACATAATCCCGCACGCAGCGGAAGCGGCATTGACAGCTTTGCCGTCGCTGCGTGTGTCGTTTTCGAGTGTAACTCATGATCACGACCTGCGGCTTAATTTATCAGAGTTGTGAAAAAAGGGGCAAATAATTATAGAAAAATTAGATTATAAATTAGGAGAAGGATCATTTTTCAAACAATATAATTATATGTATTATATATTTGTTCATAGCTTAAGCCATTATTAAGCGTTAAAACAAAAGCATTCGTTTGGAATTTCGAAACCGAACAGTCAGCGAGAAGAGATATCAAAAGGACGGGGAGGGAAAAGGCGGATGGAGCTGATAAAGGAACACCCGGTACTGGAATTTCGCCATGGTAAAGAGGTGACGTTCATTTTCGACGGTCGAGAGATGAAGGGATTCGAGGGGGAGCCGATAGCG